>Ga0316231_1000173_pt1 | contig 106401 bp, 116 predicted proteins | sample TBH18027metaG_FD_206002 | JGI IMG/M metagenome (GOLD analysis project Ga0316231, IMG submission 206002) | Freshwater microbial communities from Trout Bog Lake, Wisconsin, USA - TBH18027 | ecosystem: Environmental > Aquatic > Freshwater > Lake > Hypolimnion/Profundal zone | place: USA... | reverse complement strand
TGCGCCAAAAATTAACTGAACTAGTTCGCCGATAAGTACCAAATACTTTGTAGCCCTTCTCAAGGAGTAATTGAGCTAAATAAGCCCCATCTTGACCTGTAATGCCCGTTACGATTGCTTTTTTTTCGCTCATTTGATTACCCTCCAATTACTTAAAATAACTTCTAATATTCTCAGAAATATAATTCACATCTTCATCCGAGAGGGCTGGGGAGCTTGGTAAATTGATCCCTCGTTCAGCCAAACTAACTGCAACTGGGTACTCGCCACGAGCCATTGATTTATACATGGGCATGGTATGTGCTGGATAGAAGGTGGGGCGCGTCTCTATTCCCACATTGGCGAGATGGATACGCAATAGGTCTCTTACGGCTGGTTTATCAACTACGATGCAATTCATCCAGAAGGAGCTCGTTGACCCCTGTTGCTCCCAAAAAAATTTCAAAGGCAGCCCTACAAGTGACTTATGATAAATCAGAGCAATCTCACGTTTACGCCTTAGTAATTCATCGGCATCTTCCAGCTGAGCAAGCCCTATGGCAGCGCAGATATTAGTCATGCGATAGTTGTAACCAATTTCGTCATGCCAGTATTCGCGAGTTCCTGCGAGACCTTGACCCTTCAGCTTACGTATTCGAGCATCTATATTGGGATTATTAGTGACAACCATCCCACCCTCGCCTGTTGTTATCGTTTTATTTCCAAAAAAACTAAAAGTAGCAACATCGCCAAATGAACCAACATACTTACTTCCAATGCGACTTCCAAAGGCTTCCGCAGCATCTTCAATAAGCTTAAGGCCATACCGGGTGGCAATAGACATAATCTCACCCATCTCCACTGGTTGACCATAGAGATGCACCACCATAATAGCCTTTGTCTTAGAGGTAATTTTCCTCTCAACATCACTAGGATCCATTTGCCATGTGGATTCAAGTGAATCAACAAAGACAGGTTTCGCGCCGATATAAGCAATTGCATTTACGGATGCAATGTATGTAAACGTAGGAACAATCACCTCATCCCCGGATTGAATCCCAGCTGCCAGAAGCGCAAGATGCAACGCGACAGTCCCATTGCAAACAGAGGCGGAATGAGCAACTCCAATATACTCGGAGAATGCTGATTCAAAACCATCAATAAAAGCACCCCGTGATGAAATCCAGTTAGAGTCGATACATTTAAGTACATTACTCCTAGCTGATGGACTCAGAACTGGTTCATATACTGGAATTATTCTAGAAATCATAAATAACTTTTTTCATATCATCCGCTAGATTTATAAAACTAAAGCATCTTAATAAACACATAATTAAGACGTTAAATTTTAGATGAAACTTCACGCATGAAATCATTGTAAGTTTGCGCCATTTTTGCAAAGGTATAACTAGACAAATGATCCATGATTACGCGTTGAGCAGCTAATGGGTTCCATCTATCGCATAAGATTGAATCGATTTTTTCTGCTAGAGCTTGGTGATCGGTGGGCTCGAACAACCAATCTTCATACACAGATTCTGAAACTGAATTTCTTTCGAACATTTCTCTTGCCACTAGAATATCAGAAAGAAGTGCTGGGGTGTTATGACTAACTGCTCGTGAAAAATTGAAAATATCGCCCCCTTCTAAAAGACTCGGATGCACCATCACAGTTGCCCGCCCAAGCAGTTGATTTAAGACGGCAATTGGTACGGCGGGCATAAATAAAACATCTCGATGAAGTTTACGCTCACGAATATAATTCATAGTCTCTAACGTCCCTCCGGGCGATGTCATAATAAGTTTGACGTTGCGGCCTTTTTGACGTAACAACCTTTCGAAAGCCCTCAGTAATGTCAAAGTATTTTTATGGGGTCTGTCTACCGTTGGGTATATTATTGCCAAAAACTCATTAAAATGAACCCTAGGTAAATCACCATACTCTGGAAAATAATTGCGTATATATTTATTTAATCCTCCAGCATCAGATTTATTAATTTCTCCTAATTCATTCCCAGCAAAAAAACCTTGTGGGATTACTTTGATAGGCAAATTCCCGCACTCAGTTGAAAAATGATTTTTCAACTGATGGTCTCTTACAAAGTTTGAATAGCAGATAATCCCATCTGCAAATTTTACGCTTTTACGCATGGATCGAAGAAGGATATCGGCAAACTCAGACCCTGGAAAACGCGTAGGTAACAATAAAGGTGTTGCGTCAGGAAATACAATAACCTTACTTTTTTTCCGAATATTTGCACATAAATCCCCATCGAATCCAGTAAGGAGAAGAATTGAAGAAATATTGGATGCCTTATCAATAGCAGCCGCCAAACGCTGAGATTCAAATATGTAAAATTTTTCTATAGCACTCGCTGAAAAAAAACCACTGACTACTATAGTTAGTCTTTGTCGGAAGCGAAAAAATACAACAGCCTTGAGTTTAGAGAAAAGCTTGCATACTAATAAAATACTCAGCAATAACGGGGAAACTAAAATTATTAGTAGAGTTACCGCAAGAATAGAAAGCACCTTAATTGGCGTGCTATAGCCTCCAATATCCAAAGACCAAAAAAGCCAATTTTTTAATAAATTACTTACTATCAAACGAATGCGCGTCCAAAGACTTAACTTATCAGTATTATCTCGTTCCTTACGGATCTCCAACCAGAAATCTTTGAATCTTAGAAATATAGAGCCTTTAATTAGCTGAACAATTTCTATATCAACCAAGGAAATATTATTTTTTAATAAAACATTATGCAAACCATTAATATGACGCCCTGTGGTTAATATACGAATAGGAATTCTATTTGCTTGCAAGCCCCTAATAAGATCGGTGAGCAAAACATTTAAACCCTCGCTAATACCAAGACGAGAGGGGCGCCAAAAATAGACTATGGTGAATAGATTTTTCATAGCTAGCCCTCCAAAACTAACCGCATATTGGCAGAAAAAAGACGCCAATACTTTTCTGCCAAATGATCATAACTGAATCGACTTAAAGCATCACGTGAAGGCAAGCGAGAATATATGTCTTCATAATTATGTTGTAGATGCCACAAACTATTGACTAATGATCCAGAGGTGTAGTGATCAAAAAATTCCAGGGGTAATTTAAAGTATTCACCAACCTCTTCCATGGCTGGATAACGGTTTGATATGGCGGGTGTTCCCTGCCACGCCGCCTCAACAACTGTGTAAGTACCATTATCCCCATGTGAAGTATGCAGGATGCAGAATGCAAGCCGCATAAGCGTAAGTAGTAATTTATCACTTACATAATCAAGAAAGATTAAACGCTCTTCTAATATTTCCGAGGAATCTATAAGACCTCGAATTCGTCTAATATAAGGATGATCCACCATAGGCTCATGATTTTTTGGATTAAATGAATTCGTACCTCTACCTATGATGAGAACCTGTAGATCATTATTTTTAAGAAATATCTCCAAATCAAGAAGAGCAGATTCATGATTTTCATGGCCAGATAAGATAGTTGGCCATAGAATAAAACTTCTTGAGTCAAACTGATTGACAAGCTTGGTGTCTAACTCAAAACCATCATCAATTGCATCAAATTCAATAGGAAAAACATGAGCTTTCTCCGGATTCACGCCGGCAAAATTGATTGCATCGAGTCGAGTCTGACGAGTTGTGGTGACTATAAAATCTGCTGAAGTGGCCACTCCAGCTCTTAAATAAAATTTTTTCCACTGGCTTTCGTCAAATATTTCTGGCACATAACGGTTGGCATAGTCATAAACCATGCAGGCGTATTTCCGATGAGCGGGTAACGGCCCCAACACAGAATCGGAGATGAGGTACCAAAAATCTACGTCTTCAAAATTGGCAATTCCATCATCAAAAAAAATGGTCGTGTCGGGAATGCCATCCTCTAAACTCACCCCAAGACAAGCATAACTCCCCTTAAGTTTGTCGCTTTGAATAGCCTTTTGGTCAAAAAAACGAGTCTCAATTCCAAGGCTAGAGAAAATTTCTGCGTTACGGATTGACCAACCCTGCATTCTTGGTAAACCAACAACCAATTTAAGTTTATCGCCCGATCTTTGCGCTCCAAGCACGAGCATACGACAAATATTTATCAAGCTCCTAATCACACCTCCGCTGAAGGGGGAAGGGAGAATTACTGCGAGCCTATAGTTCATGGGTATAACATCATCTCGTTGAAGAGGGCCTTCATATTGGCTGATCATCAATGAGTCGCCCATGCTCGAGTTCAATTTTACGATTACAAACCTTTTTGACCAGCGCGGGACTATGCGTTGCAATTACCAAGACTGGGGTACTTTGAATGAGATTATTCAACCGATCAGCTGCTTTGGCTTGAAATCCAGCATCACCTACCGATATCCATTCATCCATCAGAAGAATATCTGCTTTTACGCAAGTTGATACCGCGAATGCCAGCCTCATCTGCATTCCAGTCGAGTATGTTCTAAAAGGCATATTCAAATACTCACCCAATTCTGTGAACTCTTCAATCTCAGGAATTCTTTTACGAATTTCATGAGGGCTCATCCCCATAATGGTTGCCCTCATATAGATATTTTCATAACCTGTAGCATCTATATCCATACCAAGCGATAAGTCAATTAAAGACGCCACATTACCTTTGGTTGAAATCTGGCCAAAGGTTGGGTGATAGACACCAGCAAGCAATCTCAGGGTGGTCGATTTTCCTGAACCATTATGCCCCACCAAGGCAACTCGATCACCATCAGAAATTTCATATGAAACATGATCAAGCGATCTAACGTAAGGCTGGTCCCTTGTGTCGATAGCTATCTTTCCGCCTGTACTAATGGAAACTAACTTAGATTTAAGGGATCTAGATGAGCTGTTATAGACAGGAAAGTCTAAGGTTACATCTTTAAGCACAATTCGTTTCATATTAAAGCCACAATGCAATGCGAAATTTAGTACGCTTAACTATAAATATCGAGAAAAGTCCAAGGGTACAAGTTATTGCAATACTACAAGTCCATGGACGCCAATCAAATGCAACATTCATTAAGCACATCCTTAAGATTTCAAGATAATGATAGAAGGGATTAAAATCCAATAGCCATCTATTGCCCTTCAATAAGTCAGCCCTCCAAATAACTGGAGTAACATAAAAAATTACCTGCATTAAGCTATTTATAATCTGACCAACATCTCTATACCTTGCGCAAACTATTCCCAGTATGTATCCCAAGAAAACCGCAAAGGCTGTTGTCAGTAATAAAGCTAGGGGAAATAGCAATAAATTGATATTAAATCCTACATTAAAGTAAATCAGTATCAACACGATCACTGGAAAACTGTGAAATAAAATTATTAAATTTCTCCATACCATTCTTAACACGTAAGTTCCAAATGGCAAATTTACCTGTTTAATAATAGCTTCAGCCCCAGTAATAACAGCGGTAGACTCCAGCACAATAGTGGATATAAAGTTCCACAACACATAACCAACCGTTAGATAAGGAAGATATTCATCGATGTTCATTTTAAATATCTTTGAATACACCACCCCCAAAGCTGCTATTGAGATAAGCATGCTTAATGTAATCCAAAATGGTCCCAATACTGAACGACGATATCTTTGGCGGATATCCTGAAATGCCAACAGGTTCCAAATGCGATAATCTGCGATTGCGACAAGAAAATCGATATTAGATTTTTTAAGCGTGCGGATGATCATATTACTTGCCGATCTATTTTGCTTTTGATAAAAATTTTAAAATTCCTCAATTAAATAATTGCTCGACCAGATGTTTTTTAATGAGATGCAGTAAGTAATATTAAATTCACAGCATTAACTTATATTCAATGGTTTTGCAGGATTTCCAATTACAGTGACACCGGGAGCGACACTTTTAGTGACTACCGCACCCATCCCAATGACCGCCCCCATTCCAATAATAATGGGCTTATCAGGGGTTCCATGCTTAATAATTGCCCCAGTTCCAATATAAGCATGATCCTCAATGATTACATTTCCGTTGCAGCAAACTCGAGGGGCAAAAGTCACGTAATCACCTATTGTGCAATCATGAGCAACATATGAATAAATATTTGCGTGAAATGATCTGCCAATTTTAATATTCGATGTTAATGTTACCAGCGGTGAAATAATAGCTCCCTCACCAAGAGCGACTTGATCCATGATGATTGCGGTTTTATCAATAATCGAAAGAGGCTTGCATCCGTTTGCATGAAATAAATCAGTAATCTTTTTTCGTAAGTTCGAATCGGCAACAGCAACATTAAAATATTTCTCTGCGCTTAGCTCAAAAAATTCGCTCTCACTTAAAACTTGTAACCCATTAACTAATTCATTACTCTTATCTTTTATAATGAAAAATAAATTTTTTTCTTCATTCTTCATTTTTATTATTGGCGCAACCTCTCTGGCATAGCCCCCGGCCCCAACTATCCCTATAACTCTGCCTGTGCTCATGTTATCCCCTACCGTAGATATCTTCGAATCTCACAATGTCATCTTCACCAAGATAGCCACCGCATTGAACTTCGATAAGCACAAGAGCATCTTTCGTTCGATTCTCTAAGCGGTGCTTATGTCCCGCTGGTATATAAGTTGATTCATTCGCATTAATCAAGAGCTCAGCATCGCCATTTACAACTGTAGCCCGCCCTCTGACAACAATCCAATGCTCGCTGCGATGATGGTGCATTTGAAGACTCAAACTTGCACCGGGCTTAACTTCAATGCGCTTCATTTTAAAGCCCTCGCCCTCCTCTAATATCGTATAAGTTCCCCAGGGCCTGAAAACCGTTTTATGCAACTTAAAAGCATCATGATCGGCTTTTTTGAGCAGGCCAACGACTTGCTTTACATCTTGCGCATATTCTGGATTGGCCACAAGCAACGCGTCGGGCGTATCAATAATCATGACATTGTCAAGACCAACCGCCGCAACCAAACGATTTTCCGATTGAACAAAGGTATTAGTGCTGTTAACAAAAATGGCATCGCCGTAAGCACGGTTGTTTTGCCTATCAGGGGAAACGAGATCGCGGATCGCATTCCACGAACCAATATCACTCCAGCCAATATCGCTAGGTACTACTGCTACGCGATTGGATCGCTCCATAATCGCGTAATCAATTGAAATGTCGGGGATTCCCTGAAAGAGAAGCTTAGGGATTTCTAACATCGAGTCTACAGTCAAAGCCTGATCGGCAAGCTCATTCCAACACAGGGTGCATGCATTCGCCACAACCGGTGCATGCATATGAAGTTGCTCTATAAGCTGACCCGCCGTGAAGCAGAACATTCCCGAATTCCAGAAATAGCTTTTAGTATCAACGTATTTTTGAGCTGTTTGAGCATCAGGCTTTTCTACAAAAGCATCTACTTGATAGCCACCTGGCAATTCTTTACCAGCCTTAATATAACCAAAACCGGTTTCAGGTGCTGTTGGCACTATGCCAAAAGTCACTAAGTAGTCAGAGCCTACTTTTGCTAAAGCAACAGATTTTTTTACAGCATCAGCAAAGGCAACCTCATCGGCAATCAGATGATCGGCTGAGAGCACTAGCATTAAGGCATTTGGCCCAAATTTAGCCCTGACCCAATGTGCAGCCATGCCAATCGCTGGAGCAGTATTGCGACCGCAAGGTTCCAATAAGAAACTACCTGTTGCACCGGCTTTATGTAGCTCATCACGACTCATGAAGTAGTAGTCGCAGTTAGTAACTGTTAAGAGTGCTGGTTTATCCTTAGACTGAACAACACCAGGCAATTTTGCCGCCCTCTTATAGGTTTTTTCAATCAAAGTTTCGCCATCAGCAAGCTTCATAAACGGCTTAGGATGACCTTGGCGTGAAACAGGCCAAAGCCTTGTACCGGCACCGCCTGACATGATAACTGGAACGAGAATGGTCATTTTTATTCTTTAAAAGTCAAGGCTAAGAGCGCATTTTAAACGAAACCCTGGATATCAAATATCGCCGTTAACATTGACCCATCCCTAGTCATCTCATATCACCAACCCTTTAAGTCCATGCAGTTTAATAGCTGGTTAATTAAAAATTTTGTTGATTATTACATGATCACTGTTTATGCAATTTGCAAAATTAGCTTAAATAACCAATAGAAGGATGGAGAAAAACATGACAATGCGAAACGTGCACTACCTAGGTTGCGACTCAACAGATAATTGACCCCTTGGCAGTTGATAGGATCGCCCCTCTGCGCCCCCCCTCAGCATTAGCAAATACTAACATTAGTTATATAAAAACAAAGACCGAACGAAATCACTCCCTAGGGATAATATCGCCGATTTTTTCTAATTTAGGGCGTCCAATTAATTGGGAGGAGGTCAATAGCAGTTCACCCTCCGCCTGGCGCAGAACACAGGTAACTCGTTCTTCAGTATATCGGGATTTTTTCATCGCTATCCTCTCCATTTTGAAGGAAGTTAAAAGCAACCTTATTTTAGTTTTGAACCGTAGTACTTTTTTTGGGGGGTCACATGAAACTGAACCCGCTTGGTTGGATGTGGTGCCCAACCGTTGTGGTTCAGTTCATGAGAGTGATTTATGCTGTGAGCTTATGGGCTGCTTAACCTTTTTTAGCGTAAGCAGAGCACCAGCCTTTGGCTGACACTTGTTTACCAGCAAATAATGGGCAAGGACCAGAAGCAGAACCAGCAGCGCCTTGATAAAGAGCGCAATTATTGCAAGCTTGACCAGCAGCATATTTAGGATACTTCGCTTTATCAGCTTTAGTAGCGTCAGACTTGTAACCCAAAGCAACAGCTTGCGGATCGGTATCTGCCACCATGGCTTGAGCTTGAACTTTACCGTTCATAGCTAAAGTACAGGCACCAGCAGCAGACAAAATCATAAATTGGCGACGACTATTTTTCATATTGACTCCAGAGATCAAGGATTGTGAAAAAACATGGGTATTGCATCTAGATGGAATCATAGATGAGGAAATTCAACCCATCTGGAGTTAATATAACTTATTGATTTGTATGTATTTTTTATTGAGAATTGTTCTCATGAAGAAATACAGAAGATCTTAGGGGGCCTCTACTGCCAACCCTTGAGATTCATACAGCCGATCCACTGCTTTATATGCACTCCCGAACCAAGCTCTGGATAATCCTCTTTGCATTCCGTTAAATCTTTGCGCCATTGAGCCTTGTTATTTTTACTCGGATCAGAATTCTCAGATGATATTCCTGCGCAGGCGGCCAAAATGACTGGGATTAGGCATATCAAAAGACATTTGGAGATGAATTGAGGCATTGCGACTATTTACCGGATTTTGAGGTGATTTTCATATAGTCACCATGATTTTCACAGGCTCGATTAAAGGCCACACTCGATAAGGACCCTTTTGGCCCGACGGCACTAGCAATGACGAGTTTTTTATCTGGGCCAAGAAGATTATTCGTGTTGCCCTGACAGTCAGCCCGATAAACAAACTCACCTTTCTTGGGAAATTCTTTTTCTAAAGCGTAAGAGGCAATTCTCATCTCTCGGATGTCTTTTTTGGCATCCACCACGACAACTTTGTTATCAATCACCTCAAAGAATGTAGGGGTCACTTGAGCGGTGGGCGTTTCACTATCTTGGTACAAAAAGTAATTGACGTTGGAATCATCAATAAATTTCCGGCCGCACACTCTAGTACGGATATAAGCCATCGCAGTACGCGGTTTTATTTTGACCCAACCAGATCCATTGAGTGGCTTGGCTAATGTATTCGTTACTTTGGCTGCGGGTAAATTTTTTGCATTAAACGTTTCAGACCACTGGTTACTACTAAAGCAATCTATTTTTTGCAAGTAAGGACCAACAATCATTGCGTTAAATTGATCGAGATCTTGTTTATAAATCCGTGGTGCATTAAACATATCAAAAGAAATGACGCCATCCTCATCCTCGCTCAAGGTGTAGGGATCGTAAAACCATTTTCTATTTTCGGATTCAGCTAACAAGATCCAAGTGCGATCTTTATAGTCTTGCAGGTTAAGTGGTGGCACAAAAAAGAATGGAGACTCCATCTTTTCACTCATCATTTCATCAATGCTGGTATTAGATAGATTGGGCGATAAAGTACATCCTGAAACCAAAATCACAAAAAACAAAAACAGATTTCTCATTATCGTCTTTCGCTCAGTTGCACTTAGTTGCACTCAGTTGCACTTACTTGCGTTCAATCAAAGCTAAAAACTCACGGCGTAAATTAGAATCTTTTAAGAAAGCACCACGCATCACACTATTGATCATCTTCGAATCACGATCTTTTACACCACGCCATTGCATACAGAAATGATCAGCATCCATGACCACTGCAACACCAATGGGTTTAATTTTCTTTTCCAACATATCAGCTAGCTCCACTACAGCCTCTTCCTGAATTTGTGGCCTACACATAACCCACTCAGTTAAGCGCGAGTATTTAGAAAGGCCAATCAGAGCAGATTCTTTATTAGGTAGCACGCCAATCCAAATACGACCCATAATTGGGCAAAGGTGATGAGAACATGCGCTACGAACAGTAATGGGCCCAATAATCATGAGCTCATTTAAGCGACTGACATTAGGAAACTTGGTTAAAACAGGCTGCTCTACATAACGCCCATTAAAGACTTCTTGAACAAACATTTTGGCAACGCGTCTGCTCGTATTCTGCGTATTGTGATCGCTCACCGTATCAATGACTAAGCTTTCTAAAACAGCCTGCATTTTCTCGGCAACTTCATCAACCAGACCCTCTAATTCTCCCGGCTGAATAAACCGCGCAATATTGTCATTTGCATGAAAGCGTGCTTTTTCAGCCTGAATCCGTTTGCGGATAACAATTGATAAAGGCGTTCCGGCTTCATCTTTTTTTGCCAAAACCTTAGTGATGGGTTTCTCGACAGACTTCTTGATGACTTTTTTACTAGCAACAGTCTTACCTATCTTGGCTGTCTTAGCTGTTACTTTTTTCAAAGCAGCCTTTATTGGTGTTTTTTTAGCTGGCATATTTTTAATATATTTTGATATTTAGATTTGAAAGAAGATCGCAATGACACAAGCCAATCCTGCAACCCAAACAAGCGATCTGGTTGTAGGCCAATTTGCGATGTAGCAAAAGAGATAAGCAATTCTGGCAAGCACAAAACCTACTGCCAATAAATCAATTCGACCTTGTGGAGCATGGGCAACGGAAGCAATGATGACAGAGGCAAAAAATAAGGGTAGTGACTCAAAGAGATTTGATTGCGCAGCATTGGCGCGCGCCCTAAAGCCAGTTTGTTTAGCAAGCCATTGTCTTGGAAGGCTATTGTCATAGCCCTCAAAACCTTTTTTCGCGATTCCAGCAGCGACGTAGGGCAATAGCCCCATAAAGAGTACACAAGCATAAGCAATAGTCATAGGGATTTTTGCGCTTTCTTTTTAGATCCGATGCGAGATTCAGTGCCATTCATCAAGTTTTGAATATTGCTGCGATGGCGCCAAATGAGTAAAAAACAAACTACTAAAAGTGCCAGGCCCATAGGCTGAAAACCAAACAGAAATACAAAGTAAATTGGACCAAATACGCCAGCAGCTAAGGCTGCTAAAGAGGAATAGCGCATAAACAGAGCAACAATCATCCATGTACTAAGAGTTGCTAGACCCAGCACCCAATTAATTCCGAACAAAATGCCACAAGCCGTAGCAACACCTTTGCCACCCTTAAAACCGTGGAAAATTGGAAAAAGATGGCCCAAGAAAACCGCGATGACAACCCCACATAAAACCCATGAACCCAAAGTAGAGGTGAGCGACTCATCACCCAATAGGACTCTAGCCAACATCACCGCAAAATACCCCTTTAGCGCATCACCAATCAGCGTAAGCACTGCGGCCAATTTATTGCCCGTTCTGAGGACATTGGTAGCCCCAGGGTTTCCGGATCCATAGGAATGGGGATCGGGCAAACGCATGGATTTACTCACTACTACTGCAAAAGAGATAGAGCCTATTAAATAGGCAAGCGGAATTAATAAAAGACTTGTATTGAGATCCATACCGCTATCTTAAACACTTATCCCCACAAACTAATTAGCTACCCTAACTAACTACCTCGGGGATGATGTTGCTGATGGATCGATTTAAGACGCTCCCTAGCCACATGGGTATAGATCTGGGTAGTAGAAATGTCTGCATGACCCAATAAGAGCTGCACTACCCTTAAATCAGCGCCATGGTTAAGCAAATGGGTAGCAAAGGCATGGCGTAAGGTATGAGGAGACAGCGCCACAGGAATGTTGGCCACAATGGCATAACGCTTAATCAGCGCCCAGAAGGCTTGGCGGGTTAAACCTGTTCCTGTATGGCGACCTATAAATAAGGCATCAGAGGTTTTACCCTCTAAAAGTGGAGTTCTAGCGTCAGTCAGATATTGGCGCAACCACTGCCCGGCTTCGCCCCCAAAAGGAACTAAGCGCTCTTTACCGCCTTTGCCATTCACAATGCGAACCACGCCTTCATTTAAACCCATGGCAACCGTCTTGAGAGAAACGATTTCTGAGACACGTAAACCACTGGCGTACATTAATTCGAGCATCGTGCGATCACGTAAGCCTAAGGGAGTAGTCACATCTGGGGCATTTAATAAAGCTGTTACCTGGTCTTCGCTCAGGGTTTTTGGAAAACGCAGTGCTTGCTTAGCAGCCCGTAATCCTATGCAGGGGTCGCTTTTGACTAAATTCATGCGCAAAGCATGGCGATAAAAACGCTTAAAGACCGTTAGGCGTCGATTTGCTGTAGTGGCTTTATCGGCCCGGCGGAACGCTATATATGCCGTAAGGTCTTTTTCAGTAACTGCATATAAATCCAAACCTGAGTCTTTATATAGCCACTGCGCCAACAGTAAAAGATCGCGTCGATAAGCAGACAGACTGTTTTGAGCTAAGCCATCTTCTAACCAGCAGGCATCGCAAAAACGCTCTATAGCCTCTTGGCTTGCTGGGGCAATCTCAGCAAGTGCACCCTTATCCAAAGAGTCAGAACGCAACTGTGCTAAGCCTACCGATTTAGTCACGGAAATTATTAAAGCCCAAAGGCGCTTCTGTCACTTCCTTGCGTAGCAGTGTCATCACTTCTTGCAAGTCATCACGTTTGCCACCAGTAACCCGTACCGCATCCCCTTGAATGCTCGCCTGCACCTTGATTTTGCTATCCTTGATGATGCGAACAACTTTCTTGGAAAGATCTGAAGTAATCCCTTTTTGGATCTTCATCGTTTGCTTGCGCTTGTCACCGCCAATAGTCTCTAATTTGTCATCTTTGAGATAACGCACATCCACATTGCGTTTAGCCATTTTGCTAATTAAGACATCGCGCACTTGACCCAATTTGAAATCGTCATCACCAAACAAAATCAAAGCTTCGTCTTTTTGCTCAACACGGCTGTCAGAGCCTTTAAAGTCAAAACGGTTGGTGATTTCTTTATTGGATTGCTCGATCGCGTTTTTTAATTCGATCATATCGGGCTCACACACTACGTCAAATGAGGGCATAACAACTCCTTAAGTAATTGCGATTGCTTATTTCTAAAGCACTGTTTTTAAAGATTTTCTGAGCTTTCCATAAGAAATCTCAAGACAAATCTGATTCCGAATAAGATTGTGGCATGAACTTTGCGATAAATGCGCCTCTCTCGCCAAAATTGACCCCGAATATGGAGTTGGCACATCGAAACACCTTTGGCCTAGACGCGTACGCTGAGTTAGCCTATGAGATTAGCTCTGCAGAGCAAATTCCAGAGCTCATCAAAATTATTCAAGGGCAAAAAATGCCCTGGCGCGTTTTAGGTGGCGGTAGCAATGTCATTTTGCCCGCAGTATTACCTGGCGCAACTTTGCTCATGAATATTCCTGGTAAAGAACTCATCAAAATTGATCTAACCCACACTTACCTCTCAGTCGGTGCTGGCGTCAATTGGCATGAATTTGTCACCTGGAGCCTTGACAACCGATTCCCTGGATTAGAAAACTTAGCGTTAATTCCGGGAACAGTAGGCGCCGCGCCCATACAAAACATTGGCGCCTATGGTGTTGAGCTTGCAGACTATATCGATAGTATCGATGCCTATGACTCAGACGACCATGCCTTTGTTACCCTCACAAAAGAGGGCTGCTGCTTTGCTTATCGCGATAGCTACTTCAAGCAACACCCTGGACGTTTTATTGTGACAAAGGTTGTTTTTAAAGTTCCCAATCATTGGACACCCCATCTTCATTACGCAGATCTGGCAAAACAGTTTTTAAACGCAGAGAGCGCACCAACTGCACAACAAATATTTAATGCGGTTTGCGCTATTCGTACTCAAAAATTGCCAAACCCAAAAGTGATTGGTAATGCAGGCAGCTTCTTTCAAAACCCTATTATTCCTGCTGAGCAATATGAGGCTTTAATTAAAAAGTATCCTCAGCTCATCTCCTACCCAGATACCCTGGGAACACGAAAAGTTGCAGCAGGTTGGTTAATTGATCAATGTGGCTTCAAAGGTCAGCGCCACGGCCCAGTAGGGGTTTATGAAAACCAAGCCTTAGTATTGGTTAATCATGGCGGAGGAACCGCCAAAGATATTCTGGAATTGGCTCGCAACATCCAAGAAAAAGTACATCAAACATTTGGGATTCACTTATTGATTGAACCCACTATTTTATAAAAATGGTGATTGATTTAGTGATTTTCATTTGTGTTGATGTTGACATTTTCTAGCCATAGCGATCACTCCAAACTGGGAACGATTATCTAAATTCTCTCCACTCCTAAAGGTCTAAGAGTTTTAATTTAAAGACAATGTTGCATGATTAATTTGTTAAAAATTTTTCAATACAAAAGTAGTTAGACCCCCAATTATTGTTGTTACAATAATTGGAATGCACAGCAAACGATTTAACCGTCAAATCATTATTACAAGTCATGCGCAACTTCGAATGATTGAACGCGATATTACCGAAGCTATATTGCTTGATATTGTTGATACGGGAACAGAAAAATACAGTGATGAATCTCATCTTTGGGTTTTCAAGCACTACATTGATCGCTCTGATAATTTAATTTGCGCTGTACTTGTTCTTGAAAATTGTGTAGTTATTAAAACAGTGATGCACCATTTTTCTATAGAGGAATAGATTATGAATACTACTTACTTTGATAAAGATGATACTTTGGTTCTTCATCTGTCTGATAAGCCAATAACCAAAGAGGTATCACAAGACTGGAACACACACATTAGTTATGCTGCCGATGGCTCAGCAGTAGAAATAGTGATTCTTGAGGCCAAGGCCCATGGGATGATTCCAGCCATGATGATTGAAGCAGCATAAGGATGGAGATGCAGGAAAATATTAAGAGACCTGTAGGGCGTCCAGTTTTAGCATCCACTAAGATATCCACTACCATCCGTCTGTCACCAGAGGTGATTGAAATCTTCAGAGCTACTGGTAGCGGCTGGCAAACAAGAATTGATTTGGCGCTACAAGATTGGCTTAAAGCCCATAAAGCAACATTAATAAAGTAATTGGAATCCTAATTAGCATGATTCTCACCTTACTCCATGACACCAACTTGGAATATTAATGTAGTAGCGCAAAGCTTTTCCTTGCCCAATTGTGAACAACATACCCGCCCTCGTTAATTCACTCAAATCCCTTGTAGCAGTTGCTTTTGATGTTCCAGTAATTTTGATATATTTTTCTGCATTTAAGCCGCCTAAAAAACCACCGTCGCCATCATCTAATAATCTTTGCAATACTTTGCGCTGCCTATCATTTAATTGAATATCAGAATGCTTAAGCCAAAAACTCGATTTCTCAATAGCAGCATTCATGTATTCACATGAGGTCAAGCAAGCTAAAGCACAAACGTTTGCAAACCAAATCACCCAATCCGAAACATCCATATCACCATGTTGAGCACTATTTAAGGCGTCATAGTACTGTGTGCGCTGCCTCATTATTTGATCGGCAAGGCTATAGAACTTTACAGATGATTGCGCATCTTGAGCCATAGCCATTTCTACAATCGCCCTACCTAGACGCCCGTTACCATCCTCAAACGGATGAATGCTTTCGAACCAAAGATGGGCGATTGCGGCACGCTCGACACCATCAATAAAAAAATGCGCAGAACTTTTATTCAGTTTTCCTGGTCTAGTCCCCTCAAACCACTCTAAAAATAACTGCATTTCTTGTGGAACTAGATTTGAAGGTACGGCGGTGTAATGAACAACTTCCTTACCAAACTTTCCACTCGCAATTTGCATCGGATCCTGATGCGTTCGGAACTGCCCGACAGTAATTTTTCTAAATCCACCTGTACTTAGTGAAAATAGAGCGCGGTGCCATTGATATAACCTTTGAGCAGTTAAAGGCTCGGTGTAATTTTCAAGGGCATCTTGTATTACCTCGACCAAACCATCGACATGTTGACTTTTAGGAGTTTGATCCAGAGGCGATCTCACGCCCAACTTATGCAAGACTGAAGATCTCACGGATTCCGGATTAAGAGGTTCGCCCTCTATGGCCGAAGTAGCCATTACCTCTTGAATGTACATTTCCTGCACCAACTCTCCAGCAGCCACCAAGCCAATAGCATTGGCTTGACCCAAAACCTGCCCCTGCTTTCTACGAGCATCTAAGAGGGCATCTTTAATCTGGAGATCATTAACAGTGAAGTGAGGCCATTGTTTTGACCGCCAAATAACCTGCCTACCTTCATGAATGAGTTTAATACGCTTCATGAGCCGTATTTTTTAATTTACGGCTCACGTATCACTTCTGCAAACTGCACCTGTGCCTGGCCTTCCGCCAACCGTATCTGAAAAACCCCTTCGGAGTTGAGCTCTTTTGGACTGCGAATCGCCTGCATCGAAGCTTTATCTTCCGTCAAAATCACCGCATAGCCACGCTCTAAAGTCCTCTGCGGATTGAGCATTTCTAATTGAGACTGGTAATGGGATTGATTGCGCTTCCAGGATTCCACTCTTACTAGCCATGCTTGCGTGAGCCGTTGCTGCCAGCTCGTAATTTGCTCACGCATACGGTCTGGATTGGGCAAGGCATGACTTAGTCTTAAGGCAAGCTGATCTAAAGTTTGTGCCTCGCGCTCTACTCGCTGATTTACCCTTTGGAGCGAAGCTTGCATGATGGCATCGAGCTCTTGGAGCATTTGATCTCTGCGAGGAGCTGCAAGCTCGGCTGCGCCAGTAGGCGTAGGAGCGCGTAAATCCGCTACAAAATCAGCAATAGTGACATCGGTCTCATGACCAACACCACTGACTATCGGAATAGGCGATTGCGAAATCGCATAAGCGAGCTTCTCATCATTAAAAGCCCAAAGGTCTTCAATACTGCCACCGCCACGCACCAGCAAAATCACATCAACTGCATTTTCTTTTTCGGCAGCCTTTAATGCTGAAATAATTCCTGCAGGTGCATCAGGTCCTTGCACTAGCGTTGGATAAATCACAATGGGAATATGGGGCGCTCTTCTGGCAAGCGTACTTAAAACATCTTTTAATGCAGCAGCTTGTGGTGAAGTAATGATGCCAATGGATCGAGGGTGCGTAGGAATATCCCGCTTACGATCAAGATCAAATAAACCTTCTTTGGCTAGCTTAGCCTTTAGCTTTAAAAAGGCTTCGTAAAGCCCTCCCATGCCTGCACGACGTAAAGTTTGGATCGTCAGCTGAATATCCCCCCTAGGGACATACATGCCTAAATTTGCGCTAACTTCAACCAAGTCGCCAGACTGAGGCATAAATCCGACTTGGGAATTGCGACCCCGAAACATCACGCACCGGATCTGCCCTTCCTCATCTTTTAGAGAAAAATACCAGTGGCCGCTGTCATAAGCCTTGAAATTGGAAATCTCGCCACTCACCAGGACAGCGTAAAAGCGCTCTTCCAACGAGGCCGCAATGGCACGGTTGAGATCGCCAACACTCAGAATTTCTCTTGATATTTCCGACATTTTTTCTCTTAATCTACAAAGCCATAAGGCTTAGAGGGTAATAAATATCCACAGAAGCCCATTTGCAGCGGGTTCAATGCCTCTAAGTAAGTAATTACTGACCCAAAATCTCTGACAAATCCTACAAAATGATTATAAGCCATTGATTTATATGATGTATTTTTTAGTCAAATTTTAGCCTTTGATAGGCAAAAACCCCTATCAACACCATCAATCAAGTACTTAGGGGGTCTCTGCCAAAAAGTTTTGCACAGAGTTATCCACAGGCACCCTTTCAGAATCGCACTTTTAATTGCGCTAAAGTACTAGGCTTATGTACTCAATCCTACTGTCAGCTGGCTGGCCTATTTGGCCCCTATTACTCATCTCCATTATTGGTCTTGCCATCGTATTGGAACGTTCTTGGTATTTGCGCCAAATTCACATCTTTCCCAAGGGCTGTCTAGAGCTTGCCTTCGGACTTGCCGATCGCGCCGCTGTCGGCCAAGTGACACCGCCTTCTGAAATTACCAGTTTTAGCCAACTTTCTCCTGCAACCCCACTACTTGCCTGTATTTTGAGTGAAAAAACCCTTGGAAGTAACGCAGACAATGCTCTGGAGGAGCTTCAAGCCACCGCACAATCGACCTGGCTCAAATTAGATCGCTACTTAGGTGCCTTAGCCACAATTGCAACGGTAGCTCCCTTATTGGGCTTATTTGGCACCGTTGTTGGCATGATCGAAATTTTTGGCAGTCAGGGCGCAATAAACGGGGCTTCTGGTAGCCCACAACAGTTGGCACACGGGATTTCTGTTGCGCTTTACAACACGGCTTTTGGATTGCTCATTGCTATTCCGGCTTTAGCAGCATGGCGTGGTCTGCGGGCGATGGCCAATCAGCGTCAACGAGAATGCGAAGAATTTACGCGTCAGCTCTTTAAAAAGCTCTACCCATCAACACAATGAGTTGGCTAGATAACAGCGTTCATCAAAAAAGAAGGTTTTCTTTGGGCTCATCTGCGGCATCCATTGAGCCAGAGATTAATCTCATTCCGTTTATTGACGTACTTTTGGTGGTCTTGATTTTCTTAATGATCTCCACCACCTTTACACGCTATCAAGAAATTGCCATCACCCTACCCACTGCTAATGGGAGCGAGAATCCAGCTGATCTGAAGCAAATTCATATTGCAGTTAGTCGCGACGGTCGTTACGCTATCAACGGCAAACTCACTGATCGCTCTGAACTGCCCAATGCACTCATACAATTGCAAAGCCAGTTCAGCAGTTCTGATAAAGATATTCAAGTCAATATTGATGCCGATGCAAGAGCGCCTCATCAAGCAGTCATGAGTGCCTTAGAAGCTGCGCGCGATGCCAACCTCTCAAATATTGTGTTTAGCAGTCAAACGAGAAAATGAGCACAACCAAATCTCCAAAATTGAGCCGTCAAGCTCCCAAATTTTGGGAGCGACGCGGTCCTACAAGCCTGCTGCTCTGGCCTTTGTCCAAAGCATATGGCTTGATTGTTCGCACTCGCAACCTGATTGTCGATCTTGATCTGGGCAAACAGGAGGCTGCACATGTACCCATCATCATTGTGGGCAATATCCGCGTGGGAGGAACTGGCAAAACCCCAATTGTGATTGCGCTTGCGCAGTGTCTATCGAACATGGGCTATAGGCCCGGAATTATTAGCAGGGGCTATGGTGCCGATGCACAATCACAGCCTTTGCAAGTGCATTCTTACTCCAACCCCAGCATTGTTGGGGATGAACCCGTCCTGATAGCAAAGCGCACTGAGGATCATTTTCCGATCTGGGTATTTCCCAAGCGAAATATAAGTATTCAAGCGCTATTGCAACATTCACCAACAGTCGATGTGATCATCAGCGACGATGGTTTGCAACACAACAGTATGAAACGCTGGCCTGCGCGAGAAGGTGGTCGTGACATTGAGTTTGTTGTTCGTGACCAGCGTGGTGAGGGCAATGGCTTTTTATTGCCTGCCGGCCCCTTACGCGAACCTGCTACCCGTGAGCGAGATGCTACTTTGATGACGGGCGCTCCAGCCAAGGGCGTGATCGATGAGTATTTCTTAGGTCGACGCGCTTTTTCTTTAAGCGGAACTTTGGGTACCCCCTATCAACTTCATGAAACTCACAACACAAAGAGTCTTCAAGAGATTGCCAACACATACTTACCAAATGACATTACCGCTGTCGCCGCAGTTGGGAATCCTCAGCGCTTTTTTGATGATTTACAAAAATTGGGTATTCATGGCAAATGCATTCCACTGCCAGATCACAGTACTTATACGGCCGAATTTTTTACCTCCATTACTGCGCAATGCATCCTGATTACAGAAAAGGATGCCGTAAAATGCGTGGACATTACCGACAGTCGCATTTGGGTAGTGCCCATGGAACTTGAAATTCCCAAATCATTGGCGCAGTGGTTGGAATCTATTCTACAAAGACCTGATCCCAAGCGCTACACTTTGTAACACTGCACTTTGCAACGCTGCACTTCATCAATACGGAAGAATATGGACAAACGTCTACTCGAAATTTTGGTCTGCCCTTTGTGCAAAAGCCCACTGCATTTAGATTCTGATAAGCAGGAGCTGATTTGTAAATTAGACCGTCTTGCTTACCCAATTCGTAACGATATTCCCGTCATGATGGTTGATGAAGCACGCTCACTATCTGCCGAAGAAATTGCCTAAGGCAATATCCAGAAAATGAGTGTTGACACCACGTTGATACCGGATTTTTTGGTAGTTATTCCAGCCAGACTGGGTTCTACGCGTTTGCCACGCAAACCCTTAGCGGATATTGGCGGCAAACCCATGGTGATCCGAGTCGCGGAACGCGCCAAACAATCTCTCGCTCAAAGCGTGGTGGTAGCAACAGATTCACCTGAAATTCAAGCAGTTTGTGATGAGCATCGCATCGAATGTCTGCTCACTAGCCCTGATCACCCTACTGGTACCGATCGCATTGCTGAAGTAGCCCAACAACTCAAACTTCCACCAAGTACCTTAGTGGTCAATGTACAAGGTGACGAACCTTTAATTCCACCCGAACTCATTAATCAGGTGGCTCAAGCTTTAGCCAATAACCCATCGTGCGCTATTTCCACTGTCGCCGTACCTATTAGCGATGCTTCTGAAATCGATAACCCAAACGTTGTCAAAGTCGTTCTCAATCGCTTAGGTGAGGCCCTGTACTTCTCAAGAGCCGCCATCCCTTTTGTGCGGGACCCCGATCCCAAGACTAAACAAAGCCATCTTCGCCATCTGGGCATTTATGCCTATCGAGCTGAATTTTTACACGCGTATACCCGTCTTGAACCAGCCCCGCCTGAGCAGGCCGAGGCCTTAGAGCAGCTCCGCGCCCTCTGGAATGGCTTTAAAATTGCCGTTCATACAACCTTGAAAGCCCCACCAGCAGGGGTTGACACTGCCCAAGACCTAGAGCGCGTAAGGCTAATATTAGGCAATTCTTCGTCAAATTAGAATAAGTCGCTTTCTTGGGGATAATCCTAGGGATCAGATGTCTAAGATGCTGACAAAATACGGGACAATCAAAGGTCTTCAAAGGGGAAAATAATGCGGTTGATTCTGCTTGGTGCACCAGGTGCTGGCAAAGGAACACAAGCTCAGTTCATTTGCGAAAAATTTGCCATTCCACAAATTTCGACAGGCGACATGTTGCGCGCTGCCGTTAAAGCCGGAACTGAACTCGGTATTGCAGCCAAGAAAATTATGGATGCAGGTGGCTTAGTTTCTGATGACATCATCATTGGACTGGTTAAAGATCGCCTCACACAACCTGATTGCAGCAAAGGTTACTTATTTGACGGCTTTCCAAGAACGATTCCTCAAGCGCAAGCGATGAAAGATGCAGGCGTTCCAATTGACTATGTATTAGAAATCGATGTCCCATTTGAGGCCATCATTGATCGCATGGGCGGTCGCCGAGTTCATCCAGCTTCAGGTCGTACCTACCATGTGAAGTTCAACCCCCCAAAGGTTGAAGGCAAAGATGATGTTACCGGGGAAGATTTAATCCAACGCGATGACGACAAAGAAGAAACGGTTCGCAAACGCTTACAGGTCTACAACGATCAAACTCGCCCATTAGTTGAATACTACTCAAGCTGGGCAACTCAAAGCAATCCTGCCGATAAGGTAAAAGCACCTGCCTATCGCAAAGTAGCTGGTACTGGTAGCGTTGAAGATATTACGACTTCTATTTTTGCTGTATTGAATTAATTTCACTTCAATCCACCAAATAAAGGGCTGCTTTTGCAGCCCTTTCTCATTGCTGGAAAAAAGGTTACTATTTAAGTAACGTACCGAGTGGTATAGTTTTTTGATGAGAAAAAATCGTGTATTCAAGACAAAATCTTTTTCAAAGTGGATGAATAAAACAGAATTAAAGGATGATGATTTATTGCAAGCAGTAGAGGAAATGGAGAATGGCCTGATAGATGCAAGCCTTGGTGGGCATATACTCAAAAAGAGAATTGCAATGCCGGGCGCAGGTAAAAGATCTGGTACCCGAACGATAGTCGCAAGTCAATTTCTAAAGAAATGGTTTTTTCTTTTTGGGTTTGCAAAAAATGAAAAGTCTAATATTACCGAGAATGAACTCATTTATCTGCAGGAGGTAGCAAAAAGACTCTTACATCTTTCCGATCAAGATATAGAGGTCTTAATTCTGGCCGGGGAATTAAAGGAACTAATGAATCATGACAAATAAATTAAATAGTCGAATTATTGAAGAAATGACAGGAACTATTGAGGGCCTTCATAAAGCTGGCGTAATCACAAAAAGAAGCATGGATGAGTTTATAACTCTACGGCATCTTGAGGTGAGGCCTATGACAGCAAAACGAATCAAGCAATTGCGAAGCAAATCACATTTAAGCCAAGCCGTCTTTGCACTGGCAATGAATACCAGTTTATCGACGATTCAAAAATGGGAGGCGGGCGATAAAAAACCAAGTGGAACATCGTTAAAGCTTCTATCGCTGATAGAAAAAAAGGGTTTAGAAGCCATCTTGTAAAGACCCCTCCAGTCTACATAGGTGAATTAAAACTTACTTCAACTCTTTAAGCGCACTCTCAAAAGATTCAATATCCGCAAAGCTTCGATAGACTGAAGCAAAACGGATATAGGCAACCTTATCTAGGCGCTTGAGTTCACGCATTACCAATTCTCCGATGCGTTCGCTGGGGATTTCTTTTTCTCCAAGGCTCAATAGTTTTTCCTCGATACGACCGATCGATTCATCAACAGAGTCTGAAGAAACAGGGCGTTTACGCAAGGCTAATTTGATGGAGCTGGCTAATTTCTCATGACTGTAATCCACCCGACTACCATTTTTCTTAACGATGGAAGGCAGCGTTAATTCAACGCGCTCATAAGTGGTAAATCGTTTGTCACAAGCCGCACAACGACGGCGACGGCGAATGGTGTCACCCTCATCCGATACCCGGGTATCCATCACCTGGGTATCGTCGCCATGACAAAAAGGGCAGCGCAAAGAAGTCTTTCTTTACTCTTTACTAACTCGTTTTCTACGTATTAACCGTAAACAGGAAAGCGTTTTGTAAGCTCAGCTACCTGCGTACGAACCTTAGCAATATTTTCTGGATCGCTCGGGTTATCTAATATGTCTGCAATAAAATGCGCCACTTGTTTTGCTTCTGCTTCTTTAAAGCCACGAGTAGTCATTGCAGGCGAGCCCAAACGAATACCACTAGTCACCATGGGTTTTTCTGGGTCATTAGGGATACCATTTTTATTGCAAGTAATGTGTGCTTCGCCCAATACGCGCTCAGCCTCTTTACCGGTCATCTTCTTGGCACGTAAATCCACAAGCATTACATGGGAATCAGTACCACCAGAAACAATGCGCAGACCACGCTCAATTAATGTTTCTGCCAAAGCTTTTGCATTGGCAACAACTTGCTTTTGATAATCCTTAAAGCTTGGCTCTTGCGCTTCTTTAAATGCAGCGGCCTTACCAGCGATCACGTGCATTAAAGGGCCACCTTGCAAGCCTGGGAACACAGCAGAATTAATCGCCTTCTCGTGCTCAGCCTTCATCAAAATAATGCCGCCGCGAGGACCACGCAAACTCTTATGGGTTGTAGAAGTCACGATGTCGGCATGTGGCACTGGATTTGGATAAACACCAGCAGCAACTAAACCAGCGTAGTGAGCCATGTCCACCATGAAAATCGCACCCACTTCTTTGGCCAATTTACCAATGCGCTCAAAATCAATTTTTCTAGAATAAGCAGATGCGCCAGCAATAATTAATTTTGGCTTGTGCTCACGAGCTAAACGCTCCATCTGCTCGTAATCGATTTCTTCATTCTTGTCTAAACCGTAAGCAATTGGGTTAAACCACTTGCCACTCATATTTAAGGCCATACCGTGGGTTAAGTGACCACCTTCAGCCAAACTCATTCCCATAAAGGTATCTCCTGGCTTTAAGAATGCCAAGAAAACAGCTTGGTTAGCAGAAGCGCCGCAATGGGGCTGCACATTCGCTGCCTCAGCTCCAAACAGGGCTTTGACACGATCAATGGCCAATTGCTCAGCAACGTCCACAAACTCACAACCGCCGTAATAACGTTTGCCAGGATAGCCTTCAGCGTATTTATTGGTTAACTGTGAACCCTGAGCTTCCATGACTGCTGGTGAGGTGTAGTTCTCAGAAGCAATAAGCTCAATGTGGTCTTCTTGACGACGATTCTCGTTCTGAATGGCTGCCCACAATTCTGGGTCGGTTTTGGCTAAGGTGTTTTGACGGTCAAACATGGTGATAATCCTGATGAAGTTGGATTGCTTAAGTAAAATCAACCTACATCATACAAAATCCCTCATGAACCCTACACAAGACCTCTCATTTCTCTCCCTAATCCTCAATGCCAGCCTATTAGTACAGCTTGTTATGCTGTTATTACTAGGGATGTCGATTGCCTCTTGGACCATCATTTTCAAGAAAACCGCTGTTTTGCGGGGTGTCAGGCGCGATACCGAGCGCTTTGAGCGCGACTTTTGGTCTGGTGGCGACCTTAATACTCTTTTAGAAGCAGCTCAGCGTAATAGCCGCAGTGATGCTGTCTTGGAGCATATTTTTGAAGCCGGGATGCAGGAATTCTTAAAAGTGCGTGAAATTGATGCTGCCCGCCGAGCCATGAAAGCCACCTATCAACGCGAAATGGACACTTTGGAGGCAAATTTACCGTTTCTAGCCTCTGTGGGCTCAGTTTCTCCTTATATTGGCCTGTTTGGTACCGTTTGGGGCATCATGCACTCCTTCCGTGGTCTAGCGAACGTCCAGAATGCCACGCTGTCAGCCGTAGCCCCAGGCATTGCCGAAGCTCTTGTAGCCACTGCGATTGGTCTTTTTGCCGCAATTCCTGCGGTAGTGGCTTTTAACCGTGCCGCCACAGATGTGGACCGCCTCTCGATTCGTTTTGAGACCTTTATTGAAGAATTCACCAATATCTTGCAGCGCCAAGCTGCTGGCAAATAAGCATGGCCGGATCCTCATTAAGAAAATCCTCTAAACGCCGGGTAATGGCCGACATTAACGTCGTGCCTTACATTGATGTGATGTTGGTATTGCTGGTGATCTTTATGGTCACCGCGCCTATGGTCAATCCAGGGGTTGTTAACCTGCCAACAGTTGGGGGCGCAAAAATTCAATCTTTGCCACCGGTCTTTTTAACAATAGACGCCAATGAAAACGTTATTGTTCGCAAAGATGGTGATCCTGTTCAAACTTTAAATAAATTTGAACTTGGAGCCTTTGCTAGGGCGCAAGCTGAGAACTCCGCCGAACAACCGGTCGTACTAGCAGCAGATAAATCCATTAAGTACGAAGTGGTCATGGAAGTCATGTCCAAGTTAAAAGAGAATGGTGTAAAACGGGTTGGGCTTGCGGTCAAGAGCCAATAAAAGCACCCTTTATTTAAAAAATCATGACTAGCGCGCAATTCTCGCACTCACAACTTACGCGAGGTCATCTCACAAAAAATGAAAGTACTAAACGTGCTTTTACTTTTTCACTAATTGCGCACTTAGGTTTGCTAGCTTTTTTAATGATTGGCATCAACTGGAATAACAGTACGCCAGCCGGGGTAGAAGTCGAACTATGGGATGCCGCACCTCAGGTAGAGGCGCCGCCAGAACCAGAGCAAAAGACTGAGGTAAAGGAAGAAGCGGCAGATATTGCGATCAAGAAAAAGAAGGTTGAAAAAGAGCCGCCTAAACCTGTTAAAAAAGAAGTTGTAAAAGAGGTGCCTAAACCGGTCAAACCGACTCCGCCAAAGGAGAAGGAAAAAGAGAAAGAAAAGCCTAAACCGGTAGAAAAGGTAAAGCCTGTTGAGACGCCTAAAAAAGTTGAGAAAGTGGAGCCTGCAAAACCAGCCGCTCTAACACCGGCACAAATTAAAGCGAACGCAGAATCAGATAAAAGACGTGAAGCCAATATTGCAAGCTTGCGGGGCATGGCTGTAAAAGATGGTGGTAGTGGTGGATCTGTTGGCAGTGGTGTTGGAGGCGGCGGCAATGCACCTCCAGGATGGAGCGACAAAGTCATCAAGAAGGTGCGTGCCAATATCACCTTTAATGCCGATTCCTTTAAAGGAAATAAGCAAACCATTATTCAATTAAAACTAGCGCCTGATGGTGCGATTTTGACTAAAGTCATGACCTCTAGCAGTGGCGATAATGCATGGGATCAAGCAGTATTAAGTGCCATTGATGCCACGCAAAGCTTACCGAAAGACGACAATGGTCAATTTCCGACATTAACTCCCGAACTTAAACTCAAACCTAAGTAAATGATTTGACATGATTAATACAATCTCACGTTCTTTGACAAAGTCCCTTTTACTCATTAGTGCAGCAGCCTTGAGTGCAATCAGTTTGCCCAGCTTTGCACAAATGAGTATTGAGATTACTGGGGTAGGCCAATCCCTCTATCCAATCGCAGTCATGCGCTTTCAGGATGAAAGCAAATTACCGACCAATATCACTGACATTATTCGTCAAGATTTAGCTCGTAGCGGATACTTTAAAAATACCGAAAATGGCAACGCTGTAGAAAGCGATGACGGAACTCCAAATTACAAATCTTGGGCAGCTCGCGGTGCCGATGCCCTAGTAGTAGGTTCAGTAGTCCAAACAGGCACAAATCAATTTGATGTCCATTACAAATTATTTGATGTTCGTAAAGCGCAAGGCTTGGGTGGTTTAAATCTAAATTCCAGCGCAGAGAACTTGCGCTCTGTGGCCCATAAGATTGCCGATGACATCATATTTAAATTACTGGGCGAACGTGGCATCTTCTCAACCCGACTGTCTTATGTCATTAAAGAAGGTAAACGCTATCGCCTAGTTATTTCCGATGCAGATGGTCAAAATATTCGCAACGCCATGAATAGTGGTGAACCGATTATTTCCCCTTCATGGTCACCAGATGGCAAAAAAGTGGCTTATGTTTCCTTTGAAGATCGTAAACCTGTCATCTACGTACATGAACTAGCAACAGGTCGCCGTGTCTCCCTTTCTAATCAAAAGGGCAATAACAGTGCACCAGCATGGTCACCAGATGGCAAAAAACTGGCTATTTCCCTTTCTAAGGATGGCAATACCCAAATTTATGGCATTAATGCTGATGGCACAGGACTACATCGCTTAACTCGTGGCTCTACCATTGATACAGAGCCTCAATACTCTGCCGATGGTCGTTACATTTATTTCACTAGCGATCGTGGTGGTAATCCCCAAATCTATCGCATGAGTGCCGAAGGTGAGCAGGTTGAAGGCGCTAAAAGGGTAAGCTTTAAACAAGGATTTGTGACTTCCCCACGCATTTCTCCAGATGGCAAATATTTAGCTTACATTGCCAATGTTGGGGGAGCATTCCGCCTTTACATCCTCAACCTAGCAACGGGAGATTCTCAAGCGCTTACGGATGGTTCCAGCGATGAATCCCCTTCTTTTGCAGCCAATGGTAAATATGTCCTGTATTCCACCAAAGTTGGCGGAAAGCGTGTCTTGGCAGCGGTATCGGTAGATGGCAACTCTAAGCAGGTCTTAAGTATTCCTGGGTCAGATGTCCGTCAGCCATCTTGGGGTCCATTTATGGATTAAAAGGTCAAAGCCTTTTAATCCAACCAACCTATTCCAACATCATGCTTTCTTAGCCAAATAGCCACTTTTGAGCGTCTTAGGGGCATAATATTGACCATTGACTCAATTTGCAGGAAAAAAGGAAAGATCATGAAGACTTTAATTACACGCCGTGCAGCAATGTTCGCACTGTTAGGTGCTGGCACAACGCTTCTAGCCGCTTGCTCAGGTGTTAAGTTGGACGATGTGAATGGCGATGGTAGCAATGGCGGTAGTGGTGGCAACTTCGGCTCACAGCCATGGAACAATCCTGATAGCCCACTCTATGATCGCAGCGTGTATTTCGACTTTAATGAATACACGGTACAAGCTAAATATCAAAAAATGCTTTCTGCTCACGCTAGCTACCTGAAGGCTAATGCAAAACAAAAAATTATCATCCAAGGTAATACCGATGAACGCGGTACAGCCGAGTACAACTTAGCGCTTGGCCAACGACGCTCAGATGCGGTACGCAAGTCATTAAGCCTAATGGGTGTATCAGATGATCAAATGGAAGCCGTGAGCTTTGGTAAAGAAAAGCCTAAAGCTGAAGGCGATAACGAAGCTGCTTGGGCAGAAAACCGCCGCGCTGATATTGTTTACATTACTAACTAAATGATAAAGTCTCAATACTCTTTCAAACAAACGCTCTCACGAGCGTTTTGTTTAAGTACTGCTCTCATTTGCCTATCCGCGTCTAGTAGCGCATGGGCCTTTTTCTCGGATGATGAAGCACGTAAAGCTATTCTAGATTTACGCAAATCTTTAGCCACTACCCAGCTTGAGTTACAAAATCAAATTGAGAAGCTTAAACAAGATAATGCAGAAATGCGCGGCAAGATTGAAGCAATCGAAAAGCAAGGTGAAGATCTCACTTCTAGCCAAAAAACCTACTATCAAGATCTCGATACACGTCTAGGGAACTTCGAGCCACGCACACTGACCATTGAAGGTGTCAGCGGCACGGTTCAGCCTGGGGAGCAAAAGCTCTATGATGAATCTTTAAAAGCCTTTCAGGCAGGCAATCTTAAAAAAGCAGATGAGGGTTTTTCTGCTTTTGTAAATAAATATCCAAAGAGCCCCTATTTACCACTTGCCCTTTATTGGGATGGAAATACCAAATACGCCAATAAAGATTACGCAGGCTCGATTACACAATTGCAATCTCTGATTCGACGCTACCCAAATCATCCTCGCATTCCTAGTGCAATGCTGACCTTAGGTAATTCTCAATTAGAGAGTGGTAATAAAGCAGCAGCTAAAAAGACTTTTAGCGACATCGTTGCCAAGTACCCTGATTCTGATGCAGCTAAAGACGCTCAACAGCTTTTAGCTGCCACCAAATAACTCTCTCTACTTATTCCATGTCTAAGCTTTCTGCAGACTTTCTGAACATTGCTCCCCGCAAACCCAATGCACCTGCAGTGATCCTATTTTCTGGTGGCTTAGATTCCACGACTATTCTGGCATTGGCAAAAGACTTAGGGTATGCGCCTTATGTACTGTCAGTTGGATATGGTCAACGCCATTCTTCTGAGCTAGCGGCAGCCAAACATCTCGCCAAAAAAATGGGTGTCATTCGCCATGAAGTGGTCAACTTAGATCTGACACGCTTTGGTGGCTCGGCCCTGACAGATTCATCCATCGACGTACCTATCACCCCAGGCAAAGATCAAGAAATCCCTGTCACCTATGTACCTGCTCGCAATACCATTCTGTTATCCCTAGCATTAGGTTGGGCAGAATCATTGGGGGGTTTAGATATCTTTTACGGCGCTAATGCCGTTGATTACTCAGGATATCCAGATTGCCGACCTGAATATGTCGCCTCATTTGAAAGTATGGCCAATCTTGCTACTAAGGCTGGGGTTGAGGCCATCAATGATGAGAATCGCTTTAGAGTTCACGCGCCCATTATCAGCATGAGCAAGTCGCAGATTATTCAATTAGGTAACACGCTTGGCGTAGATTACGCACAAACTGTTTCTTGCTATCAGGCTAATGATTTAGGCGAAGCTTGTGGAGAATGTGAATCTTGCCGCTTAAGACAAGCAGGCTTTGCGCAAGCCAAGCTCAGCGACCCTACGCGATATCAAAAGAAGTAAGCGGCGTAAAGTTTACGAGCTCTGCGTTTCCAACATGCGGGCTACATAGCGCGCAATCAAATCTATCTCTAGGTTCACGCTGTCCCCTACCTTTAAATTACCAAGAGTTGTATTTTGCAAGGTGTGAGGAATTAAATTGATATCGACCACGCAAGCATTTGGGGTATCTTCTGTTTTATTAACGGTTAGTGAAACGCCATTAATCACAATGGATCCCTTGTAAGCTAGAAAGGGGGCAAGCTCTTTTGGAGCTTCAATGCGAAGCAACCATGAACCATAGGCATCTTTTGAAATTTCAGAAAAATGCAGGACTTTACCCACGCCATCCACGTGCCCACTGACTAAATGCCCACCTAAGCGGTCATTTAAACGTAAAGCCTTTTCTAAATTGACTGGGCCAACCGTATCTAGACCCACGGTTTTATTTAGAGACTCACGAGAAATATCTAGATTAAAAGTATTTCCCACAATTTGTGTGGCTGTCATGCACGCGCCCTGCATGGCAATACTGTCACCCAAGACCACGTCGTCTAAATACCCTTGAGGCACCTCAACTTGCAAATGCAAACCATCGCCTTTTGCTTGAGCGTTTGTAATTTGACCAACCGCGGTAATGATTCCAGTAAACATAGAGGGATAGAGATATAAGTAGGAGTATTAGAGGTATTAGGAGTATCAGAGGTAGGAGCTAAATTATCAGCGCTGTACTAAAAAATAGTTTTGCTCAATCACGTGATTTGTTCTGAGTATATTATTTCTTGAGTAAACGCATACGCACGTCTGCTCCTAAAAGATTGAGGTCTATGACCTTCCACTCCTGGCGCTCATTAATCTTTGCTAATGCTGGCACATTGACCATCCCAAAGCCTTCGCCCATGAAAAACGGTGCGTAGTACAGTAAGAGCTCATCGACACATCCCTCTCGGAGTAAAGAGCCGTTGAGCTTAAATCCCGCCTCTACATGAATTTCATTCATCTGGCGTTCTGTAGCGAGATATGAAAATAATTTAGGCAAGTCGACTTTACCATCTGGATTTGCCATAACTACCACCTCGACTCCACGCATCTCCAATGCTTTAGCTTTAGCTTGCTTCTGGGCAGAATCCAGGTTTGCGCAAACGACGATTGCACCTGATTGCTCAAGATGATTGAAAACTTTCGCATTTAATGGTGTCACCAACTTAGAGTCAACGATAATTTTCCAGGGTTGGCGCTCGGTTTCGATCTCTCTTACATTAAGCATAGGATCATCTTCAATCACCGTGCCAACTCCAGCCAAAATAGCGCAAGCTTGTGCGCGCCAATAATGGCCATCCGCTCTAGCAAGGCTTCCAGTAATCCATTGACTCTGTCCGCTTGGTAAAGCCGTCTTTCCATCTAAGCTGGCAGCAACTTTCATGCGCACCCAAGGCAAGCCTCGAGTCATGCGAGAAATAAAGCCTGGATTAAGGGCACTTGCTTCAGCCTCTAATAATCCGCAACGCACCTCAATCCCCGCAGTCTTTAAACGCTCAAGACCTTTACCAGCAACCAATGGATTGGGATCAGACATTGCAACAATCACCAAAGCAGGCTTTGCTTTAATTAAGGCATCTACACAAGGGGGTGTTCTGCCAGTATGTGCACAAGGCTCAAGAGTCACATAAACCGTTGAGCCGGCAGGATCAAAACCGTTTTCCCTAGCATTGGACAGTGCTTGAATTTCAGCATGAGCTCCACCAACCTTTTGGGTATGACCCCGTCCGATGATCCGCCCATCCTTCACGATCACGCACCCCACTCGCGGATTGGGATTGGATAAATGAAGGGCTTTTTCTGCCTCGGCTAAAGCCTGGCACATGAATTCGTGGTCAATTGCGCTATACATGGATCTATTAAAACCGATTGCGGATGACTAGACAAAAATTTTAGCTTTATCGCTTCTTAATTCGCCTTGTCCTCAATAGACTGCCACTGCAATGTTGTAATGAGGGCAATCCAATAATAAAGAATTTCTATGGCATGTTTACTATTGAGCTCACCAACCAGATAAAGAATGATAAGCATACCGCCTAAACTGGCAACCGTCGCGAGATGTAACTGCCTTACTTTTGAAAAAACACAGGAATAAATCGACGTTAAAAGCGCTCCTAAGGTCAAAATTAAACCTGGAATTCCAAAGCTTAAGGTCAACTCAAGCCAGCCAGAGTGTGATTGTGGGGCTGTGAGCTTCGGGTACCGGTCAATTAATAGCTTTGGAAATGCATTACCAAGCACCCCTATTCCCCAGGGATTTTCTGGGACTAAATCCACGCCCAAACTAAACCAAGCAGCACGCTCATATGTATTTGGAGCAACAGCTCTACCGCTATTAGTCTGTGGGTAACCTAATTCAGGAATATTTTGCCAATTTTTATACCGATTGGTTTGCACGGAAATACTGACATCCTCTAAAAAATTACCCCAACCAGCATTACGCTTAAATTGCTGACTACCAAATCCTACTAAAACTAAGAACATCAAAAAAATACCGGCCAAAATGGGAAACAGAGACTTAAAAGATCTTCCCTTGGCTGCTTGATTTACAGAGTAAGCAGAAGCAACAAAAGCCCAAAATAAAAAAAGTAATACAGCAAGTCCTAGGCCATTTTTAGTATCAAAAATAAAAACATAGGCATATAGAGTTAGAAAAGTTGAGAGCATCCAGAAACAGATGGTTGCAAACAATATTTTAAATCCCACAATATGAGATCTCCATAAGTCTATTAAGACTCCAGTTATTCCCGCTAACAAAATTGATCCAGCTAAAACCCCATTAATTTTGCCAGAATAGATGTAAAAACCATCCCAAAAATGAGGGACAAGAAGTGTCTCCATTTGTATAGCCACAGGAATGTATTGAAATATCAAGAAAAGAAAGCTGATAACTGTAGCAACCCAGAGTAAGTTAATTTCCAGCAATTTATTCCGTAAAATTAGACCTGTAGCAGAACCAAGTAAGACTCCCATAGCCGTTCTAGTCCAAACACTAGTTAATTCGTTTAGTTGTTGAGTCGGATATCGTGATAAAAACAAATAATGGAATATCACCCAAAAAATCATCAAGATCACCAAGCACAATGGCAATAAATTTTGAATTGTTAGTCTATTTCGAATTGCGCGACATTTAAGGTAATTTACCCAGTAAAAAATTGATAGCATCGCCCCCAAAACGAGCAAAACGTTTCGCAATGCAATCGTGTTATCAACCGCCCAAATCCCAACCAAAAGACAGGAAATAAGCAAAATGCTCGAAGCTAAAAAGCTATATTTTGTAAAATTTGACTTCAAGGGATTTACATCAATCATTGATATTTACTTTGGTAATTAAGTGGGTTATTTTTTGATCGCGCGTACGACATTAAGCCTTACTAAAAATTACTTACCCAATAAAAGCAAGCCTAACTTTAAACGGGGTGGGCGGTAAAAATATAAAACCTCCTTATAACCCTTATGTAAAGGCACCCCCAATATACATTAGGCTATCAAAAAATTAAAGAATAAAATGTAGAGCTCAAAACCAAATTAATTTATACACACCATTAGCATGCGCAAAGACAAAATAGTTTCTTATTTACGGAAACGCAAATTCAAGCTAAATCAATCATTAAAAAAAATATGCTTTAACCTCTCGTTGAATCAAGAGACAAAAAAAATACGATCTAAAGTACTTCTTGAGGCTGAAAATGCCCTGGGACGAAAAGATACTTTTGAGTCAAAAGAGGCTTATGCATCTAGCATAGATCCAATAGTTACTCAGGGTTATAAATTAAAAGCAGAAATTTGCTCATACTTTGAAAATCTATACCTCGATAAAAGCAAAGAACGTATACTCATTCAGGTTCCAGATTCGCTTTTTTCTCCAGCAGGATTTTCTCTTTATTCAAATATTGCGGAATCTCTTGCCTATATCGGAATACCCACTGAAAAAATTTCATGGGGCGAGGATGGCTCTGAGAAACTGCTCAAATTCAAACCTACGGTTTTAATGGTAACGGATCACGCAGCCTTCCTGAGTCGAATCAATTGGGATGCTGTAGCAAGATACAAATCAAGCGATCACCTATTAATAGGCTTAAGTTCATCGCTTGAAGAATATGAGAACACACCCCTCTTAGATAGGCTAGAGTGGGCCAAAAAACATGCCGTAGATTTTTACTTCAGCTTTAGAGATAAAGGATATCTTCATACTAGAAAAGAGTACAAGCCTTATTTTAACTCAGGCTATCAAATCCTATTAATGCCCTTTGGTGCAAATATTAGCCATTATTACGCCATACCAAACATCAATCGGGATCTTAATTTTGCTCTCATTGCATCACGCAAGCGCGAGCATATGATTTATATGAGTGAAATTGCAAAAAAATATTCAGGCTTCATTGATGGTCCAGGATGGAATCACATAAAGAACTTTAACTTCAATCGTGACCGTGACCGTTACATTTATGCACGCGCAATGGTTGGTCTAAATGTTCACCTACCAGAACAGATTGATTGGGCGTGCGAGTTAAATGAACGCACCTATCAATTGGCTGCCTGCGGAACACCTCAATTAATTGATCACCCCCTATTGCTAGATAAAGCATTTAGTCCAAATTCATTTTTTATAGCTGAAAACCCCAGGGAATATACCGAGCTATTCAATGAACTTATCGCCAATCCCTTATTTGGTCAAAAGCGGGCCTTAATTGCTCAACAAGAGGTTTTTTCAAAACATACAACCTTTCATAGGGCCGCTTCATTTGTCGAGCAATTGACATATGTTAAAGCACCTTAAAATAACAGTTTTAATAACAGCGCTTTACATGGTTCTGCGGATTGCATATCCTCCAACGTCCTCCACTGCCTAAAATTAATTGGCGCTCTAATTTAGGCATATGGTGATGCCCCAAAATTAAACGGTTAGCTACAAAGCCGCCATGACCAGTTTTGGCCGCTCCAGCTGCATTAAAGATGATCCCTTTTTGTCCAGAATGGGGATCTATAAATTGTTTACCCTCATCTTTAAGGTAAACAGGATAAATAGGCCCCTGAGCAAACCATATTTTTGAATATTGATTCCTGCCTTGAACATTCCAACCGTTATCCCAGTTATTGGCTTTTATTGGGGCAATGCGGGTCATTTCACCTAAAACTAAAGCTTGTTGCCGAGCAAAGTGCGCATGCGCAATGAAGCGTCGTGCGATAGTTTCGAGCTCACGAGTAGCCATTTGCTGATTCAATAGTGGTATTGATGCTACAGCCATGATGGCCAAGATTGAAATAACAGCCATTAACTCGATCAGACTTGCGCCCCGCTCTCCCCGAGGAATAGGATTAATCACGCTACTCAAATACTTGACGCCAATTTAAGCGCGTAGCAATACCGCTATCCCCATCTAAAGCAACTAATACCTCTAACTGCGGTTTTTGTTTCGTTGAGAGTAGCCAGAGATTTTTTCCCGCTGATTTTATATAGCAAGGGTTATTTTCTAAAGCTGAAATATCTGACAAATATTGCTCGCACTCAAAAAGCGCCTTCTCAGCATTCATGAATTCCTTTTGTGACTCAAGCAAGGTATGGACAGTGATGATTTCAAGCGCGGTCATTCTCTCCAAATAAACGATGAGAGAAGAAAATAAAACCAGAACAGATAAAACCCAAGCAATAATCACAGTAGATTTCGGGTAGCAAAAGTGCGCTCAAAATCTCGCTCAAGCAAATGTCCATCAGCTATTCTTAACTTCACTCTCAATATGCGTTGCAAGCCTGAAACAGCAGGGAGCTCATACACAGATAAGTGTTGTATCCCATCCATGAGGGGGATATTTTGTAAGCGCCCATGACGATCAAGAGCTTGGCAAATTAATGACCCTCCATGCATCTCTGATCCCTTTTGGACAAAGGCCTGTCGACTCACCAAGAAACCTTGGTAGGCCAAATGATTTTCAGTACGATCTACCGTTAAGGCATTTCCAAGGCAATCCAAATCCAATCCATCAGAAAGTTCATGTCTGACAAAAATGGAATCTGAACCGTGTAAGCCTTGACCTTTCAAAATCTCGATCCAGTCGTCGACTTTCTTACTTTCTTTAATGCCCTCTTTAATACCCTCAGAATACGTTGCACTATTTTGATAGCCAGCCATTCGAATAGCGCGCCCAATTAACTCCAAAGCACGATCTGCTTCTGCAGTGAGCAATTGAACCTTCTCATATTCCAATTGCTTAGCGATAATCGCTGAGCTGGTTTGCAATATTGGACTTACCAGAATCAGACCCAAAGCGAGGCCTACTTGACACTCCAATAAGTTCATTTGCTACCCCCACTGGTTGTATACGATCCATCTCAATCTGATCCCACTCTTTTCTGATTTGAGCTCTTTTATCCTGTAGTTGACCCCACTGTAGAACCAAAGACTGATAGGAAGTCATTGCGGTCATAAAGCTAGTTGTAATCAACCCCATCGCGATGAGTACTTCTAGCAAGATAAATCCCATAGATGCCGCTTCATCACAGTGATGTTTTTTACTCATTTCAGGCATAAGGTATTTTCTAGAGGTTTAAAAAGGCGATAAAGGTCTTTATTCCTCGACTTTTGTCAGAAAGAGTGGGCATTGGGTAAAAAGATGGTGCAGTCACCACGCCAGACCCCTCCTGCGCTTAAAATAGCAGGCTATGCCAAATAAACTCGCTTCTACCGAAGAAATCGTTGCAGAGATGCGCGCAGGCAGGATGGTGATCCTGGTTGATGAAGAAGATCGTGAAAATGAGGGTGATTTAGTACTTGCCGCTGACCATGTCAGCGCTGAAGCAGTCAATTTCATGGCTAAATACGGTCGTGGATTAATTTGTCTGACCCTTACCCGTGAACGTTGCCAACAACTCAATCTCCCTTTAATGGTCAGAGATAATGGCACTTCAATGGGCACCAACTTTACGGTCTCGATAGAAGCAGCTAGTGGAGTCACTACCGGTATCTCTGCTGCAGATCGTGCCCATACCATCAAAGCAGCAGTGGCACCGCACGCAAAGCCCCATGATCTAGTGCAACCAGGACACATCTTTCCGTTAATGGCTCAACCTGGGGGCGTCTTGATCCGCTCTGGTCACACCGAGGCTGGATGTGATTTAGCTGCTATGGCGGGTTGCTCACCTACTGCCGTGATTTGTGAAATTATGAAAGACGATGGCAGTATGGCCCGTTTGCCGGACTTGCTTGAATTTGCAAAAACCCATCAATTAAAGATTGGCAGCATTGCCGATCTCATTCAATACCGCAGCCAACATGAAAGCATTGTGGTGCGTGAAGGTCAACGCGAATTCATTACCCCTTGGGGAAAGTTTCAAGGGATTATTTATCGCGATACCCCAAGCTCTTGCATTCATATTGCCCTAGTACATGGGAAGCCTTCAGAAACAGAGGAAACTTTAGTCAGAGTCCATGAGCCAGTAACGGTATTGGACTTCTTAGATGCCCATGAGAGTACCCACTCTTGGCCACTTGCTCAAGCTTTACAAAAAATCGCCGCTTCACCAGCTGGGGTCGCTGTATTACTGAATGCTTCTGGTGTTGCCGCCCCAAGTGATGCTGATTGGTTAGCCCAATTTAATAAGCTAAACAACACCAGCCCCAATACCGCAACCGAGCCATTGGCGCGTAAGACCGATTTTCGAAGTTATGGCATTGGCGCACAAATTTTGAAAGATATCGGTGTCGGGAAAATGCGCCTCTTGGCAAATCCAAGCCCTGTCCCAAGCCTGTCGGGCTACAAATTAGAGGTAACGGGTTATGAACCTTTTACCCTATCTAACAAACTCCATTAATAACCATGACTACATCAAATCACAATAACTATGTGGGCGTTTTAGAAGCCGATCTGAATGGCCAAGACCTCCGAATTGGTATCGTCCAAGCTCGCTTTAATGAAGAGCACTGCGTTGCTTTAAGCAAAGCCTGCATCGAGGAACTCATCGCCTTGGGCGTAGCGCAACAAGATATCAAACTGGTCACCGTTCCTGGCGCTCTCGAGATTCCGTTTGCCCTGCAAAAACTAGTGGAGACTGGCGAATTTGATGGTTTAGTAGCTTTAGGAGCAGTCATTCGTGGTGAAACCTATCACTTCGAATTGGTCTCCAATGAATCTGCTTCCGGCATTACGCGTATCTCTATTGAATCAGGCCTACCTATTGCTAATGGCGTACTTACCTGTGAGACTGATGAACAAGCTCAAGTGCGCGTAAACGTTAAAGGTGCAGACTGCGCTAAGGCTGTCGTTGAAATGGCGAACCTAGCTCTAGCACTCACTCCCGATATTGATATCGAAATTCATCCAACAGAAGAATAAAGAATTCCATGTCCAAAAACAGTACAAGTCCTTTAAATCCCGAAGCCAGTAAAGATGGGAAGCCAGCGGCACCAAAACGCGCCCTGACTCCCCGTCGTCGCGCTCGTGAATACGCCCTTCAAGGGGTCTATCAAAGTCTCGTAATGCGCCGTGCTGGCAGCATCCCTAGTGCTGCAGCTATCGCTAAACAATTGGGTGAAGATCCAGGATTTCGTCGTTGTCAATTAGATCTTTTTCAGGGCATCTTTAATGGCGTCCTAGAGCGCACCGATGAGCTTGAAGGAATTATCACGCCCGCTTTAGATCGCCCTATTAATGAGCTTTCGCCCGTTGAGCATGCTGCATTATTGATTGGCGCTTATGAGCTTGCGATCGATCTTTCGGTGCCTTATAAAGTAGCCATTAATGAGGCTGTCGAGCTGGCAAAAACCTTTGGTGGCACTGATGGGCATAAGTACGTTAATGGCGTGCTCGACCTTTTAGCCCAACAGCTACGCAGCACAGAGATTCAGGCTGGATAAGCATGGCTTAATAATTCTTACAAACTTATAGCCCTCATTAACCCCTGTTCCCTTGCGGAACCAGGGGTTTTTTCTTATCTACATCCGTCATCAACACGCGATGAAGCATAAGAAAATTTTGAGGGATAAAATCTTCCGATACACCACCATATGGGCAAAACATGCAAATGATTGATATTCGTCAGCAATTGAAAGACCCTAGTCTTTTTAAAGAAGAGGCCTTTATTAACGGCAATTGGGTTACAGCAGCCTCAGGTGAAAAATTTATAGTAAATAACCCGGCAACCAATGAGATGATTGCTAACGTTGCGAATCTTGATGCAAGCGAAGCTGAGCAAGCTATTACTGCTGCAGCTGGGGCGCTTCCAGCGTGGAGCGCGAAAACCGGTAAAGAGCGCTCAGCCATCATGCGCAAATGGTTTGATCTCATTACTGCCAACACTCAAGACCTTGCCCTCTTGATGACTCTAGAACAAGGCAAACCTTTAGTTGAATCTATTGGTGAAGTAGCCTATGGAGCTTCTTTTGTAGAGTGGTTTGCCGAAGAAGCAAAGCGGGTGGCTGGGATTGTTCCTGCTACCACCTGGAGCGATAAACGCCTCATGGTATTAAAACAACCCATTGGGGTATGCGTTGCGATTACTCCTTGGAACTTTCCAATTGCGATGATCACCCGCAAAATTGCCCCTGCAATGGCTGCTGGTTGCACGATCGTTATTAAGCCTGCAGAACTCACCCCTTTATCAGCCCTGGCCCTAGCCGAGCTTGCTGTGCGCGCCGGCATCCCCAAAGGCGTTATCAATATATTGACTGCAGATGCCGAGCAATCGATCGCCATCGGCAAAACTTTGTGCGCATCACCAACGGTTCGCCACCTCTCCTTTACAGGATCGACTGAAGTAGGTCGCATTCTCATGAATCAATGTGCCCCTACGGTCAAGAAGTTGGCCTTAGAACTAGGAGGGCATGCTCCTTTTATCGTTTTTGAAGATGCTGATATTGATGCGGCTGTTGCAGGTGCGATTGCATCGAAGTATCGTAACTCCGGTCAAACCTGCGTTTGTGCAAATCGCTTTTATATTCACAAAAAAGTTCACGATCTCTTTGTCGAAAAGTTTGCCAAAGCTATTGAAGCAATCAAAGTAGGTAATGGCTTAGAGGCTGGTGTTACCCAAGGCCCATTAATAGAAGCGGCGGCCCTAGAAAAAGTGGAAAGGCATGTTGCTGATGCCCTCAGTAAGGGCGCCAAATTAGTAGCAGGTGGTAAGCGCTCTGCATTGGGCGGAACTTTTTATGAGCCCACTATTCTAGCTAATGTCACTAGCGACATGCTCATTACTTATGAGGAGACTTTTGGCCCAGTAGCACCAATCATTCCATTTGATGATGATGAAGAGGCTATTAAGCTAGCGAACAGCAGTCAGTTTGGACTAGCTTCATATTTCTATAGTCGCGATATTGGGCGCATCTGGAAAGTTGCTGAAAGTTTGGAATACGGCATTGTGGGCGTCAACTCTGGAATCATTTCTAATGAGGTTGGCCCCTTTGGAGGCATCAAACAATCTGGCATGGGACGTGAAGGTAGCGTCTTTGGAATGGATGAATACCTCGAGATGAAATATGTTTGCATTGGACTTTAAAGTCCGTATTTCTTAAAGTTTTTTATAAACCAAATCCCAAACACCGTGGCCAAGTTTTAAGCCACGATTTTCAAATTTCGTAATCGGTCTATATGCAGGACGCTCGGCATAGCCTGCTTGTAGACCACTCAACTGATCAAGCGTGGGTTTAAATTCTTTTGAAGTCTCATCGCTCTTCGCAGTATCGGCAACCTGAAAAGTTTCAATCTGTACCTGAGTGGTTGCAGTATTTTGAAGTGAGGCTTGCGCATTTAAAACTAAGAGCATTTGCTCGGCATAGTTATGCCAATCAGTCGCTAAATGCAGATAGGCGCCCGGCTTTAACCTGGACACTAGAAGCTGAACGAATTCCGCCTGAATTAAGCGACGCTTGTGATGGCGTTTCTTATGCCAAGGGTCGGCAAAGTAGATATGAATGCCATCTAAAGAATTGGGCGCAATCATTTTTTCTAAAACTTCTACTGCATCGTGGCGAATCAATCTTAAATTGGAAATACTTTGCTCGCCAATCAATTTTAGGAGCGCGCCAACACCTGGTGGATGCACTTCAATCGCCAGAAAATCATCCTCTGGCCGCAAGGCTGCAATCTTTGCAGTGGTCTCACCCATGCCAAAACCAATCTCTAAAATCTTGGGATGGTCAGAACCCTCAAAAGCTTCTTGCAAATTGAGCTGCGTTTCTTGAAAGGGTAACAAGAACTGCGGACCCAACTCTTCAATTGCCCGTTGTTGTCCAGCAGTCGTTCTCCCAGCCCTCAAGACAAAAGAGCGAATGCGGTCAGTTCTATTTAAATTCACTTGTGCGTTCAATTGTTATAAAAACTTACTTCCTTGGAGCAACATACCAACCAGCTGAATAATATGCATAAACCAGTTCACCCAAAATAATGGACAAGGATGTCATAAAAGACATCAAGCCAAGAACAAAAGTCCAAATAACAAAACTGGTTTGCAAAGAGCGTACCGCTCCAGCTTGAAAGAAAAAGAGCTCTAAAACTGTTAGAGAAATAAAAATGCCACTGAGTACATCAAAGAAAATGGCGACTGTACATAAACGCCCCCGTCTTTTAGCTTCGGTAGCCTCAATTTGCATCCGATTTAAGGTCGGCTCATCAGTAATATGACCATCTTGAATTTTCTGCAAAATAGAGCGCATTCGATCAACTGAACGAGCAAGGCGAGTTGAGATAGCATTAAGCAGAGTAGCGACCGCAGTCAATAAAAATACCGGGGCTAAGGCCAGCTGAATATTGTTGGTAATTGCATCAATTGAAGCATCCATTATCTATTTCTCAATCTATTGAGTACAAGTTAAATTCTGATTTTTAAATTAATGTGACCAAGCCACTAAACCACTATATGCACTAAACAAAACCAGTAAACCAAAGACGATTCGGTACCACGCAAAAGGAACAAAATTGTGGCGCGCGACATAATGAAGTAACCAACGCACGCAAACAAAAGCGGAAATAAAAGCAGCGATAAAACCAATCAAAATTACTATGCCGAACCCCCCTGAAAATGAAACAGGAGACTGCCATAGTTTAAGGAGTTCATAAGCTGTTACCCCACCAATGACAGGTATCGCCAAAAAGAAAGAAAATTCAGTCGCAACTGCACGAGGCAGACCAAACAACATGCCACCAATGATCGTAGCGCCAGAGCGAGATGTGCCAGGAATCAAGGCAGCGCATTGAGCTATGCCCACCTTTAATGCATCAAGATAGGTCAGATCATCTACGGTGTGAATATTTCTTTCGGATGGACTTAAGTGCTGCTGGCGTCGTTCAGCCCAAAAAATAACAAGAGCGCCCACTATGAAAGCGGTAGCCACTGGAATCGGTGCAAATAAAACAGCCTTGATGGATTTGCTAAATACAAAACCCAATCCCATCGCTGGAATCGAAGCAATAATCAGGTTCAAAACAAAGCGTCGAGAAATGGCGCTAGTCGTTAGTGATGAGGCTACCCTAAGGAGCTTTTCTCGAAACTCCCAGCAAACCGCCAAAATTGCACCGAACTGGATAATGACTTCAAAGGCTTTGCCCTTGTCATCATTGAAATTGAGCAAATCCCCCACCAAAATCAGGTGACCTGTACTAGAGATCGGCAAAAACTCCGTTAAGCCCTCTACCACCCCAAGAATGACTGCTTTAATGATCAAAATAATATCCATGTTCTGAATTTTATAGGCAGAACAGCAGAACAAGCAGAATTGAGAAAATTACCCACAAATAGGCAGTTTGCGCGATTTGGCCTTAAACTTCATGCCACATAGAAAAGTATCCGATTTAGATGACTCCAGTGCGCCTTTGCCTCTCCAAACTAACTACCTTTGGTTTAATCCTGAGTCAGGCGCTCGCCATCAATACTGTGACCTTGGATGTTTTTGCACAAAGCGCAAGTGGCGCACCCTCTTCACTGCCAACGCCTCTGAACGCTCAATCCCTCATTGGTCTTGATAAGCCGCCACAGCTGATTGATCCCACTAAATTAGCAGTACCCAATACTGCAACGCCCTCTTATTTAAATAACAATAAAGATGCTGGACGAAGCCAAGGTCAATTAAGCGATCTGATTGAGCTTTATCAGGATGCCGCCTTTAGCGATCCGGTTTTAAATGCTGCTCGCTTTAACTATCAGGCTAGCAAAGAGCTGTTTTGGCAAGGCTTGTCTTTGCTACTCCCCCAAGCAAATGCAACCCCAGGCGGAACCCGCTACTATCAGCATGGTGTAGGCAGTACTGTAGTGGCTGCAGGATCAGGCAATTCAAGGGTTTTTGATCAGAAAAACTACACGGTAACCTTAACCCAGCCAGTCTTTAACATCGCTGCCTTAGAAGCATTTAAGCAAGGCGATCTAAATACCAAAATTGCTGATATGAATTTCTTTCAGGCGCAGCAAGATTTGATTCTACGAGTAACGCAAGCTTACTTTGATGCACTCACCAGCCAAGATAACGTCGCCCTTTATCGCAATAAGAAAACCCTTATCAAGCAACAGCTAGATGTTGCTCAGGCAAAGTTTGATGCTGGCTTAGCAACCATTGTGGATGTAAATACTGCCCAAGCAAGCTATGATTTAACGAGCTCCCAAGAAGTCATTGCACAGGCAGATCTGGTAGTAAAAAAGGGGGTATTGGAGCAATTGGTCGGCCATCCAGTTGGACCATTAAAACCCCTGCTTAAAGAAGCAAAAATTGATGGCGTACTTAAAGATCCACGTAGTAAGAGCAAGGATAGCAAAGGCTACCCTATTGCTGACAGCGTAAATCCGCAATTACCTCCTGGCCAAACATTAGATGATTGGGTTAACCAAACCGAGGCAGCGAACTTTAAAGTGCTTGCAGGCCAGCTCTCAGTGAGTTTGGCTGAGAGCACCTATCGCGCCTCACAGGCTTTAAATTACCCATCAGTCAATTTGGTTGGGACTAGTGGATATAACACTTCTAACGGTACCCCCAATAGCTATCAACCCTCACAAACCAATGTATATAACAATACCTTGGGCTTGCAAATGACTATTCCACTTGTGTCGGGCGGATTTAATAGCTCAGTCATTCGACAAAACGCTGCGTTGCTTGATGCAGCCAAAGCGAACTATGACAATGCCCGCCGAACTGCAGCACAAAATACGCGCGCGGCTTTTACAGGTTTTTATGGTGGATTGGCTAGTGTCAAAGCCTATGAAGCCGCTGAGCGCTCCTCCGAGTCTGCTGTGGAATCTAGCAAACTCGGATTCCAGGTGGGGACTTTAATTAATATTGATGTATTGATCGCGGTAGATACTTTATTTACCACTCGCTCACAATTGCAGCAAGCACGATACAACACCGTTCTCAATGCCCTTCGACTGAAAGCTAGCGCCTCAACTTTATCTGACGAGGACTTGCTAGCCATTAACGCTTTATTACGCTAGGTTTGAACGCCTGATTTATTGAGCAAAGATAGTGAGGCAACAATTACCTCGCTTAAACTTGGAGGAGCTTGTATATCCCCCAAATTACAAATATTTTCTGACCAATATCCTTCGGTTTTCCAAAGAGGGGAATCGCAGTAAATCTCCACTGTTGGCCTACCCAAGACAGCAGCTAAATGCGTCAATCCAGTATCTACGCCAACCGTTAGGGCCGCGCCAGAAATGATGGAGAATACCTCTTCTATTGAGAATGCCCGAGGCACCAGCGAGCCCGGAATCTGAGCCGCAAGTTCAATGCTCACCGCCTTCTCTACAGCATTACCCCAGGGCAACACTATTTGAAGACCACGACTGGCAATTTCTTGTCCGAGAGCAATCCAATTTTCGTTAGACCAGCGTTTAGCTTCCCTGGCCGTTGAATGAAAGCATAAAACATAGGGTTGATGTAAACCCTCAAGCGAGCTTACTTGGAGGTCATTCGCAAATGATAGAGGATAAAACTGGGGGGCTTCTATACGACTTAATGATGGCAAATTCAATGCGGATGACATCACCTTGCGGGAACGATCTACCGCATGACATTGGGTTGGTACCTGTACGGATTGATTGTAAAAATAACGGGCTATAGGCTCGTAGCCCGAATGCTCCGTTGCATTAGCCAGGCCCGCAACTACGGCATCAGGACTTTTCTTAGCCAATGCACAAACTAAGGCGGATTTTAATAAGCCCTGGGTCTCAATAATGACGTCATAAGCACTTTGGCGCAGGAGCTTTCTAAAAGCAAAAAACTGCTTCCAGGTCTGAACACTGAATAAGTTTTTTTTCCAACGGCGAAGGCCAAAGGGAATGATGCGATCAATACCTCTAAATCCCTCTTTAGAAAGTAAAGGTTTGAGCAGATGAACATAACCCTCCTCGACTACCCAATCTATTTGCGCATTCGGCAAGCGCTGACGCAGGTCCCACACAATTGGTAAATTGTGCAATACATCCCCCAAGGAGGAAAGTTTGACTAATAAGATTTTGGGATGGTGGGCAGATAAGTTGCTCATCCAAGCATTATCTTATCTTTTAGAAAACCACTAAAACTTTGGAGCCGTATCCCACGATAAGCCAGCAGCATCCTTGGCATTCATATTAGGCAAAATGCCAGAAGGTAATGGCCACTCTATGCCAACGGTAGAATCATTCCAAGCTAAGCATGCCTCACTTTGCGGGTGATAGTAGTCAGTGGTTTTGTATAAGAACTCGGCAGTTTCCGACAGGACCAAAAATCCATGGGCTAAGCCCGCAGGAATCCAGAGTTGACGATGATTTTGAGCGCTTAGCTCAACACCGGCCCATTTGCCATACGTTGGCGAATCTTTTCTGATATCTACAGCGACATCAAAAACGCTACCAGCTACTACACGGACCAACTTACCTTGGGTTTGCTCTAATTGATAATGCAAACCACGCAACGTCCATTGACGAGAAAATGAATGGTTATCTTGAACGAATTGAACATTCAAGCCTGTTGCATCTGCGAAATCTTGTGCATTGAAGGACTCGGTAAACCAGCCTCGCTCATCACCAAATACCTTAGGCTCAACAATATACACATCATGAATTGCTGTAGCGGTAAGTTGAAGTTTAGGATGAGATAGATTAACTGACATTAACCCACCTTCTTATGAGAGAGAGAAATTGGTTGTGCAGAGGTATTGAGCTCATTGAGAATTTTGCTCAAATACTGACCATAACTATTTTTACTTAATTGTGCGGCTACTTTTTGCACCGTCTCGGCATTAATCCAGCCCTGGCGATAAGCAATTTCCTCTGGGCAAGCAACCATTAAGCCTTGGCGCTTTTGCAATGTTGCAATAAATCCTGCAGCATCCAATAGTGAATCATGAGTACCCGTATCAAGCCATGCAAATCCTCTACCCATGATCTCCACACTGAGTTCATTATTTTCTAGATATACACGATTGACATCGGTAATCTCAAGCTCACCTCGTGCACTAGGTTTAATAGATGAGGCAATATCACAAACTTGATTATCGTAAAAATATAAACCCGTTACCGCATAGTTACTTCTGGGCTTGACGGGTTTTTCTTCAATTGAAAGTGCTTTGTAGTCCTTATCAAACTCCACTACCCCATAGCGCTCTGGGTCATTGACGTGATAAGCAAATACAGAAGCACCTACACTTCTTTCATGAGCACTATTAAGTTGATCCACTAGCTCATGGCCATAAAAAATATTGTCACCAAGTACTAGAGCGCTTGGATTATTTCCAACGAAATTTTTACCAAGAGTAAAAGCCTGTGCCAAACCATCTGGAGAAGGTTGTACGCAATATTCAATATTAAGACCCCATTGAGAACCATCGCCCAAGAGCTCGGCAAAACGCGGAGTATCGTGTGGCGTAGAAATCAGCAAAATATCGCGAATACCAGCAAGCATTAAGGTGGTTAAGGGGTAGTAGACCATTGGCTTGTCATATACCGGCATCAGCTGTTTAGAAACTGCTTGAGTAACAGGATATAAACGGGTTCCAGACCCACCTGCCAAAATAATACCCTTACGATTTACCGTCATTGCAAATTCACCTTATGTCACCGCAATCAAAACCCATATGCGGAAAGAATTAAATTAAACCCTCTGCAGCCAATTTGGCCACATACCCTTGAACCATTACATCCCATGCAGGAAAGACTGAGGCATCTGTTGCGTCATTATAAGAGCTATAACCATCAGCCAACTGCTTAGTCAATGCGCTCTTTAATTTAGACGTTTCCATGCGTGAGTTCATCGGCCTAGGAGCAGGCAAAGGATATTGCACCGCTAAAATTGGCTTAATTGTTAAAGGGCTTGCTTTTAAAGCAACGCCCGCATCAAGGGCACTTTGCACAGCTAAACAGGCTAAACCATGCCAAGTTGTCTCACCATCGGGAACGGTGTGATAAATGCCCGATGGGAACTTGTTTAATTCACACTTATTACTTAAGGCTAGACTCAAGCTCACTCTTGCAAGCCAATCAGCGCTCGTGGGAACGCCATGTTGATCATGAATAATTTTGAGCTCTTCACGATCTTTAGCCAAACGTAAAATCGTCCGAATAAAATTTCCGCCATCACCATAAACCCAGCTTGTGCGAAAAATGGCATATTGCCCACTTGTAGATTTCTCAAAAGCTTTGGCGATGGCTTCTTCGCCAGCTGCTTTGCTTTTTCCGTAAATACCTAAAGGGTTACGGAGGTCATCCTCAACATAAGAGCCACACTTACTGCCATCAAAAACATAGTCCGTTGAATAATGTAAAAAGGTAGCGCCATGTTTTGCGGCAAACTGAGCCATCACCTCAGGCGCCCTGGCATTTATCGCATAGGCAAGATCAACTTCAGTTTCCGCTTTGTCGACTGCCGTGTAAGCAGATGCATTGATAATTAAATCTGGTTGAAAATTATCCAGGACATGAGTAATAGCTGCTGCATCACTTAAGTCACATTCGGCGCGACCAGCATAAGCAACAGTTAAGTCATCGCAAGAAGATACAGAGAGAATGCTATCAAACAAGCCTCGAAAGGCTTTGCCTAGTTGACCATCTTTTCCAAAAACGATTATTTTCATTGGGATTATTGAGAGATTTCTTGAATGATTAGTTATATTGCTTTTGCAACCAGTCACGATAAGAGCCACTCACAACACCCTCGATCCATACAGGGTTATCCAAATACCATTGCACCGTCTTACGTATACCGGTATCAAATGTTTCTGCAGGACGCCATCCAAGCTCTCGCTCTACTTTGCTCGCATCAATTGCATAACGGCGATCATGGCCGGGACGATCTTTGACGTAAGTGATTTGATCAACATAAGGCTTACCATCTAAACGGGGTTTTAATTCATCCAAAATGCTGCAGATAGTTTTGACTACTTCTAGGTTCGCCTTTTCATTCCAGCCGCCAATGTTATATGTCTCACCCAATCTACCCTTAGCTAGAACTTCACGAATGGCAGAACAATGATCGCCTACATACAACCAATCACGGACCTGCTGTCCATCACCATAGATAGGCAAAGGCTTGCTATTAAGCGCATTGAGAATCACCAAGGGAATCAACTTCTCGGGAAAGTGGTAGGGGCCGTAATTATTTGAGCAATTGGTGGTGACTACTGGGAAGCCATAGGTATGGAACCAAGCTCTGACTAAATGGTCTGAGGCTGCCTTGGATGCAGAGTAAGGACTATTTGGCTCATAAGGATGGGTTTCAGTAAATGCGGGGTCTATTGCAGAAAGTGAACCATAAACCTCATCAGTCGAGACATGATGAAACCGAAATTGCTCTTTTTCGTTACCTTCAAGCGCATTCCAATACTCACGTGCGCACTCAAGTAATTTAAAAGTCCCAACAATATTGGTTTGAACAAATTCGGATGGCCCATGAATAGATCTATCTACATGACTTTCAGCAGCGAAGTTCACAATAGCGCGAGGGCGGTACTCCTTTAGCATGCGACGAACTAACTCCTGATCGCCAATATCACCACGGATAAACACATACCGAGGATCATCCTTCAACGATTCAAGGGTCGTTAAATTTCCAGCGTAAGTGAGTTTGTCTAAATTAATGATTCCTTCATTGCTTGGCACTTTAAGCCAATCCAAAATGAAGTTACCACCAATAAACCCAGCACCGCCTGTAACTAATATCATTCTTTAACCTATAGATTAATTACTTAACTTATAATGCAGAAAAAGTAATATAGAAAATTGTTCTAGAAATTTTAACTGATCGGTTGAACTCGCCGCGGTGGTTAATGGAGGGATTACCAAAAAACTCACTTTCATTCAAACTTTAGATAGTACGGATGCGGTGATCCAAGAATTAGAATTAATGACCCATTGTCAAAATCATCTTACTGCTAATAGCTCTTTAAGTTGGTGGGCTGCTTGGCTTAGCAAGCACCCAAATAATGCAGTGATTTGTCCAAAAAGTTGGACTAACGATATAAGCATGAATTGGGATGACTTACTTCCGGCAGCTTGGACACGTATTTAAGCTCGGATAGATAAGCTACCCCCTTTAATAGATACCAAAACTGAAACTAAAAAACGCTCCAGCCTAACTAAAGGAGTGAGAACTCCATTACCTCGAAACTGGAAGCGCCCATAAATTTCATAATTTGCCCCCACTGAAACTCTCCGAATCTTTTGGTTGAGCTTCAGCATAAAAGGAATGGCATATTGAAGTCTTTTTAGCAAAGTGAGCGGCCTTGGGCAGTACTCTCGAGAAATCCCCAAGCCTTCTAAATATTCCATTCTGCTTTGACTAAAGATCAACTTCGCACCTGGATTTTGAGCCTGACTTATTTGACTTGCATGAATACGATAGGTGATTAGCCTCTCTTTAAGGTTGGCAAAGCAATACCCCGCCAAAGCAAGTTCCGCCCACAAAGAATAGTCTTCGGCATAGTCTTTCCCGGTTTGGTAGGGATGCTTTTTAAAGACTTCCGCACGACCCATAACCGCAGGATTACACAGTGGACTACAAACAGTAATGAGCGCCCTAATATCAGGATCTGAATAGCGTTGTTTGGAAAGTTTTAATTTTCCACTTGTTTCATAAAGTGAGTAATGGGCTCCACCACAAATATCCGCTTTGCCAGACTCCAAAAAATCAACCTGCACTTGCAAGCGATTAGGCATGGCTATGTCATCTGAATCTAAAAAAGCAATGTAGCGCCCCCTTGCCATTCCCACTAATTGATTGCGCGCTTTTACCAAACCTTGATTATGACTAAGATCAACCTTACAAATCCTAACGTCCTTGAACTGATCAATGATTTGACTTGTCTCATCAGTTGAGCCGTCATTTAAGACAATGAGCTCAAAATTAGTAAAACTTTGCAGTAAGATACTTTCAATTGCATGGGCGATATGCTTTTCTGCATTATATGCAGGCATGAGCACACTTACAATCGGCTCCTCAGAAGAAATGATTTTCCCAGTCATTAAATAAAACTTTGCAAATACCTACCAATGCGCTTTATTTTCTTTAGTAAACGCGAAGGCAGTGATTTCTGAGATTTTCCAAAATTCAGGTCAGCCTCCCAAGCGGATTGATAAATTACCCCTAAATAATGCTTTGCAACCTTAGCCTGCGTTTCACCCAAGTGCTTCATGAGGAAATACTGCCACTCATAGTGATAAACACGAAAGAGCGGCTCAATTGCGAGTATAGGTAGAGCCCGATACTTCATAAGCGCTTCTATGTAAACTAAAGATTCAGGATATTGTGGCGTAATCAAGTCCCAAATCGTCATTCCCCGGATCTGCAAATACTCCCAATCAAGTGACTGCCAAACCTTAGCCGACCAATTAAATGGGGCAGGAGCACCATAAAAATTTGGTCCGGTACGATTAAAAAGTGTCTTTACGCGCTCCGCCTCTATTCTTAAGTCGCGCTCTACCTTATCTTGGCCTCGATTACTAGAAATCTGAAATAGCTCTTTATTTTGGTGCAAAACCGTATAGGGTATATTGTCGGCAGTAATAAAGTCTGACTGCTTAAAACTGCGAATAAAAAGACTGTCTGAATCCAAGCAGAGATAATTTTCAGATAAACCCAAGCGCCAAAATTCCGCCTTCACGATTTGTTGAGATAGGCCTCCAGGCATATCTTTATACCTCTGAAGATCCCCCTTTGGATTGGCAACAACAATCCCCTCATCCGCAATCCATTGATAACCTTCAGCACCCAAGATTTCAATTAATAAATTTTTATCTGCTTGTGGCGTAGAAATATAAAAAGGTATTTGATCATCGTTAAACTGCTTTATCGACTCCACCAATCTTTTGAGCCGCAAAAAATCTCGTGAGTAGGACTTGCAGTAGAGAACAAAGTTTTTCAAATGATTTCCGATCGGAGATTTCCTGGATTCACTGAATAGTCTCAGCGCGAGACTGCACATGAGTCAAGATGGTATTCACTGCTTGATCTACACCAATAGGGTTCCATACAGGCTTAATCAATTTTTTACTTTGCCAGTCTAGCCAAATTCTTTCTAAGGTCATCTCCACCGAACTAGCCTCGCCTTCAGGACTCAAATAAGAGCCTCTATCGAGCAGCATTTGATCCAACTGAGGATTGCGGTGAGTGATACCCCAAATAGGACGTCCAGTCCAAAGGTAATCATAAAACTTAGATGGAATATATTCAGCACACCATTCATCATTACCGTGCAAAAGGATTAATACATCAGCGTCCTGCATTTTCTCAACTACACGCTCACGTCCAGATTTTCCAGTGACGGGATCTTTCTCCAAACGACCATGTGCAAGCAGTAAATCACCAAAACCATACTGCTTGATTGCCTCATGCGTTAAAGAATCCAAAGGCGCGCCATAAGCATGTATACGAATATGCTCTCTGGCTTGAGGATATTTCTGCAGCAATGGCGCTAGCGCTTTTAGGATCGTAGAGAGGGAACGATCTTTTGCTAAAGAGCCAAAATGACAAAGGTTTAACTGATCAGTATATTTATGAGCTTTACCTTTATTAGAACCTCCTGGTGGCTCAGCACCTGGAGTCACTACAAACCCATGCGCATTATTTGGCATATTAAGATTGGGGTTGCGAACTTTTGCGTAATGTAAAGCACCCTCAGTAAACCACCAAACAAGATTGGAAAATCGAGTTAGTTGATTTTCTAAATAATGTCGAAAACCTGCATCACGATTTTTGGGCCTTTCAAAACCCTGATCATTGGGACTCTTTCGAATTACTAAAGGATCATGTACTTCGGAGATAAGCTCAATACCAGTTACTTTTTTTAACCACACACCAGTCAAATGAGCTGACCAAGCGCTGCCAACAGAAAAAACAACATCGATCTTTCCTGCGCGAATTAATCCCCAACCATGGAAAAAAGCAGGTAAAGCCCAAGACCATTGACTTGAATAACCTAAGCAGAGTTTTTCAATAGCAATAAAAGGTGCTAGTAATAAAGAAACTCCTCTTGTGGTGAATTTATAAATCAGACCTCGGCCATATTTATTAGCCACCCAATGACGAAAGTCAAATCGAAACCCTGATGGTCCCCAAGCAATAAATTGATAGTGCGGAAAACGCTGGTCTTTAATGCCAGTAATGGCACTAAATACAATCGGCTCAATACCAGCTTCCAGTAAATAAGGAATCTTGTCAGTAATTGTCAAACTCGCCGCACGGCCATCCATATTGAATGCATGCGTCAAAATCAACCAACGCTTTTTATCTGTAATGATTGGTAACTGAATAGGGTCTGGATTGCTCACTGATGGGTATCTATTAATGATTACTTGTTAAATATGATTTTTTAATCAATTACCTGCAACAATCGACATCACTGCCATACGAACAGCAATACCAAAGGTAACTTGCTTCAAAATGACCGATTGAGGACCATCAGCAACTGCCGAATCAATCTCTACTCCGCGGTTCATTGGGCCAGGATGCATAACAATTGCATCAGACTTTGCTAAAGCCAGGCGCTCAGGGGTTAAACCATATTGCCTAAAAAAGGCATCGCCTTCTGGAACTTGACCAGCAGCCATACGTTCTTTTTGAATACGCAAGGTCATCACCACATCAACGTCCTTAAGACCTTCTTCCATGTTGTGGAAAACCTTAACGCCCATCATGTCTAAATTGCTTGGCAGCAAACTTTCCGGGCCGATAGCGCGTATCTCTTCACAGCCCATAGTAGTAAGACCATGGATATTAGACTTAGCAACCCGGCTATGAACGATATCGCCAACAATCGCAACCTTTAGCCCACGAAAATCTTGCTTAAAGTGGCGCATAGTGTACATATCCAACAAGCCCTGAGTAGGATGCTGATTACTGCCATCACCTGCATTCACCACGTGTACGTGTGAAGGTACGTGATTGGCAATATCTATGGGCGCTCTAGAGGCGCTATGGCGAACGACAAATATATCTGCCTGCATGGCCACTAAATTATCGATCGTATCTAGGAGGCTTTCGCCTTTTGCCGTGGAAGAGGTCGATATGTCTAAGTTGATCACATCTGCAGATAATCGCTTGGCGGCGATCTCAAAAGTAGTGCGAGTACGCGTAGAGTTTTCAAAAAATAAATTGAATACACTCTTACCACGTAATAAAGGGACTTTCTTGACTTCACGTGATGGATCAGTAACACTCACAAATTGCTGAGCGGTATCCAAAATATGCGCAATATGCTCTTTTGGTAGACCTTCTAAAGTTAAAAGGTGCGTCAATTCACCAGCAGCATTAAATTGATTTACTTCCTGGCTTGGATTTCCATTAACAGCATTATTTACTACGTTCATTCTGTACGTTCCTCAAGCTGGAAATTGAAATGGCCAGCAGCATCTTTTTCTAAAACTAAAATTTTTTCATCGGGTACGGTGACAAGCTCGCCAACAAAATCAGCACTCACGGGTAATTCGCGCTTACCGCGATCGGCAAGAACCATCATCTCAACATGCGCTGGTCTACCAAAGTCAAACAACTCATTTAATGCAGCCCGTACAGTGCGGCCAGTAAGCAATACATCATCAATCAAAATCACATTTGCGCCAGTAACTTCAAATGGAAGATGGGTAGGCATCGTGCTTGCAGTGCGTAAAGCGGTCATGCCCTTTTCCGCATAATCATCGCGATGAAAGGCAACATTAATAACGCCGTAATGGGAAAGTCCAAGATCATGTGCCAAGCGTTCTGCAATCCATGCACCGCCCATTGCTAGGCCAACAAGCTCATACGCACCGGTTTGCATACGTTTTCTTAAATTTTCAAGTAACTTGATATATAACAATTCAGCATTCATTCTTGCTTTAATCCTATTTGTCTAAAGTCTTAGCACTGGCTTCTGCAAAATATTGCTCCAAAATCAGAACAGCAGAATGAGAATCCAAATTGTCTCGCATCTTGTCATCCCCTTCCAAAACTACCGACGAATAGCGCTCATCCACCCAGGCAACGGGTAGCTGAAAGCGGCCATGTAGTTGATTGCCAAATCGCTTTGATTTAGCAGTCATCTCATGAGCCGTGCCATCGGGATGGACTGGAAGACCCACTACTAGCTGATCAGGTTGCCATTCCTTTAAAAGGGCTGCAAGCTCCTGAAAACGGACATCTATATTGGTTTGAGAAACAGTTTTCAAAGCCTGCCCAGTTTGAGCTACCGAGTTACCAATAGCCACACCAATTCTGCGTGTTCCGTAGTCAAAAGCCATCACGGTTTTATGACTAGGCATGCCCTGCCTCGCCTGAGAGATCTGCTAAATCAAACCCCAAGTGACTCATGGTCCGCTCATAACGCTCACTAGCGGGTGTATTAAAAATAATCTCTGCCATCTGCTCGGGAGAGAGGGGTACATTCATCCAACCATTTAAGGTGATTTCTTCCTCAAGCTGTCCAGCGCTCCAACCCGTATAACCCAAAGTCATCAAAAAGGGCTTTGGACCAGATCCTGCGGCAACTGCCTCAAGTACATCCTTAGAGGTCGTCATAGTCAGGCCTCCTGGAACTACCAGCGAAGAACGGTAAATTTCGTCTACAGAAGGGTTATGCAAAACAAATCCACGTTCAATTTGTACGGGACCACCAAAATATACGGGCTGCCTCAGCAAGGGAGCAATCTCCAACTTGAGATCAATCTTTTCAAACAAGGTTGCAAGATCTACCTCAGTAGGCTTATTAATGACCAAACCCATTGCCCCCCTTTCAGTATGCTCAAACAGATAGATTACTGAGCCCGAAAAATTAGGGTCTACCATGCCAGGCATGGCAATCAGAAATTGATTGGCCAGGTGGTTGGCTGAATATGAGATCGAAGGCGCACTAGAAGATTCAGAATCGACGCCTTTTGCACTATCGCGGGGGGCTTTCTTGGCCGTGCTCATATGAGCATATTTTACCGAACTTCATCCCTTACTAAACGCTTTTTACCAATAGGTCATAAGATAGAGGCTATGCAAAAAGCTCTTGTTTGGCTCCGCCGTGATCTCCGTCTTTATGACAATGCCGCACTCCATTACGCACTTAAAAACAGTAATCAGGTTTGGGTGGCCTTTATATTTGATTCCCAAATCCTAAAACCCCTGCTTCAGGGCAATCTAGATTCCTCGGGCTTAAAGCATGATCGGCGTGTAGATTTCATTTGGCAGGGACTGCAGAAACTCGATGCAGAATTACGCCAAGAAGGTGGAGGTCTATTGGTTCGCTTTGGCAACCCTACCAAATGCATCCCTGAAATTGCTGGTGAGCTTGGGGTTCAGGCTGTTTTTACCAATCATGACTATGAGCCCAGCGCAATTGAGCGAGATCGTTCAGTACAGTCATCTCTGGAGACTATGGGGATTGAATTTGAAGACTACAAAGATCAAGTGATTTTCGAGAAAAAGGAAATTCTCACCAATTCCAACACAGTTTTCTCAATTTTTACCCCCTACAAAAACAATTGGCTGAAAAATCTTCGAGAAAAGGATATGGGGGCCTATGACTGCACCCCAAAGCCTGGGCAATTCTCACCGATTCCCCAAAAATTGCATTTACCAATTCCAACACTAGAGTCCATGGGCTTCAGTCCAACGGGAATTGAGGCTTATCTGCCACCAGGGTCAGATGGCGGCCAACATCTTCTTGAAGACTTTTTACCACGTATTGACCAGTATCAGATTGGCAGAGATTTTCCTGCCATTAAAGGGGTGAGCTACCTCTCAACGCACTTACGTTTTGGCATGTTATCTATTCGCGGCCTCGTACGCGAAGCGCATCGCCGCATGCTAGCGGGTAGCATGGGTGCCACTATTTGGTTAAGCGAACTCATTTGGCGTGATTTTTATTTCATGATCCTGGCAAACCATCCCCGCTTAGCAGATGGCGCGGCTTTTAAGCCTGACTATGACAATATCCAATGGGAGAGCGGTCCTCAGGCTAAAAAATTATTCACCGCATGGTGCCAAGGAAAGACTGGCTACCCCTTAATAGATGCGGCAATGCACCAACTTAATCAAAGTGGCTACATGCATAACCGCCTCAGAATGGTGGTTGCAAGTTTTCTGACAAAAGACCTGGGGATCGATTGGCGTTGGGGCGAAGCCTATTTTGCAGAACATTTAAATGATTTTGAGTTTTCATCCAACAATGGCGGCTGGCAATGGGCCTCATCCTCTGGATGCGATGCCCAACCCTATTTCCGCATCTTTAATCCCATTACCCAATCCGAGAAATTTGATCCCGATGGGAAATTTATACGAAGGTATTTGCCTCAACTAGATAAACTCTCCAAGAAATCTATTCACGCTCCTTGGCGTTGTGGTCACATTGAACTGGAGGCCGCAGGACTACTCCTAGGCAGAGACTACCCCTTGCCTGTTGTCGATCACGATGAAGCGCGTAAAAAAACCTTGGTTCGCTATAGCGTTGTTAAAAAAATCACTGCAGAGTAATTTCCTGCAATCGTTTCCGATTTAATATAGGGCATGAGCAAGATTTATGCCGTTGGAGATATTCAAGGCTGCGCACCCTCCCTTAAAAGCCTAGTCAAAAAGCTACCTGCTAAATCAAAAATGATTTTTTTGGGAGATTTGGTGAACCGTGGGCCGGATTCCTTGGGGGCATTACGCCATTTAAAAAGATTACAAGAGACTGGTCAGGCTGAATGCATTCTTGGCAATCATGATTTACACCTTTTAGCGATAGATGCTGGATTTAGAAAACCTAAAGGCCTAGACTCTATAGACAAAATCTTGACAGCTCCAGACCGAATGGAGCTCATTGAGTGGTTGCGAAACCGACCCATGGCATTAAGCAACGGAAAAGTGCTGACCGTGCATGCTGGGGTGTTGCCTCAGTGGGATTTAGAGCAAGCCATTGAGTGCGCCCAAGAAGTTGAAAAGGCTTTACGAAAAAAGACCTATAAAGATTTTTTAGCCAATATGTATGGCAATACTCCTGATAAATGGAGTGACTCCTTAAAGGGCTATGAACGCTTGCGAGTGATAACGAATGCATTAACTCGTCTTCGCTTTTGCACACCTTCTGGAAAAATGGAATTTACGAGCACCCAAGGCTTGGATAATGGCCCAAAGGGTTACCTTCCTTGGTTTAAGGCACCTAAACGTAAGACCCAAGATACTCTAGTGTATTTTGGTCATTGGTCCACACTCGGTCTATTGAGACAAAACAATGTCATAGGCCTAGACACTGGATGCGTATGGGGCGGAAAACTTACCGCCATGGAAATCTCTGAAATGGGCAAAGATTCTAAAAAACTAGAGATCATTCAAGTGGGTGGCTACAACCACCCCATGAGAATGTAAATCTAGTGGCAGACTATTAGCGCGCCACTAGACATTTCAGATTTTCTGAAAAGATTTTTCAGCGGCAGCAACAATCTCATCAAGTACCGCATTGTCATGCGCAATCGAAGTAAATCCCGCTTCATAAGCTGATGGGGCTAGATATACACCCTCATCAAGCATGGCATGAAAGAATTTCTTAAAAGCTTCAATATCGGTTTTTGTGACAGCTTCAAACGAATTGGGAATCTCATTCGCAAAATACAAGCCAAACATTCCGCCAACGCTATCTACCGCAAACGGAACACCCGCCTTATCTGCCGCCTGTTTGAAACCCATCATCAGTTTTTCTGTTTGGCCAGTAAGGCATTCATAAAAACCAGGGCGAGAAACAATTTCTAGTGTTTTTAAACCAGCGGCAACCGCCACAGGATTGCCGGAAAGAGTGCCGGCTTGATAAACATTTCCAAGTGGGGCAAGCTTGGACATAATTTCTTTTTTTCCACCAAATGCAGCCATAGGCATCCCACCGCCCATGACCTTACCCAAACAAGTGAGATCAGGAACGATTCCTTGCAAAGATTGCGCACCCCCTAAAGCCACTCGAAAACCCGTCATCACTTCATCGTAAATTAATACGCTGCCATGCTGATTAGTAAGAGTTCGCATCGCAGATAAAAATTCAGGGGTGGGACGAATTAAATTCATATTGCCAGCGATGGGCTCTAAAATTACCGCAGCAACTTGATCACCCTGCTTTGCAAAGACCTCCTCAAGAGCTGACACATCGTTATATGGCAATACGAGAGTGTGCTTTACCAAATCCTGAGGAACACCGCCAGATGATGGTGCATTTTGAGTGGAATCGGCAAACGTCAATAAACCAGAGCCAGCTTTTACCAAGAGGCTATCGGCATGTCCGTGGTAACAACCTTCAAACTTAATAATGAGATCACGACCCGTGTAACCTCGCGCGAGACGCAATGCGCTCATCGTGGCTTCAGTGCCGCTGGAAACCATGCGAACTTGCTCAACGCTTGGCATAAGTTCGCAAATACGCTCAGCCAATTCAATCTCACCCTCAGTGGGGGCACCATAACTAAAACTGGTTTCTGCAGCTCTTTGAACAGCCTGGACAACCTCAGGATGAGCGTGACCAACGATCATGGGACCCCAGGACATAATGAGGTCAATATAGCGCGTGTTTTCAGCGTCCCAAAAATAAGGGCCTTTTGCTTTAGAAACAAAACGTGGGGTTCCGCCTACCTGACGAAAAGCGCGTACAGGAGAATTCACCCCTCCAGGAATGGTTTTTTGTGCGCGCTCAAATAAAACGTCATTTTGTCCCACGGTCATTTCCTATGTAAATTAAATCGCCATCATTTCAAAATCTTCCTTGCGCGCGCCACACTCAGGACAAGTCCAATTAATAGGCACATCTACCCAAAGTGTTCCCGGAGCAATACCCTCTTCTGGCAAGCCAGTGGCTTCGTCATAGACCCAGCCACAAATTAGACACATATAGGTTTTAAATTCCATCGGGCATCTCCTTCATCATTTTGATAGCCATTGATTCGTATTTTAAGACGTCTAAACTTTAGGATTCCCAAGCGTTGCATCACGCTTTAGGTGCATCTCAAACTTAAAGAGTCGACACTCCAAGGGGCCATTGAATAATGGCGTGCGTTTAGATTCTTTGATGCGAAGCTGTCCTGGTAAAGCCATATCTGCCGTCAGAACAAACACGTTCCATCCACCAAAAGCCTCCTTAAGATGCTGGCCAAATTGCTGCAAAAATTCAATAAACCTTGGATCTTGCTCATCTTGCGCTTGTAAGCGTTTCAAAGACTCGCGACTTGAGCGTTTGGCGCTCTGACGACCAGTTTCCAGATTATGAGCAAAACGGTCCTCAACATTCTCTTCGTCATAACTATCCTCATAATCCGTGTCGCGATCTTGGCCGCGACCACCCTTAAGAACGAGGCGCTCACCATAAGGAGGGTTAAGCAACATTACCCCATCCTTAGAATTAACAGGCGGCTTACTAGCCAAAGCATCGATTTGACGAGCTACTGGCAATCCAGGCAATTGCGCACGTTGCCAGTTCCCTTTAAACATAGCCACTAGCTTTTCATTAATATCGCCGCCACTAATACCTAAAGATTCCGCATCTGGGAAAACTTTTCGCTTTTCTAGCATTTCATTTAATGCAGCTTCTTTGAGAGTTCCCCAACGCTTTTGTTCGGTTGCCTCATTGAAAGGCTTAAGTCTTTGAAAACCAAATCCATGAGCTGAAGTCACCAAAGGACGATAAGCTAAGCGACTAGGTTTTGCATCATCACCATACATACCAGAACGAATCGCACCTGGTGGAATAGCCAATGCTATCTGGGCAGCTTCAATTAAGAAGGTTCCACTACCGCACATTGGATCAAATAAAGTTTGAGCAGGCTTCCAGCCTGTAATTGACAAAATACCAGCTGCCAGATTTTCTTTCAGAGGTGCATCACCTTTTTCATCACGCCATCCACGCTTAAATAACGCCTCACCTGAGGTGTCTAAGTAAATCGTGACATGTGTTGGAGTTAAATGGGCTTGAACGCGCACATCCGGAAAGGCAGTATCGATATTAGGGCGATCGCCAGTAACATCTCGCAGGCGATCCACAATGGCATCTTTGATTTTTAAGGTAGCGAAATTCAAACTTTTTAAAGGGGAGCGATGAGCAGTTACATCAACCCGTAGAGTTTGCTTCGAACTAAACCATTCTTCCCAAGCTAAGCCACTAGCCAATTTATATAAGTCCTCTTCTTGGCGATAAGCAGACTCCGCCATTTGCAATAAGACTCGGCTCGCTATACGAGAATGGAGATTCAAGGCCATCGCTGCTGAAAGGGGTGCAGCCAGCCCCACCCCTCCAGTTGGGCTAGTAGGAGTAGGATCGATTACCCATGCCCCCAATGCTTTGGAGTCAGGTCGTCCAGCAATAGCTGCCAGTTCATTTGCAAGGGGTACTTCTAACCCACCTGGGCAAACAACGAAAAATCTCATGGTGCTATCAATCTATAAAAGAGTAAATAAAAATTTCTGAGGTGAAGGCTTAAGGTTTAATCACCACCAAAGCCACAATCACCAATAACAATAAAACGGGTACCTCATTAAACCAACGGTACCAAACTCCTGATTTTTGATTTGCATTTTTACGAAACTTTTTCAGCAAACTCCAGCAGGCATGGTGATAACCAATCACCAAAATCACAAAAAAGACTTTGGCATGCATCCAAAGCTGACCAGCACCTACTCCAAAGTAAAGCCAGAGCGTCAAGCCCAGCAATACCGCAGGTACCGCCAAGATGGTCATAAATCTAAACAGTCGATCGGCCATTCCAAGCAAGCGAGCATAGGCCTGCTGATTTTTCTCGTCGGCTAAATTCACATAGATGCGAGGAAGATAAAACAAACCTGCAAACCAAGAGGCGATCAAAACAATGTGAAATGTTTTGATCCATAAATACACGTTATCCATATTTTTTTGTGTCCGAATTCTTTAGCAATTAACTACGAATCTCACCATGACCCATGACGATGTATTTCAAAGAGGTTAAGCCATCAAGTCCTACCGGACCGCGTGCATGAAGCTTGTCATTCGATATTCCAATTTCAGCACCCAAGCCATATTCAAAACCATCGGCAAAACGGGTACTGGCATTGACCATCACACTCGCACTATCGACTTCGCGTAAGAATCGGTCAGCCTGAGCAGAGTTGTTAGTAATAATGGCATCGGTGTGCTTGCTGCCATACTTTTCAATATGATCCATTGCCTCATCCATGTTGGCTACAGTCTTAATTGACAATATTGGGGCTAGGTATTCAGTTTGCCAATCTTCTTCTTGAGCATCTATTAAATTTTTAAAGCCTGCCGCTCCCAAGGTTTGACGCGTGAGCGCGTCAACTCGTAACTCAACACCCTTATCTTGATAAATTTTGCAAAGACTTGGCAATACCTTGGCCGCAATCTCTTTGTTCACCAGTAGTGTTTCCATAGCATTACATGGGGCGTAACGCTGAGTTTTAGCGTTATCACAAACTTTGATTGCCATCTCAACATCGGCATCCGCATCAATATAGGTATGACAAATACCATCTAGATGCTTAATCATAGGTACACGTGCCTCAGCCATCAGCCTAGCAATTAGACTCTTGCCACCACGGGGAACAATGACATCAATATATTCAGTCATCGTAATCATTTCGCCCACAGCACTTCGATCGGTAGTGGTCACCACTTGCACCGCATCCATTGGCAATTGAGCGGCCGCTAAACCCTCTTGGATAATTTTTGCCAACAAAGTATTGGAATCTATTGCTTCTGAGCCGCCCCTTAAAATTACTGCATTACCCGACTTTAAACATAAGGCAGCAGCATCAATGGTGACGTTGGGGCGTGATTCATAAATAATACCAATGACCCCTAGAGGGACGCGCATTTTCCCAATCTCAATTCCAGAAGCTTGCTTTTGTAGCTCAGAAATTTTTCCAATAGGGTCATCAAGAGAAACGATTTGCTCTAAACCCAGAGCCATGGTTTCAATAGTTTTTGGAGTCATTGTTAAGCGATCGATAAACGCAGCATCTTGTCCATTAGTTTTTGCGCGCTCTACATCAACCAAGTTGACCTGTTGAATTTCAGTAGCATTTTGACGAACCAGCTTGGCAATATGCAGTAAGGCTTGATTTTTTTGGGCGCTAGACGCACGTGCCATTGCACGCGATGCAACACGAGCATGTTTGCCAATCTCTTGCATCATTTTTTGAATAGAGGTACTCATATTTTTATCTAGGTATATAAGGTGTAATAAAGATTAATAATTTGAATTAGATATCAAAGCCCAAAAATCAATCAACGCAATAAATTTCCAACCAAGCGCAATCCATCCCACGGATCTGCAGGCAATTCAGCAGCATGCAATCCTTTAGCTTGGCGATCTAAGCCAGCCGCAACTTGCATTGCTCTTCTCAGTCTCAAAGGCTGTATACGTCTGAGTGCATTTGGATACAAACGTTCTTTGTTACCCCAAATACGATTAGCGCGCATAAGTTGCTGCACTGACTCACCCGCATCGCTAGCGGCCTTCAGCTTAGATAAGAGACGAAGCTCTTCTGTAACGCTCCATAAAATTAAAACCAGCGCCTCACCTTCGCCTTTTAATCCATCAAGCATACGATTCAAGCGGGGCAAATCACCAGCCAACATCGCTTCAGTTAATTCAAAAACGTTGTAGCGAGCCACCTTCAAAATTGCAGACCGAATTTGCTCTTCACTCAATATACCTGCCGGATACAACAATCCCAGCTTCTGAATTTCTTGATGGGCTGCTATCAAGTTTCCCTCTACTTGCTCGGCAATAAATTCCAAAGCGCGCTGACCTTCTGGGCCGCTTATTACCTCTTGCCCTTGCTTTTTTAATCTACCAGCAATCCAACTAGGCAATTGACTGCGATCCAAAGAGTCCAACTGAATGGCCATCCCAGCATCATCTAAGGCGCTAAACCAGGTGGAGGTCTTGGTCTTTCCATCTAACTTTGGCAAGATAATGCAAAAAATCGTGTCAGGGCCATCATTACCTGACCCTTGAGAATGTATTTGAGCAGCAAACTGCTTTAAAGCTTCTGCACCATCGCGACCAGGCTTGGCAGTGGGAATGCGTAACTCAATCCAGCGCTTATCCCCAAATAATGACATGGTTTGACCAGCACTAAGTAACGCACTCCAATCAAAGCCGCGCTCTTGAAGCATAACTTCTCTATCGGTATAGCCCATTTTTCTGGCGCTGGCACGGAGTTGATCCATGGCCTCCATCATCAATAACGGTTCATCGCCACTAAAAATGTACAAGGGATTAAAGGCAGATGCAGAACCTAAAGATTTCAGATGGATTTGCAGGGCATCATTTTTAACCATGCGAAATAATCATCACTCTTTAAAAGCTTTTTGCTTGAGGTGAATTTGCAGCTGCCGCAACGCGACGCAGAATCTGTACCGACAAATCTTTACGCATTAAGGTTAAGAATTGTTGTGTCTGGACATCTGTAGCTAATACCGTAGATGTCGAGAAGTCCATATCTCTAGTCATATAAATCTCAGACTCTGGCACCACTTCAGCACCTGCAGCATCAAACGCCCTAAAACCAACTCGAATATTTAAGCGATATGCAGAAATTTGACCATTGGAGTTATAAGCCAAAATCTCACGGCCGTTTACATCATTGGTAATTTCCAGAGTTAAATCTGCATCTTTTGGATTAATTGCGACCTTAGTAGCAGTCCCAGTCAAAATTGCTGTTTGCAGATCTGCACGTAAGGGCGGGGAAGGATTGCCCGTAATAGCAATCGCTTTAAATGGTAAATCCACCATCCCTCGTAGGCGATAACCACATGCAACCATGCCACCTAATGGAGCGAGTATAAATAAACCGAGCATAGCCCGCCTCGAAGAGCTTACGCTCCCAGCTGGCAATTGCTTTTTAAGACCCAAGTGATCTATGCTCATCTTTTCAGTTTCTAGCAAAAGGGGTAGAACTACAAGTTAAACCACGACATTAATCAATCGACCAGGCACTACGATGACCTTTTTGGGAGCGCCACCATTAAGCGCCTTCAAGACTGGCTCACTCTGTAAAGCCAAAGACTCAATCTGATCTTTTCCTGCATCAGCTGGTACGCGAATATCCCCGCGCAATTTCCCGTTAATCTGCAACATCAGCGTCAGCTCAGTTTGAATCAAAGCTGTTTCATCTACAGCAGGCCAAGGCGCATCCAATAGGACACCATATTCATTTGAATAACCCAATTGATTCCATAGCGCATGCGTTAAATGTGGCACAACTGGATAAAGTACACGCAACAAAATTCCAAGACACTCCCGTAAAACTGGCGCACCAATACTTGTACCTTCACCCAATTTCACCGGTTCCAATATATTTAACATCTTCATGGCGGCAGAAACTACGGTGTTGTATTGACGACGCTGATAATCAAAATTAGCCTGCTTCAGAATGGAATGCACCTCGCGACGCAACTCTTTTTCCGCCTCATTGAATTCCTTAGGCCGAGTCACGCCTGCAGCGAGAATTGCCGAAGCTTGACTACTTGAATACATCCAGACGCGACGTAAGAAACGTGAAGCACCATCAACCCCAGCACCAGACCATTCCAGTTGCTGCTCAGGAGGTGCCGCGAACATCACAAATAAACGCGCAGTATCAGCACCATATTGATCAATCAAAGCCTGTGGGTCAACGCCGTTATTCTTACTCTTGGACATCTTCTCAACACCGCCAATAATGACTGATGTACTCGGATCTCCTTTTAATTTGGCGCCTCGTGGTCGACCTTTTTCATCAAGATCTAATTCCACATCCAAGGGATTAAGCCAAGTTTTTTTACCAGATGGCTCTTCAGAATAGTAAGTCTCATTCAGAACCATGCCTTGCGTTAATAGGTTCTGGAATGGCTCATCAAAAGTAATGAGATCAAGATCACGCATGACCTTTGTCCAAAAACGCGCATAGAGCAAATGTAAAATAGCATGCTCGATACCGCCAATGTATTGATCCATCGGCATCCAATATTCATTGCGTGCATCGACCATAGCACTTGCATCTGGGCAGGTATAGCGCATGAAATACCAGGAAGAATCTACAAAAGTATCCATGGTATCGGTCTCACGGCGTGCGGGCTTGCCACACCGAGGACATTGAACATTGAGGAAATCAGCACGTTTATTCAAAGGATTGCCGCTGCCATCAGGAACACAATCTTCTGGGAGCACTACAGGCAAATCAGCTTCTGGAACAGGTACTGCTCCACATCCGGGATTTACTTCATCACCGCAATGAATAATCGGAATGGGAGTGCCCCAATAGCGTTGACGAGAAATGCCCCAGTCGCGCAAGCGATAAGTCGTTTTCAGTTCACCGATACCCATCTTCTCTAAATCTTGAGCCACCGCATTGACTGCTTCATCATATGAAAGGCCGTCATATTTGCCGCTATTAAAACAAACAACATCATCCTTTTGGGCATACCAAGTATCCCAATGGGTTGCATTAAACATAGATGATGTAGTTTTTAAGGCTATGACCTGCTTAATAGGCAATGCATATTTCAGAGCAAACGCAAAGTCACGTTCATCATGAGCCGGAACACCCATCACGGCACCATCTCCATAGGACATGAGCACATAATTTCCAACCCAAACTGGGATCGGTTCATTAGTTAATGGATGAGTGACATAAAGGCCCGTGAACATCCCCTCTTTTTCCTGGGTAGCTAGATCAGCCTCAATCACACTACCGGTTTTGCACTTTTCAATAAAGGCAGCAAGTTCAGGATTCTTTTTAGCAGCTAAAGTTGCCAAAGGATGTTCAGCAGCAACGGCGCAGAAGGTGACGCCCATGATGGTGTCGGCGCGCGTCGTAAATACATACAAAAGACCATCTTGAACAAAATTGCCATGCTCATCAGAAACTTGATGCTTAAATGCAAAACGTACACCGCGACTTTTGCCAATCCAGTTTTGCTGCATGGTCTTCACACGCTCTGGCCATCCTAAACCCTCTAAACCCGTCAGCAATGGCTCTGCATATGCAGTAATGTTGAAGTAGTACCCTGGGATTTCTCGCTTTTCTACCAATGCACCAGATCGCCATCCACGTCCATCAATGACCTGCTCGTTAGCGAGCACTGTTTGATCAATAGGATCCCAATTGACTACCTGGGTTTTACGGTAAGCAATTCCTTTTTCTAGCATTTTCAAAAAGAGCCACTGATTCCAACGATAGTAATCAGAACTACAAGTTGCAACCTCGCGAGACCAATCAATTGCCAAACCCATCGCGGCCATTTGCTTTTTCATATAAGCAATGTTGTCGTAGGTCCATTTTGCTGGAGGTACTTTATTTTGAATCGCCGCATTTTCGGCAGGCATGCCAAACGCATCCCAACCCATGGGCATCAAAACGTTATAACCTTGCATCCGCAACTGGCGAGCCATTACATCATTGATGGTGTAGTTGCGTACATGCCCCATGTGCAACTTACCAGAAGGGTAAGGCAACATAGAGCAAGCGTAATACTTTGGCTTAGGATTACCAGCAGAATCTACTGCATTCTCAGAAACCTTATAGGCCTGCGCTTTTTCCCAATCAGCCCGGGCTGCCGCTTCAATACCGCGGTAGTCGTAATCTTTACTCATTCAGTGCAACTCTTTTCTTCTATTTTTATTTGCTAAGGTATTTCAGAAGCGCGCTAATTTACGGACGCAAGCCCAAGACATCTTGCATGTCATACATACCTGATGTTTGGGTTTGTAAAAAACGTGCGGCGCGTAAAGAGCCCTGAGCATAGGATTGACGACTAGAGGACTTGTGGCTAATTTCAATCCGCTCACCATCCCCAGCAAACAAAACAGTGTGATCGCCAACAATATCTCCACCGCGAATGGTTGCAAAGCCAATAGAGCCTTCTTTACGCTCACCGGTATGGCCTTCGCGAGCATAGACTGCAACATCATCTAGGTTTTCACCCAATGCATCAGCAATCACTTCGCCCATTTTTAATGCCGTGCCCGAAGGCGCATCTACCTTATGACGATGATGGGCCTCAATAATTTCAATGTCATAACCTTGGTTCAACATTTTTGCTGCGATTTCTAAAAGCTTAAAAGTTGCATTAACACCAACACTCATATTGGGGGCAAATACAATTGCTAACTTTTCTGAGGCATTCTTTAGGTTTGCAATCTGCTCAGCACTTAGTCCAGTCGTACCAATGATCATTTTGGTAGCCGTCTTTTGAGCAATCGCTAAATGTGCCATCGTCCCTTCTGGGCGGGTAAAGTCAATTAAGTACTGGGCACCCGTTAATGCTTGCTCTATATCCGCAGTAATTTTTACTCCCGTTACCTTTCCCAAGAATGCACCAGCGTCTTCACCCAAATGTGGGGAAGCGGTATGTTCAAGGGCGCCAACCAACTGCGCATCTGGGGTATTAAGAACAGTCTCGATGAGCATTCTTCCCATCCGGCCAGTAGCACCAGCAATTGCAATCTTCATCATTTAATTCATCGCTTCTTATTAAGGATATTTAGCCCTACCATTGCGGTAGTGATACGAGCGTATTACTTTTTCACTCTTACTCTTTAGGGGCAGCATCGCCAGTATTAGCAACATTACCCGTATCAGTTACCGCGGCTTGCGCACCAGCAGGTAAATTATCTGTTGGGCTTGGAACCAATAATTCAGGTTGCTGTAATGGTGGTGTAACTGGCGGCTTATTTGTGCCGGTAATGACCTCCCAGAATGAGCGCTTACTCTTGGAGTAGCCATCAATTTCAGCAACCAACTCGACTTCAGTAGGCAAAGCATCACCTTCAAATTTGACTAACTTATCGCCCTCAAAGAAAACAGTAACCCGACGATCTTTTCCAACGACCTGACCCGAACGCTTGTATTCAAAGATATAGTCCCAACGATTGGCATGAAAATAATCCGCCAATAAAGGGGTCCCTAAAATTTGACGTACCTGTTCACGCGTCATCCCCTCTTGCAACTTGGAATACTGTTCGCTCGAAATAAAGTTTCCCTGAACCACATCAGGAACATAGGGGCGGAAAATAGTATTCATCCAAGCCCGTTGAGTTTCATCAACCGAAGTGCTGCATCCACTCAGACCTAAAAAACCGAGGGCAGCAAGGAGAAATACACTGGCGCGCGCAGGCTTAGAAATAATCCCAGAAATCGGGGCGAAAAGTCGATTAAAAAGTTGAAGGCAATTTTGCATGGCTGGCCGTATCATTAAGACATTGATTTTAGCTCCCAATGCCATGAATATGAACCAAAACCCTACTCCAGCAGATTTACGCGATATCGGCCTCAAAGCCACCGGTCCACGCATGAAAATTTTAGATTTTTTCCACCAAAATGGGGGTACCCATTTCAGCGCGGAAGATGTCTTTATGGCGCTAGCTAAAGAGGATCGAGAAATAGGCCTAGCAACGGTTTATCGAGTTCTTACCCAGTTTGAACAGGCCGGACTTCTGCTCCGTAGCCATTTTGAATCGAGCAAAGGGGATGGCCGCGCCATCTACGAGCTCAATGAAGGCCAACACCACGATCATCTAGTGTGCCTAGATTGCGGTCATGTTGAAGAGTTTGTCGATGAAGCTATCGAAAAAAGACAGCGTGACATAGCTAAAAACCTGGGTTTTGCGCTAGAAGAGCATTCTTTAGCGATGTATGGCCATTGTCAGAAGAAAAATTGCCGAAATAAACAAAAAACCTAAAAAATTAAAGAAACATAAGAAAAAAGACCTCAAATTGAGGTCTTTTTTGCATAAATGATGCATTTAAGCATCTTTAAACAACATTTAATTACTTTATAGCCATCAATACTTCAGCGGCATTTAACATTTGGACTGAATAACCCCATTCATTGTCATACCAAGCCAAAACCTTGACCAATTTGCCATCAGATGAAACTCGGGTTTGAGAGGCATCATAAATACTTGGGCGTGGGTCGTGATTAAAGTCAATCGAGACCAAAGGCAAAGTATTAAATCCTAAAATACCCTTCAACTCTCCTTCGCTAGCAGTTTTGAGAATCGCATTGACCTCGTCTACGCTAGTAGCCCGAGAAGCGGCAAAGGTTAAGTCCACAACGGAAACATTAATAACGGGTACACGCATCGCAAAACCATCAAAACGCCCAGCCAAAGCTGGCAATACCAAACCCACTGCTTTTGCTGCACCAGTCTTGGTTGGGATCATGCTAGTAACCGCAGAACGGGCACGACGCATATCCTTGTGATAAACATCGGTTAAGACTTGGTCATTAGTAAACGCATGAATAGTGGTCATCAAGCCAGATTCAATACCAATTTTTTCCAATAGGGGCTTCACTAATGGCGCCAAACAGTTAGTAGTACAGCTAGCATTGGAAACAACAACATCGCTAGGCTTAAGGACTTGTTGATTTACGCCATAGACAATAGTGGCATCAACGTCCTTTTCACCAGGGGCGGAAATCAACACTTTTTTCGCGCCCTGTGAAATATGAACCATGGCTTTTTCTTTAGAGGTAAATTTACCCGAACACTCTAAAACCAAATCCACACCCAACTCACCCCATGGTGTTTCTAATGGATTGCGAGTTGAGAACATCTTAATGCGATCGCCATTAACAACCATGCAATCGCCATCCACTTTTACTTCAGCAGGAAAACGGCCATGCGCAGAATCATATTGCGTTAAATGGGCGTTGATATCGATATCGCCCATGGCATTGATCGCAACAATCTTAATATCCCGTCTAGGCTTTCCATTAACCTGATCTTCATACAAAGCACGCAAGACCATACGACCAATACGTCCATAACCATTAATTGCGACTCGAATTGTCATTCCATTCCCCTTGCTAATATAAATTTCTGAGTTAATTACTTGTTCATTTTTTCTTAAGCATTTTCAATGCATTGCTTAACGGTTTTGGCAATCTGCTCAACCGTTAAACCAAAATATTCATAAAGTTGTGGTGCCGGTGCTGATTCACCAAATGTATCCACACCATGCACAGCGGCACAGCCATACTTCCACCAGAAATCACTGACGCCTGCTTCAACAGCAATGCGAGGAACATTAGGTGGCAATACTTTTGATTTGTAGGTTGCGATCTGCTGATCAAATACTGTTGTTGAAGGCATAGATACCACCCTCACCCCTAGACCCCCTTGTTCTAGACGCTCCGCCGTCTGAATTGCCAAACCAATCTCAGAACCAGTGGCAATAATGACTGCATCAATCTGAGTTTTCTTAGGGTCACGCAATACATAGCCGCCACGTGCAATATCTTTAATCTGCTGCGCACTTCGCGAAACGAATGGGCAATTTTGGCGACTAAAAATTAAAGCGCTCGGTCCGTTCTTACGCTCTATAGCCGAACCCCAAGCAACCGCACTCTCAGTGGTATCGCATGGACGCCACACCATTAAATTTGGAATTAAACGCAGGCTAGCAACATGCTCAACAGATTGGTGAGTTGGTCCATCCTCACCCAGACCAATAGAGTCATGGGTAAATACAAAAATACTACGCAACTTCATCAACGCAGCCATACGCAAAGCGTTACGACTGTAGTCGGAGAAGGTTAAAAAGGTTCCACCAAAGGGAATATACCCACCATGCAAGGCAATACCATTCATGATGGCACTCATACCAAATTCACGTACACCATAATTAATATGGTTGCCCCATTGATCTGCGCGAACCGGTTTGCAGGTACTCCAATTGGTTAAATTAGAGCCCGTTAAATCTGCAGAGCCCCCCATAAATTCAGGCATAACAGGAGCTAAGGCTTCAATAGCATTTTGACTCGCTTTGCGAGTAGCAATCGTTTCTGCTTTAGTTTGACATGTCTTGAGATAAGCATCTAAGGTAGATGAAAAATCTTTGGATAAGTCACCCTGCATACGACGTTGCAATTCAGAAGCAAGTTCTGGATATTTATTCTTATATGTTTGGAATTTTTTATTCCATTCATGTTCGGCTGTTTGGCCACGCTTTTTAAAATCCCATGCCTCATAAAGATCTTTTGGAATCTCAAATGGTGCATAAGGCCAATTCAATGCAATACGTGTCTCAGCAATTTCTGCTGCGCCCAGTGGCGATCCATGAACCTTATCGCTACCCGCCATATTAGGTGAGCCCTGACCAATAGCAGTCTTGCAACAAATCAAAGTTGGCTTATCGCTTTTCTTAGCTTGCGTGATGGCAGTAGATACCGCCTCAGCATCGTGTCCATCAACATCGCGAATAACATTCCAGCCATAGGCCTCGAAACGTTTCGGAGTATCTTCGTTAAACCAGGAAACAACCTTGCCATCAATGGAGATGCCATTGTCATCCCAGAGAGCGATGAGTTTATTTAACTTCAATGTACCAGCCAATGAACACACTTCGTGACTAATGCCTTCCATCAAACAACCATCACCTAAAAACGCATAGGTGTAATGGTCAACAATTTGATGACCTGGGCGATTAAATTCTTCAGCAAGTAATTTTTCTGCAAGCGCCATTCCAACTGCATTTGAAATGCCTTGACCCAAAGGACCTGTTGTCGTCTCAACACCAGGTGTAATTCCGTATTCAGGATGGCCAGGCGTCTTACTATGTAATTGACGGAAGTTTTTTAATTCGCCAATCGGTAAATCGTAACCCGTCAGATGCAAAAGTGAGTACAACAACATCGAGCCATGACCATTGGATAAAACAAAACGATCACGATTCATCCAATGTGGATCGGTTGGGTTGTGTTGCAAATGCTCATTCCAAAGACCTACTGCGATATCGGCCATCCCCATTGGCATGCCAGGATGACCTGAGTTTGCCTGTTGAACTGCGTCCATGGATAAAGCGCGAATGGCATTTGCCATACGAATTTGAAGATTTGACATCGTAAAAGTGGTCTCGAGGTAAATAAATTGGCTATATTGCAGTAATGCCTCAATTTTATCTTCCCAGCCCATGGCAATCCGAAAAGCCTTCTGAACTCACCACAGAGCTTGCCCACCATTTACGCGTTCGACGCATCCAAGTAGGGGAATTTTTCCCTATCTTTGATGGAAATGGACAAACTGCTCAGGCCGAATTACTTTCGCTGACCGGAAAAACAGGTCAAATTCAACTAAATGAGATCGGTACCGACACCCATCGAGAGAGCCCATATGCCATTACCTTGGCTCAGGGACTTGCCGGCGGGGACAAAATGGATTGGATAGTTGAGAAGGCTGTTGAAACTGGGGCACAAATCATTGCCCCGATGCAGTGCGAGCGCTCAGTGATCAAACTTACCCGCTCAAGCGATGCTGAACGCGCCCAAAAGCGCCTTTTACATTGGAAAGGGATTATTCAAGCGGCTTGCGAACAATGCGATAGAACTGTTTTTACGAGCCTTGAGCCTATTCAAACATTTGAAAATTACCTTAAAACTCCAAATAAAACCAGTCTGAAGCTACTTTTAAGCCCGGATGCAAGTAAAAGCCTATATTCCGTATTAATCGATCATCTCCCTCAGGATGTTGTTTTAATGATTGGACCAGAAGGAGGGCACTCGCCCGAAGAGGAGGCATTAGCCCAAGCTGCAGGCTATCAATTGGTCTCTTTAGGGGATAGGGTTCTGAGAACAGAAACGGCCGGAATCGTTGCGATTACGGCCGTACATAGCATTTGGGATGCCAAGGTGCAAAACGAACTACAAAAACGTCTTAAATAAGGAAATTAAGCGAAAGAGTAGAAAACTCGGTAAGGAGTACGTCTCTCAGACCAGAAATCCACCGCATCGCGGAAAACGTCTAATAGGGTTTCACGAGCCTCTTTATCGAATTTCTGAGTGCAAGGCAAGCCTTCTAGTACCACCACAAAACCAGGTTGTGAACCAGTTTTATCTACTGTAGTAGTTAATGCATCGAGCAAAGGATCGAAATTTTTAGCTTGTTGCTTAGTCAAGGAATAAGCAATTGCAATGCATTCAAGCACTTCGCCTTTTGTCATCGCATTTGCGCAATTCGCGTAAATAAAATGCTGTCCAAGCTCAGTTGCAGCCTCCTGCAGATCCGGAGTACGGAATGCACGAATAGACTGCACGATATTAGGTCGCACACTGCGCAACATAGCCGGCGGTCCGGCATCACGAACGGCCAAAGCGGCACGCCAAGAAGCTGTCACTTTTTTCCCCGAAACTTGATTTGCTGCATAGGTTTGTAAACGAGATAAACCACCCTGTGCGTAAACATTGGCAGCGGGAGATTCGGTTTCTAGTCGATCATTGCTATCCCAACCTTCAGCACGACTATGTTCGTCAAAGCTTACTGTATTGGTGTTTTCAGAGCGATTATTCATGATGGGTGCTAGGTTACCCCTAACACGCCATCAAATCAAGCCCAATTAAAGCTAGTTTTATATAAGTTACTGATTTATATAAAAAATAATATATGTTAGTTGTTGCTAACATATATTATTGAAGGGTTTTTAAGAAACGCCCCTCGCATTGCTTGCAGCCTCTACAACAGCCAAAGTTGTCACATTAACAATCCGACGCACTGTCGCAGCTGGAGTCAAAATATGAATCGGCTTAGCAACCCCTAAAAGGAGTGGCCCAATAGCAATACCATTGCCTGCTGCTGTTTTTAATAGGTTGTAACTAATGTTTGCCGCATCAATATTTGGCAATACCAAGAGGTTGGCATCTCCTTTTAATGGCGAAGAAGATACAGCGCCAGCGCGAATAGTTTCGTCTAATGCGCTATCTCCATGCATTTCACCATCAATCTCCAAAGTTGGATCAGCCTTCTGTATTAAAGCCAAAACTTCACGCATTTTGACTGCGGAAGGGGCATTGCTTGAACCAAAATTCGAATGAGACAGAAGTGCAACTTTGGGTGCTAAACCTAATTTACGCATCTCTCTTGCAGCCATTATGGTTAATTCGGCCAATTGCTCAGCGGTCGGGTCCAAATTAATGTGGGTATCGACTAAAAAGACTTGGCGACCTGGCAAAATTAAACCAGACATTGCGCCATAAACATTTGCGCCCGGCTCATGACCAATCACTTCATCGATATATTTCAAGTGAGTCGCAATATTACCGATAGTTCCTGAAATCATGCCGTCAGCCATGCCTTTTTTAATTAGCAGACTACCAATCAAGCTATTACGGCGACGAGTCTCTAATTTCGCATAAGCCTCTGATACACCCTTGCGCTCCGTTAAGCTCAAATAGGTTTGCCAAAAATCGCGAAAACGCGAGTCACTCTCTGGATTGACGATCTCAAAGTCATCACCAGATTTCATGCGTAAACCAAACTTCTCGATACGGTGCTCAATAACTGAAGGGCGACCAATCAAAAGTGGGGTTGCTAGATGCTCATCAATAATGATTTGGACGGCCCGCAATACGCGCTCATCTTCGCCTTCAGAAAACACAATCCGTTTTTGATTGGCTGGAACGCGCTTAGCAATACTAAACAAGGGCTTCATCAAAGTACCAGAGTGGTAAACAAATTGTTGAAGTTGATTGCGGTATGCATCAAAGTCTTTAATAGGGCGAGAAGCTACGCCATCATCCATAGCTGCTTTAGCAACTGCAGGAGCAATCACCGTAATCAAACGTGGGTCAAAAGGTTTTGGAATTAAATACTCAGGGCCAAATGAAAGATTCTCAATCCCATATACAGAGGTCACCACCTCACTTTGCTCAGCTTGGGCCAGTTCAGTTACTGCCCTCACAGCTGCAATTTCCATGCCACGGGTAATAGTGGTAGCACCAACATCCAAGGCGCCGCGGAAAATGAATGGAAAACATAGGACGTTATTTACCTGGTTTGGATAATCCGTTCTACCCGTTGCTATCACCGCATCTGGCCGAACCTCTTTAACTTCTTCCGGAAGAATTTCTGGCGTTGGGTTAGCCAAGGCATAAACCAATGGATTAGGAGCCATCTTTTTAACCATAGATTGCTTTAAAACACCGCCAGCAGAAAGCCCCAAGAAGATATCGGCACCTTCAATTGCCTCATCTAATGTTCTTAAGTCAGTTTCTTGGCAGAATGGTTCTTTTTCAGGATCCATTAATTCTTGACGACCCTTATAAGCAACTCCCGCAAGATCGGTTACCCAGATATTTTTACGAGGAATCCCAAGATCCACCAAAAGATCTAGACAGGCCAAAGCAGCAGCACCAGCACCAGATGTCACCAACTTCACCTGATCTACTTCTTTTCCAACCACTTTTAAGCCATTCAAAATCGCGGCAGCCACAACAATGGCCGTACCGTGTTGATCATCATGAAAGACGGGAATCTTCATACGAGCCTGTAATTTGCGCTCAACTACGAAGCAATCTGGGGCCTTAATGTCCTCTAAATTGATCCCTCCAAAGGTTGGCTCCAGTGCTGCAATAATTTCAATTAACTTTTCTGGATCATTCTCATTTACTTCAATATCAAATACATCGATACCAGCAAACTTTTTAAAGAGGACTGCTTTGCCCTCCATCACCGGCTTACTTGCCAAAGGTCCAATATTTCCCAATCCAAGTACCGCGGTGCCATTGGTAATGACACCCACTAAATTTCCACGGGCTGTAAAGCGAAATGCATTTGCTGGATCTTTAACGATCTCCTCACAAGCAGCGGCAACACCTGGCGTATAAGCAAGTGCTAAATCTCGCTGGTTGGTTAACTGCTTGGTGGCGGCAATTTCGATTTTTCCAGGCACTGGAAATTCGTGGTAATCAAGAGCAGCTTTTCTCAAATCTGCAATTTGTTGTTCTTTGTTATCGCTAGCTTTACTCATTAGTTGACTCATCACTAAGGCTTATTGAAGCTTCCAATTCTATTCCTCTCTGCCAAGTATTTCTTAAGAGTCATAAAATGAGGAATGTTTTCTCAATCCCCCCCACTTGGCGAATTCGATCTTATCCAGCATTTTTTTAAAGCCGAATCTGATGCCATGCTTTCCGAAGAGAATGTAGCAATCTCGTTGGGAATTGGGGATGACTGCGCACTTTTACAAACCCTTCCCAATGAAGAAATCGCTATCACTAGCGATATGTTGGTGTCGGGAAAGCATTTTTTTGCAGATACGAACCCAGAATGGTTGGGCCATAAAGCCCTAGCAGTCAACCTTTCCGACCTTGCCGCCATGGGAGCAAAGCCTTTGGGCTTCACTTTAGCGATTGCTTTACCAGAGGTCAACTCACAATGGCTAGAGTTATTTAGCAAGGGATTATTTGCAATTGCAAAAACTTATTCCTGCCCCCTAATTGGGGGAGATACTACTGCTGGCCCACTCAATATTTGCATTACTGCCTTCGGAAGCATCCCCAAAGGAAAATCTATTCGAAGATCTGGAGCGACTATCGGTGATGATATTTGGGTATCAGGATCAGTGGGAGATGCCCGGCTCACTCTTGCTGCACTGCGTCATGAAATAAACATTGAAAAAACTGATTTAGAGCTTATTCAATCACGCATGCATCAACCCACGCCAAGAGTGCATCTGGGAATTGCGTTAAGAGATATCGCCTCTGCTGCTTTGGATATTTCCGATGGCCTGCTTGGCGATCTAAAACATATTCTGAAAGCATCCAAAGTTGATGGGAGAGTATTTCTTGCGGAGCTTCCAAAATCAGCATACCTACTTCAGCAAAGCGAACAAATTCAAAATCAATTTGCCGCCTGTGGAGGAGATGACTATGAGTTGTGCTTTACTGCCCCAAGCACCCTACGGAAAACTATTTCCCAAATTGGTCATAAGCTAAATTTAGCTCTCACTAGAATTGGGGATATCCAAGCCATGAAGAATGCCGAGTCATCCATTGAGTTAATTACTACAGATGGCAATGTCTTAAATGGGCAAGAAACTACTTCCCTCCTAAAATCTTTTGACCACTTTGCATGAATACTGAAACCACCCATCCTACATTTACCCCTGCAGTAGCTACCCCAACAGTCAAATGGGTATTCGCAAAAATCACCAGGATGATTGCATTTGGTTTTGGTAGTGGCCTTAGCCCTAAAGCTCCAGGTACTGCAGGAACCTTGTTTGCTTGGACTACTTTTCTGATTGGGGATCTTTTCTTATCTACGCAAAACTGGCTATGGCTTATTACCGGCAGCATTGTTCTGGGCTGCTGGATTTGTGGACATGTCAGTGAAGAGCTGGGCAAACAAGATTTTGGCGGTATTGTCTGGGATGAGATTGTGGCCTTCTGGTTGCTACTAGCTCTCACAATGCCCATGACAATATGGATGCAATGTTTAGCTTTTGGAGTTTTTAGATTATTTGATGCTCTCAAGCCGGGGCCGATTGGGTTAATTGATCACCACTTTAAACACCTTGAAGGCAATACCAATTCAGCCCCTTCAAGTGTTTTACAAATTCTCTGGAGGGGATTTGGCATCATCGCTGATGATCTGGCAGCAGCCTTTCTCACTTATCTTGTCATCGTTGCAGTTAAAGTAGCGATCAAATTAGCCGCATGAAAACTTCTCTTGACCTCGCCAAAGGCGTCGCTAATCTACTCATCGCCAAGGGTTGGACTTTAGCGTTAGCCGAGTCCTGCACTGGAGGTTTGGTATGCGCGACATTGACTGAACTTCCAGGATCGAGCGATTGGTTTGAACGTGGCTATATCACTTATAGCAATCAAGCCAAATCAGAATGTCTCGGTGTTCCAGCAGAAACAATTGACTCATTTGGCGCCGTTAGCGAACAAGTCGCCATGGCAATGGCAGAAGGTGCGCAGCATAATGCCGGAGTGAATGTAGCAATCTCTGTTACCGGTATTGCCGGCCCCACTGGAGGATCAGCAGAGAAGCCAGTCGGTACTGTATGTTTTGCTTGGGCAATAGAAAAAAATATTACCCACGAAACAAAATACTTCTCAGGCTCACGTCAGGAGATCAGAGATAGTGCTTGCACATATGCACTGTCAGAGCTAATGAAATTAATAAATCCCTAAAACATTAATGGGTTTGTTAATTACTTCATCCACCCTTTGTGATGGAAATACCACAAAGGGATAATGGCTGATATCAGCATAGCGACTAAAGCCATTGGGTATCCCCAGGCTAAATCGAGCTCAGGAATATTTCGGTAGTTCATACCCCAAATACTGGCTAATAAAGTTGGTGGCATTAAGGCTACTGATACCACCGAGAAGATCTTAATGATCTTACTTTGATTGAGGTTAATAAAACCTACAGTAGCATCCATCAAGAAGTTAATCTTATCGAACAAGAAAGCGGTATGGTTTTCTAAAGAATCAATATCACGCAGAATCTGACGAGCTTCTTCTTGCTGCTCATCCGAGAGTAATTTACTGCGCATTAAGAACGATAAGGCACGACGGGTATCCATGACGTTACGGCGAATACGGCCATTCGTATCCTCTTCTTTTGCAATGGTCTCCAAAACGACCTCCGCTTCCGCATCATTAATGTCATCTGAAAGAACTTGTTTGCCAGCTTGCTCAAGGTTTTCATAAACCTCTTCTAAGGCGTCAGCAGAGTACTCCGCATCTGTTGAGTAAAGATCCAACAACACATCTTTTGCATTGCTTACGGATCCTGGACGCAAACGCGCGCGTAAGCGAACCAAACGGAACACTGGTAAATCCTCGTCATGAATCGAGAAAAGTACTTGTTTGGTTAAAACGAAAGCTACCCGAATATTGCGAGAGGTTTCTTCTTCGTCCAATAAGAAATCGGTACGAATATGGAGATGACCATCATCAGCCTCAAAATAGCGCGCTGAAGCCTCTAAATCCCCTAAATCATCCAACTCAGGCAGAAGCACCCCAAAAGCCTCTTTAATCCAAATGAGTTCCTCTTCTTCTGGATCGACTACGTCAATCCAGATGGGATTTGCATATTGCAATAATTCATTGCGATCTTCCACTTGCTCTTGAGAGAGGCGGCCATTTTGCAGGACGAACAAGTTGATCATGGTGAACTCCTAAGGAATGTGCGCTAGTTTATCCTATAGACCATGACAGTTTCACTAAAAAGCAATCAAATCCAATGACCTCCACTTCAAATTCCTTTACCCAGCAACTCCAGTCCGCATGGGCTTCCCAAGGTAGCATGTTGTGCGTTGGTTTTGACCCAGACCCAAAGCGCCTACCGTCGGTCCTACAAGGAAAGTCAGAGGGAATGTATGAGTTCTGCCGAGAAATCGCCGATGCGACTGCGGATCTTGTTTGCTCCTTTAAACCTCAGTTTGCTTACTTTGCCTCCCAAGGGGCTGAGACCCAGCTTGAGAAGCTCATCAAATACCTCAAAAATGCCTATCCGCACATTCCAGTCATTCTGGACTCAAAACGGGGTGATATTGGCAGTACTGCCGAGCACTATGCTCTTGAGGCATTTGATCGCTATGGGGCAGACGCTGTAACAGTGAATCCCTATATGGGTTTTGACTCTATTGAGCCCTATTTACGCCACCCTGGTAAAGGGGTGATTGTTTTATGTCGCACCTCCAATCCCGGGGGCTCTGATTTACAGTTTTTAAATATCACCCCTAATGGCGAGCCGCTTTATCTCCATGTGGCAAAACTCGCTGCAGAACACTGGAATGCCTCAGGCCAAATTAGCCTTGTTGTAGGCGCTACCTTCCCAGAAGAAATTGCCAAAGTACGCACGATTGTTGGCGATATGCCTTTATTGATTCCTGGTGTTGGCGCACAAGGTGGAGACATTCAAGCCACAGTGAGTGCGGGCAGTATTCCTAATAAACCAGGAACTGGCATGATGGTTAATTCATCAAGGGCAATTTTGTACGCAAGTTCAGGAAACGACTTCGCAGATGCGGCTAGAAAAATCGCTCAAAATACGCGCGATGCCTTAAGGGTGGCAGCTGCTCAGTAATCCTAAATTTAGTGGGGTCCGCCTTTTGGAAGCGGGGTCAGTGCGATATGGTCCATATATTCCAAGATGAAATCTTGACGATTGGGGAAGTTAATATTGGCTTTGCGACAGTACTTCGCCTTGTCAAAACATTTTGGTGCCGGCAAAGCTGAAGCCAGTTGAGCCGCTTGTTCTCGATCTAAATTGGCTGGAGATATTCCAAAATAGTGCTGGGAGGCCGCACCCACACCAAAAATACCCTCCCCCCATTCCACAGAATTGAGATAAATCTCAAAAATACGCTGCTTTGAGAGGATTAATTCCAGTAAGCCTGTAATGACTAACTCCTGACCTTTACGCAAATAGTTTTGCTCTGAGGAAAGAAACAGATTTTTTGCTAACTGCTGGGTAATCGTAGAGCCACCACGTAAGGCAGTTTTTTGCTTATGGGATTTTTGCTGATTCTTTTCCCAAGCTTTTTGCATATCCTCAATACGAACTCCATTGTGTTGAAAAAAGATATCGTCCTCACTTACCAAAATAGCCCGTTTTACATTTGAGGAAATCTTGTTGTAAGGTACCCATGAAGACTGAATAGAACATGACAAATGCCAACCACATAAACGCCAAGATTCAGCGCGCTCAAACGCAGTGCCACCAGGATTTAAGAAAGACCACAAACCAATTTGAACAGCGAAATACATTTGCATGGCAATAAAACCACCTAACAAGCATTTCAGGAAATAACTTAGCCAACGCATTGGAGCTTTAGTAATTAGTGATCAGAAGTGCGTAACTCAGCCAAAATCGCTCGAGGGTGAATGGATTGAGCTAACTCTGACCCCCTCCAAATTAGAAAAGCATCTGCGGCCTGCTCTACCAACATACCTAAACCATCACTTACTCGAGCCCCTCTCTGTAGAGCCTGAGCCATAAAGGCGGTAGTTTTACCGTACACCATGTCATAAGCAAATGAACTAGGTACAAATATATTAACTACAGCCCCTGCGCTCAGTGGTGACTCGTCCGAGAGACCAGCGGCAGTTGCATTAATAATAAGATCAAAAGGCCGAGTAGTTTTAACTTGATCTTCCAAATCCGTAAGAGTGCGTGAGCCCAACTTCACCTGCCGTGCGAGAGCGACCTTACTAAATATCCCCACAAGTTCATCCGCTTTTTCGCTTGAACGATTAGCAATGATCAACTCAACTGGCGACTGCTCTAACAAGGGGCCCAATACCCCCCGAGCAGCCCCACCAGCACCGATCAATAACACTCTGGCTCCATGCAGCTTAATACCTTGTGCGAGCAAATCTCTTACTAGACCAGCGCCGTCAGTGTTATCGCCATAAATTTTTTCATTTTGAATAAATAAGGTATTTACAGCGCCCGCCAGTTGAGCGCGAGGCGTCAATACATCACACAAAGCTTGCGCCTCCAATTTGAATGGCACAGTGACATTCATACCTTTGCCACCTTGCACAAAAAAAGCCTTCACTTCGCCTGTAAATTGATTTAGAGCTGGCTGTAGGCGACCATAGTGCATAGCTTGTTTAGCTTGCTCCGCAAAGCGGCTATGAATCTGCGGTGATTTGCTATGAGCAATGGGGTTGCCAGCAACAGCGTAAACATCCAATCCTGGAAAGAGCGCAGGGTCTGTATGCAAATCTAAGTTTAAGGTTGGTGAATTCATGATGGCTACAGAATAAGCGAATTTCTTCAATTCACATCAGTGGTGCAAATCTAAACGATCCGAACTATCTCTTGAAAAGTCAAAAGTAGAAATCCAATCAAGCACATCTATTTGATTGCGCATTTCAGATGGAAAAGGGCCAAAGGGGGCTGAAGCTCGAACAATGGCTAAGGCCTGACGATCTAACTCAGCATTCCCGGAACTTCGACCTATGGAAAGACCCTCTTTACCTTGTGCGTTTGGGGTGATGCGCCCTTGTGCATCAACACTCACGACAATCACCAGGCTGCCATAAAGTGGACGTCCATTGGCGCGTGGAAAGAAAGTGCTGCCGTAAGTTTCGATCTTTTGCCGCATGGCATCGTAATACTGCGCAAAAACAACCGCCTTAGTACTAGCCCCAGTCAATACCTTACGACGTGGTTCCTTGCCATGAATTTGCAGACGCTTTGCTAACTCTGCCTCTAAAGAGTTTAATTGGGAGATCAATTTTTTTTCTTCCCCACTTTTACGTCCACCAGAACGAACTCGCTGGGCATCTAATTTAGCCAGCATTTGTTTTTGCTGTTTTTCCAACACCTCTAGCTGGGCATCCGCGCCTAATCTGGCACGATGCAAAGCACTCGCTTCCTGATCGGTTGTTTTCCCACCACCCTGAAGATCGGCCTGTGCTAATTTATTTGCATACTTAGGGGGAGCGGGATTACTGGCATTGACCAGCACTACGCTCAAAGGCGTATTAAGGCGACGACTCTGCATTTCATTCACACCCCAACGAAATGATAAAAAAACCAAGTGCACCAATAGGGAGGCAATAAGCGCAAACCCAAATGGATAACGCTCCCACATATTCTTTAAATAACGCCTGAATACCTGGGCGCTATCCAAGCTAGGTAGGAGTTGCATCATCCTCGGAAGCGCTCTGTTTTTCTATAGATTCAATATGAACCACACGCACCTCAGCGCTTAATTGCAAAAGATCAACACTTAAGATGGCAACTTCAGCTCGGGTCATGCGTGGATGGGCTGCTAACTCTGGGATAGACAAATGCAAAGGAATCTCTTCAACCCTAGACATGCCTTCTTTCAAATGGCGAACAAATACATGTCTGGGCATAGATTCTTGCATCACCCATCTCAAACACCAATACTTCTCCATACGATCTTGATATTCACCGTAGGCCTGATAGGAGGCATCAAAATCTGCCGCAATACCCATCAAGGTTGCATCTCTAGGAGGAAAAGGGGCAACCATTTTTGCGGTCACACCATGCTTAGCTAAAGCAATGAGTTGCCATTGATTTACAAGATCAGAATATCTTCTCAGTGGCGACGTACACCAAGCGTAATACTCCAAACCCAATCCTTCATGAGGGCCTGGGGTTGTTTGCATGCGAGTACGCAATGGACCCCAACCTTTTTGTGTACGGAACAGCCCTGGAAGACCATGCTCCGCCAATAAACGCCCTGAAGCGCTATTACAGTAAATCATCCATTCAGCAACAATCGTATCAAGAATGGAGCCGCGCTGACGAGGAGTAATTTCTACCCGCTTACTTCCATCAACTTCTTGAATTTGAAAATGAAAATCTCTTGCTAGAGCATTCGGGTCAATCAGCCCTAATTGCTCTGGACGCAGTCCGTTGACAATACGTTGTGCTTGACGGCCCGCATGCAAAAGTTTTGCAGCTTGCCACAAAATAGATAATTCATGACGGTAAGGAAATCCATCTGCATTGGAAAGCAGGCTTTCTTCTGTTACCTTATGCTCCAGATCCTCCAAGCGCAAATTCGCAGCCATAGGAACCTTTTCCACTCGTAGCTGCAAAGAGTTGTCAATAATTCTTCCCTCTTGATCAATATCTACATAAATTGATAGCGCAGGTCGTGGCGCCCCTTCATCTAATGAAAACTGCTGTATCAAAGAATGAGGAAGCATCGTAATTTTGTCGCCAGGAAAATACACCGTAGACATACGCGTTCGTGCAACCTGGTCTAAAGGGTCATCCTTAAAAATGGATAAGCCAGGAGCGGCTATGTGCACACCAATACGATAACCACTGCCCTCTCCTTTTTCATCTGCTAAGGTCGTTACCGATAAAGCATCATCAATCTCGGTAGTACCAGAATCATCAATGGAGAAAGCCTGAACTTGAGCGAGCGGCAATTGGGCTAGGGTGGCCTCATAAGTATCTTTATCAAGCTGGATACTTTCATTGTGATTTGCCCCCATCGGAAAGTGAGCCTTTAGGAAAAATCCTTGGTGATAATCCAAAGGTGAATCTATAGCCCCACACCGAATCATCAATTGTGCAGGCGACTCTCCTGTTGCCGCACAAGCAGCAATAAAGGCTTTGTACGCTGAGGTATTTTTATCTGGGGAGAATAAAAGTTGCTTTGCAATAGGCATTAGTGTTTCAGGAAATTTTCCAGAAACAAGCTCTTCTTGCCAAACGGTCTGCTGCTCTAATTCTTTTTGCTTGCGCTCAAGGGCAACTAAACCAGCCTGTAACTGCTCCAAAGGAGCACGTTGAAAACGTCCACGCCCCTTGCGACGGAAGAATACTGGGGCGCCCTGTAAAGCAATTGCTAGCGCTACCTGCTGAGAAATGCTAGCTTGTGCCCCAAAGTACTCTTCAGAGACATCTACAAGGCCAAACTCCTCATCTGGAGCGCAATCCCAAAGCAACTGCAAATCAATCTCTTTAGATAAAGCGTTTGCATTGTCCATTACAGATTGAGGTTCAGGCTTTTCAAACCGTAACCAAACCTCTTTTGCTTTCAGCTTGATTTTTTTACCAGATAGACTACTTGCCTGCCAGGATTCAGTCTCACCTGAACCAGAGGCAGAATGGACTGTGGCAATCTTAATATCACCACCTTCTTCATATAAAAGATGCATGCTTAAAGGGAAATTCCGCCGCTGGCTTCAAGTGCAATCCCGTTTACATAGCTTGCCTCATCGCTGGCTAAAAATAAATAAACGTTTGCCATTTCTTCAGGAGTGCCTAAGCGTCCAAGCCAGCTACGTTTTTCAATATCTTGCAAAATATTTTCTGGCATGGCCTTGACCATTTCTGTAGCAATGAATCCTGGACATACCGCGTTCACACGAATCCCTTTTGGACCCAATTCACGCGCCCAAGTTTTAGTAAACCCGATGATCCCAAATTTAGTAGCCGCATAGTTCGTTTGACCAAAATTACCATAAAGACCAACAACGCTAGAAGCATTAACGATTGCGCCTGAGCCGGCCTCAAGCATATGAGGTACCACTAGTTGCGTACAATTAAATACACCTTTTAAATTTACATCAATGACCGTATCGAATTGCGCTTCGGTCATTTTGATTAAACGCGCATCTTGCGTAATTCCAGCGTTATTAATCAAAATATCAATTCGTCCATGACGTTGAATAATTTCATCTACAACAGATTGAATGCTGGCACGATCTGTGACATTCATCACATGGCCCTCAGCACCAGGAATCTGATCAACTGCTGCTTTTATTGCTTCTGAGCCAATGTCAACAATGATGACTTTTGCACCTTCTTGCGCAAACCGTTTCGCCGTTGCGAAGCCAATCCCTTTTGCCGCACCAGTAATGATGGCTACTTTGTCTTTTAATCTATCGCCCATTTTTAGCTTTCTTATTGAGTTTCAGTTAACACCTATTGATTGCCAAAGAGCTTCTAAGCAATCGCGTTTAATATTTTTTGATGCACACCACCAAAGCCACCGTTGCTCATTACGAGAATGTGATCACCCGGCTTCGCTTCTTTAGAAATGGCCAAGACAAGCGCTTCTAGGTCATCGAATGTACGCGCCATATCTTTCCCATTGTCGTTCAGGAGAGACAAGACTTCCGCAAGATCCCAGCCTAAGGTATCTTTTCCAATGCTTGCACCATAAGCAAAAACCTTATCAGCCTCAAGCAAGCTGGTTGGCAATTGCGCTTTCATAACACCCAATTTCATCGTATTAGAACGAGGCTCAAGCACCGCTAAAATGCGCGCCTTACCTACTCGTCGACGCAATCCATCAACAGTCGTTGTAATGGCCGTAGGATGATGGGCAAAATCGTCATATACGGTAATGTCATTGGCAACGCCAATAGTTTCTAAACGGCGCTTTACATTCTTAAAGGCTGAAAGTGCTAATGCGGCATCTACAGGAGGAATACCAATATGGTTGGCAGATGCAATTGCAGCAAGCGCATTGAGTTGATTGTGACGGCCCATTACCCCTGAATCAGGAGCCCACTTTACAGTGGCTACATCTTGACCAAGGTGACAAACGATAAAGTCATCATTTGCCTGAGAAAGCAAAGACCATGCATTTTGTTTGTCTTGTCCAAAACGCTCAACAGGAGACCAGGCCCCACGTGCAATAACACTCTCTAATGCAGGCTCTTCACCATTCACAACCAATAAACCGTCCCCGGGAACAGTGCGTACAAGATGATGAAATTGGGTTTCTATTGCTGCAAGATCAGCAAAAATATCCGCGTGATCAAACTCAAGATTATTCAATAAAGCAGTACGCGGACGGTAATGGACAAATTTACTGCGCTTATCAAAAAATGCAGTGTCATATTCATCTGCCTCGATGACAAAGTATTTACCCTCACCCAATCTTGCAGAGACTGTGAAATTCAATGGGACCCCACCGATCAAGTAACCCGGCTTGTATCCGTTGTATTCCAAAATCCAAGTGAGCATGGCTGAGGTAGTGGTTTTACCGTGCGTTCCAGCAACTGCTAAAACATGCCTTCCAAATAAAACTTGCTCACCCAACCATTGCGGTCCAGATGTATATGGAAGACCTTGATTCAAAATGGCCTCCATCAACGGATTGCCGCGAGAAACCACGTTGCCTATAACGAATAAATCAGGCATCGTCTCAAACTGTAATAATTGATCGGGCGAGAATCCCTCAATCAGCTCAATACCTTGAGCCTCAAGCTGAGTGCTCATTGGTGGATACACGTTGGCGTCACAGCCAGTTACGCGATGTCCAGCCTGCCGAGCGATTGCGGCAATGCCGCCCATGAAAGTACCGCAAATGCCCAAGATATGAATATGCATTGGCAAATTTTAGCTAAGGAGTTGCAATGAAACAAAGACAATGGATTGTTATCTGCCTAATTAGCGTTTTGGCACTGGTTGCAGGGGTTTTCAGTTCTCAGTGGATATCCAAAACAAAACTAGCCTCCGACTCATCGGTTCAGGCTTTTTTTACCAATCCGTGGCAAGCACCCGATGGAAAAACAATTGACTCTGAAAAATGGCAAGGGAAAATCCTAGTTGTGAATTTTTGGGCCTCCTGGTGCCCCCCTTGCGTAGAAGAAATGCCTACTTTAGATAAGTTACAAAAAGAGTTTTTACAACAAAATGTCTTATTTGTAGGTATTGGTATCGATTCACCATCCAATATACGAGAATTTCTAAAAAATACTCCGATTTCCTACCCAATAGCAATTGGGGGGCTAGAAGGAAGCAATCTTTCTAAGCAATTAGGGAACACACAAGGAGCCCTTCCCTATACGATCATCATCAATACCAAAGGCAAGGTAATTTATAGCAAACTTGGAAAAATAAACGAAGATGAGGTCAGAAATGCCATTAAAGATACTTTATAAGTTAATTTAACAATTTTTATAGCAATCAGTTGCTCAGAGCAAAAACTCCTCTTTTTTTAGCCTCTAAATCAAAAAACGTCTAATTTTCATTATCTTCTGTTAAAAATTCAGAATTTCAACGGTTAAATCCATGCATTTAACTTGGTTAAATAAAATACAGCGTTATACTTTCACCTAACTTAGTGAAGTCTCAATGCCACTAAGTAAGTAGCGGCAGCCAAAAGTGTTATTAAGTGATTAAGCTCTAACTGCACTCAAAAATAGGGATCTATGTCGAAAAAAGCATCAATTCTCGTAATTCAAGGCCCCAACCTAAATTTATTAGGGACTCGTGAACCTGATGTTTACGGCAAAACAACCCTAGCAGATATCCATTCCAAGCTTCAAGAGATTGTTCAGGCCAATACAGCCGAGCTAGATACCTATCAAAGCAATCATGAAGGTGAATTAATTGACCGCATTCATCAAGCGAAATTAGATGGGGTTGATTTCATCATCATCAATCCAGGGGCATTCACTCATACCAGCGTTGCTCTTCGCGATGCCTTAGCGGGTGTTGCCATTCCTTTTATAGAGATTCATCTATCCAATATTCACCAACGTGAAGAGTTCCGCAAACACTCCTATTTGGCAGATATAGCTATTGGGGTCATTTGTGGTCTAGGCGCGATTGGTTACGAATTAGCCCTTCAAGCAGCAATGTCACGCTTGAAAAATAAAGATTAATTAAGAATTACAAGAGAGGAAGCACTTCCATGGATCTTAGAAAACTCAAAACCCTGATTGACTTAGTTTCTGAATCAGGTATTTCCGAATTAGAAGTTAATGAGGGTGAAGACCGCGTTCGCATTGTTAACGCTGGCTCACAAGTCCCAATGGGCCAGCAGGTGGTTTATGCAAACCATCCAGCTCCAATACAAACCATGCAAGCTGCATCAGCGACTAGCCCCTCCGCAGAAGCTCCTCCTGTAGAAGCACCTGTAGAAACTGGCTTTGTAGCGCGTTCGCCAATGGTTGGAACTTTTTACCGCGCCCCCAACCCAGAATCTCCAGACTTCGTTAAAGTCGGCGATACCGTTACAGTCGGCCAAACACTTTGCATCATTGAAGCGATGAAGCTTCTCAATGAAATCGAAGCTGAAAAAGCTGGCGTCATTAAGCAAATTTTGTGTGAAAACGGTCAAGGTGTTGAATTTGATCAGCCTCTTTTCATCATTGCTTAATTTTTTAAGCCTCTATCCACATTTACCGAACTGAGGGACAACATGTTCGATAAGATTCTGATTGCCAATCGGGGAGAAATTGCTCTCCGTATCCAACGCGCATGCCGTGAGTTGGGAATTAAAACTGTGGTGGTCTTTTCCACTGCAGACAAAGAAGCGAAATACGTCAAACTGGCAGATGAAGCGGTCTGCATTGGGCCTGCCCCATCGCCACTAAGCTATCTAAATATGCCAGCAATCATTTCTGCGGCTGAAGTTACTGATGCAGAAGCGATTCACCCGGGTTATGGCTTTCTCTCTGAAAATGCCGATTTTGCTGAACGCGTAGAAAAATCTGGTTTTGCCTTTATTGGCCCTAAAGCTGAGTCCATTCGCCTAATGGGCGACAAAGTTTCAGCTAAGCGCGCCATGATTAAAGCCGGCGTGCCCTGCGTACCTGGATCTGAGGGAGCATTACCTGACAATCCAAAAGAAATCATCGCCACCGCAAAAAGCGTTGGCTACCCAGTGATTATTAAAGCAGCAGGTGGTGGTGGTGGACGCGGAATGCGCGTAGTGCACACCGAAGCTGCCCTGCTCAATGCCGTCAATATGACCAAAGAAGAAGCAGGTCGCGCTTTTGGCAATCCAGAAGTCTATATGGAGAAGTTTCTTGAGAAGCCTCGCCATGTGGAAATTCAAATTCTGGCTGATACTCACGGTAACGCTATATGGTTGGGTGAGCGCGACTGCTCCATGCAACGCCGTCACCAAAAAGTCATTGAAGAAGCGCCGGCGCCTGGCATTGATCGTCGCTTAATCGCCAAAATTGGCGAGCGTTGTGCCGAAGCTTGTCGAAAAATTGGCTATCGTGGAGCGGGTACTTTTGAATTTCTCTATGAAGATGGAGAATTTTTCTTTATTGAAATGAATACCCGCGTCCAAGTTGAGCATCCAGTGACTGAAATGATTACCGGTGTAGATATTGTTCAAGAGCAAATTCGTATCGCCGCTGGTCTGAAGCTGAGCTACCGTCAAAAAGATATCGTTTTCCGTGGACATGCGATTGAATGTCGTCTCAATGCCGAGGATCCATTCAAATTCACACCAAGTCCAGGTCGCATTGGTTCGTTTCATATGCCAGGTGGCCCTGGGATACGCGTTGATTCGCACGCCTATAGTGGTTACATGGTGCCCTCGAATTACGACTCGATGATTGGTAAGCTGATTTCTTATGGCAATACTCGTGAGCAAGCAATCCGGCGCATGCAAATTGCCCTCTCCGAAATGGTGATAGACGGCATCACTACTAATGTGCCCTTACATCGCGAACTCATGCTAGATCCGAACTTTATGGAAGGTGGCACTAGTATTCATTACTTAGAGCACCGCCTTGAAGAGCAGGCCGCAAGCCGCGGCAAAGCTTAAGGGCACCGATGAAAATAGAGGTCTCGCATGTCTTATCGTGAGTTAGTGTTCACGGTTGTTGCCGAAATTGCTGAGCCTTTAGGGGATGCATTATTAGATTTAGGCGCCCTATCCGTTACAGTCGAAGATGATGCTGCCGGTGGATATGATGAAAATCCACTTTATGGCGAACCTGGTTTATCACCAGAAGTACAGGCATGGGAGCGTTCAGCGGTAACTGCTCTTTTTAATCCCGAGATTGACGATTCTGGCACTACGAATTTCATTCCAGAATTACTTGCATCACTTCAAGAAGCAGGCTTTAACCTATCAGCTCCCCAAGAAAAAGTCGTTGAAGATCAGGATTGGGTACGTTTAACCCAAAGTCAATTCGCCCCCATTCAAATTGGTGAGCGCATTTGGGTAGTGCCATCATGGCACGAAGCACCAACTGATCCAAATGCCATTTGTTTAGCGGTGGATCCAGGTTTAGCATTTGGTACGGGCAGCCACCCTACAACCCACTTATGCCTACTTTGGCTTGAGCAGCAATCGAATCTTCAAAATCAAAGCCTTCTAGACTATGGTTGCGGCTCTGGCATCTTGGCTATTGCCGCGGCAAAACTGGGTTGTAACCCAGTTATTGGGACAGATATCGACCCACAGGCAATGATCGCTGCGCGCAGTAATGCAGAAATCAACCATACCGTCATTGGTTTTGTACTCCCAAATGAAGGTGCACCTGAATTAGCTGCAGAAACTAAATATGACATTGTTATGGCCAATATCCTGGCCAATCCCTTGCAAGTTTTAGCACCTGCATTGGTAAATAAGATGCGCCCCGGCGGAAAAATTGTTTTGTCCGGAGTTCTTGCTCGTCAAGCCCAAGAGGTGATTGCAACCTATAGTCAATGGCTCTCCCTTTCGGTTTGGAAAGAGAGTGAAGGCTGGGTTTGTTTACATGGCACATTAGCCAAACCCACTGACAAAAGCACTTCAACATCTCTGGCTCAAAAAAAAAGCCTTAAATTAGCTGCGCTGAGTATTTTTTTTCTGGTGCTAATTCTTTTTGGTGAGCATCTTTCAAGGAACTCGCTACTTCCAAAACTTGCAACTCGAGTAGACGGCAGTTCAAATGTTTTTTCAGTTCATGCCTTTTCGATCTTGCAGCGACTCGATCAAAAATTATGTCGCATACTAGGATGCGTAGATCGCCCTGTAAGCGATTTTTCTGCCTGGAAAATATCTGAGGCTACTCTCACACCAGAAAATGCACGAGAGGGGCTTAAAAACTCTTCCAATCCATCTGTATTGCATGTGGAAATAGAAAATCGTCTTGCTGTCGCAGTTTTAATTCCAAATTTAGAAGTTTCTATAACGGATGCTGAAGAATCCGAGATTAAATCTTTTCAGTTCTCACCAAAAGAATGGCTTCCTGTTAATTGGCAAGAAACGCATTCTGAATTTTTACAACATGGTGCACCTTCAGGCGAATTATTTCAGACAGAACTCGCCATTTCGCTTCCACAAAATGCTGCAGGCTATCGCGTACAGATTTTTTACCCTCAATAAAACACAATAATTCAATTTTTGATAGAAAGTAATTATGGCTAGCTTGATTTGTGGCTCTATTGCCTATGACACCATCATGAACTTTGAAGGCAAATTTGCCGATCAAATTCTTCCTGAGCAAATTCATATCCTTAATGTCGCCTTCTTGGTTCCAACTATGCGACGTGAATTTGGAGGCTGCGCAGGTAATATCGCCTATAACCTCAGCCTGCTGGGTGGCGAACCCATCATCATGGCAACGGTTGGCGGAGATGCTGCACCCTACTTAAATCGTCTTGCAAAATTACAAATCGATGCCAGCCATATTCGTCAGATTGAGCAAGCCTTTACAGCCCAAGCAATGATCACCACCGATCAAGCTAACAACCAAATAACCGCCTTTCACCCAGGCGCAATGAATGAATCCCACCTCAATCTAGTTTCAAAAGTCGTTACAGAGAGAGTTCAAAATGCGAAAAGTGCAACAAAGTTTGGAATTGTTGCCCCTGATGGTCGCCAAGGTATGTGGGAACATTGCCATCAATTAGCACAAGCTGATATTCCATTTGTTTTTGATCCAGGCCAAGGTTTGCCGATGTTTAACGGCACCGAGCTTTTGGAATTGATTGATTTGGCCAGTTACTTAGCAGTAAATGACTATGAAGGCGAGATGCTAGCCCAAAGAACGGGTCTTAATCTTGCAAAAGTTGCTGAGCGCGTAGAAGCCTTAGTGGTAACCAAGGGCGCCGAAGGTGCGGATATTTACACAAATGGCAAATGTATTGCTATTCCTCCAGTCCCAGCAGCCAAGGTTGTCGACCCGACAGGCTGCGGAGATGCGTTTCGCGGGGGATTATTGTTTGGCCTGGAAACAGGAATGGACTGGGAAACCACTGGTCGCCTAGCAAGCCTAATGGGTTCAATCAAAATTACCCATCAAGGCCCACAAAATCACCAAATGAGCAAAGATGAAATCGCTGCTCAATTCAAATCTGCCTTTGGATTTAGCTTCTAAGATTAAAAATCAGCATTTAGAAGCTTTGATTCTAGAGGCAGGAATAAAAAAAGGGATCTCAAAAGAGATCCCTTTGAACTTCACCCGCCTATAAGTAAGACTTAAGGACGTGTGCCAGTTGGGAAGGGCCAAGCAGCAGCAGCGTTCAGCGCACTAGTCGCTGGAGCAGAAGCTTTTTTAGCCACGGGTTTTTTAACAACTTTGCCCGCTTTCTTCGCAGCAGGCTTATTTACTTTTTTTTTGCAACAACTTTTTTAGCTACTTTTTTAGCAGCAGGCTTCTTAGCAGCAACTTTTTTAGCTACTTTTTTAGCAGCAGGCTTCTTAGCAGCAACTTTTTTAGCTACTTTTTTAGCAGCAGGTTTCTTAGCAGCAACTTTTTTAGCTACTTTTTTAGCAGCTGGTTTCTTAGCAGCAACTTTTTTAGCTACTTTTTTAGCAGCAGGTTTCTTAGCAGCAACTTTTTTAGCAGCTGGTTTCTTTGCTACTACTTTTTTAGCAGCTGGTTTCTTTGCAGCAACTTTCTTCTTGGCGATTGCCATAGTAATGCTCCTTCACGTGAGGATTAATACAAACTACCGATTAAGAAGACCCGACCATGCAATTCCGCCTTATCTTGCGAGCTATTGGAAGTGACGAGCGAGCCATTCATCGGCGCGCGGCTTGATGCTAAGTGCTGCACGCTAATGAATCCTGGAAAAAAAGCCGCGACCCTAAAGGGTAGCGGCTTCTTAAATTTGCTAGAAAAAATAGAGGGAGTAGTCCAAAGACCCTTAAAAAAGGGTTTTCGGATTTGAGTCTGGGTTTGCTGACTTTTAAAACTATCCAACCGTCTAATCTCCTATTTAGCCGGCCGTACGCTTTTGTTATCCAACTATTCCCAACTTAGCGCACCACCAGTTTGATACTCAATAACGCGTGTCTCAAAAAAGTTACGTTCTTTTTTCAGATCAATCATTTCTGACATCCATGGGAATGGATTCTCTTCATTTGGGAACATTGCGTCAAGTCCTATTTGCAAACACCTACGATTACAGATGTATCTTAGGTAACCTTTGAACATCGGCGCATTCAATCCGAGCACTCCGCGAGGCATCGTATCCTCTGCATAACGGTACTCCAATTCAACTGCTTTTTCGAAGATCGATTTGATCTCATCTTTGAACGCAGAAGTCCATAGCTGCGGGTTCTCCAGCTTAATTTGATTTATTAAATCGATACCAAAATTGCAGTGCATTGACTCATCGCGAAGGATGTATTGATACTGCTCAGCAGCACCCGTCATTTTGTTTTGACGACCCATTGCAAGTATTTGCGTAAAACCAACATAAAAGAACAAACCTTCCATCACGCAAGCAAAAACAATTATTGAGCGCAGTAATTTTTGATCGTTTTCTAAAGTGCCAGTTTTAAATGTTGGGTCTGTTAAGACATCAATAAACGGAATTAAGAACTCATCTTTGGCGCGAATTGACTCAACCTCATGGTACGCATTAAAGATTTCACCTTGATCCAAACCTAAAGATTCGACAATATATTGATAGGCATGCGTATGAATTGCCTCTTCAAACGCTTGGCGCAATAAATATTGACGACATTCAGGAGCGGTAATGTGGCGATAAGTACCCAAAACAATATTATTTGCCGCCAATGAATCGGCAGTAGTGAAGAAACCTAAGTTTCGCTTAATAATGCGTCGCTCATCTTCGGTTAAACCATTAGGATCTTTCCAAAGCGCGATATCGCGGTTCATATTGATCTCTTGCGGCATCCAATGATTGGCACAACCAGCCAAATACTTCTCCCAAGCCCACTTATATTTGAATGGAACTAACTGATTTACATCAGTCTTGGCATTAATAACGCGTTTATCAGCAGCATTCACACGATGCGCTGCACCGCCAGCCAATGATGCAACTTGCAATGGTGCAGGTGCAGCAACTTGGGGTGCCAAAGCAACTTGGTCTGGCTCTGGGCGTTGCTGCTCCGCGACTACTGGTTGCGGAGTAAGGCCAGCTTTCGCTAGCGCCGGTGCAACTTCCTCTTCCCAATTCAACATAACTTTCTCCTTAATTCTTTTATTTCAGATCAACAAGCAAATCGCTTATTGACAAGATTCACACTCTTCAAAGCCAGCATCGCCTGGGCGCATTGTGCAAACCGGGCCATCCGCTTCTTGTGCGGCAAGCGCTGCTGCATCAGTACCGTTAACACCACCACCACTTGATACAGCATTGAGCTGACCACTAGCAACAGTAGATTTCTCAACATGGGTAGCCGCCATCGTGCGGAGATAGTAGGTGGTTTTCAGACCACGTAACCAAGCCAACTTATAAGTGTCGTCTAATTTCTTGCCAGATGCACCAGCCATGTAGATATTCAAGGATTGAGCTTGATCGATCCACTTTTGACGACGGGATGCCGCCTCAACTAACCAACTTGGCTCAACTTCAAAGGCGGTGGCATACAAATCGCGCAAATCCTGTGGAACGCGATCGATCTTTGACAAAGTACCATCAAAGTACTTCAAATCAGCAATCATTACCTCATCCCACAGTCCACGTTCTTTCAAATCACGGACCAAGTACTCATTTACAACTGTAAATTCACCAGATAAGTTAGATTTAACAAATAAATTTTGGAATGTAGGCTCAATACAAGCCGATACACCAATAATATTAGAAATAGTTGCTGTAGGCGCAATCGCCACGCAATTAGAGTTACGCATACCGTACTGCTTAATACGCTCGCGCAAACTGGACCAATCTAATGTCGAGGAGCTATCAACCTCTAAATAGCCGCCACGCTCTTCAGCCAACAAGCGCACTGAATCTTGTGGAAGAATGCCGCGATCCCAAAGTGAACCCTTATATGTGCTGTAAACACCACGCTCTTCAGCTAAATCATTAGAGGCTTGATAAGCGTAATAACAAATAGCTTCCATGGAAGAATCAGCAAATTTCACGGCTTCGTCGCTAGCATATGGAATGCGTTGCATATGCAAGCAATCCTGGAAGCCCATAATGCCCATACCAACTGGACGATGCTTCAAATTGGAATTACGCGCTTTAGCAACAGCATAGTAATTAATATCGATCACGTTATCCAACATGCGCATAGCAGTGCGGATCGTTTTTTGCAGCTTCTCATGATCCAAAACCAGCTTGCCACTAGCATCAGTTTTCATATGAGCGGTCAAATTTACAGAGCCCAAGTTACAAACTGCAATTTCGCTCTCATTGGTATTGAGCGTAATCTCGGTACATAAGTTCGAGGAGTGAACCACGCCAATATGCTGCTGTGGACTGCGAATATTGCAAGGATCCTTGAAAGTAATCCATGGATGGCCTGTTTCAAACAACATACCAAGCATCTTGCGCCACAACTGCTGTGCTGGGATTCTGCGGAATGGCTTTAACTCACCTCGGTCAGCTTTTTGCTCATAAGCAATATAAGCTGCCTCAAAGGCTTTACCGTACTTATCATGCAAATCAGGCGTATTTGATGGAGAAAATAGAGTCCAATCGCCATTCTCCATGACACGCTTCATAAATAAATCAGGAATCCAGTTAGAAGTGTTCATGTCATGTGTACGACGGCGATCATCACCAGTGTTCTTACGCAACTCCAAGAACTCTTCGATATCCAAATGCCATGTTTCTAGGTAAGCACAAACTGCACCTTTACGCTTACCACCTTGATTCACCGCAACAGCGGTGTCATTCACTACTTTTAAGAATGGCACAACCCCCTGCGACTTACCGTTAGTACCCTTAATATGACTTCCCAGAGCACGTACATTCGTCCAGTCATTACCCAAACCACCCGCAAACTTCGAAAGTAAGGCGTTTTCTTTCAAAGCTTCATAAATACCATCTAAATCATCCTCAACGGTGGTTAAGTAGCAGCTAGAGAGTTGAGGACGCGTAGTTGCTGAATTAAAGAGTGTTGGGGTGCTGGACATAAAGTCAAATGTGGAAAGAATTTCATAGAATTCAATCGCACGACGCTCACGATCTAACTCGTTTAAAGACAGACCCATCGCTACGCGCATGAAAAATGCTTGTGGCATTTCAATACGGCGATCTTCAATATGCAAGAAATAACGGTCATAGAGGGTTTGCAGACCCAGATAATTAAATTGCAAATCGCGGCTGGCGTTCAAAGCTGCTGCTAATCTTGGCAAATCAAACTCACGCATACGTGGGTCAAGCAACTCCGCAGAAATACCCTCATTAATATATTTAGCGAAATAAGTGCTGTATTCAGCCTGCATATCGCCTTGCAATACTTCGCGCCCAAGAATTTCCTTGCGAATAACGTGCATCAAGATGCGTGCAGTAACCTGACTATACGCAGGATCTTTTTCAATTAAGGTACGAGAAGCCAAAATAGCGGAGTCGTATACCTGAGCCATTGGTACGCCATCATATAAATTCTTGATGGTTTCAGTAATGATTGGGGAAGCTGTGACTTGGTCACCCAAACCTTCGCATGCCGCTTCTAAAACGGTACGCAAAGCAGCCATATCGAGCAACTTCTCTACGCCGTTGTCCATCACCTTGACGCTAGACTCGCCCACTTGATCGCCTGCTTGCAAATCTTGAGAAGCGCCTTGTTGGGTAGCCCGCTCTTGATTGCGCTTTTCACGATAAAGCACATAAGCACGAGCCACATTGTGCTCACCACTACGCATTAAAGCTAATTCAACTTGATCCTGAATATCTTCAATATGAAATGTTCCACCATTAGGGCGGCTTCGTAACAGCGCACGCACAACGGAGTGGGTTAATTGCTCGACTTGCTCACGTACGCGAGCAGATGCAGCACCCTGACCACCGTTTACCGCCAAAAATGCTTTAGTGACAGCGATAGCGATCTTGGAAGGCTCAAAAGCAACTACTGAACCATTACGTCGAATGATCTTGTAATCAGAGAGTTGGGTTGCTTGATTACCGCCAACACCGCCAGCCACAAAACCGGCTGAAGGTGCTTGATTAACTGCTCCGTCTGGATTCAATCCAGGATGATTTGCTCCAGCAGTTTGTCCTGCTGTCTGTGGATTAGCGTATGTCATGTTATTCCTGCTTTATATATAGTGATTTGTACAAAAAATCGTTAAAAAACAATAGGGTATTGCTTGATTCAAACACTACATCTAGTGTTTTGAAGTGTATTTGTTACTAAGTATAGGGAAATATGCCGAATTTTGTAAGTGATTTCTCACGCAAACTTATAAGTATTTTTACCAGTTTTTTCTGAAATTTTGGGGTGTTTTTGGTGCAAAATTTTTACCCCTTCCTAGGTAAAGGGGATAGAAGTAAGCATGTGCTCACATCTAGAAATTTTGACCTAGCGAGAATTTAAACCGTAGGGAAATTTTTCTACAGAAAGGCCTGATTTTTTTTGAAACTTTTTCCAGTCAAATTGAATACCAGGATCAGTTTTTCGATAGGGAGCAATATCGCTATGGCCGGCAAACTGCAGATTAGGGTATTGAGTGCTTAATTGAGCAATCAGGATTTGAAGCGCTTCATACTGATTTTCCTCAAATTCACACTCCCCGTCTCCCTCAAGCTCAATTCCAATAGAAAAGTCGTTGCACTTTTCCCTCCCCAAAAACGAGGAAACTCCGGCATGCCAAGCCTTGTTTTGAGTGGAAACAAACTGAAAAATCTCACCTGATCGAGAGATTAAAAAGTGACTTGAAACTTTTTGATCGGCAATTTCGCGAAAATAAGCGTGCACAGAAGGATCGAGCTTGTTTTGAAAAAAATCCACAATGAAGTGAGTGCAGGGTCGCTTTCGAAACTCTCCCGGAGGTAGACTGATGTGATGCAAAACCACTAATTCAGGGGTTACTTTATTGGGACGCAAATCATAGTTTGGGGAAAAACGCCAGGTAGCATTACCTAACCAACCCTGCTCATCAAGCTGATTTATGTGCTCTTTTGAGCAATAAAAGCGATCTTCTCTAGAAATAGCCTCTGACTGAGGCAAATGAACCTTGCAGCATTGGCATTGCACCATGACTTCTGGCACAGAAATTTTTGCCCTTGTCTTGGAATTGGGTTGAGATTGCATCTCTTTTCTAGCTGTTTTCAGCTGTCTTCCCTTTAGCCAAAAATAAAAGAGTGCCGCACCAGATAGTAAAAAAAGCCACTTAATCAAAACTTCATACTCTCTGGAGGATCACTTCCATTACAAAACGGCTGCCAACATAAGCGAGCAATAAAGCAGTATAGGCACTTAAAACCCAGCGAATGGCTGCCCGCCCTCGAAGACCGACGCGCCAACGTGCAATTAACAAGCCTCCAAACAAAACCCAAGAAATTAAAGCAAAAATCGTTTTATGGTCAAAAACAAGGGGTTTACCAAATAATGTTTGAGAGAAAAGCAGGCCTGAAAAGACTGTCAAAGTTAAGAGTGCAAAACCAACATAAAGCAAATTAAATAAGAGGCTTTCCATTGTCATAAGTGGCGGCAAACCCTCGAGCCAGAGGGCCGCACGACTATTGGGAACAATCGCCAGCTGACGGTGCAAAGCCCGATCCTGAATGCTCATCAACATGGCATGCATTGCTGCCAAACTCAATAAACCAACTGAAATAGTTGCAACAATAAAGTGCCCCTTAAACCAGGGATCCGACACGGCTTTAGGAGAAATTAAGGCTCCAGGGAATATAGTGGGCAAAAATGCACAAATCATGGCAAAAAGTAAGGCCATCCACCGCAAACTGGAAATAGGCAAAAACCAAGACTGAAACCAATAAAAAGCCAAGCCTACCCAAGCGATAAGGGATAAATCTTGAGCAAAACCAAAGACAAAGCCCTGCGCAGTGAATACTGAATCATGTAACTGAATGCCATGAATCACTAAAATCACAAAAATCGCCACTTGGACCACGCTGGCAAATAAAGCAGACTCTAATACCAGCTTTGATTTAAACGTCAAAACAAGTAAAAGAATCAAATAAAGTAAGGATGGTAGCCATCCACAACTTGAGTAACCTAAAATATCCATCTGGAAAGTCTAATCGATAAATGCTAGAGAACCTCACCGACCGCCTATCTCGTGTTGTTAAAACAATGCGGGGACAAGCCCGCCTGACTGAAAGCAATACCGCAGAAATGCTACGGGAGATCCGCTTGGCCTTGTTGGAGGCTGACGTCGCACTTCCAGTGGTGAAGTCTTTATTAGAGCAAATTAAATTTAAAGCCCTTGGTGAAGAAGTTGTTGGCAGCCTTAGTCCAGGACAAGCATTAGTAGGGGTGGTTCAACGCGAACTCGCTCAGGTAATGGCTGGTGAATCCAACCAAAGCGGGGAGCTCAATTTAGCCACCCAGCCACCAGCAGTTATTTTGATGGCTGGTCTACAAGGAGCTGGTAAAACCACTTCCGTTGGTAAATTGGCCAAATGGCTGCAAGAAAAAAAGAAAAAGAAAGTATTAACGGTTTCATGCGACGTTTATCGTCCCGCTGCGATAGAACAGTTGGAAACCGTTACCAAACAAGTTGGTGCTGAATTTTTTCCAAGCAACGTAAACCAAAAACCCAATGACATTGCTCTTGCTGCACTTGATTGGGCACGACGTCACTATTTTGATGTTGTTCTAGTGGACACTGCAGGTCGCCTAGGTATTGACGAAGCGCTCATGCAAGAACTCAAAACCCTGCATGCTAGCCTCAATCCTATTGAGACCTTATTTGTCGTTGATGCCATGCTCGGTCAAGATGCGATTAATACAGCCAAAGCATTCCATGAAGCCCTTCCGCTAACTGGCGTAATTCTCACAAAGCTGGATGGCGACTCCCGGGGTGGCGCCGCACTTTCCGTACGCCAAATTACTGGCGTTCCGTTGAAGTTTATTGGTGTCGCTGAGAAAATGGATGGCCTTGAGGCCTTCGATGCTGAGCGCATGGCCAACCGGATTTTGGGGATGGGCGATATCCTTGCCTTAGTTGAACAAGCCCAACAACATGTAGATGTAGCCAAAGCTGAAAAATTAGTCGCAAAGATTTCTAAAGGCGGCTTTGATCTTGGAGACTTCAGGGATCAACTAACCCAGATGCAACAGATGGGCGGCATGGCGAGCTTGATGGATAAATTACCCAGTCATATGGCACAAGCTGCCTCTAAAACTAACTTAAGTGAAGCTGACAAACAAACGAAGAGAATGCGCGGAATCATCGATAGCATGACGCCCCGTGAACGTACAAAACCTGAATTACTCAAGGCAAGCCGCAAACGCCGCATCGCTGCGGGTGCTGGCGTTCAAGTGCAAGAAGTGAACCGTTTGCTAGCGCAATTTGAGCAAATGCAAACCATGATGAAGCAATTTAAAGGCGGGAAAATGGCTCGCACCATGGCCACCATGGCTGCTAAAGGTGCAGCCAAAGGGCTTGGTGGACTCTTTAAAAAATAAATTTAAGGGTTAATAACTCATTAGTTAAATTAAGCAATCAAACTTTTGGCTTCTTGAATTGCGGTAATTACTTTTTCTTTTATAAGAGTTAGCGGGATGTTTTGTGACTCAGCATCACAACGTCCTTTAAATTCGACTTGAGAGTCAGCAAGACCTCGGTCTCCAATAACCACACGGAATGGGGCGCCAATTAACTCCCAGTCAGCGAACATTGCCCCAGGTCTTTCTCCACGATCATCCAAAATTACATCAATGCCAGCAGATACCAAGTCATCATGCAGTTGATCCGCGGTCGCCTTGACTAACTCTGATCTGTCGTAATTCATAGGGCAGATGACAACCTCAAATGGCGCCATAGAGATTGGCCAAATAATGCCGCGCTCATCGTAACCCTGTTCGATAGCCGCTCCAAGCAAGCGTGTAACACCGATGCCATAGCAACCCATCACCATCGGTTGCGACTTTCCTTGTTGATCTAAATAAGTACACCCCATCGACTCGGAATACCGTGTGCCCAACTGGAAAACATGACCAACCTCAATGCCGCGACAAATATCTACAACACCTTTGCCGTCAGGAGATGGATCCCCAATCACCGCATTGCGGATGTCCAATACCAGGGGTTCTGGTAAATCACGACCCCAATTGACGCCCGTTAAGTGGTAGCCTATATCATTAGCGCCACAAATGAAGTCAGACATATTGGCTACAGTACGATCTGCAACCACCGTCACCTCGCCACTCACACCAACAGGCCCTAAGTATCCAGCAGGTGCATTGCATGCCAACCTTATCTCAGCCTCAGTAGCAAAACGAGATTCTGTCATGCCTGGTACCTTACTCGCTTTCACTTCGTTAAGGTCATGATCGCCGCGAACCAAGAGCATAAATAATTTAGCCGGCCCCTCAGCTTGATCAACCGCAAACAATAGCGACTTCACTGTATTTTCTAGCGGCAAATTTAAAAAGCTTGCTACATCTGCACAATTCGTTTTATCGGGAGTAGCTACTTTTTGCATTTCTTTACCAGCATCTGCGCGAGATGCCAGTAGCGGCAAAGATTGGGCAGCCTCTAAGTTGGCCGCGTAATCTGAACTAGGGCAATACACAATCGCATCTTCACCAGTTTCTGCAATGACATGGAACTCTTGGCTGCCAGAGCCTCCAATAGCACCATTGTCAGCCGTTACCGCACGGAATTTCAGCCCCATACGCTTAAAGATACGGGTGTAAGCATCAAACATTATTTGATATGATTTTTTTAAACCCTCAGTATCGCGATCAAAAGAATAAGCATCTTTCATGCTGAACTCACGACCACGCATGATGCCAAAACGTGGGCGACGCTCATCACGGAATTTGGTCTGAATTTGATAAAAATTCACAGGCAATTGCTTGTAACTTTTTATCTCGTTGCGAGCTAAGTCCGTAACTACCTCTTCTGAGGTTGGCTGAATTAAGAAGTCGCGATCATGACGATCCTTAATTCGGAGTAATTCAGGCCCCATCTTGTCCCAGCGACCTGTCTCTTGCCAAAGTTCAGCAGGCTGAATCATTGGCATCAATATTTCAATGGCACCTGCACGATTCATTTCTTCGCGAATGATGTTTTCCACCTTGCGAATGACCTTCAAACCTAAAGGCAAATAGTTATAAATACCCGCACTTAATTTGCGGATTAATCCAGCGCGCACCATCAGTTTGTGCGATACCACCTCAGCATCAGAGGGGGCTTCTTTTAGCGTGGCGAGAAATGACTGTGAAGCTTTCATGTGTGGATATAATCAAATCATTGATTTTAAAGGATTTGAGGCACGATCATGCTTGACCGTGAAGGGTATAGACCCAATGTCGGCATTGTCCTCCTCAACAAGCGTAACGAGGTTTTCTGGGGAAAACGCGTTGGGCAGCATTCGTGGCAGTTCCCGCAGGGCGGGATTCAACATGGTGAAAGCCCAGAGCAAGCCATGTATCGCGAATTGCATGAAGAGGTTGGCTTGCTACCAGAACATGTCCAGATTATTGGGCGGACTAGGGATTGGCTTCGTTATGACGTCCCTGAGGAGTACTTGCGCCGTCAGCACAGTAGCCGGCTCCACCGCGCCTCCTACCGTGGACAAAAACAGATTTGGTTTCTTCTGCGCTTAGTGGGACTTGATAGTGATATCCAGTTACGAGCCTCTGAACATCCTGAGTTTGATGCTTGGCGCTGGGTGCCATTCTGGATTCAACTTGATGCGGTGATAGATTTCAAGCGTGAAGTCTATCAACTTGCCCTTTCAGAATTGGCTCGATACCTTAGTCGCGGTATTCGTATGCAGCAAATGGCCTGGGGTTCTCCACTGGAATTACTTCAAACTTTTTACCCAGATAATGAAGATCACCCCAAAGAACCCACATCATCGGATAAACCTCAATCATGATTTATTTTCGCCAAATCCGCATCTATGCCCTGACCGTGGCAATCCTAGCAAACCTTTTGGCTTGCGCAGGTGATCCATTAGAAAGTGGAGTTGATCCATTTGCGCCAACTGTTTTCAAAGAAGGGTCAACCGCAATGCCCCTTAATCCACCAAACAAAGCCACTTTAGTGCCCTTTTATGTCACGATGACCACTAGCTTTAAATTTGCGGTCGATACTGACTCAATATTAATTGGCCCAGATGGGGTGACCCGCTACATTGTTTTATTAACTAGCCCAAATGGCTCTCAACAAGTTCAATATGAAGGTATTCGCTGTGATTCTTATCAATGGCGCCTTTATGGCACCTTTGATAATGACAAATGGCAAGAAAATCCACTGGGGACATGGAAAGAGATTAAGCGCACTGTACCTAATCGTTATCAGGCAGCATTAGCGTCTGGCGCGTTCTGTAATCTCAATACTCAAGAGAAAAGCATTCGATCTATCTTAAGATCACTCGATCCCAAAAATTTTTCTGGCGGAACTCAGCCTACCAATTCCTTTGGAATTGGGTCTTATTGAGAGCTAAGATGGGTGCCAATTTTTTCACCGCTAAGAAGGCGAATCAGCACATTGGGTTCGTGTCCAGAGGCAATAACAGTTGATGCACCCGTTTGAGCAGCAACTTTGGCTGCCACCACTTTAGTAAGCATACCGCCCTTACTGAGCTCGCTACCAGCACCACCAGCCATTATTTCTAGGGCAGGATCTCCAGCGGTTACATCGCTTAATAAAGTCGCATTAGGATCTCGACGTGGATCAGCAGTGAATAAACCCCCCTGATCAGTCAAAATCACCAATAAATCCGCATGGATTAAATTGGTCACTAAAGCGGCAAGATTATCGTTATCGCCAAATTTAATTTCATCAGTAACAACGGTGTCATTTTCATTAATGATAGGAATAACACCCAGTTTTAACAGTGTATCTAAAGTAGCTTTGGCATTAGCATTACGCTCTGGATGCGCCAAATCCGCATTTGTAAGCAAAATTTGAGCACTACGCAGATTAAAACGCGCAAAACAGCTTTCGTATACCTGAACAAGGCCCATCTGCCCGACTGCAGCAGCCGCCTGAAGTTGATGAATTTCTTGGGGGCGCTTGGTCCAACCTAAACGTTGCATCCCTTCAGCAATCGCCCCCGAGCTAACCATCAAAACTTCATGGCCTGCACTAAGCAAAGCGGCCATCTGCTCCGCCCACATTGCAATTGCTGCATGATCCAAGCCTTCACCATTATTGGTGACAAGACTTGAACCAACTTTGACAACAATTCGTTTTACTTTTTGTACGCTCATATCCATTACCGACATCAAAGAATCACTTTAATCAGGACTTTTATCTTCCGCTTGATCCTGGTAACGAGGATCTGCAGCACGTTCATCCGCATCATCACGATCGCGACGTACAGAGTCCAAATAATCCTGCAATGAATAACAAAGCTTATCGCAACCCAAACCCGTTAAAGCGGAGATCTCAAATACAGGGCCCTTCCACTTAAACCGTTTAATGAAGTCCGCCACTACTTTTTTGCGATCTTCTTCTGGAATCATGTCAACTTTATTGAGTACTAACCAACGAGGTTTCTCGACTAGAGCTTCATCGTATTTGCGTAACTCATTCACAATTGCTACTGCATCAGCAACTGGATCGATATTCTCATCAAAAGGTGCGATATCTACCAAATGCAAAAGCACGCCAGTACGTTGCAAATGCCTTAAGAAGCGATGACCTAGGCCAGCACCCTCTGCAGCGCCCTCAATCAAACCTGGAATATCTGCAATAACGAAGCTACGCTCAGCACCAACACGCACTACACCCAAATTAGGATGTAAGGTCGTGAATGGGTAGTCAGCAATCTTTGGACGCGCATTCGATACTGCGGTAATCAGGGTTGACTTACCAGCATTAGGCATACCCAATAAGCCAACATCAGCCAACACTTTTAATTCGAGCTTGAGCTTACGACGTTCACCTTCTTTACCATTTGTTTTTTGACGTGGGGCACGATTTGTACTGCTTTTAAAGTGAATATTTCCCCAGCCACCAACCCCACCTTGCGCCAAACAAAGACGTTCGCCATGGGTAGTTAAGTCTGCAATCGGCTCACCAGTTTCGTAATCAGAAATAATCGTACCAACTGGCATACGTAATTCGATATCGTCGCCTGCGCGCCCATAACAATCTGCACCACGGCCAGGCTCACCATTTTTCGCAGTGTGCGTCTTCGCATAACGATAGTCAATCAAGGTGTTGATGTTGCGATCAGCAGTAGCCCAGACGCTTCCGCCTTTGCCACCGTCACCACCATCAGGGCCACCGAATTCAATAAATTTTTCGCGGCGCATAGATGCGCTGCCAGCGCCACCTTGGCCGGCTATGACTTCAATACGTGCTTCGTCTATAAATTTCATGAATAAAAAAGGCCTCGCGGTAGCGAGGCCTGTTCCTAAGAGTTAAATTCGGAATAAATCTGAATCAAACGTGTCTCAGTCAGGCGCCT
>Ga0316231_1000172_pt1 | contig 106411 bp, 106 predicted proteins | sample TBH18027metaG_FD_206002 | JGI IMG/M metagenome (GOLD analysis project Ga0316231, IMG submission 206002) | Freshwater microbial communities from Trout Bog Lake, Wisconsin, USA - TBH18027 | ecosystem: Environmental > Aquatic > Freshwater > Lake > Hypolimnion/Profundal zone | place: USA... | reverse complement strand
CCCTTGCATCTATCGCCGCTGGTGGATCCGGGACCTTCACTGTCAGCTTCCCAGGGACCGTAGGTGCTGACGGCGCAGGTGTCGCTGAAAAGTACGCAGGAACCTATACGGGAGGCTCGTTCTCAGCCAGCGTCCGGTCAGTGACGTTGCCGTAGTTCGAGAGGACATTAATGTTGAAGAACAGACTAGATTTGGAGAAGAAGATGAAGAAATTTAGAAATTTGCTGATACTGTCCTTAACAATTGCGGGCTTCCTGTTGGCTGGCACAGCGGCAAAGGCGGACACGTTTCTAACCTTGAGCGCGCCGTATCAAATGGGCCCTGGCGGTGTGTTCACTTTCGATGCGACTGTAACCAACACCGATCTAACCAATATCGTGTACCTGAACGGCGACAGCCTCACAGGTGCAGGCCTTCTGTTGTTGGATGATAGCCCGTTTCTTTCCAATTGGCCGCTATCCTTGGATCCCCTGCACAGCTACACGGGTGAGCTGTTCACCGTAACCGCTCCAGCTTGGGGGCCCGGATCCAATTTCTACACCGGAGCGTTCATTCTCCAAGGTGGCGCCAGCGGAGGCGCTCAGGATACATTGGCCACTGCGGTCTTCGATGTCCAGGTAACTCCGGAGCCTTCCAGCTTTCTGCTGTTAGGCACTGGAGTGCTGACGTTTGGACTCCTAACTGGGCGCAAGTTCCTGGTATAAACACCATCGCTGTACTTGAAGTCCCGGGGGTTGACTTGGCGAGTTTGAGCCAAGCCAGCCCCCGGTTTTTTGCTCTCGCGCTTCTGGGAGTCAGAGCCTGAACTTCCGACCCGTTCTGCACTGCAGGTCAATACGACTTGGAGAGTCACCACCCGATGAGAGCACCATACCTGAAACGTTTCTTACACTCATATCTGGTATAGTGTGGGCTTTCGGTTTTCGCTTAGAGTCGCGCTGAGCGATAACAGCCGCGCGAAATAGTCATGGCGCAGTCGGTGACGTCTCTATTGAATCTCTGCTTAAGAACACGAACGGAAGGCTGTGATGGCGAAGACACAACATAGGATTCTGGTGGTCGATGACGAGCCAGACGTCGCATCTACGCTCGCGGTCATATTCCAGTCTCGTAACTATGAGACAGCAACGGCGCTTAGTGGAGAAGAGGGGATCGAAATAGCCCGTTCATTCCTGCCTGATTGCATTGTGTGCGACATTGTCATGGAAAAGAAAATGAATGGCATTGACGCAGCAATGGTGATTCAGGGCTTACTACCCGAGTGTAAAGTGGTGTTCCTCTCCGGAGACGTTGCTTACCAAGATCTGCAAGGACGAAATTTGCTGGCGAGCGCGAGAGAAAGCGGATTAGTTTTTGACGTTCTGCAAAAACCAGTTCTTCCCCGTGAACTGTTGGACAGAATATCGGAAATCCTCTTGACGACGAAACATTGAGTCGTAGAACCCCGCGGACCGAAGCAGAAAGGGCAGCACATGAGGGCCTGTGTTGGAGGAAACTTCAGCGGCTCAAAAAGGAACCGGGCGCTGTCAAAGCAGACCGCGCCCGGAGTGACATGGAGGATATTAAGCGCCGTTTCTTGAGGGAACGGCAACAAGACCTGAAAGTTGTTGAATGCGATGTTCTAGGATCGGTACGTTACCCTCCTCCCCAATGATCTGGGCTTTGAGGAATTTGTTGTGCTCTGCCAAGGCCCCGCCAAGGCGGCACGGTGCTACATTGGGCGTAGATGAAGTGCGTGGCGGAATGGATGCTTCTGCGAAGCCATAATTTGGTCTGATTCCATTTTGGTATCGCACGCGAGCAGCACTTCACTTAACCTGAACGAGACTCAAGTCTGCCTGAAACTCTTCTAGTTCGTACCCTCTGAAAACTCCCCACTCTGCGCGGCTAAACTCAACCAGCTGCGAGCGTTTCGAATAATCATATGCATTTAGAAGATGGCCCTGATAAATCGTGTCCGGCTGGATTTTTCCGTGTGCGTCCTGGTAGGTAGTCTTATCCTTTCCCAAGTCGGTTGTGGCCTGAAAGAGCCGTCCTGTTTTTTTGACCTTTGCAGTAATCGACATATTTAGTGCCTTTCTAACATTTTGCCTGGAAGCTTGCTGAATAACAAAAGTCCTTGAAGGGGTTCTTCGTGATTGGCCGAGCCCTCGCCTCTGCATGGACTCGTGTTCAGAGTAGATGGATCAGGTTACAAGATGGATGCCTGCTGAAAACTGCACTTCTGATCAGTCTTCCCAGATAGGCACTAAGTTCATCGTTTGGCGACGCCCTAAGCTGGCTCTGCCGGTCATCTAAGGAGGGGGGGCATAGGCCTATGAACATTTGAATATTGCTCAGCAGCGGCGCGATCCCAATTTTTTGATGAATTGGATGGAGATTCAGGCTTACTGGTAAATCTGCTTTCCGGGGGATGACTGCAATTCCGATGTGTCAGGAAAGCATTGCCTGCTTCTTGAGGTGTATGGATATCTTTGGTTGCGGGTCGGGGGTCTCGACTACATCCTGAAGCGATCTACCATCTGATTCAGGAACTCTACTGCGGAATCGTCCAACTATGCGCCATCCTCTCGACATGAGACGAAGTAAACGGATGGCGCATATCTCAAATTCGTCCTAGCAAAACCAAAATCAGGACAATCACGATGACCAGTCCGACTCCGCCCGTTGGAGCGTATCCCCAGTCTCGGCTATGGTTCCATCTTGGCAGCGCTCCGACCAATGCCAGTATCAGGATCACAATCAATATCGTTCCAAGCATATTCTTACTCCATTCCCTGCCAGCAGGCAGATTGATTTACAACTTTAGGGCGGTCACAGGATTGCGGTAAGCCGCTACCCTTTACCAATGCGGACGTGGGAGAGCGAATGCAGAAGTCCAGAGACATTCAGTACCCACAAAACGACTGCAATGACCACTACGCTGTTCAGAATTGATTTGATGGTGGACTGCATCGGGATGAAGCGATTTACCAGCCAAAGCAGAACTCCTACAACGATCAGAATTTCAATCAACTGAATCAAAGGCATAAGACTTATCTCTTCCTATTCGTTCCGCGTTACGGGAGTCAGCGGCGTCCGGAAACCAGGTTAATGATGAAGACCACCAGCGCCACAACCAGCAGAATGTGAATCAGACCACCCGCGATGTGAAGGCTGAAGCCAAGAAGCCAGAGAACTAAACAGATCGCAACAATTGTCCAAAGCATATGCACTTCTCTCTCTGCCATGAAGCACCCGAGGCTCACGTTCTCCCCAGGTGCACCACGGCGTCCACACTAGTTCTGTGCGATCGCCTGCGCTTTCGCGTTTCTTACAGCGTTCAGGAATCGGTCGGCCGTTCCGGTTGGTGCAACTTTACCAGTCAGCACGTCGCGGGTTGACACGTGACGCCCGTAGATCGCCTGCATGGAATCGTCGTCGCGGCGAACCGAAGCGCCATTCAACGTGAGTCCAGCAAAAGCACCCTTGGCGCGGGAGTAAGTCAGAATTTCTGCGTTCAACTTCCAGTCAGTCTCAGCGGACGCATGACGTCCTACCGGTCCCGCTGCCGCCGAGGCATCGGCTCCAATTTGGAACTTGCTCTCCAGCAACTGTTGCATACCTTTTTCGTGCTGAATGATCATGACCAGGTCCACGCCTTCGATACCGATCTGCAATCCCCAGCTACCGCCCGTAATGGCAAAGAACGCCGGTGCGCTCCATCCCTCAGCAGTGCGGCAGGTTGCGACACCTCGGCCATTTTCCGCGCCAAAGACGAAGCCACCCTTGATCATGTGGGGAACCACGGCGATGCACTTCGCATGCTCCAGCACTTCTTCCGGAATACCGTTATCAGGCGCGCTCATAATCTCGTGCAGCACTTTCGCTGCGTTATCCAGGCGATCGGCGGATTTCTCGCGGTTTGAATCGGCCCAGCCAAGGCTAGTCAGGCTTAACAATGCAACGAACAACATAATCTTTTTCAAGGTGGTGCCTCTTTTCTCTACCTGCTCCGCATCTCTGCTTCCACCGCGTCTGCAGCGTGGCGAGGTAGTCCAACTTTAGCGGCAGGCAAGACGGACGTCTGAGCTATAGTGCTCACGTGGATAAAGGTTTGTTCCTAAGCGGGCCAAGGGTGGTTTCTAATCAGACACTGGCAGAAAGGATCGGCACAACCTTACTTGTTCAGGAGAGCTTGACGGGTGGCGTCGAGGGTGTTGAACAGCGATTCTCCAGGCAGTTTCTGGATGATGGGATCAACCAGCCAACCAAGGCCAAAGGGTACTGTACGCGACAGCGAAATGGCGCGGCACTCCACTGACACGCCTCCATCCTTATCCTGAAATCTCCAATAAGAATATAGACGCCAGAGAAAGCCGTAGCCTGTGTCGGGCGGCATGATAATTTCGTCCGGAGTTCCGGCGTGTTCAACCTCAAGAATCCGGGTGGTGTATGACCGACAAAGCCAGCGATTTCGATCCAGCGACGAATAGTGCACGTCGTGGTAAGTATCGAGAACCACGGTGATGATCTTCTTCTTGAGGAGCCGCAAAAAGATCTTAAAGTCGCTGCCCCGGCGACTCACTAATTTTGAGTCGATTACTTCGGGCGAGTAGATGTTCTTGTGGTTGTTGTAGTCCTGCACTAGTCGTATGGTTTGCTCGGCGGTGACGCCAGGAATCCATGCCGCCCCAATCCAGTCATGAATCAAACCATCGGTCACTCTGACCAATCCCTGTTTCGGCCAGAGCTGTGCAAGAATTGCGCCTTGGCGAAGCCGCTGTGTTCTTTCCAGGCTTGCGTCCTCCCAGAGGAATGAAGTTTGCAGCGTTTGCTCCATTTCCGCTTCGGCGTCGCGAATATAGCCCTCGAAGGCCCGCAGTGTCTCGGATTTCAACTGAACCATCTGTGCAGTCTGCGGCATGATCGAACCTACTCAGAATCTGAACCTCTGCGAATCCGTTGTCAACCCAGCATCAATGGCAAATGGAACGCCAGCGGCCGCGCAAGCTAAGCGCTCCAATGCAGATTAATTCTGTGCTTTACTCAAGGTCAGTAGGTATATTGAAGTTCGTAAGGAAAGCGTTCAGAAGATCGCTCCGTACGCGGCTGCTCAGTGAGATTCCATCTCTCGTATTTTTGGTAGCCCGGTTATGATTTTTTCTTAGTGGCAACGTCTGATACTCGACGTTATTCATGGCTTGCGATCTTAAGAAGGGATAGTTTTCATCCGTGGAAGGGTCTTCTCGCAGATCGACTGCCGGGCTGCTGCTGATTGCGGGCGCCTTCTTCATGGAGTTCCTTGATGGCACGGTAATTGCAACCGCTCTGCCTCAGATGGCGCACACCTTCCGCGCCAATGTCGTGGACCTGAACATCGGAATGACGGCTTATATGCTTACACTCGCCGTCTTTATTCCCATTAGTGGGTGGGTCGCCGATCGTTTTGGGTCGCGCCGGATCTTCGCCTCGGCGATCGCCGTTTTCACTTTGGCCTCTGTACTCTGCGGTTTCAGCAATGGGCTCACGTCGTTCACCTTGGCCCGAGTTCTCCAAGGCGTTGGCGGAGCCATGATGGTCCCGGTCGGCCGCTTGGTAGTGCTGCGCAGCACTGAAAAGAAGGATCTGATAAGGGCCATCGCCTATCTGACTTGGCCTGGGCTGGCCGCCCCGATCATTGGTCCCCCTTTGGGTGGCTTTATTACCACTTACGCAAACTGGCGATGGATCTTCTTCCTGAATGTCCCCTTGGGAATCGCAGCTTTCGGATTGACCTTCTTACTCCTGCGAAACGAGCGCGAGGAGGAGAGACCCGTCTTCGACTGGATTACTTTCTTGCTCTGCGGAGTGGCTTGCACCAGTTTCGTATATGGATTGGAATTGTTGGGGCAAGCCAATGCGACATGGAAGTTGGGAGTTGCCCTGATCGGGGTAAGCGTCGCAACAGGTGCTGGGGCCGTCGCCACAACCCGCCGCGCGCAGGTTCCGCTGATTGATCTGGAGTCTCTTAAGCTGCGAACCTTTGCCGTCACGATTTTCGGGGGCTCAATTTTTCGCATCGCCATCAGCGTCTCTCCGTTTCTGCTTCCACTGATGTTTCAGATCGGCTTTGGCATGGACGCCTTCCGCTCAGGACTCTTTATCCTGGCGCTGTTTGCTGGAAACATGGGAATGAAGTCGCTGACGACGCCGGTCTTGCGCCGATTCGGCTTCCGCCGGGTCTTGATTGTGAACGGAATCGTGGTGGGAGTGGCAATTCTGCTCTGTGCTCTGCTCTCTCCTCGCACCCCATGGATGTTGGTTGTTCTAGTTCTTTTCGTGAACGGCCTATGTCGCTCCATGCAGTTCACGTCGATGGGCACACTTGCATTCGTCGATGTACCGTTTGAAAGAATGAGCGCGGCCAACAGCTTTGCCAGCACAGTGCAGCAGATGAGCAGCAGCATGGGCGTAGCAGTCGGAGCACTCTCCCTGCGGATGGCAACGCTCGCACGTGGTCATGCGCACGGTACTCCAGATATCGTGGATTTCCATCTGGCCTTTGCGATGGTAAGCGTGCTGGCCTTCCTGGCAGTCTTCGACTGCTTCCAGTTGCCGCCCGATGCAGGTTCGATCACCAGCGGTCATCGCGTAGAAGACGAAACTGAGTATACGCAAGCATAAGAAGTTCGATGGTGTTGAGGCCTGGCTCAGACGCAAGTTCCTGTTGTAATGCCTCACCTGATGCGCTAACAATGGCTGCGTCCTTCAATTCTTGCGTCTTCGCGAGGTATTTGTCATGCCCAAACTAGATCGCCGTTCTTTCTTGCGTACGGCCACGGCAGCATCATTCGTGGCGGCTGGTGCGTCCATGCCGGCGCTTGCTAAGTCCCAGACAAGCGGTGCAACTCCTGTGACTGCTCCTGCGACACCGCCCGCCGTTACGCGCATCCTGGCGCGGTACATCATCAGCGCAAAGTATGAGGACCTGCCGCAGGGAGTTCGCAAAGAAGGGATCCGGACACTGCTGAACTGGGTCGGGGTTGCCGTGGGAGCCTCGCACCATGAAGGCGTGAATGATGTGATCGCCGCGTTGGCACCGTTCTCCGGCCCTCCACAGGCTGCGATCATGGGACGGCATGAGCGCTTCGACATTCTCAATGCAGCTATGATCAATGGCATCAGTACCCACATTTTCGATTATGACGATACCCATCCGAAGACCCTCATTCACGCATCTTCCGCTGTTGTCCCCGTTGCGCTTGCGCTCGCGGAATATCAACCGGTTTCGGGTAAGGATTTTCTGAACGCGATTGTTCTGGGCGTGGAGACCATCTTCCGCATTGCCAATGCGGTGTTTCCCGACCACTTCCAACATGGTTGGCACGGCGCAGGAACCATAGGCCAGTTTGGCGCCGCCGTTGCGGCTGGCAAGCTTCTTGGTCTCGATGAGCAGCAGATGATCTGGGCGCTTGGCTTGGCAGCCTCGCAGCCAGTTGGACTCGTGGAGTCGTTTGGCTCCATGAATAAGAGCTTCAACCCCGGACGTTCCGCCAACAATGGTTTGCTTTCGGCTCTTCTGGCTGCCAGGAATTTCACGAGTTCCAACCAGATGATCGAAGCAAAACTCGGCTGGGCGAATGTTGCGAGTTCCAAGCAGGATTACCGCGAAATCACCGAAGGACTGGGGACACGATACGACGCCGCAAATAATACCTACAAGCCATTTGCGTGCGGCATCGTTTTGCATCCGATCATCGACGCTGCGATTCAGTTGCGCAATCAGTACAAATTGACTGCCGACCAGATTGAGCGCATCGAAATGCGCGTCAATCCACAAGTGCTGGTTTTAACGGGCCAAAAGACTCCCAAAGAAGGACTTGAAGGCAAGTTCAGTGTCTATCACGCGGTGGCGGTGGCAGTGGTGGAAGGCGCTGGAGGAGAAAAGCAGTTCAGCCAACGCGCAGTTCGCGACCCAGTGGTAGTAGCCCTTCGTGGCAAGGTGGTGCCAGTGGTTGATGCGTCCATAAAGACGAATCAAGTTGACCTGACGATCATCACCAAGGACGGACGCAGACTAAACAAATTTATTCAGCATGCGGTCGGCAGCATTGAAGTGCCCATGAGTGATGATGCGCTGGAAGCGAAGGTTACGGATCTGGCAGAAGGGATTTTGCCTGCAGCGCAAATTAGGCAATTGATGGATGCGTGTTGGAACGTTGAAAAACTACCGAGTGCTGCAGCAATTGCCAAGGCAGCATCAGTGTAGAACCGGTTCTGGTTGACGTCCTGCCGTCCCACCTTAGCCGCAAGAACTGCGGCGAAGGTGGGTACGGGGATTGCGAAGCTAGCGCAGTTCCAAGGTAAGTGTATCCCCGAGATCGAAGGCAAAGGAGGATCGATCACTGGCTGAAAGGCTCGAGGCCGCACAGGAGACTTGAACGGTGCCGGGGTCCTTCCCCTTCGCTACGCTCAAGGGTCAGGATGACACTCTCAATACGAGCCGGATACTTCTACGGTGGAACCGCTATAGCAGCCTTACCTCTCGAATGTGATTCCCTGCTTGTTAATCGCAGCCTTCACTGGGCGCGATCCCGACTCTTTGTAACTTTCTGCAGTATTCAGTGACCACGTTTTCCCATCCGATCGACCAAGGCTTTTCCAGTAGTCCAACATGGTTGTGTCGTATTCGGAAATTGCCTCACGAAGGCCCTCGGTATGGTAGCGTTCATCGTGCCGGAATGTCTCCATCGGGAGGCGTGGTTTCAAAGAGGCGGCTTTGTCCACGTATCCGATCGAGAGCCCCACTATCGGGAAAGCCAGGTGCGGTATTTCGAGCAGATCGATCAACACCTGCGGGTTGCGGCGAATGCCACCCAGGGGCACAATTCCCAATCCGAGGGAACGTGCCGCGTCGATCATCGCTGCCAGCGCGATACCCACATCGGTCACACCGGCCAGCAATCCTTCCAGGGTTTCTTGAACGTCCTGCTTATCGCCGGCTACTTCCACGCCGACGCTGGTTTTATAGAAGTCCAGAACCACGGCGATAAACACCGGGGCGATCGCAATCCATTTCTGCCCACCCGCGGCCTCGGCTATGCGCGCGCGTCTTTCGGGGTCACGCACTACGATCATGGAAACATGCTGGGAGTTCTTTGAAGTTGGCGCCCGCCGGGCGGCTTCCAAAATGGAGCACAAATCTTCTTCGCTCACGGGTTGCTTGGTGAAACTACGGTCAGTGTGATGGCTGTATAGAAGAGAAAGGGTTTCGTTCATAGAGAAAGTCTAATTGGTGAATGGCCCGGGGAACAACAGGTGAGTCCCCAGCGTGACGGCAGCGAATCAGGCAGCGGGCGCAACTCCTGCAAAACCAGATTCCCCTTGGCCCCGCTCGAGCACATCAAGAAATTTATTCAGCACAACACGTTTGGCATCTTCGAGGGCGAGCGCGGGGACGATCGTCATGTCTCCCAGGAGTTGAGCGAGGCGAAAGTATGAGCGCCGCGACTGGCGCATAAAGGTCAGCGAGTACTCCGGCTTACGGTCACGTGCGAGGCCAGGATCGGTGTCAAGCAGGAAGGCGAGTTGCGGACGGGGGGCTATGCTTGCGAGGAGTCGCGCGTAGATCGCCGAGAGACGATTTTCAAGCGGCAGATTGGCGAGTTCATCGTAAATGTAACGGTCCATGATGATGACGCGAGCACCGCTATGGAGGGCGCGGTAAAGGACGACGCGAAGGTGTAAGGCATCAGCCAGATAGAGCAAATGGCGCGCCAATGTCAGATAGCCAACTCGAACATTTTTGTCGCGCCGCTGGACGGGACGGCCCGGAGCACCAATGCCACGTTCACTACCAAAAACCTTGTGGACAAAACCCTCGCGATAACGCGTGCTGACCACGACGTCATCCCAGAACGTGATGATTCGCGCTGGCAGACCGCGGCTTTCAACGGCCATTTGCAGAGCGGCAATCTGCGTTGACTTACCTGAGCCGTCCAGTCCAGAGAAGCTGACTACAATCGGGTTGGCGCGGCAAGAAAGGGGTGTCATGTCTACTTCTTTGCAGCCGCAGTCGTCGCGGTCGTTGAGTGTGGAGGCGTACTTGATGTAGCGCGACTGAGTCCGTACACGGTACCAGCGGCGATTCCCGCAGCGGCTATCGCGCCGAGTTTGATGACGAGAGAGCGATACTGGTGCTGCTTGGCAGGTGCAATCGCGCTTCCCGCCGGACGTGACGCTGCACCCCCGGCTGTTTCTATCTGCTCGGCTGCGGCTGCGCCAAGAGGCTCCTGGGTGGCCGGTTGAGCGGGAGGTTGCGACGTTCGCTGCTGCGCGGGCGCAGGCTCCGGCGCACTCGGCAAAGGAGCCTCGGTCGGTTGCGACTGAATAGCAGGCTCGCTCGGCTTGAGTGGACCGGCAGATGGATCGATCATCACCCCACCGGATCTGGGCTGCTGTTGCGATTGCGGCGAAGGTTGCGAGTTGCTCTGCGAGATTTCCTGGGCGGCGCTGAAGTTGGCTGACAGCAGCAGCGCGGTTGCCAGCAACGGGATACCAAGTCTTGCGGATGGGTGTTCTGTTTGCATCTTAAATTCCTCTTTGCCTGCGTCTTACCGCTTTCACTTATCCAGTTTCACTTTGAACCTTCGGCCATTTTTTCGGCCGCCACGTCGCCTATGCCATCGTCAATGATCGTAGCTCGCGAGCTGCAGGAAATGCGCCGCAGCACGCGACTGACATCGGCATCGCGATCATAAAAAAGATTGCGCAGACGGTTGCGTCCATAGCACCACAGATTCTGCAGATTCGTTTCATACCAGCATGAGTGCGGCATGTTTGGGGAGAATCCGCACAATGCGCGGAACTGGTGGCGAAAGACATCAGGCCCGGCCAGCAAAGCCGCAGTAAGGCGATGATTCCCTTCGAGAATCGTGACCGGTTTTTGCTCGTCCACGCCAATCAGTAGTATGGCGCTGTGATCATGTTCGGAGCGTAAACGGTAACTCAACCCCTGCAGAGTTGAAACGAAGTCCCGCTGCCTGCCCGTGAATTGCACGGTACGAATTCGGGTGACGATGTCACGAAGCAAGTAACTCTCACCTGCAATCTTGCGCCACTGAGCTCTCGGAAAAACTCTTACGAAGTTAAGATCGTCCGGTTCCAATTCCACTTCCCACCATTGGGTGTCACTCGGGACCTCGCGCCACATGTGACCGCGACGGCGGAAAAGCAGTGCACGACGCAGCGCGTTTTCGTCATCATTCGTGAGGTCGGCCTCGAACACCAACCGCTCAAAGCTTTCGCGGTCGGCATGAAACTCTTCACGATAAAACTCGCACTTCAGAAACTCGGCGATGACTTCGGCAAGGGTGGCTTTGCGCAATCGTCTCATATTGGCTCCACCCCCAGATCCGGGGTCCGCCGAAAGAAGGGGATCGAAACAGCTATCAACAGAAGTCCACGGAGCACCTGCTGGATTACGATCACCTGCATCAGAGAACTGTGAAAGATGGAGACCAGAAGTACGATCAGGAGGCTGACCACCAATTGTAACCATCCTGTGTTGGCGATGCGGCGGGACATCTCGTAGGTAATCAAGACCACCCCTACGGCATACACGGCTGTCGCAACGGCGTTCATCGCCAGCAACTGTTCCACGCCGACGCCGGCGCGATGAAAGTCATTCCCAAACAGAGTGCGAATCACGAACCCAGGGAAGGTGGAGAGAAATATGACGAACGAGGTGGAGAGTCCAGCGACGAATAATAGCGGCACAACGAGCATGCGACGACTGTCGCTCTCGGTAGCGCTCCCGGCTGAAATCGGGAACATAGCACTTGTTACAGACCAAGTGGCAAAGTACAGCAGACGTCCTACGAGCGCCACTGCAGCATAAATGCCGGCGACATCCGGTGCGAAATAATGCTTCACCATAAGGATGTCAATGTTGTTGATAATTACCTGGCCGACGAAAAAAATGATCGCCTGGATGCTCTCAAAGAATGAGCCGGGGCGATACAGCGACGGTATCTGGTGCAGCTCACGATTGCCAGCCGGAAGCAGAAAGGCAGCCAAGACGGAGAAGGAAATTGCACCTACGGCGCCAGCCACTCCAACTCCACCCAAAACCAAAATCATTGCAGCGATAAGTTTGACGAAGGCTTCCACTGCCAAATTGAGGCTGAGCCGGAAGAATTGGCAGGTGCCTTGCATTCCTCCACGTCGCACGCCAAGCGGAATGTAGAAAAGCATTCCGAGACCGAGCAGCACGACAAGGGTTGGGGACGACATGCGCAGATACGCAGCGATCCAGCGGTTGGCGCCGACGATGAGGGCTGAAAGTCCAAAGCCAACAAGCCAGGCGCGGCGCGTCAGGTATTGGTAGACGGCTGCACGTTCGCTGGGCACTGAGGTTTTGGCAATTAATTTCGCAGTGACAAGCTGGTACGCAAGGTTGATACAGGAAGCGAGCATGAGGAGCGTGACAGAGGCGGCAGCCTGGCTGAAGTCTCGCGGGCCAAGCAGGTGCGCGACTCCGATGTTGTAGCCAAAGTTGGCCAATGACACCAGGACAGAACCGAACAGCATCACCACACTGCCATTGAACACCTTGCCCTCTGAACCACCCGCGTTCAGAGTCTCAAATGCCGTACGCATAGGAGACTCTTGCCAGGAGCCCAGCGCCTGTTCGCGAACGTTCACGCTACCTTCCTCCCGGCGCTGCCTAAGATATCTGACTCGGGATGGAATTGCCTGACCATGTTGGGCAGATACCCGCTAAAGCTTCGCGCTGCATCGGCTGAGTTGGCATAGATTTCAAAGAGCCTGCTAGTCCGTGTCAGGTCCAGCACCACTTGCGCCTCGGGGCTCAGCGAAGCAAGCTTGAGATCACCGTCTCGCCGCGACGCCTGCTTCATGCAATAGACCAGCATGTCGACACCCGCGGCATCGAGTTTGCGTACTTGCGAAAGGTCGAAAACAAGCTGGGGACGATCGTGTTCGAGTAACGGACGTACTTCTTCCAGAAAGGCGCGTGACTGCTTCATGTTCAGGCTTTCCGGAACGCGTTTCACGATCACTGGTCTACTGGTTTCCATATCTCCTCAACGTCGCCATTTCTCGGTAGGATTCGGATTGTGGCTCAATGGGTGCCAGAGACGATTCCGCCAGAGTTGGAGTAGATGAAAGAGTCGACTCTGGCATATGCCTATTCATTCGTCTAAGCAGGGAATCAAAGAGTGATTTGCAAAATGCGCCTGCCGGGACGGACAGCAGCCAGCTTAGTGCCGAGAATGCGTGAGAGTAAAAGTGGTTGGATGTCGTCCCAATCAGGTGTGGGTCTTCAATATCCACCGTTGCGTTGCGTCGCAAACTATGTACCTGCCTGAATCCAACTACTGAGCACTCCAACTCCACACCCGCGCCAATCCGCGAGTAAGGCAACACGCTGGAGTTTTCAATCATGGTGGCGCAATCCACCTCCGAGTGATGTTCCAGGGAGCTGCAGCGGGTAACAATTGCGGCGCGGCGCACTGTGCAGAACGCTCCGATAAACGCAGGAGCCAGGATGCGCGCCCTGCGATGCACGCGTGCGCCTCGACCGACCCAAACACCGGGTCGCAATTCACTACCACAGGGCCGAATGTCAGCGACCCCGGCAAAGGCGTCGAGTGTAAGAATGCGCAGATCTGCCGGGCAAGTCAGAAAATTTACGTATCCGCAAGTCCTGTGCTCAGTCATCGAGATGCGTGTGTCGCGTAGTTCCCCCCGCAACAGTGCAGCCGCCTCGGACTGGCTGGCTGAGGAGATCACGAAGACATCCAGTGCCTCCCCTTGCTGTGAGCAGGCCCGCATCGGTCCCGATCCCGCGCACCGGAAGTCATCCACCATCGCTGCATAATCCACCTCGGCCCAAGCGCCAAGGCGGAGCACCAAAACGCACTCTGATTCCCGCGCAAGCCGTCGAAATTGTTGAAGCGCTTCATCCCAGAAACACTCGCGGCTGGCCACGGTGAACGTGCACGATATCGACGAAGGGTGTGGTGCCATTGGCTCCGTGTCGCCAAGGAGGGCAATCTCACCTACACCGGCGGTTCGCAGGCGATCCAGCGTACGCATTAGCACGCTACGCCCTAGAACATCCAGCAGAGCCAAGGGATATTGTCCGATGCGCTCGGTCCCCGGCCTGCCACCCATCAGCACCAGCGCACGAACTCTACTTAGCACGGATGAAGTTTGCGCGATGTCGACGAGGCCATCCGATTGAGGATTGAGAGCGGTTAGGTCCAAGGTGACCACCTGGGCGCGGTAGCGCGAAAAATCGCAGATCGTAGTGGCACCCATTCGGGCAATCTCCGGAAGCGCGAGATCGGGCGCAGAATGTTCTCACCATGGTGCATATCGAAAGAGCGCAGATACTGGCGTATGATCATCGGCATAGTCTGGCGCAGCGCCGCTGAAAAGTTTGCCTCGCCCATCTCTCGTTGCAATTGCGCATTTTCCAGCAAGTTGACGATGCACTCGGCCATGCTGTGTGCATCCCCAGTTCCGAAAAAGCTGATGGCTATTTGTTCGTCTAAGCACATATCGCGAAAATCAGGAATATCCGCGCAGACAATAGGCAAGCCATATTCGCATGCCAAGTGCGCTACGCCGCTGGATCCGGTAGCCGAGGAGTAAGGCATCACCAGCACGGTTGCCGTGGCGAAGAGTTCGGAAACATCTTCTTCTTCGACGTACCCAGTGAATCGAATGTACGGGTTGTCGGCAAATTGTTTTGCGACTCGTTCGACATACCCCGGAGTAGCGGGATGGTTGCCGCCGGCAATCACGAGCCGCGCTTGGGGAACGCGCTCAACGATCTCTGTGAAGGCTTCAATCAACAACTCCAGCCGCTTGTAAGTTCCCCATTTTCCGAAAGCAAGGATGCGGTGTTCGGGATTGCCGCGCAGGGTAAAGCGAGGTGGTTCTGGACGTGCAGAGAGAACCCCATGCGCACGGAAGTGCACGTTGTCGCCGTTATATCTCCGCATCAATGTGCGTCGATAAGCCGGCATCAGCACGGATATCGAATTGGCCATCAGCAACATGCGGGTCGCCAGGTATCCCGCAGCGCGATAGCTGCGAGGGAAGCGCACGCCGGCGTCTTGCAGGTCCACGTTGTCCATTAACTGGTGCAGAGTGATGTGAGTATATGTGCCCGCTAGCCGCGACAAGAGCGGCGTCACAAGTCCGGCGAAAGCTGCGGCCGGGTGCGAGCCAAACGTTGAGAAAAGAAGATTGAACCACACGATGTCTGGCTTGATCTCTCTGATTGCGCGAAGCAAGCGCACCGGATTGGCAGGACTGTTGAAACTCCAACAGCGAATTACGTGAAATTCATCCAGCTCTGGCTGAGGCGTATCCAGATAGTCGCCAAGAATTGTAAGACTCAGCAGTGGATCGCTCTGCAATTCGCGAGCGATGTGAAATCCGTATTCATTGAGTCCCCGCCGCGAAGGCGGAAACGCACTCACTAAACAAATCTTCATGGGGCCCTCTGGCCTTAAAACAAAGTCAAACGAAAAACTGGGCGCAAGATCGTTTGGTTGTGGCCAGCAAAATTAAAGTAATTTGCGTTCTCGAATCCAACGGAAAACCGGATGGGGTACTCCACTGGAACTTCTCCAAAGCTATCGCTTACGTTACGACGCAAGGGCTTGAGGTAAGAGATGAGGAAACTGCTCTGCACGTTGTCATAGTCATGAATTCCTTCGCCGCGCGAGAACGCGAAACTTCCATTTACCGTCCAGCGCCGAGAGGACTTCCATTCAATTTCTGCAGCAGGACGCATGGCCTGCGCAATCCAGTAATTCAAGTCCTGCACACGCCACGAGCGGATGTACTCTCCCAGTGCGGCAACCCGAAGTTTGTCGCTGAACTCATGCTGTAATCCGGCGGTGGTTGTGGTTGAGTAGAATTCGCGAATTGCGGGACGGAAGAGCAGGTCGCGCGTGCCGTAGGCTGTGATGAACTGGGTGCGTCCCCAGGGGCGTCCCACAATGAATTGCAGGCGCGCGCCTAACTCTCGTGAGTGCAGGGTCTGCTCGGAAAAGGGACCAGCCTCACGGAATGCTTCGCCCTGAACCGTCAACCAGTTTCCAATTGCATTGGTGGACATGTAGGCAAATTGCCGAAAGAGGTTCTGATTCAGTTCGAATGGGCTCTCCTTGTCGCGCCGTAACGTAAATTGAAGTCCAGTGTTGAAGGTGAAAGTAGTGGAACCCAACTTGAGCACCGGGTTCAACGCTGCGTTCATCGAGTAATCCCAAGTGTCGCGATTAAGAATAAGTTCCTCGCTTGGAAGAGAAATCTGGCCGCGTGCATTTCGTACCTGGAAGAACCCACTTAGCGAGGGATACTTGCCGAGATCTGCGCGATAGCCGGTGGTCCAGAGCGTTTCGAGGGAAGAACGCGGCGGCGGGATGGCTCCCCCTTGCGCATTATGGAAAATTTGCTCGTCAAGCCCAAGAATCGTGGCGTCATCGATGATGGGATGCACTAAGACGTCCGAGTTGAAACTGATCCGCCGATTCACCTGCACACCCTGCTCTCCAGCCGCCTGCTGCATGGCAAACTCAGCCGTATCATCTTCCCCACCAAGTTGGTTAGCGCGCGCAAACGCAGTCATTGCGTGGAATTGCTGGTGCTGCTGCCAGTAAATATTGGCCTGCGCCATGGTGTAATCGAAGTTGTTTGCGAACTCTGCCGGATCGCCTAATTTTGCAAGCTGGTTTTGCGCTTCACTGGTGCGTCCCTCTGCAATTGCAGAGTTGGCGAGGCCAATCGCTACCACCTCATCGGCAGCACCCACTTTGTGCGCTCGCTCGAAGTAGCGGCGGGCGAGATCAAAGTCATGCATTGCGAGGAAAAGATTTGCTGCCTCAATGAAGTCGTCCGCGGTCACCGGAGCAGCTTCGCCGATCCGCGACTCCGCGAAGGCCAGTGCGATCTGCTGCTGCGCCGTGTCAAACTTGCGCCGCTTCACAAAGACCCGTGCGAACAGCAGCCGTGCTTCAACTCGGTTGGCATCAGGGGCATTCAGAGCCCTGGTAAAACGTTCCATCGCCGCGCCTTGATCACCAAGCGTAAGCAGCGCGGTACCGGTGTTCAGCAGGACGGGGGAAGAGTTGGGACTTTGTTTTTCCGCAGCGCTGATATAGCGAAATGTTTGATCACGGTGATGTAGCTCAGCATGCGCGTTTGCGAGTTCAGCGTAAATCTCCGGATCGTCAGGCGAAATCGTGAGAGCAGCAGTGAGAGTCTTAATCGCCGCAGCGTAGCGGCGAGCGTGAATCTCGGTATCAGCTAGCGCCAAGTGCAGCTTTAGGTCGTCTGGCGCATACTTCAGTGCTGCATCGTACTCCTGCTCTGCCTTGTCCAAAAGCCGCAAGTCGCGATACGCACTTGCGCGCGCAAGATGAATCGCACCCGATTCACCGAGCAGCTTTTCAGCTGCCGCAGTTTCGTCCAGGGCATCGCGCCCGTGATGAAGCTGCAATTCGGAGAATGCCAGACCAAGATGCGCAACTCCGTTCGAGGGCTGCAGGCCGAGAGCGGTATGAAAATCCTGAATCGCAACGTCTGGATTCTGCAGGTCGTTGAGCACATACCCGCGGTTCACGTAAGCTTCCACCATCTTGGGATCGCGCCTGATGGCCTCCGAATAGTCCTCCACGGATTGCTGCAGGAGTTGGTTCTGCTTATGCACGTGTCCGGTGAGCAGCGGAAAGTTTGGTTCTTTAGGCAACAGACGTGAGTAACGCTCGGTGAGAGCGATGGTCTCGTCGAAACGCCCGAGGTTGTAAAGGTCGTATGCCAAGTAGACCGACGCATTGCGGTCATACTCCAACTGAGCTAACGCCTGGTATCCCAGCGCTGCCGACTCCGCGTATTTTCCCTGATGAAAGAGAACGCGCTCACGTTCGCGCTGCACGCGTGGATCATCGAGCATGGAACCCGTGGCACGACCTACCCAGTCGGCAGCAACCGTAAAGGTCCCCGCCTGAATAGCGGCGTTGGCTGCATTCGCGACCACCACGGTATTTTGCGGTGCGCGCTTATTCGCCTCTTCATAGGAGGAGTTGGCGCGATCAAATTGCATGGTGGCCGTGTATAAGTCGCCCAGCGCAAGGTATGGCACATAGTCATCGGGATAATCAGCAGCGAACTGGTTGAAATAGCGCTCGGCGGTGGCATTGTCGTTTTTCTCCCGCGCGATGTAGCCCATTGCCTCAAGTGCATAACGGTTCTTTGGATCGCGGTTCAATACGTCCGTGTAAATCTTGACCGCTTCGTCCGAACGCTTGCTGCGCCAGAGCAGATTGGCATATTGCAGGGTGATCGCAGTGTTGCCGGAATCCAACCGCATGGCTTCCTTCAGGTCGTTCTCCGCACCCTGCAGGTCATTTGCACTGAGACGTATTGAGGCGCGCACGCGCAGGAACTCGGCGCGCGCCACGCCTTCAACATGCAACCGGTTGACCAACGTTTCGGCAGCAGCGATCTGCTCGTTCGCAGCGTGGTCATCGCCGGACTCGCGATAGATTTCAGCGAGATTCAAGCGAAGCTGGACCGGGTACAGTTGTCCTTCCGGCACCGCTCCATTGGGTAACCGTTCGATGGCCATTTTGTATTCGCGTATGGCATCGGCGGGATGGTTCTCGGCGTGGGCAAGCTGCGCATTGAGGGCGTGCAGACGATAATGATTCGGGTCGATCTGCTGGGCACGAGAGAGAAAGGACCGTGCGCGGTCCATCTCTGCCACATGCAGCGCCGCCTGCGCCGCGCTTAGCTGTAATCCAATTTGTTGGGGCGCAAGATTCGCCGCCCGTGAATAGGTTTCCGCTGCGGGACGCTGGTCTCCATCGAGTTCATAGCTGTAAGCGAGATCGGCTAGCACGTCAGGATTTTGTCCTGGCGCGCTTTTCAGGGCGGCGATTGCAGCTTTGTAATCGTGCTGCTCGCGATAAAAATTTGCGACCGCGCGAAAAACTGCGGGATTTTTCGGGTCACGATGACGCGCCTGCTCCAGCATCCGTTTGGCCCGGTCGGGCTGTCCTAGCTTGATGTAAGCAACCGAGAGCATCACTTCGGCGTGCGATGAAGGATGAAGCGACTCCGCACGCGAGAGCAGCGCAACACCTTGCTGTGAGTCGCCGCTCTGCAGAAAAAGCTCACCCGCCATCAGTAGATCGTTCTCACGCCTGGGAGCTGCGTTTATCACTCGCAAAAATAATTGCTCAGCTTCGTTGAGACGGCCCATGCGCTGATATGTCTGTGCAAGGCCGCTCAATCCATCCAGGTTATTCGCTTCGAGCTTTAATCCTTGCTGGTACGCTTGCAGTGATTTTTCGTATTGGCCGGCCAGTCGCGATGCATAGCCGAGCAGGAACCAGAGACGCGCGTTTTGCGGGGCTGCTTTCACGGCCCGCTCAGCAGCAGCGGTGGCGGCGCTGTGATTTCCGCGTTTGAGTTCGTCTTCGGCAGCGCGAGCGTTACGGCTCACTTCGATGCTGGCGCCCCATCCTATCGCCTGACCGGATGAATTTCTCTGTTTACCGGACGCTTGTGGCCCGCTTCCCAAGTCTATGTCCTGCGCCTGCAAAAACAGAGGTGGCGACAGGAGACAAAACGAACTGACAAGTATGAGAATCTTTTTCAATTGGCCACTCTTGGACGCGCCGTTGAACGCACGCTCTAATCTGCTTCCGTGCGCTTAGGATGCAGAGAAGTAGTCAAAGGTCTTCTGAACACTGGTGAGAACGATTGATGCGTGGGCGAAATTGTGAATCGAGAAACATTGTTCCGATGTTTACTTCTGCTTACCTTGAACTTCGCAGTAAACCTACGTGCAACTCAGGGAATCACATGTTGTGCAAGGCGGAGACTATTCCTTTGAGTGTGAAATCTGTTCCTGTAGACGGCCGTGCCATTCCGTTACTTGCCATTGTGCTGCTGGCTCTCGCGGTGCATGGCCCTTTGCTGCTCATGCAGCTTCCCGCGAACTCCTATGATGCGAACACACACATTTTTTTTGCAGCGCATTATGCAAATCACTGGTTCTCACCATGGAATGAAAAATGGTTTGGAGGAATGTCACAGACCACCTACCCTCCTCTCACGCATCAGTGGATCGCGTTGTTCTCACACATCTTTGGACTAACGGGCGCATACATGTTCGTGCAGTTGATCGTGATTTTGCTATTGCCCGTTGGAATGTATCGTTACGCGCGGCTCTGGATTCCGGAACGCGAAGCGAGCTACGCGGCAATTGGCTCCGTATTTCTGGGATCCCTTGCCATGCTGGTTTATCAATCGGGCCAGTTACCCACTACCACGGCGGCAGCACTTACGCTGAATGCCCTGCCTTACTTCTACCTATGGACTCGTGATGGCGGCACGACGTACTTACTAAAGGGCGTCGCGATTTCCGTGGCTGGCGCGGCGGCACATCACGTAACGTTTCTTTTCGGAGCTGTTTTGTTTGCATTGCCGGTGCTCTGGCTCTGCGTGCTCGATCGCAGGGAGAGCACACATAACTCGTCCGCCTTTGCGGTGCTGGCACGCGCAGTGGTCTTCGGAGGTATCACGTTTGCCGCTGCAATCGTTGTCCTGCTGCCGTACTTTGTCTCATTGTGGCACAACCCCATCAAGCAATTGCCGATTCCACACGGCTCGCGCGACAACTACATCCTGAGCCCTCATAGCGGTATGAACTTCTGGATCATCCCAATGGGCGCGCTGATTCTCGCCATTCCGTACATCCTGTTTAAGGGATCAGCGGAGAGACGATTGCGTCCGCTGCTGTTTGGTTGGTATTTAACCACTCTGCTCGGACTCGGCGGGACCACGCCAGTCGGCCGCGTGTTACTGGGCCGAGCCTTTGAGGTGTTGACCTTTGAGCGCTTCACCTTTTGGGCAACGCTCATGGCGCTACCTTTTGTTGGACTGATGGCCGCGTGGATGGTCGACCGCTGGGGCAAGCCCGCTGTGGTATTGCTAGGGGCGGCGGCCGTTTACAGTTGCGCGATGTCGGTGGCTTGGGTCGTCTTTAATCCGATTAACAGCGGGGACTTCAGGGCGCAATCTGTAATCGACTTTCTTAATCGCGAGGGACACTCAAACTATCGCTACATCACACTCGGATTTGGCAATCAGTTCGCGAAGGTCTCAACCTATGCGAATGCCGGGAGCCTTGACGGAGATTACAATTCCGCCCGCCTGCTTCCGGAGTTGACTTCTTACGGGGCTGGCCAGCTCTACAACTCCAAGTACTACGGCACAGCGGGAATGGAATCTTTGCGGGCGATTCTGAAACATGCCGACCAGTATGGATTGCGCTACGTCTTTGTCCGCGACCGCTATTACGAGCCTTTGCTGGCGTTTGCTGGATGGAGGCAAGCCGAGACTTATGACAATGGAGCAACTTCGCTCTGGACCAAAGACGATGTGCCCCCGGCGAAGCACCTCGACTTCGGCAGCGCAGTGCCCCCGCGCTGGCAGGGATTGATGTGGGGCCTGGTTCCCGTGGGTGCGAGCCTGTTTGCAATTCTTATCGTATTGATTCCGGACCGGCGTCGCTATTCGAATACGCTTGAGTTCCCCTCGTCAGACGTGAGCGAAATTCCGATGCGGGAGGCGAGGCAACGATGAATAAGGTGCTGCCGGTGATATTGATCATCTTGGCCGCCGCGCTAGTCGCAGCCGCTACCTTGCACACCTCAAGCCTCAGTCCGGCCACGACGCCGGAGGGAGCAGTGCAATCTTTGTTCAGCCACGTGAAGACACGGGACACTGAAGGTGCCTACCGGTATGTCGCCAAGGTCAGCAACTCGGCCATGGAGGATTTTGCGCACGACGTCTTCGGACAGGATGGCAATTTGCGCGCTTACTCGGCATTGCAGAGCTTTGATACCACGGTGCTCCATGAGGACGATCATGAAGCCTCGGTGCGTGCGAACCTGCAATGGGCGTCTGCCGTTGGAGCCGTTTACGACGTCCGCGACTTGAAGGTGGTGCGCGAAGACAACAGTTGGAAGGTGCTGTGGCCGGTGCAACCTCGTCCAAAGGTGCCGCCGCAAGTCATTCCGGTGAACTACCTGCGCTGGGACATCGTGAGTCGCGGTGCAGATGATGACTGGGGCGCGCAGAACGTCGATGCCCCGCGGGTTCGCATTATTTCCATGAACCCGGTGGAGAAGGACGGCAATTTTATCCTGCTTGGTGAAATTGAAAATGAGGACACGGTCCCCGGCTTTGTCTCGGTGGCGGCAACTCTCATAGGTAAAGACGGGCAGACACTTGCGCAGGAGGAAAGTTTTGACAAGATCAGCCACGTTCTCCTGCCAAAAGAGATTTCGCCTTTCCGTATCGATTTTCCTAAGATAAGCCGCGACCGCATCCAGAGTGTACACATGCAGCCCAATGCGATGCTGGTGCCGGCTTCAGCCGATCCTGTGATAGGCGTGATGCACCAGGCACTGCAAAGAGACGCGAGAGGACACTCCGTGCTGGTTGGCGAACTTATGAACCAGAGCGGCGCACAGGTCGATATTCCGCATGTGCTTGCCACCTTCTATGACGATGGCGGCAAGGTGATCTGGGTCTCGGATGGATACGTGGATCAATCATTGGCTCCGCAGACGCCAGTCGCATTCAGTATCGGCGTGCGCGATGACCTTGCCCAGCAAATCCATAGCTACAGGGTGACCGTAAACCAGTACAGTCGCGACCGTGCACAGTAAGACAAAGGCAGTCATGAATTCACTTCGACATCGGTTTGTTCTAGGAGTTTTATTGGCCCTTTCCTCATTATGCGCCGCGCAACCACCAGTGCTGGACACGGTACAGGCAGGCGCGGGAACCACTTTGCAGGTTCCCGGCGCCGGCAGTACGGTCCTTTATCTCTTCGGTCCCGCCGGAGTCAGCAAGCGCGAGGTGCAACGCGGCGCGGTCGCCCTCTCTGGCGATGAGTTGAAAGTTGCTGGACGTTACACGGCGATTGTGGACGGTAAGAGTTCAGCTTTCTTCGTAACCGCAGGTCCACTGGAAAAGGTATCGTTCATTGCTCATCCTTCGCGAGTACCCGCCGCCACCAGTGGCGCGGTGTTGGGTTCGGCTTTTCTCTTCGATCGTTTTCAAAACCTTGTGCTGGCCCCCACCCCGGTCAGCTTCAGGCTTGCCGTAGATGGAACGGCGGGTGAAGAGCGCAAAGTGACCGCCAAGAATGGCGTTGCCTGGGTGCAATTGAGTTCGGGGCGACGTGGCGGGCCCGCGCAGTTTGTGGCATCATCCGGTGCTGTCAGCGTGCGCCGTGTGGTGCAGCAGGTGGCTGCTGATCCCTGCTCGATTCGTATGAGGGCCTCGCGCGCGGCCGATGGCAATATTTTGGTAGAGACCGCACCGATTCAGGACTGCTCGGGAAATGCGGTGCCAGATGGCACAATTGTGACGTTCACTTCCGTCGATGCCGCCGGCCGCAGCACGGTGGATGCTCGTATCAAGCGCGGCTTTGCACGGGCAGAGCTACCCGCCTCTTCGTCAGCCACTCTTTCCGTAGCCACAGGAGTTGTCATGGGAAATGAAATCCGCTGGGGAGGTGACCAGTGACAGACGTTTCCTGTTCCCGATTCCGGCTTGCAGCCATGAGATTGATTGTTTCCTTCGGGCTGGCTCTGCTTCCGGCAACGCTCCACGCTGCATCTCCCGCTCCCCTTACGAGCTTCGACGCAGCGTCTGCCACGCCGCGCCCAATCGAAGAGACCACGGCGATGGCCGTACAGCGCGACTATGCGCATGCCTGGCAATCGCTGGTCTTAGCCCTGGAAGAGAATCGTGCCGACTTGCTCAATGAGAACTTCACCGGAGTCGCGCGCCAGCAGTGGCAGAGTGCAATCGCGACCCAGCGGCAGAACGGTCTCAGCCGCCGAATTGTCGACCATGGTCACACAGTGCAAGTCAGTTTCTACTCCCTTGATGGTTCGGCGCTGGAGGCATTTGATAACGCCGACCTTGAGGTTCAGTATCGTGACGGTAGCAAGGTTCTCTATTCCGAGCACGTCCAGGCCCGCTATGTTGTCCTGCTTACTGCGGCGGAAAATAGTTGGAAAGTGAGGATTCTCCAGGAAGTTCCCGCGAGATGAGCGAACGCAAGGCCGCGATGAGATTTGCCCTCGGATTCGGAATATGGAAGCGGCGAATTCTCCTCTTCAGATTTAGCCGAGAGCATTTTGCGTTGTTTTTGGGCCTAAAATAGAAAATGCTCCGATGGCGGGCCTTAGTGCATCCAACTACCATTGGTTTGGTGAATCTGGTGAAAATGAAAATATCCAACAGTTTGCCCGTTGTTGCCCTTCTCGTGGCCTCTCTTGCCGCATACGCTCAACAGCCTGAGGGAGCTCCGGTCTCCTCTGGTGGCCAGGCCTCGGCGCCTACGGCGAAGAATGAGCCCGCGAAAGATGCCAGCGCGGCCGCCAAACCTGTCACCCAGAAAACTCCTGATCGCGCCGATGCTTACTATCATTTCCAACTCGGCCACATGTATGAAGAAATGGTGGCCGTAACCGGCCGCACCGAGTACGCCTCCAAGGCCGTGGCGGAGTACAAAACTGCCCTGCAGGCCGACCCGACCTCGCCCTATCTCGCCTCCGCGCTCGCTGAACTCTATGCTCGCACGGGCGACATCCGTGACGCCGTGGCTGAAGCCCAGGAGGTCATCAGCAACGACCCTGACAACCTGGATGCCCGCCGTTTGCTGGGCCGCATTTATCTGCGCTCTATTGGCGATCTGCAGGGAGGCACGCAGAAAGATACCGAAACCGTGCTCCACCTCGCCTTGGAGCAATATCAGCAAATCGTGCGGTTGGACCCTTCGAGCATCGAGGACCACCTTCTGCTCGGTCGTCTATATCGCTTGAACAATGAGACCGGTAAGGCCGAAGCCGAGTTCCGCGCTTCGGTGAAGCTGCAGCCCTCGTCGGAGGATGCGGTCACTACCCTTGCATTGCTCTATAACGAAGAAGGCGATTCGACCCGCGCCCTGGAAATCCTGAACTCTGTCCCGGAGACGGACCGCTCGCCGCGTATTCAGGCGGTGCTTGGCTATACCTACGAGCAGAAGAAGGAATACAAGAACGCCATCGCTGCTTATCGGAAAGCCGTAGACGCAGACAAAGACAACTTGGACGCTGCGCGCGGACTGGCGCAGAATCTGCTCAACGACAATCAGACCGAGGCCGCCCTCGCGCAGTTTCAGACCATCGCCGCAGCCGACCCGCAGGACGTGCAGACACTGCTGCATATCTCGGAAATCTACCGCAGAGACGGGCAGTTTGAGAAAGCCCTGAACACGCTGAGCAAGGCACAGACTATTGCCCCGGACTCGATGGAAGTTGAGTACAACCGGGCTGTTATTCAGGAGGCGCTGGGGCAATTCGATGACGCCTCGCATCAACTGGAATCACTGCTGGCTCGAACCGATAAGCCAAGTGGCGTGTACTCGGCCTTTGAGCGTAACAACCGCGCCATTTTCCTGGAGCGCCTCGGCACTATCTATCGGGATCAGAACAAGACGGCGGAAGCTATCGACACCTTCCGCAAAATGGTGTCCCTCGGCGACGAGTCTGTAGCGCGCGGCTATCAGCAGATCATCGAAACCTATCGCGACGCAAAGAACTGGCCTGCGGCTACCGCAGCGGCCCGCGAAGCCGTTGAGAAACTTCCCAAGGACCGGAGCCTCCAAATGGTTCTCGCCGGGCAGGAAGCCGATAGCGGGGAAGCCGACGCTGCCATCGCCCGAGTGAAGGCAATGCTCACAGGCAAGCCCGCAGAGGACCGGGAGGTCTGGATTGCTCTGGCCCAGATGAACAGCCGTCTGCGACGGTATCCGGATGCGGAGCAGGCGCTCGCAAAAGCCCTGGAGCTTTCTCCAAAACAGGAAGACAAGGACTACGTCAACTTTATTGCCGGCTCGGTCTACGAACGCGAGAAGAAGTATGACGAGGCCGAGAGCTACTTCCGCAAGGTACTTGCGTCCGATCCGAAGAACGCAACCGCCCTTAATTATCTTGGCTACATGCTGGCCGACCGCGGCACACGTCTCGATGAAGCACTCTCGTTGATCCGCAAGGCAGTCGCGCTCGATCCACAGAACGGCGCTTACCTGGACTCGTTGGGTTGGGCTCATTTCAAGATGGGCAAGTACGATCTTGCCGAGTCTGCGCTACGTAAAGCGGTGGATCGCATGGATAACGACCCGACGGTGCATGAGCATCTTGGCGACGTCTATCAGAAAACAAATCGCCTCAGACTGGCGGTGACCCAGTGGGAGCGCTCGCTGCAGGAATGGAAGAGAACAGTGCCCGCCGAAGTCGAATCTTCCGACGTAGCCAAAGTACAGAAAAAGCTGGACGGGGCGAAGGTGAAACTCGCCAAGCAGGAAGAAAACGCCGCAAAGTAAAACCGAAGCTTGTGGATGCCCTGCCTTTGTCCACTGTATTTGCGGACGGGGCGGGGTTTCTTTTTGCTCCGAACATTGGAATCCTCTAGGTGTACCTCGGCCTGCAACTGCAGCGAAAGATTTTGATCGCTGGATGAATAGTCTGGACCAGCACTTGAGATTTGAACCCGTTCAATTTTTACCTGTTCACTCCGCCGCTCCACCCCAGGTGCTACACTTCCCCCATGTTGGCCTCCTACGCAGTGCGTGTCGAGACGTCACTCGGACGCCGCTATCCAGAACCACCGCATCCTTATCGTGACGACTTCCAGCGCGACCGCGACCGCATCATTCACGCCCGCGCCTTCCGCCGCCTTGAGAACAAAACGCAGGTCTTCACCCAGCGTCTCTCGGATCATTTCCGCACCCGGCTCACCCATACCATCGAGGTTGCGCAGATTTCGCGCACCATTGCCTCCGCGCTCCACCTGAACGAGAATCTGGTCGAAACACTTGCACTGGTGCACGACATCGGTCATCCTCCGTTCGGGCATTCCGGCGAGATCGCACTGCATCTGGCGATGCAGCAGCATGGTGAAACTTTTGACCATAATCTCCACGCGTTGCGCATCGTCGAACAGTTCGAACAGCGTTATGCTTCGCATCCCGGACTGAACCTCACGTTCGAGGTCCGCGAAGGCATCATTAAGCACTCCCACGATTACGCGCCCGCCGCGTACCCGGAGCTTGCAGAATATTTGCTTGATCAGCGTCCGCCACTGGAAGCGCAACTTATTGATCACACCGACGAGATCGCATATAACACCGCCGATCTCGACGATGGCTACGAAGCACGGTTGCTGAAACTGGCGGATATCCGTCGCGAGGTCGCGATCTTCGACCGTTACTTCCGAGAGGTGGAGCGGGAATTCGCTGCTGTGCGCGACAAATTGAAATTCAACGAGGCGCTGAAGCGCATGTTGAATCACCTCGTCACCGACCTCATCGACAACACCAGCCGGCAGATTCAGGCCTCCGGGGTGCAAACCGTCACTGATGTCCGGAATCACCCCGCGCGCTTGGCCACCTTCAGCACCATAACGGATCAGGACCGCGCTCAGGCCAAGCAGTTCCTTTATCAGAATCTCTATCACAGCGAGTCGCTGCGTCCGCAGAAGGCCGACGGGGAAAAGATTGTGCAGGACCTATTCAGCTACTGGTTTGAAAACCCTGCCAGTTTGCCTGCAAGCTACCAACGCGACATGGAATCAGAAACACGAGCCCGCGTGATTTGTGACTACATTGCCGGCATGACCGACAACTACATCCTCGATCAGCATAAAAAGGTCATTGAAAGGGGTGTGGCGAGGTAGCGCAGAGTGCTTCACGCGAAGTACGGCACCTCTGACCCTGTAATTTTTACGTCTAAAGCCCATTCCTACGCCTGACACCTTCAACTTTGATTCCTGGTTCTCGCTGAAAATAAGACACTTACATCAGTTTTCGAGTTTGGCATCTGAACTGTAGTAGTAACTGTGTCGCGCCACCGCCCCAGGCGGTACGCAGCCTGAGAGCGGGTTACTCCGCCGGAGGAATATTTAAAATGAAAAATCGTTTCCTGTTTGCCTTGCCCCTTGTTGCTTCGCTTGCCCTGCCGCTCGTTGCGCAGCAAAGCGGCACCTCACCGGATCAACAGCCTGCTGCACAGTCGCAAACGGCCGACTCGAACTCACCAATGGTCAACCCTGACAAGCAACTCGAGCCGCTCAAGCCCGATACCCGGGAAGGCTTTTGGGGACACTTGAACCCCTTCGCGCGCAAGAAGTATGTGCAGCGCCAACTTGCCCCGATCCGGGATCGCGCCAACGAACTTGATGAGCTGACGGCGAACAACTCCAGAATGTTGAAGGATGTAGACTCCCGCGCCACGGCTGGAATCCAGCGCGCCGACGCCCACGCATCTTTGGCGGATCAGCACGCTGTAGACGCCGCAAACCGCGCCCAGATGGCAAACCAGACTGCACAACAGGCTAGTACCCATCTGCAGTCCGTCTCGCAGGTCGTGCAGAACCTTGATCAGTATCAGAGCGCCAACCAGGTTGAGATTCGCTTCCGTCCCGGTGCTACGGCTCTGAGCAAGAACGCCAAGGATGCGCTTGACCAGCTTGCGGAAACCATGAAGGACCAGAAGGGTTATGTTGTCGAGGTCCAAGGCTTTAACCCGGGACGCGGGGCTGCCGCAATTCAACAGTCTCAGCATCTTGCGGATTCGGTGGTCCGCTATCTCGTGATCAATCATCAGATCCCGGTTTATCGTATCTATGAGCTTGGACTTGGCAATGCCAAGATCCAGACCGCATCGAACGACTCGACAGGCAAGCCCGCACATGGAAGCCGCGTGGAAGTTACTCTGCTCAAGAACAGCGTCGGCGATCTGCAGGCCAATCAGCAGACGCCCTCTATGTCACAACCGCAGTAACCTGCAAGAAAGTCGCAGGTTCAGTAAAGGCGTGGGCCATAAGGCTCGCGCCTTTGTTTCGACCGTTGCAACATGGCGAACACTACTGCCTGTTTCGTGCTATCTTTGCACCGACCGATGCTATTTTCCGAGCCATCTGAGTTTTTGTTCACGGCCGGGTATGATTCGCCCGTGGGCCACCTCGACCTTGCCATGAGCGAGCGTGGATTGGTCAGCGTTGCGTTTCATGGCCGGTGGGCAGCTCCCCACGGCAGCAAAAATGTGCGCTGGATTGAAGAACCAGATCGTTTTCGCGATGTGACTTGCCAATTGGATGAGTACTTCGCCGGAACGCGTCGTGAGTTTGTGCTCCCACTCGATTTGCGCGGCCCCGAATTCCACATGCGTTGCTGGCAAGGACTTTTGCGCATTCCCTACGGCCAGACTTGGTCCTACGCTCAACTCGCCCGTGAAGTCGGCTCGCCACAAGCGTCGCGAGCAGTCGGGCAGGCGAACCATCACAATCCGGTCGCGATCATCGTCCCCTGCCACCGGGTCATCGCTTCCGATGGCACCCTTGCTGGATTCGGCGGCGGCCTTCCAGCGAAAGAATTCCTGCTCAATCTTGAGGGTGCACGTTTCCGCCCGTCGGTTCCTGAACAGAGCAGCCTGTTTGGCAAACTCGCCGTCTAGTCACCTACTATTTCTGCGCAGACACCATGGGCGCGACTTCGATGTGGTCCACAACTTTGCGATCCCAGGCGTAACTCCGCGCCAGGCGCTGAGCCTGCAAAAGCTCTTCGGTTCCAGCCGCCCGGCCTTCCAGTGTCACCAATTCATCGTCCACTCTTACCGTGATCGTCGAATCCCTCAGTTTGGGATCGCCAGCCAACGCGTCCGAAATCTCGGTCTGCAAGCTGCGAGCATCCCGTGTAGCAGACATTGCCCACTCCGGCCGGGTTGGAATCTTTTTCGAAACCGGGGGCGCAGCTTGCGTTTCGTTTTTCGGCTCGGATACAGCCGAAATCGCTGGGCTCGTCTGCACCGGGGGCTTTGACCGCGTTGCGGTTTGTTTTGTGGGAATCCTGTTGGTCGCCTGATTTGCGGACTTTGCCCTGGGGTGTTTCACAGCCGAAGGTGACGACCCCTCTGCGGCGGGACGGGGCATATGATTCCGGGTTTCTGCACGCCCGTTGGTCGGCTCAATCACAATCTCCTGTGAGATTGCCTTGGTCGTAAGCAGCGCGAACCCAAGAATCACCAACAGCGACCCTCTGTGCATGAATCGTCCCCAATCAAAGTTGATCATCTCTGACTTACCACCTCGGCTCCATTTTTTAGGATGCCTCCGCCTGCGCTCCTGCCGCATGAGAAGGGTTTTGGAATAATGCGCAAGCGGCATCTTAGTAACAGGATTCGCTTGGGCTGCCTTGATGCCAGGCGCGTGCCGCCGTAAACTCCATTTATGCCGTCCCACGCCGGGCACTCTCACGCTCATCCCCCTCTTACCGCCCGGATGCTGCGCCTTGCCTTGGGATTTACGCTGGCCTACATCATTCTGCTGGTGGTTGCGGGATTCCGGGCACACAGCCTGGCGCTGCTGTCGGAGGCCGGGCATAATGTTTCCGATTTCTTTGCCCTCCTGCTTTCCTGGGTCGCAGCCTATCTAAGTGAGCGTCCTGCCACAAACATCAAAACCTATGGATGGCGTCGCGCCGGAGTCCTAGCCGCGTTTGTGAACGCCGTCACCCTGATCGTTATCGCGGTCCTGATCTTCTATTCGGCTATCGAGCGCTTGTCACATCCCGAACCAGTGCAGGCCGGACTGATGATGTGGGTCGCCGGAGCCGGTGTCCTGCTCAACGGAGCCATTACCTTGCTGCTGCTCCGCGGTGGACGGGACCTCAACCTGCGTTCGGTGCTGATTCATGAGATTGGAGACACGCTCTCCACGGCAGCGGTGATTGCCGGAGGCTGGATCATTCTTGTTACAGGCCGAAGCTGGATCGACCCGGCACTTTCAATTGGCATCTCCGGCATGGTTCTGTGGTCATCGATCAGCATTGTGCGGGAGAGCCTCAACATTCTGCTGGAAGGCGCGCCAAGCGGCATGGAACTCGAGACGATCATCACCGAATTACGCTCAGTGCCAGGAGTCCTCGATGTTCATGATCTGCACATTTGGAGCATTGGCAGCGACACCCATGCGCTCTCTTCCCATATAACGATTGCCGACATACCGCCTTCGGAAAGCAACGCCATCCTCGACGAACTGCGCCAGATGCTCGCCAAGCGCCACCATATCCACCACACCACTATTCAGTTTGAGAGCGCCGATTGCGATCTGGCGCACGGTTGCGTCATGCCCATTCCTCATAACCACTCGCATGATGCCGCTGATCTTCCGGGACGGAACCCGCACCCAGGAAGTTCGCACTGAGGGATCGATCCATGCGTCTTTGTTTCGCCGCAGTCGTCGTTGTTTTCGCGCTCGCGCTCACCGGATGCAAATCCGAGTCTGCCCTGCCTCCCAACCCAACCTCGCTCATCAACAACACTCGCGACCGTCTCAACCCCTTCCGCTTCACTGTCACAACCGATCCCGCTTCGCCGAGTGCCAAAGGACCGATCATGCTCAAGATTCACGTCATCGACGCGGCCAATCAGCCTGCGGATGGGGTTACGCTCAATGCAGATGTCTCGATGAGCGGCATGGATCGCGGTGCCCAGCACCTGACCCTGAGTGGCAGAGGGGATGGCGATTACGAGGCGCAAATGAATCTGGAAATGCCCGGCACCTGGGACCTGGATTTGACTGCTACCAAGGATGGCAAGAGCCGCCAGCAGAGGCTCAGCATTCAAGTTGGCGGATAGAGAAGTTGCAGGGTCGGCGTATCCACGACCCATGCGAACCCACATTTGCTAATTAAAAAAGAAGCTGCCTGTGTTCCCGGCCTTACGCGTTCACCGTCTCGCCCTTTAACTTCTCCGCCTGGAAATGGGTGATCAGAGCATCGACGAAGGGCTGAAGTTTGCCTTCCATGACCTGGTCCAACTGGTGAACGGTCAGGCCGATGCGGTGGTCGCTGACGCGGTTCTGGGGAAAGTTGTAGGTGCGAATTTTTTCGCTGCGATCACCGGATCCGACCTGCGAGCGGCGCTCCTTGGCCAGTGCTTCCTGCTGCTTGGCCTGCTCCAGTTCGTAGAGGCGCGAGCGCAGAACGCGCATTCCTTTTTCGCGATTCTTGATTTGCGACTTTTCATCCTGGCAGCTGACCACGGTGTTGGTGGGCAGGTGAGTGATGCGGACTGCCGAATACGTGGTGTTCACCGACTGTCCGCCAGGGCCGGAAGAACAGAAAGTATCGATACGGATGTCTTTGGCTTCGATCTTGATGTCCACGTCTTCAGCTTCCGGAAGAACGGCGACGGTGATTGCCGAGGTATGGACCCGGCCCTGCGTTTCCGTGTCTGGAACGCGCTGAACGCGATGCACGCCACTCTCATACTTGAGCTGGGAGTAAACGCGCTTGCCTTCGATGATGGCGATGACTTCCTTGAGACCGCCGACGGAGGATTCCGAGTTGGACATCACTTCCACCTTCCAGTGACGAGACTCAGCGTATCGCATATACATGCGGAAGATTTCCGCGGCGAACAGGGTGGCCTCATCGCCTCCGGTGCCCGCACGAATCTCAAGAACAACGTTCTTTTCGTCGTTAGGATCCTTGGGCAGGAGAAGCACTTTCAACTCTTCCAAGCTCACGGCGAGCTGCTGTTCGAGGCTGTGCAACTCCTCTTGCGCATACGCGACCATGTCAGGGTCTGTTTCGCCCTCGAGCATGGCGCGAGAGTCGGCAATTCCGCTCTCGAGCTTCTTGTACTCGTAATATTTTTCCACGATGGAAGCGAGCTCGCCCTGGGCCTTGGCAGTTTTCTGGTAGAGCGCCGAGTCATTGGCAGTCTCTGGCGCGGCGAGCACGTCGTTGAGTTCTTTCCAGCGCGCTTCGATTTGAGCTAAACGGTCAAACATGATGCTCCTGAACTTTCAGGCAGGGCGGGAAGTTCACGCCATAGCCGGACACAAACCTGGATTCAATGAAGACAATGGGGCAGGGGCGGCGGGCGCCGCTAGAGGTGCAATTGGGGGGCAATCAATGACAAATTGGCAACCGGCTTCATGAGATTACCAACTCTCCGCCCTGCTGCGCTTCCAACTGCATGGCGCGATGAAGGGCGACAATTGCGCACTCGACCTGGGTATCGTCTGGCGGTTGAGTGGTGATGCGTTGCAGCCAGAGTCCTGGGGCAGTCATCATGGCAAATAGCGAGGAACGCCGTTTGGCCGCATAGCGGATGATTTCATAGGAGCCGCCTGCGATCACCGGAAGCAGGACGATGCGGGACGCAAAGCCAGCCCAGAATCCGTGCACTGGCACCAGTGCATAAACCCCAATAGAAATGATCATGACTGTCATCAGAAAGCTGGTGCCGCAGCGTGGATGGTAAGTCGAATAGCGCTGCACGGCGGCGGCCGTGAGAGAATCATGATTCTCAAAGGCGAAAACGGTCTTGTGCTCGGCGCCATGGTACTCGTAGACCCGGCGAATATCCTTCCAGCGCGAGGTGAGCCAGATGAACCCGAGAAAAATCGAGAGGCGAATGATGCCTTCAATCAGGGCAAACAGCACGGAGTTGCCGGTTTGCGGATATATGTGACGCAGTGAACGGGTAGCTGCGAAGGGCAGGAACTTGTACATAAAAATGAAGAAGCCAAGCGAGAGCGCAATATTGAATGCTGCCACCCAGCCGCTCATCTCAAGCTTTTCTCCGCTTGCTGTTTTCTCGTCTTCCAAGGCTACGTCCGCCGAATAGCGCAGGGCTTTGAACCCGAGCACCATTGCCGAACCGAGGGTGATGATGCCACGAATGAAAGGCCATGCCTTCCACGGGCTCTTGTCGCTGGGTCTGGCCAGCGGTTCGGAGTGGATGGCCAACTCCCCATCCGGCTTGCGAATGGCGATACCCCAGGCGTGCGGAGCACGCATCATCACGCCTTCCAAAACGGCCTGACCGCCGACGAGGGTCTCCTCGGCGCTCTCCAATGCGAGCGAAAGCTGTAGAGCAGCGTGAAAGCGTAAATGCGAGCGGAAAGACATACTTTTTATTAGACGCTCAAAACTGGATGGAGGACGCAGCGAGTGACTCCCCTGAAGAAGGGTAAGGCGGCCAGCAGCGCGCTGTCAACGCAACCGGGCTATTCATTGCCCGCGATGGCCGCGTTCGTAGAGGTTGAGGCAAGGCAGACCTGGTTACGACCGGCTTCCTTGGCCTGATAGAGGGCGTCATCCGCAGCACGGACAACGTCGTCGCGGGTGATGCCATTGCCTGGAAACTCTGCCACGCCAACGCTGACTGTGACAGGGTAGGGGACCCCCGGAAATTCATTGTTTGCCACGGCGCAGCGGAGCTTGTCAGCTACGGCAGCAGCGCTGGTTCCCTGGGTTGCGGGCAGGACGATAGCAAATTCTTCACCACCGTAGCGACACACAACATCAACTTTGCGCAATTGGCGAACGAAGATCGCGGAAACTGCGCGCAAGACGTCGTCGCCCAGCATGTGCCCGAATTCGTCGTTAATTGTTTTGAAATGATCGAGATCGATCATCAGAACACTGACTCCGCCACCATAGCGGGCGGCGCGGGTGACCTCGTCAATCATGCGCGACTCGAAATAGCGGCGATTGAAGACGCCAGTGAGTCCGTCGCGATATGCGAGTTGGCGAACGCCCTCCACATATCGGGCATTCTGGGTTGCGGTGGCCAGAATGTCAGCTACTGACTCTAGGGCCTGAATGTCGTTGGCAAGAAACTCCTTGCTTTGCATGGTGGCGCAGACCAGCAGCCCGATATTTTCGCCGAACGACACCAGCGGCAGGCAGACCTCTTCGCGCGCCGTGGGGAAACAGCCAGCAGCACATTGAGAGGGGTCGCCGGAATACGGGTTATGTCCCACACTAGGGATCGTGCAGGGGGTTCCTGCGGGGAGTACGTCCCCTAATTTGAGTAGCACGGGCAGAGTGCCGTGCTGCGCGCGCAATACGAGGTTGCCATCCTCGTCCCGGAGGAAAATAGAAACGTGATCCACCGAAAACGATTGCGGAAGCTGGGCACAGAGGCGATCAAGCAGTTCCTTGAGATCGAGCTCTACTGTGGTTCGTTTGGCGATGGCGTTGATGGCCTCCAACTGGGCAGCGCGGCGCTGCAGCAGCGAGTAGAGCTTGGCGTTCTGCAAGCCGATTGATGCCTGGGTGGCAAACAGCGTAAGGAGGTCCACCGTCTCATTGTCAAAGAATTCCGGTAGGTTGCTCTGGCAGTCAAGCACACCGACAACTTCATCACGGACCATGAGAGGGATGGCAAGCTCGGAACGCGTGCTGGGGATGCCCGGTATGTAGCGCGGGGCAGTGAGCACGTTCGGGCAATAAATGGGGCGCCTCGCTTTGGCGGCGGCTCCGGTGATGCCCTTGCCAAATGGAACCGAGAAGCTCTCGGTCAAACTGCTGTCGCCGAAATACGCCCGAATTGTCAACTCCTGGGACGCTTCATCGAGCAGCATGATGCTGCCATTTTGCAGATGAAAATAGTCATGGACGATCGCGAGAACCTGGTTCAGGACCTCGTCGAGATCGAAGGTCGACAATACCGCCTGACTTGCGTCGTAAAGGATAGCAATTCGTTGCATAAAATAGCCTAAGGACGACGTGGTTAGGGGGAAGGCTTCACAATCTTACCTTAACGCGGGCGGCGAAGCGTTTTTTTGTATCGATACCAAAGTTCCAAGATTCCCATTACGACAAGACAAAACCAGAAATCAACGACCAGCCCAAGATCAAAACCTGCATTGTTGTGACGAGCCGCCGGAGGCAGAAAACGGGAACAGGCAAAGTACAGGGCATTGCCGATCAACACTGCTGCCAGCGATCTCCAGAAATTGCCAGGCACAAGTATTGGACACCTCCGGTGAGAGAAAAGTTGGCAACTGGCAGCTCGGGAAGTAGGACGGGCCTGGTCAGGAATGCTGTATCATGCGAATAATGAAGGACTTGCACACAGAACTTCAGCATTTGAAAGGTGTTGGCCCGCGCGCGGCAGAGACCCTCGCCGTCAAGGGAATCCATACCCTCGAAGACCTTCTCTATTACCTGCCGTTCCGCTACGAAGACCGGATTAACCCCCGCACAATCGAGCAGTTACAACCAGGAGAGATGGCTTCGGTCATCGCCGAGGTGCGTACCAGTGGTCTATTCAAGACCAAGCGGATGCCGATTTTTGAGATGACCGCCGGACAGGGGCGCAGCAAACTTAAGTGCTTATGGTTTCGCGGTGGCTACCTGGAAGGGAAGTTTAAACCGGGCGCATTGGTAGCGCTCTACGGAAAAGTTGAATTTTCAAATTTTGCGCGTGGCGGCTTGCAGATGCTGCAACCGCAGTTCGAGATTCTGCACGAGCCCCCCGTCGACGGTGAAGCGGCTCCCGAGAGCGAGGAACAGAAGCACTTCGAATCGCTGGAAATCGGACGCATCGTTCCGATCTACGAAGCTGCGGGAAAGCTCAATGCGCGCTGGTTCCGGCGTGTGATTCGCGGGGCACTCGAGCAAATGCCGGAGGAGGTTTCTGACTCGATTCCAGCGGTGATACGCGGCAGGCTTGGGCTGATTCCACGAGCCGAAGCTTTCTGGAATGTACATTGGCCCGATGCGGGGGAGAGTTTTGCGGAACTGCAGTCGGCGAGAACTCCGGCGCACCAGCGGTTGATTTTCGAGGAATTCTTTTTTCTGGAGTTAGGGCTGGAGTTGAAGCGGCGCAAGGCGCGAATGCAGCCGGGCATCGGCTTTGAGATCAACAACCAGGTGCGAGCGGCGCTGAAGCGGGTGCTTCCTTTCCATCCCACCAAGGCGCAGAAGCAGGTGCTGAAGGAAATCGTGGAAGATATGGCCCGCCCGTCACCGATGAGGCGCTTGTTGCAAGGTGACGTGGGTTCGGGCAAGACGATTGTTGCCTTTGAAGCGGCGACCGTGGCAATGGAGAATGGTTACCAGGTCGCGATGATGGCCCCGACTGAGATTCTTGCAACTCAGCATTATCTTTCGGCGCGGCAAATTCTGGAACCGGCAGGCTACCGCGTAGTGTTACTGACCGGCTCTCTCGAAGAACAGCGCAAACGCGCCATCCGCAGCCATGTAGCGCGCGGCGACGCGCAGATGGTGATTGGCACTCACGCATTACTGGAAGACAAGGTGGAATTCGAACGCCTGGGGCTAGTGGTGGTCGATGAGCAGCACCGTTTCGGGGTGATGCAACGCATGAAATTAATGCGCAAGAACAGCGATGTGCAACCCGACGTGCTGGTGATGACGGCAACTCCGATTCCACGCACGTTGGCCTTGACTCTATACGGCGATCTTGACGTGAGCGTGATCGATGAGTTGCCGCCGGGCCGTACTCCGGTGAACACGAGGGTCGTGGGTGACGAGCGCGCGGCAGAAGTTTGGGAGTTTGTACGAAAAATGGTATCCGGCGGACAACAAGCCTTCGTCGTCTATCCCGTGATTGAAGAAAGCGAAAAAGATACAGGCCTGAAGGCAGCAATCAAGATGTATGACGAACTGCGCAAGACGGTTTTTCCCGGGTTGAAACTCGGATTGCTGCACGGACGCATGAGCGCCGACGAGAAAGATGAAATCATGCGGCGCTTCAAGGGCGGAGAACTGCACATTCTTGTTGCTACTACCGTGGTTGAGGTGGGCGTGGACGTTCCAAATGCATCGGTAATGATTATTGAACACGCAGAACGCTTCGGACTCTCGCAGATGCACCAGTTGCGCGGGCGCATTGGCCGCGGCGGGCAGAAGTCCTACTGCGTGCTGATGACCGGAGGCAAGATCAGCGAAGAAGCCCAGCAACGGCTCGACACCATGGTTCGCACCAGCGATGGATTCGAGATCGCGGAAAAAGACCTGGAACTGCGCGGTCCCGGCGAGTTCTTTGGCACGAAACAAGCCGGTATGCCGAGCCTGCGCGTAGCAAACCTCATCCGCGACCGGAAACTGCTGGAGTTGGCAAAACGCGAGGCGCGCGGGTTACTGGAGGAGAGCACCGAGGAGATTTCGGGGGAGGAAAAGCGGGTGGCCGTGCAGTACTTGAGAACGCACTGGAACCGGCGATATGGGCTGGTCGAGGTCGGATAGAAACCGTCTCGGGCGCGCCAGAGATGTACGAGCCTTCGCATATTCGGTTTTTGGCCGAGCATCATACTGTTTAAGCATTCTGCGCGGAGTAGCGCGTTCGGTGTAGGCTTGGAGGCATGATTCTGGGCATTGGCGTAGATCTGTGCGAAGTGGATCGGATGGAAGCGGCGATTACGCGACATGGCGAACGCTTCCTGGAGCGCATCTACACGTCGGCCGAGCGCGCCTATTGCGAATCCAAGGTGAACCGCATGGAGCGCTTTGCTGGGCGCTTTGCCGCTAAAGAAGCGGCAATGAAGGCGATCGGTACCGGGTGGCGGCGTGGTGTGGCATGGCGCGACTTCGAGGTGACGAGGGCGGCCAGCGGGCAGCCGGTCATTCTCTTTCACGGAGCGGCGCGCAAGATTGCCGATGAACTGGGAGTGAAGCGGGCGCTGGTTTCGATCACCCACATCAAGAGCATGGCCATGGCACAAGTGGTGCTGGAGGCCGGGTGAGAAGGCATTGCGCGAGTAAAGTTCCGAGCAGGTTTGTTATGATTCGATTCAATTGCGATTGGAGAGACCGTGCCTAGTCAAAAGCAACTTCGCTGGTCTCAGCTCAGGGTTGGGCTGACCGTTGTCTTCGCCGCGGTGGTTCTTGCGTTCCTCGTATTCTTGATGAGCGGTACCACCGGTCTGTTCACGCCGACAATGCGCGTTATCGCCTACACCGACAATGCAGGTGGACTGCGCAATGGCGCGCCGGTACGACTGCAGAGCGTTGATATCGGTAACGTTGAACGCATCCAGATTGTGGATCACAAGGGCGATAAAGGCGCGACGCCTGTGCAGATCGTGATGAAGGTGAATGCGAAATTCCAGCCCTTCATCCACACCGACTCCAAGGTTTTGCTTTCTACGTCTGGAGTGCTGGGCGAAACTTTTATTGACATCGACTCAACGCACGCCCAGGGAGGAATAGCCCCAAATAACTCCGAGTTACAGGCTCAGGACGTTCCTGATCTGCAGGACGTGGTTCGCTCCTCGCAATCCACCTTGCAGAACGTGAACATCCTGGTCACCCGGTTGGACCGCATCGTGAGTGCGGTGGAAGATCAGAAGGGCTCCGTTGGAAAACTGATCTACGACAAGCAGCTTTATAACAATTTGAACGGCTCGGTTGCGCAGGTGAATACCCTGCTCAGCGACATTGACAAAGGTCGCGGCAGTCTTGGGAAGTTGTTGAACGACGACACTCTGTACACTCGCGCCAATGCGACTATCGACAAGCTGAACTCAATTGCCGACAACGTGAACAACGGCAGTGGAACCATCGGTAAACTGATTCGCGATCCATCGCTCTATGACAATGCAAACCAAACACTGGCAAAGGCGAATCAATTGATGGATGGAATCAATCGTGGCGAAGGTGGGCTGGGCAAGTTTGCTAAAGATCCGGAGTTCGCGAAAAAGTTGGACCTGCTGGTCACAAACCTCTCAACCATCGCCAGCGAATTGCAAGCCGGCCAGGGTACGGCGGGCAAACTGCTGAAAGACCCATCGCTCTACAACAACGCTGACAAGATGCTGGTCGAGAGTCGTGGCCTGGTTACTGCAATTCGACAGGATCCGAAAAAGTACTTGAGCATCAAGCTGCATATCTTCTAGGCGGAAACAAATATGGGAGATACGCAAAGAGTTCTGTTGCAGGTCGGAACAGCCCTCGCGGTGGTTTATCTGGGATGGTGGATTTATCGGCATCCGCGTAAGTCACTTTTTTACGGCGATTTGGCAAATCAACCTGCCGCTCAACAGTTCATGAGAGTGTTGGGTACCTTGGCTATGTTCATCGGAGCCTACGCAGTTGTCGTAATTACTGCAGGTCCGTATCTTCCCGACGCTTTTGTGGGTCTGATTGCGGCTGTCTTTGGCATCGCAGTGACTTGGTGTGCCAGGAGAATTCCTGCGCGCTCAGAATAATTGACTTCTCCCTGCACTCACGTTGCGATTGACTAAACTAGAGTTCTACAGTCCGGAAAATTGTAAAGAACCATTACGACTCTCGAAAATCAGCGGTATTCCTGATAACTTCGCAGGAATCACCTACAAAGAATTTTTGCGTATGCCAGCGAGGTAACTTCCAAATGCGATTCCTTAAAATTGTTTCCGCGGCGCTGCTGATTTGCGGTGCTGCGATGGCTCAGACAACAACGACTCCCGCGGCTCCAGTGAGTTTCGACCGGTCGGCAATGGATGTAAAAGCCGATCCCTGCCAGGATTTCTACCAGTACGCTTGCGGGGGATGGCGCGAAGCGCATCCGATGCCAGCCGACAAAGCGCGCTATGGCCGTTTTGACGAGCTGCGGGAATACAACCTCTACCTGCTCCGCTCAATTCTGGAAGACGCGGCCAAGCCGGGCAAACACACTGCAAATGAAACGAAAGTCGGCACCTTCTACACCGCGTGCATGGACGAAAAGGCTATCGAGGCAAAAGGAATTCAGCCGATCGAGCCCTGGCTGAAGAAAGTCGCCGCGATCCGCAATAAACAACAGGCGCTGGATCTGATCGCAGAGATGCAGAAGGAAGGACTGCGCCCTGTCTTCGGTTTCGGCATAGGGCCAGATCTGCACAACTCGACAATGAATATTGCCCACGTCGATCAAGGCGGTTTGACCTTGGCCGACCGCGATTACTATCTGAAGCAGGACGCGAAGATGGTGGAAGTTCGCGGCAAGTATCTGGAGCATATCGTCAATTTGCTGGTGCTTTCCGGCGAAACGACGGAACAAGCGGACAAGGACGCCAAGACGATCCTGGCGCTGGAAACCAAGATTGCTGATGCTTCGATGGATCGCGTGTCGCGTCGCGACCCTAAGAATCGTGACCACAAGATGACGGTCGCCGATCTGCAAAAACAAGCGCCGGAAATCGATTTCCCGCGATATTTCAAACTGGTGGGCTCGGCAACATTCGATTCGCTGAACGTTGGCAATCCTGAGTTTTTCCAGAAGTTCAGTGGGTTGTTGAACTCCGAGCCACTTGAGAATTGGAAAACGTATTTGCGCTGGCGCGTGGTAAAAGGCGCGGCCCCGCTGCTTTCCAAATCTTTTGTGGATGAGAACTTTGCGTTCCAAGGCAAATATCTTTCCGGCCAACAGGAGTTGGAAGCGCGCTGGAAGCGCTGCACCGCCATGACGGACAACAGTCTCGGCGAAGCGCTCGGCCCGATCTACGTCGCGAAGGCGTTCCCGAAAGAAGCCAAGGAGCGGATGGATGTTCTGGTGGCCGCAATCGAGCAGTCCATGGGCAAAGACATTCAGAACCTGGAGTGGATGAGCCCGGAGACCAAGAAGGCCGCTGACGCCAAACTCGGTAAGGTAAGCAACAAAATCGGCTACCCGGCCAAGTGGAAGGATTACCGCAAAGTCGTGATCAAGAGTGACGATTTTGTCGGCAATGCGCGCGCGGCCAGCGTATTTGAACAGAAGCGCGAACTCGCCAAACTGGGCAAGCCGGTAGATAAGACCGAGTGGGGTATGACGCCTCCTACGGTGAACGCCTACTACAGTTCCAGCGAGAACAACATCAACTTCCCAGCTGGAATCCTGCAACCTCCGTTCTTCAGCGCCAAGGTGGATGAGTCGGTGAATTACGGTGGCATTGGCGTGGTGATTGGCCATGAGCTAACCCACGGCTTTGACGACCAGGGCCGCAAGTTCGATGGCGACGGCAACTTCACCAACTGGTGGGGTCCAAACGATGGGCCGGAGTTCGAACGGCGCGCGTCATGCGTTGCCGATGAGTACTCCAGCTTTGTCTCCGTGAAGGACGACAAAGGCGAGGTTCACCTGAACGGCAAACTCACTCTGGGCGAGAACACGGCAGACAATGGAGGCCTGAAGCTTGCCTACATGGCCATGACCAGGCAACTGGGACAGAAGGCTGGCGAGAAAATCGACGGCTTCACTCCGGAGCAACGCTTCTTTATCGGCTTCGCCCAGGTGTGGTGCGAAAACATTACCCCGCAGCGCGCTCGTGAGCTAGTACTGATTGATCCGCACTCGCCGGGCAAGTTCCGGGTGATTGGAACGGTGCTGAATTCGCCGGAGTTCCCCAAGGCCTTCGGCTGCAAGGCAGGCGATGCGATGGTACCGCAGAACGCTTGCATCGTCTGGTAGGGCAAAGCTGTAGTTCTGAGCGTCTTAAAGGGAAGCCTGCGACGAGATCGCGGGCTTTTCTACGTTCAGCTTCCTCATCTCGGCTGACTGAACCAGAGATATGAACACTTAGATTTATGCCCAGAGATTTATGCCCAGAGACGCCACTCTTGGTCGGAGAGCATCCAAGAGTCACATGCAGTTCCGGCAAGCGGAGGTACAAAATGAATCGAGAACGGGCGCTGAAAGTTGTGTTGGTGGTAGTCGGATTGCTGTTTTCCGCACTGATTTATCCGATGATCAGCTTTGTACGGCAAGAGCCGGCGCTGGCTATGATGCTCAGCGTCTATGTGACGCTCGGCATTTTCTTGCTACTCGCGGCGCGCAACCCCTCTGCGAATCGCAGCCTGATTGCATTCACGGCATGGTCGAGCCTGGCGCATGCCGCCCTGATGGGGGTACAGGCATTCAGCAACATGATTGCACGCAGAGAACTGATTGGCGTGGTGGTTCTCGCTGGCATCGGAGTAACCCTGATTGGACTTGCTCCAGGAAAGCAATCGTCGACAGATCGAGTGGCTCGGTTGGCGGCGTAGAGGCCAATCCCGAACTAACCAATTCAAGCCAGAAGAATGCTTGAATGAGCCCATCGCAGAATGGTGAGATACCCGGTCCGTTAGAGTCCTGGCTAGTAGGTTATCGACCGCTACGCAAGAAGAAAGCGGCCCCGCGAGGCCGCCTCTCTGTCGCTTGGAGAAATTAAAAGACCTGTCCCGGAGGCGCTTGTGCCATTGCCTCTTTGCGCGCCTTTTCGTCGCCGAACTCAATCCGCTTGCCGCTCTTATTCTGCAGATTGATAAGCGTCGTGAAGATCTTGTCCTTGCCCAGTTTCATCACCAGCGTCTGCGGTTTCTCGTTAGCGTCGGTGTACTCCATTGTGAACAGGTTCTCTTTCACTTTCTTGGGGTGTACTCCCATGACGAGGCTGTAGCCCACGGCCATGTGGCTCTTCAGGCCATACTCCAGACGCCTGATCTGGGTGTACGGAACCGAAAGATCAACGTCTTTACCCTTGAAGGTGAACTCCTTCTCGGCATCGGCGCGTGCAACGGCGTGCGCGCCTTTCTTAAGGCCGGCGGTGGATTCAATCAGGGTACCTTCGTCGTTGCTCGCAAAAGCCGGCGCGATCGCGCAGAGTGCGAAGGCACTCAGCAGAAGAACGGCAGAAAGAATACGCTTCATTAAGTCTTCTCCTTAGATTCGTTGCTTCGGTGAATTAACACTTAAAGAAACCACACAATTGATTTCCGTCTTCGTCGATGATGCTGCGCACGTGAACCTCGATTTCGCCGCCGTCAGGCTTCTGCAAAATCATCAAGGTCACGCTGACGCCCAGGCTGCGGATCCGCTCGAAGCGAACCTTCACGGGCTTGTCTTCAGGCCAGTCCCTCGGGTTGACGTGATTGGTGGAGAAGAACTTCTTCTCCATCATGCCAACGTAGTACACCCTGCCCACACGCACTGCGAAGTAGTGGTCGCTGTAGTAGCGGGTTGTGTCGAGATGCGAGTTGTCGATGTAGTGCGTAATCACGACGTGTGTTTTCGTGATCTCTTTCGCCAATACGCCGTCCAGATATTCGCGATCCTTCTTTCCCGCAAAGCCCGGCTGCGCCAAACACACGAACATGGCAACGGCTAGCAGGAATGCCAACTTCCGTCTCATGAGAACATCTCCTGATTTGTTTTGGACTGCCGACTGCTTGCACAAACAACGGCTACCGAAGGGCTCGCTCGCCGGTCTGGCTGGCGCTCTTCGGTCTGACTGGGCCCCAATTACGGTCTCTGACTTTTTATGGCTGCTTAGCACCTTAGTGTTAAGCTTCTACCTTGTCAATTCAAACCTGTTTGGAGGCCCTCATTGCGTCGATTAATCGTCTTTGCCGCCCTGCTTCTGAGCCCGCTCTCCCCCGCCCAGGTCTTTCCGGCAAATCCATCGAACACTATGACGCCGGTGGGGCAAGCTCGACTCTTGCGCGTAGTCAGCGGCAAGCAATCGCGCGCACAGTGCGACATGAACCTGGTGCTCCACGGCACTCCGCCTAAAGGCGATACGATAGGCCTTCCCGCAACTCCGGTGAAGATCTTCTTCCAGCCGCTTTCGGTGAATCCGAAATCGGATTGCGTGCGCAATTTAAGGGTGCACGACAGCGGCACCATGAAGTTGGAAAAGCAGTTCCAGGGCGACAAGCGATTTGAACTGATGAAGAACCGCGAGGAGGCCGACTATGTGTTCAGTATCGTGATGCTGAACAACAAGAATGTCGCTGTGCTGGTCTCGCAGGGAATTTACAACCGGGCGGTGCAATGGAGCGATTCGCACGCGGCGCGCGTTGATTTGTACGAGCTTTGGAGCAACGCCATCTGGCGCTCCAACCAAGCCAACCAGCGGATGAAGAGCGCTGGCGTGGCGGTGATCACTTACGGGCTCTACCGCGATGTAGGCAACAAATCCGCGGCGGAGTTGATTGCGCTGTTCAAGAGTGACTTTGGTGACTTTGCAGAATAGCGCTCATCTTCGGCGCGAGTGTAGGTTTTGGCCGCCGTTAGGCAGTGCGCCCCTTGAAATCGATCTCTGGTCGGGAGACGTGGGCGGTGCTGGGCCCTTCACTGGCCGCTCAGGGTGACACGCTCAAGACGAGGATACATCGACCGTGCAGCCGCTATTGATGGTCGGAATCATCTGACGCCACTGCATGAGATATTCTCTCCGCTCCCAATTCTCTACGCAGGGACTCTACTCGTCGCCTCCACGCCACGGCCAGCACACAACCAATGCTGATCAGTCCGGCGCTTAGCCCGATCCACAATCCATGCACTCCCCAACCGCGTCCAAAGCAGAGCCACGCGCCCAGCGGCAGTCCGACAAGCCACCAGCCAACAAAATCCGTAATCATGGCAATGCGGGTGTTGCCGGAGCCGCGTAGCGCGCCGATGGCCGTCACCTGCACGCCGTCAAAAAACTGGAACACCGCTGCAATCGCCAGCAGCGAGACACCGACCTTCGCGACCTGTGGATCGTATGTGAAAATGTGCACAATCGGAAGCGGCAGGGTCCACATTACGATGGCCGAGCAACTCATAAAGCTCGCGCTCAAGGCCATGCCGCTCCATCCGCGTATGTTGGCAGCCTCTGCGTCCCGCATTCCAATCGCGTTGCCCACGCGAACCGACGTTGCCTGCGCCACCCCGAGTGGCACCATAAACGTGAGGGATGCCATGATGAGCGCAATCTGGTGTCCGGAGACGGCAACCGCGCCCAGCCGTCCTGCGGCCAGGGTGGCTGCCGAAAACACTCCTACCTCGAGTGCGATCTGCGTCATTGCCGGTGCGCCGAGGCGCAAGATTCTGACGATGCGATCGAAATAGAATTTACCGGCATAGCGCATCAGGTGCCAATGCTCGTGTCGGTCGCGCCAAGCCATATAGCCGAGCAGCACGCACATCATGTAGCTGCGCGCCAGTGCGGTTGAAATCCCTGACCCAATCGCTCCCAGGGCAGGCAGCCCGAAGTGGCCGTAGATCAGCGCGTAGTTGCCAGCAAAGTTGACGATATTCGCCGAGACCATGGCGAAGGCAACAACTTTTACCCGGTGAGTGCCCTGCAGGAACACGCGCATGGCCACAAAGACCATCAGTGGCGGCAATCCGCAGGCCATGGCATAGAGGAAAGGAATCGCCTGCCGCACGATTTCCGGAGCGATCCCGATTGGGGCGAGCAGCCACCCACTCGCGACCACTCCCAGCGCACAGAGCACTCCCAGCGGAAGCGATAGCTGCGCCCCGGCCCACAGGGTGCGGAAGCAGTCGTCTACGCGTCCGGCGCCAAAGTCCTGCGAAATGATCGAATCGGAACCTAGCAGCAGTCCCTCTCCGATGATGGCGAAGACCACAAACACTGCGGAGCCCAGGCTGACCGCGGCCAGTGCCGTGGGTCCGACCCGGCCAATCATCGCAATGTCCACAAAGTTCATGGACATCCACCCGACCTCGCCCATTACGATGGGCACGGCGAGGCGCAATAGCGCAGGCATTTCGCGACGGATTTGGTCGAACCGGATCATCTGGTGTTTCCTGACGCGTCGTGCCTTAAACGCAGCAAAGGCCCCCGCGGCGGCGGAGGCCTACACTACTCCCTGCTACGCGCGGAGCGCGCTCGGTGCCGATCCCTGCAATTAACCTTTTGTAACTTTGCCGCTGCGCAAACAGCCCGAGCAGACGCGAATTTTCTTCGTGTTCGTCGTGCCTGCGACCTTGGCCTTCACCGGATGCAGGTTCACGTTCCAGCGGCGGCGGGTCTTATTGTTGGCGTGCGATACGTTATTGCCGAACTGCGGACCTTTGCCGCAGACTGAACAAACCTGTGCCATGACTAACTCCAAATTTTGGAACCGCTTGGGCTTTCGACCGCTGCATTGACTGTCCGACCGGACCATCGCAGCTTGGGTGCAAACCGTAAGGCGCAACCCGGAAAAGAAACGCGCGGAACCTGAAATGAACAAAAGAGGCTGGTCGCCAAAATCTGATTCTACGCGAGCCAGTGCATTTCAGCAACCCGGCAGTGTTAAGCCGCTCGGGAAAGCTACTCTTTGCGAGCGCTATCCCGTCCAAAGATTGCCGCTCCCAACGCTCCACCGAGGGCGCTGAAAATCACAAAAAATACTGCCGCCACCGCCAGAAAGAACATCACCATGATGACAAGTCCGTGGTCGGTGCCGATGTAGCCCTGGAACTGTTCCATCGCCTGATGCACCGCGGGGTCGGCTGTCGTAGCTGTAGCTTCCGCGAGTTTTTCACGGAAAGCTGTTCGTAACTCCGTGCGCTCATTGGACGCAAAGAGCCGGAACGCGCTAAGGATTGCCAACATTCCGAATCCCCAGCCTCCGGCCAACAAGCCCAGTTTTGCGCCCATCCACGGCGTCACCGTGCGATACCCTGACCGGCGACGGTAGAGTGTTACCGCCAATCCTCCCGATGCAAACATGCAGAGCACGGCCAACGGGACAATTGGAATCGAGGTGCCAACCGCAGCCAGCAACCCCGCCACCATCGCTGAGCTCAAGGCAGCGCGCCAGATAAATTTATTTGCAGGACGTGTAGCCAGGCCATCCGGTTGCTTAATTTCAAGCGCCCGGCGCTCGAACATCATGGGTTCTGCCGGGGGTTGCAGATCTTCGGGAGTTCCCGGCGGAAGAGGCTCGGTTACCGGCGTTGTAGGCGGTCGCACTGGAACCTTAATTTGCGGCGCATGGCAATTCGGGCAGAATGGCCGACCATCCTCCACCACCGCCCCGCATTGGCCGCAATCGTGCTCCACTGCTCAAAAGTTAACAGTCTGCTTGCCACAGAAGCAAATGACCGGCTGGAAGCGGAAGCCAACGGTGGCCCACATCCGCCCGGCGGTTGGGCGAATGTGGGGAAAGCAGGAACACACTACGACGGTTGCTTACCGGCATAATCGTCGTCGTTCTTCCCTTTACCCAGGTGCACGTAAACCAGCGAAAACTCCGAGCCCTTGCCAAGGGGTTTTACCGCTACCACATGCTGGTTGCCTTCGGTTCCTGCCTTCAGGGCGATCTCGTTCGAGTGGTTGTGCGTCTTACCACAACTCACCGGGCTATCCATGCCGCGCCCGCTACCGATTTCAACATCCTGGCCGCCACCCCTGCATTCCAGCACCGAACCGTAGCTACCCAATTTACCGCGATAAAAAGCCAATATTTTTTCCGGTGCGTCATCTGAGGTGAATTTCAACGCCACCACATTCAGCTTAAGGAACGGCATGTTCAAGTTCACATGGGCCTGATTCTTCTCGTCTCCCGTACTGTGCTTCTGTTTCGCTCCGGGATAGAGCGGCAATCCTGAGTCGTTGGCCGCCGACCCGGTATCTAGCCTCAGGCTTGCTCCCGGCGCTTCGATGCTGACTTTCTTGTCTTCGCCGCTGCCCTGCTTGCTGATCTTGCAGCCTGCGATCGTCAGTGCGCCGCACATCGTCGCGATCCATAACGTCCGCAGCATTTTCGTTGTCATAGCGTCCTCAATAGTCCTATGCGCGCGGCTCCGCTTGCATGCAAGCCCGCTGCATAAGCCATGATACGCAAACTTGCTTCCGCTGGTTCCGCTCTCAATCTGAAACTCTGAAGCCTCGTACTTCACTTCCGAATTGACTTAACCCCTTGCAACCTCATACCCTTTCCGGTTGGAGAGACCATGAAGGTTCTAGTGCTGGGCGGCGGAGGCCGCGAACACGCCCTGGTTTGGAAGCTGAAGCAGTCGCCTCGGGTGACCGAGATTTTCTGTGCGCCAGGTAATGCCGGAATTGCGCAGGAAGCAACTTGCGTCCCCTGCGACCTCGGGCGTTTGAACTCGATCATTGAGGCCACGGTGAAAGTCGGCCCCGATCTGGTCGTGGTCGGTCCTGAAGTTCCGCTCATGCTCGGTACCGTCGATGAACTGCGTCGTCGGGGAATTCCCGTGTTTGGCCCTACCCAGGCCGCCGCGCAACTGGAGTCCAGCAAGAGCTTCTCAAAAGCCTTCATGACCCGCCATCGCATCCCGACGCCGCACTATGCCCAGGTTCACGCAGTTTCGGATATCAAGGGCGCACTCACCCACTTCAGCGCGCCGATCGTGGTCAAGGCCGATGGCCTCGCAGCAGGCAAAGGCGTCATCATAGCTCCCAGTAAGGAAGAAGCCGCTGAAGCCGCTACTGCAATGCTGCAGGGCGCATTAGGCGAAGCGGGAAAACACGTTCTCTTCGAGGAATTCCTGGAGGGCGAGGAGATCAGCTTTCTGCTCATCAGCGATGGCGAACGTGTCGCCCCGCTGGTTGCCGCCCAGGACCATAAACGTATTGGGGACGGCGATACAGGACCTAACACCGGGGGCATGGGCGCTTACTCCATCTCCGGGTTGGTCGATGACAACATGCGCGATTGGCTCATCCGCCACATCGCACGCCCGGTGATCGAAGGCATGGCCGCCGAGGGCGCGCCCTACACGGGAATACTCTATTGCGGTCTGATGATGACCGCTAAGGGCCCCCAGGTGCTCGAGTTCAACTGCCGCTTTGGCGATCCGGAAACCCAGCCAATTCTCATGCGCCTGGATAGCGACCTGCTGGAGGCTTTTGAGGCCAGCATCGAGGGACGCATCAGCGACGGCATCTTCCGCTGGAGTCCCGACCCGAGCGTCTGCGTAGTCATCGCCGCTGAAGGCTATCCTGGCCCGGTGCACTCCGGCAAACCGATCTCTGGCTTGGATCGTGCCAACGCTCTCGACGGCGTCAAGGTCTTCCACGCAGGCACTAGCCTGGTGGATGGACAGGTTGCAACCGCGGGCGGACGCGTCCTCGGGGTCACCGCCCGCGCCGTCTCCCTGGAGTCTGCGGTCGCCCGCGCCTACGAAGCGGTTCGATGCATCACATTTGATGGAATGCAGTATCGCACTGACATCGCACATCGCCGCCTGAAACGCTGATTATCGTTCTGCTGATTGTTTTTATGGGTGTCATCCTGAACGAAGTGAAGGACCCCAAGCACGGCTCAAATATGCTGTATGGCTTCAGGCTTTTCAACCAACGCGGCCCGTGCTGAAACCCATCGGACCGGCGTCGCATCTTTTCAACGAAACCTTATCAACCAACTTAGCTTCCGGATGAGAGCAAAAGAATATGGAAAGAAAGCCGCTAGTTTCCATCATCATGGGCAGTGACAGTGATCTTGAGGTCATGAACGAGGCTGCCAAGGCGCTCGAACTCTTTGACATCCCCTATGAAATCGACATCTGTTCCGCGCATCGATCTCCGGCCCGCACCAGCGAGTTCAGCCGCAAGGCCGCTACGCGTGGCATCCGCGTCATCATCGCCGGAGCCGGTGGTGCTGCGCATCTTGCCGGAGTGATCGCCGCCGAGACCATTCTGCCGGTAATCGCCGTTCCGATCGCAGCCACGTCTCTCGGCGGCCTCGACGCGCTGCTCGCCATGGTCCAGATGCCTGCCGGCATTCCGGTCGCTACTGTCGCCATCGGGCGCCCGGGCGCTACCAACGCCGGAATCCTCGCCACCCAGATTCTTGCTACTGGAGACCCTGCGCTCGAGAAAAAGCTCATTGCATACAAAGAAAAGCTCGCGCTCGGCGTCGAAGAAAAGTCACGTAAGCTGCAAGAGAGCCGCGCAAAATAAGCGGATAGATCAACGAGGAGAACCGCCATGTCTAACACCGTTCTTGCTTTCACCTTCCCGGAAATGATCGCCGCGCAGGAAGTCGAACTCGCAAAATGGGAGCAGTGGTTCCTCAAGCAACCACCATCGCTGCTCGACCTTCCTCTCGACCTTGCCAAGGGCAAGGAGCTGCGCTCGATACTTTTCCATGTGCTTTTCGTGGAGTTATATTTCGGCCAGTCGCTCAACGACCTGCGCAAATGGGACGGACCACGGGAGGATCTCCTCCAACTCCCGCATGAAACCTTCGCCGAACTGTTCGACATTCACCATCGTGGTCTCGCGCTGCTCAAGCAGTGGGCCGAGCACGCCACTCCCGAGGACGCAGACAAGATACTTGTCCGCGGCGAACTCCGCGCCTCCAAGAAGAAGTGCTTCATTCAGGTGATGGAACACACCGTGCGCCACTTCGCCCAACTCGCCGTGGCTCTCCGTCTGGCTGGACATTCCACGGACTGGATGCACGACTTTCTCTTCAATCCGTCGATGCAGTGAAGCTGGAACGATTCGGGATATCCTTCTGACTTGACGGAGCTGCAATCCCACATTCGCCAAAGGAAGGCGGATGTGGGCCACCCTGTCTGCCCAAACCCCCTACCCCCTATATATCCCGGCAAAAATTTGAAAACAGAGTAGTTAGGAGCGAGTTTTCAAGATTTCACAGGTTTCGAAGTTTCAAGATTGAAGTCCAAAATGCGTTTCCCCTCCTACTTTCAGAATAGCAATTTTGAGACGCGATACCCTCACTTGAGGAGAAACTCTATCTGGTTTGATGTCAGGTTGTTGGGGAGAAATCTCAAGAATTCCTGCTTGACAGAAAATGGGCTGACCCCTTGAGTGAGACAGTTTGAGTTTTGACAGTTCGCCATTGGCTTCCGCAGTTCTGCGGGTTAACCTGGACGCTATCGCTTTTAGACCGCAGCCTGCGCTCGCCGCGTATGCCGCCTCAAAAGGGGCGCTGATCTCGTTGGCGAAGGCCCTCGCGCGTGAACTGGCCGCCGACAAAATCAGGGTCAATTGCGTCTGCCCGGGACTGGTGCAGACCAGCATCGCGAAGGGGCTTAAGGAATCCGTCACCGATGACCAATTTGCAGCGCTGACGAAGCAGTACCCTCTTGGCATCGGGACGCCCTTGGATGTGTCCTACGCAATCGCATTCCTGCTCGCCCCTGCCGCGAGGGGATCACCGGGACCGCTCTTGTCACTGACGGAGGTTACAGCGCTTAAGAAGGATCCGATACTGACGCCGCTTTTTTCTGTTCAAGCTGATCAGTGATGGGGTCAGTGCACACGAGGGTTCGAATCACACGGGCTGGATTTCCCGCTACCAGGGAATTCTCAGGCACGCTCTTCGTCACAACGGATCCAGTTCCAATCACGCTTCCGCTGCCAATCGTTACACCAGGCAGAATCGTGGCATAGCCCCCAATCCAGACGTTATCGCCGATTACCACCGGGCGGACAGCCGCATCTGGTGCGGGCAGACCTGCAAGTCTCCGCTCAGGGTCAGTGGGGTGGCCCGGCGTATCGAGAACACGGATTCCACTGGCGAAGAGGCAATCCCGACCAATACTGATGCTGCTGCCCACTGTAAATCCGCAACCGTGTCCGATGAGCGTATTGTCACCGATCGAAAGAGTGGGGAGCTTTGAGTACCGCGCAGCAAAGGAGAAGCCGCTCTTCCCGTCAAATGTTACGTTATCGCCAACGATTATCTCGCCCTTTCCTTCGACCCAATGAATGAAGACATCGGTATGGAGGTTGCGCCCATACTTTGTGCAGTAGGCTTTGAACAGGGGTTCGCAGACGAAGACTCGCCAAACAAAGTAATAGACATCCCGAATCAGCAGAAAGATGCGCAGGGCAGGTACGACCAGAATTCTTGGCGCTGGAACCGAAAAATTTCGGATGGCGCTATACAGTTTGCGGGCAAACACAGCCGGCAATCGATCCGATGTTGCCACGTAGCGGCGCAGATTCACGGCATCCTCCGCACTCTTTTTGCAAGTCGTGCCAGAGGTGACTGCGATCTTCTCAATCTCAGCGCAAAGTCCGTAAGTAAGCCCATGTCTGTTTCGGTAGACCTCAGAAAGCTGTCGAGCATTGCCGAACAATGCAAAGCACTTGCAAGGCGGTTACCCAGTCTTCATTCCCAGCATCAACGAAATGTTAGACCATTTAGAGATTGTAACCGGGCGAACCACTGCCGAAGAAGAGATTTGACGATCCGGGTCATGAGCTCGATCTGGAGGCCAACTACGGCAAAGGGCCGCATCATCGGATGCGGCCCTCATCACTAAGTTCTGAAGGACACTGACTCGATCAGCGCCGTCGTTCTGGACGTTAGCCTTCCACGACCTCGATCTGGCGGCTCTCCGCTGATTTGCAGATCGCTTCAAAGGCTGCGATGTTGGCTACCATTTCCTCCGGGGAAATGGCGTAAGGCGCACGTCCGGCGGCGGCGTCGGCAAAGGCCTCCACGTTGGCGCGAACCAGTGGCATCGCAGGGTATTCCGTGGTAACCGGACGGCTATCGTGCTTGGATACAGTCAAAACCCAGCCTTCCGGCGCCATCGGGTGCCCCGTGTCATACACCTCCAGCCATCCTTTGCTCCCAAAAACCGCGAAGCGTATTGAGAAGGGCGGCCCATTCGCAGTGCAGACCACGCCATTGGCGCCATTCTTGAAGCTCAGCAAAATCCCGAGCGTCTCGTTATTGGATTCCGTGATAATCGAGCGCATGTTCGCCACAACGCTTTGAGCGGGGCCATTGACGGCGATGCTCAGTTCGACGGCGTGGACGGCCATCGCTGTCATCGACACTCCCCCTGGTGCCTCCGCTTTTTGCAGACGCCAGTTGTCAGCGGCCATCGGCCTCCACTGGAAGGTCATGGTCGCTTCGGTAAATTGTATTTTGCCGAGTTCTCCTGACCGCACCATCTTCAGAATGTCTGCCATCACTGGCTTGAACCGATGCTCATGGCCAACGCCGAGCACAACCCCGGCAGCTTTGCAGGCCTCAACGGACGCTACTGCGTCGCGCCGAGTCATCGCCAGTGGCTTCTCGCAGAAGACGTGCTTCTTCGCCTTGGCAGCAGCCGCGATTTGCTGCGTATGCATCGTATGCGGCGTGCAGAGGATCACTCCGCCGATGTTCGGATCAGCCAGGACATCGTTGTAATCGCTCGCGAACCGGAGCCCTTGGGATTTCACCCATTCAGCGGAAGCGGGGACCACATCGACAGCCGTCACCACCTTTACAGTTGGGCTGTCCTTTAGAAACTCGATCATGGTTTTTCCCCACCAGCCCAAACCCACGACAGCGAGATTCAACTGTCCCGACTCTGAATAACCTGCCTTCTTTGTCACGAATAATCCTCCGAATAATCTTGCTTTCAGCCAAAATCTGGCACGGTAAGGGGCCAAACTGACCAACCTTAACGCTCGCTCATTTCAAGAATGCTTCAAGATGGTGTGCCGCAAATCACTATACTACGGTCGCACTTGCGCATACGAAAGGGCCAGCTCTCAAGCTGGCCCCGTCCGCATCATTCCCGTTAGCCCGCCACGGTCGCAACGCCCTTGATTGCAAGTGCAATCTTCGGCGGATGGGTCAGCGTGTTGTGAATCAGGCAGCGATTCACCGCATCTTCCAGGCCCTTCGCGTGTTCCTCAGTCAACCCCACAGGCACTTCCACTTCGATCTTGAAGTCATCGAGCCGCGCCGGGTTCTTCGCTTTCTCGGCCGTCACTCGAACCTTGGTTCCATCCACGACGATATTCTGCCGCTTAAGGTAGTCCACCGCATAATATCCGGCGCATGAGCCTAGCGATGCCAGCATCAACTCCGGCGGCGTCATCCCTTCGTCAAAACCGCCCTTATCCGTGGGCTGATCGCTCACCAGCGAGTGGCCTCGCGTTTTCATCTCAAACTGTACGGCTCCCAAATGCTCTACCAGAATCTCCAACATATTTTTCTCCTATCCCTTGCTACCAGAACCTTGCAACAAAATTTGATCCAGCCGTTCCCTCACCATCTGCCGCGCCCGGTGCAACCTGCTCTTCATTGCCGGCAAGGTGATCCCCAGCTTGTTCGACACTTCCTCGCCGCTCAGATCCTCGACATCGCGTGAAATGTAGACCTCGCGTGCGTCTTGCGGCAATTCACCGATCACTTTCCATAGCAGGGCTTTCATCTCGCGCCGGGCAAGCTCGTCATCCACTCGCTCGCCTTGCGATACCAATTCCGCGCCTTCGTCTTCCATCACGGAAAGTTGCAGCAGCGGCGCCATCGCCTCGCGCTCTCGCAATTGAAAGCACAGCCTCCGTGCAATCTGGCCGAGCCATGCGCGGAACGCTGCCGCTTCCCGCAGTTGCCCCAAGCCGCGGTAAGCCTTCAGCAGAGCTTCCATGAGGACATCTTCGGCGTCCGCATGGTTGCCGCAGACCCGCAGCATTTGCCGGTACACGGCGTCTTTGTGCTCGTTCGTCAGCGCTTCGAAATTCATTCATGCAATTGTCGAACAAAAGTCCTCAATCTGCCGCTTTTATTCCACAGCATGAGTTTGAGGTCTTGGCGCAATCCATAACCCGCGCCTTGTTCCAGGGCATCTTCGCCAGCAGAATTCCCATCATGCAGATGTCGGTCGCACCAGCAAACGTCAGTCCCGCGCCCACAAACATTGCCAGCCAGATTCCCCACGAAACTCCGGTAACTGCCAGAGCCGTTCCCGCCAACACCATCAGTCCTGCGCCCAACCTGACCTGCCGCTCCAGTGACCAGCGCGTCCGGGCCGAGGTCACAACGTCAAGGCCTTCTTTGATCCAAGCTTCCGTCCCGCCCTCTAACACTTTGACGTTTGCGCTCTCCGGCATCCATCCGGCCACAATCTGCGCCCTGTTCCCCGCCGCGCAAGCCAGCACGATTCCATCTTCGGGCCGCAAATCCTTCCGACGCGCGTCGAACTGGTCCATCGGAATGTTCACCGCGCAGGGAATGTGCCCCGCGGCAAACTCCGAGGCCGTACGTACGTCCACTACCTGTAGACGCGCCCCGTTCAGTACTTCATCCTTCAGCGCTGCAACTGTCACAATCGTGCTCATTTTTCATCCTCTACCTTGGAAGAGCCCCTGACTGCGGAAAAGGATTCATACTCCCGCCATTTTTCGTAGTTGTTTTTCTGCGTTCCTCAAGAAATGCCGGGTGGCCCAGGTCTGCGCACTGTTGTTGGGCGCAAACCTGGGGAGCAAAGCACTTCCGCATTGGGTTGAACGGCTGACTGGGACCATGAACAAGTCAATGAAATAACATGCCCACGGCGGCTGCGTCCCCACATTCGCCAAAAGATGGCGGATGTGGGCCACCTGCGCAAAATCGCGATGTTAGCTCACTACCCGCGTCTCTCTACTCCGCCCGTGCTCCAAACGGCATCTGCACACCCGGGCGCATCTGCATCATCTCGGTCACGGTTGTAAACACGAATCCCTTGTCCTTATATTCGCGTATTAGCTCGTCGGTTGCGTGTACGGTGTAGCCACGATCTTCGCCCATGCGGAGATGTCCGCCATCGTGCAGCAGCACGATCTCACCGCCAGCAATCTGCCGTCGAGCGTGCTTCAAAATCTGGTCGGCTGATTTTGCGGCCCAGTCAAAGCAAGTAACCCGCCACATCACCGGAAACATCTTCAGTTCCTCGACCACCTTGAATGTCCCCGGCCTGCGCCCTCCAAACGGTGGACGAAATAAAAATGGACGTTCGCCCGTGGCGTCTTCAATCGCCTTGGACGCCTCCTCGAGTTCCTGTCGCACCTTCTGCTCGCTCGAAAAAATCAGGTTCGGATGAGTGAACGTGTGATTGCCAATCGCGTGCCCCGCCTCGGAAACCGCGCGCGCAATCTCTGGACGTTCCTTGACGTGGCGCCCCACCATGAAGAACGTAGCTTGCACCTGGTGCTTCTCCAGCACCTCCAGTAGTTTCATCGTCCACGGATCATTAGGCCCGTCATCGTAGGTCAAGGCCAGTACCTTCAGGCCCTCCTGGATTCCGCTGAAATTTTCTCCATAGAGCTGCGACCACGGAACCATGGTGTGGATTCCGGCAAATGTCGCGGCTCCCGCCGCCAAAGTTCCTGCAAGGTATCCGATCATCGAGACGATTCTATCCTGTTCGGGGCTTTAACCCGGTTGCCCCGATGCGCGTGCCGCGCTATTCTTCCTCTGAGCTTCTGGAAGCGAAACCCGCAACCTCTACCATGGCCAATCTCTTCGAACCATCCCGCTATATTGCTGTAGAAGGACCGATTCGCGTCGGCAAGAGTACTCTTTCCCGTTTTCTAGCCGAGCAGCTAAACGGCCAACTTGTCCAGGAGCCTGAAGACAATCCATTCCTCTCGGCTTTTTACGATGGCGAGCCCGGCGCAGCTTTTCAAGCCCAGTTTGCTTTCCTTATTCGCCGGTTCGAGCAGCTCCGCCCGCTTGCCGCCGCCCGTAAATCGCAAAAAGTCGTCATCACCGATTACATTTTTGAGAAGGACAAGCTTTTCGCCAACCTCAATCTAAGTGACGACGAACTGAACACCTACGACCGCTATTACAAGCTTCTCCGCTCCGAGCTGCCCACCCCCGATCTCGTCATTTATCTCCAGGCCCCGCTCGACGTCCTGCGCAAGCGTCTACGCCGCAAGAACGTCGCAAACGAGCGTGCCATCAGCGACGAATATGTCGAAGAAGTCGTCAAGGCCTACGAACATTTCTTCTTCCACTATTCGGCCAGCGATCTCCTTGTGGTCAACACCGGCGAAATCGACTTCGTTGAACGTAGTGAAGACCTCCAGGTCCTTCTGCGCCGACTCGGCGAGCCCATCAAAGGTACCCAGTATTTCCTTCCTCTTGGCCAGCACGGCAGCGGACGCGAGTAAGCAGGCGGCTTTATCGATTTTCCATGTGAAGAGCCAAAAAATTTTCGCAGTCGTCTCGCACCTCTTTGGGAGTCCGGTGTCCCACTCCCGGATAAAGCTTCAACTCCGCTTTCGGCAAGTGGCGCGCGTAGAGTTCGACCGTATATGGCCATCTTTCCATCAAGGTGTGGCCAAACAGATCCATCACTAGTTTCCGTTCCCTCTCTTCGTACGAATCGTCATTCGGGACCGAGTCGTTTTCATCGGTTGTACCCAGGAAAAGAAATTGTGGCACCTCCGCCACTTTGTCCAGGTGAAAATTTTCACCTGTGACTGCTTTGAAATCGGCCACTCCGACGGGATAGGTCAGCGCTGCTCCCTTCCACGAAGACGCTGGCGCAATCGCCCAACCGCCGGGCGATCCAAAGGCTGCGGCCTGAACTCGCTCTGGGTGAAGGAAGACAAAACGGTTCGTAAACATCGCACTGGCCGAAAAACCGAACATAAGGACGCGTTTGCCGAGGCGCAGACCGCGATGGCGCTGGCGTGAGCGGGCATCATCGATCATGTGGATCAACTGCAGGTCTATGCGCCGAATCTGAGGGATTTCGGTCAACATTGCGCTCCGGCCGAGAGCATGGGTGTAAATCGAATCTTGTGCGGCGGGTCGCGGAAATGCTGGAACCAGAAGTCCGACATTTAGCTTGGTCGCCAGCCAGCGCCAGTCGTTTGCAACCTTCAATGCCGCAGTTTCGTGAACCGAGCGGTCATCTGAAACGGTCCCGGTATTATTCGGAAGCACGAGCAAGCGTGCGTGAGCGCCCTGGGCGTTCTGCAGTTGTTCAGGGAAGAACAGAAAATACGGTGAGAGGAAACCTTGCTTCGGGTTCGCTCCCACACGCGTCACGTCCGGATATTTCGCGGGTTGTTGAGCTTCCGGCAACACCTTCTGCGGCGGAGTTGATCGGGGACCTTGAGCCGCGATTGCGCTCAGCGCGAACGCGATGGAAAACATGAGGACGAGTCTCGGCCAAAGGCCATACCTGAGATGAATCATGACTCATTTCTACCATGGCCGAACCTTCGTTCTTTCGATCATCGGCTGCAGTTTTCTTCACGCAAGCAGGAAAATCCTGTGCAGGATGCATCTGATACCTGATGCCGCCAAGTAAGTGGCTGGCAGACACATGATGGAAGACACGTTCGACATTGCCATCGAGTTCGTCCACGTCGATTACGCGGTTGATGGAACTCGCACCCTCATTGCTGACCTCAATCTGGCAGTTCGCTCGCACGAAATCCTGATGCTGTTGGGCAGAAGCGGCTCTGGTAAAACAACAACCCTTAAGCTGATGAATCGCCTGCTTTCTCCCACCCGTGGTGAGGTCCGCGTTGAAGGCCGTGCGACAAGTCAATGGGACCCAATCCACTTGCGCCGCCGGATTGGGTATGCGGTCCAGGACGTCGGCCTCTTCCCGCATTACACCGTGGAAGCAAATGTTGCGCTGATCCCCAGGATTACTGGATGGGAGCGCAACCGGATCGAACAGCGAACCAGGGAGATACTCTCGCTTGTCGGATTGCCCTTCGAGCAGTTTGCGCGACGTTATCCTCACGAACTTTCGGGCGGTCAGCGGCAGCGGGCGGGACTTGCGCGTGCGCTTGCGGCCGATCCGCCAATCCTGCTTATGGATGAGCCTTTCGGAGCACTCGATCCGCTGACCCGCGCCGAATTGCAGCGGGAGTTCAAACAACTCCAGAAGCGCCTCGGCACCACGGTCGTATTCGTAACGCATGACGTAACCGAGGCCCTGTTGCTTGGCGATCGCATTGCGCTTATGGAGAGTGGAAAAACCATCGGAGTATTTACGCCGGGAGAGTTCGTCAGGTCAACGAATGAAACGGTAAGGTCTTATGTTGAAATTTTTCGATCCAGTTTAGAACTGCTGAACGAGTAGCCCTATGTCCCTTCTGGAATTTGCGCTGAAGCATCGCATTGAGATCACGACGCTCTCGCTGGAGCATATCCGCCTGGTGCTTTGGTCCATGCTGTTTTCGCTTCTTATCGGCATCCCGCTCGGAGTGCTTTTGACGAGGCGTCCCAGATTGCGCGCGGTTGTACTGGGTGCGAGTAGCGTGGTCCAAACCATTCCAAGTTTGGCGCTCTTCGGGCTATTGCTGCCGACGCCGTGGCTCGGTGCCCGGGCGGATCGGTTGACCATCACTGCCCTGACGCTATACGCACTGCTGCCAATTGTCCGCAGTACTTACACCGGTATCAGTGGAGTGGACCCATCGGTGCTGGAAGTTGCAACGGGCATGGGACTAACCGCGAGGCAGATTCTCTGGAAGGTGGAGATACCCCTGGCCTTTCCCGTTATTCTCAGCGGGGTACGAGTTGCAACCGTGATCACAATCGGCGTGGCGACGATCGCAGCGGCAATCGGAGCAGGCGGCCTCGGTGAGTATATATTTCGTGGCTTAGCCATGGTGGACAACAATGCCATTCTGGCCGGCGCAATTCCTGCGGCACTCATGGCACTGCTCGCAGATGGCGCACTCGGACTGTTACAGAGGAGCGCACAATGGCGGCGCAGGTAAGATGAACCGGAGGGCGTTTTTATCCGGCATAACTGCGCTGTTGCTTGCGGGTTGCAATCCTCGTGCGCGACACATAGCGATCGGCAGCAAGAACTTTACCGAACAACTCGTGCTCGGGGAATTACTGGCTCAGGTACTGGAATGCCGAACGCACATTCCCGTTGAGCGCCGCTTCTACCTTGCCGGGACATATATTTGCCATCAGGCCATTCTTGCCGGTCGAATTGACGTCTACGTTGAATACACCGGAACTGCTCTCGCCGCGATACTGAAGCAACCGGTGCAGTCCGATTCAAAGACTGTGTTTGAAATTGTGCGGAAAGAATATCAGCGGCAATTCAACCTCATCGTTTTACCTTCGCTGGGATTTAACAACACGTTTGCCATTGCAATGCGCGATGCCGATGCCAAGGCCGCAGGGATTACGAAATTGTCAGACCTCGCCGCACACTCACGGCAGATGCGCCTGGGCGTTGGATATGAGTTCCTCGAGCGTCCTGACGGTTTTGAGGGGTTAGCGAGAACCTATGGCCTGCAATTTGCCGCACCACCGAAGGTCATGGATCTGGGTCTGCTGTATCGCGCGCTCCAGGCAAAACAGGTGGATGTTGTGGCGGGTTCGAATACTGACGGAATGATCGCTGCACTCGGCTTAAGAGTGCTGGAAGACGACAGACATTACTTTCCGCCGTATGACGCGGTTCCGATTGTCAGACCGGAGGCTTTGCAACAGTTTGGCGGTATGCAAACAGCTCTCGGTCAAATCACTGGGCGTATTTCAACCGAGGACATGCGTCGCATGAATTACGCGGTGGACGGTGAGAAGCGTGACGTCTCAGATGTGGTACGAGACTTTCTAAAATCCCTTTAAACTTCGTTATAAAATGGCGGCCCGCAACTGCGAGCTGAGCTTTGTTTCCGCACGCTTCCGCTCAGCCCATCAACTTCGGTTTTGCTTTTTGGGGTCCGGCGAATGAGGACATCCCATCAGGTACTGCGCTCATCAATTTAACCACCCCAAGCAGGAGCCTGGTTGTGATTCGTAAAACTCTATTTGCTGTTTTTCTGGTCGTCGTCTCAATCACGATGCAGGGTCAAACATACTCGAATATCGATGATTCCACGGCTGTCGATAACGGGCTTGCTGGGGCGGTGGGATGGGGGTCTTGCGTGTCCTGTGCTGGTGGCGGTAGCCTTGCCAGCATTGCAAGTTCCCCTTTCCAGACGACACCGTCGATGGACGGAGCGAGTAGGGATTTCTATATCAATGGCGCTCCGTCTACAAATGGTTTGTGGTGGTACAAAGTTGGACCAAATGATTCTGTGTCCAATTTTGATTTTGAGTTCTGGGTTTATTTCAACAGCGGTACACGCTCGGCACGAGCTCTGGAGTTCGATGCATTTCAGTTCAACAAAGGCGTCGAATATATGTTTGGTACGCAGTGTGATTACGCCTCAGGCACCTGGGATGTGTGGAACGCCGGGGCGGGTCAGTGGGTGCACACCAGCAGAACGTGTCCACAATTTCAACCCAACACCTGGTATCACCTGCATTGGAAATTTCACCGGACAAGCCCTGACAATAAAGAACACTACGACAGCCTTAGTGTTCAGCGGGCGGGCCAGTCTGGCACTACATACTACTTCAATCTTGCTTACCCATCAGGCAAGATGCCCACGGGATGGACGGAGAACATGGGCGTGCAATTCCAAATGGACATAGGCGGGACCGGGACGGCTATGCAAGAGTGGGTTGATGAAGTGACACTTTCAACTCGATGACTCAGTGACTTTGCTCGGCTGTTCTGTATCTCGAATCTAAGTAGCATTGCAGAAAACCATTTTCCTGTACTTACTCTCCAACGTTGAGGCGGCGGCGCATCTGAGCCAGGTTGCTGAGCCGCCAGCACCGAATCTTCTACTCTGACCGGCCAGCAAGCTCCTGCTGGCTGTTGCCAAAGTTCGGCGTTGATGTGCGCCGCCACACCGGAGGGGTAGTCGATGTCAGAGTTCGCTGAGGACAAAGCCCGGAGAGTCAACAAACGGAATCTGGTCAGCCTGGTGCCTTTCGGTTTGAACCAACAGCACCCGAACAATTACCGCGACATAGTGGATGCAGTCTGGGAGAACCGCGACAACCTTGGCTATGCACTTCGAATCTTGAAAGACGGCTGTTGCGATGGCTGCTCGCTTGGCACAAGTGGCATGCACGATTGGACAATGAAGGGCATCCATCTCTGCGCCGTACGTTTGCAGTTGCTGCGTCTGAACACCATGCCCGCGATGGACGCCTGTCTTTTTGAGGATGCCGAGAATCTGCGGAGACTCTCTGAGCGGCAGTTGCGAAAGCTGGGCCGGTTGCCTGTGCCGATGGTCCGTCGCAAGGGCGACAAAGGCTTCCGGGCAATCTCCTGGAACGATGCAACGGAGTTGATTGCCGGTAAATTGCGCGCCACCGATCCCAAGCGCCTCGCCTGGTATTTGACCTCCCGAGGCCTTACCAATGAAGCCTATTACGCGCATCAGAAGGTCGCCCGGTTCATTGGCACCAATCATATTGATACCAGCGCCCGAATTTGTCATGCGCCAAGCACGCTTGCGCTGAGCGCAACGGTGGGATGTGCCGCGACCACCTGCTCTTACTCAGATTGGATCGGCGCTGACCTTATCGTCCTCGTTGGCACGAATCTGGCCAACAACCAACCGGTGGCGACGAAGTATCTCCATTACGCCAAGAAGGCTGGAACAAAGGTTTTCGTAGTCAATCCGTATCGAGAGCCGGGATTGGATCGCTACTGGATTCCATCGGTAACCGAGAGTGCGTTGTTCGGGACGAAAATTGCCGACGATCATTTCCAGATTCATGCGGGTGGCGATACTGCTTTCTTCTACGGTGTTCTCAAGCACCTGATCGAGTGCGATTGGATTGATCGTGAATTCATCGCCCGTCGCACCTCTGGATGGAGTGAGACGGAAGCGAAGGCGAAGGGCCTGAGCTGGGAGACGCTGGAGAAGAATTCAGGACTCACCCGAAAAGATATGTATCGTTTCGCCGAGACCTTCGGCAAAGCACGCCACGCCATCATTGTATGGAGCATGGGAATCACGCAACACGTTTATGGCAGCGACAACGTGAGGGCAATTGTGAATCTCCAACTTGCGAAGGGCAATATCGGACGCGAACACACGGGCTTGATGCCAATTCGCGGGCACAGCGGCGTGCAAGGCGGGGCCGAAATGGGAGGCCAGCCCGGCGCATACGTGATGGGCTCTCCCGTGGGAGAGGAGAACGCGAAGAAGCTCGCCTCTGTGGAGAAGTGGGGCTTCGAACCGCCTTCATGGAAGGGGCTCAGTGCCGCGCACATGGTGCTGGCGGCGAACCGTGGAGAGATCGATGCGCTATGGCAGAGCGGTGGCAATTTCAGATCGACGCTGCCGGAGCCTGAGATGGTTGAACGTGCGCTTGGAAAAATCAAACTGCGCGTGCATCAGGATATCGTCGCGAATCCCACGATGTTCGTCGATCCGGCAGATACCGTTGTGCTACTGCCTTCCAGAACTCGTTATGAGCAACGCGGAGGGGGAACGGAGACCAGCACGGAACGGCGGGTGATCTACAGTCCGGAGATACCGGGACCGCGCCCTGGAGACACTCGCGACGAGTGGGAAATCCCGGTAATGGTCGCTCGTAAACTCGATGCGGCTCGAGCTGCGGTGTCTTTCTCCTGGCAGGATACACAGGATATTCGCGATGAAATTGAGCGCGTCTGTCCAACTTATAGCGGAATCGCGAAACTCAGCAGGAAAGGCGATCAATTCCAGTACGGCGGCGCGCGTCTGCTGGTCGATAAGTGCCTGACGCCGGACGGCCTTGGGCATTTCAGCGCCGTGGCGCTTCCGGAAGAAGCTGTTCCAAGCGACCGCTTTCTGCTGGCGACGCGGCGAGGCAAGCAGTTCAACAGCATCATGCTCGCTGACAAGGACCCAATCACTGGAGCGTCGCGAGACGATGTCATCATGTCAGCCGAAGATGCCGAGCACATGGGACTAAAAAGCGGAGACGCAATTACGTTGCGTAATGAGTATGGAGCGTTCACGGGGCGCGTCCGCATCGACCGGATTAAGCCAGGTTGTCTGCAGGCGCATTGGCCCGAGGTGAATGGGATTATTCCCGCCGGCCGATTGGATCCAAGCGGTGTGCCGGATTACAACGCTACAGTGGAAGTGGTTGGGGGAAGTTGCATGAGTGTATCTGACGAGCCAGTCAGTGGAGGTGTGGCCGCCGATTAAGCCTGTTGAATGGGTGGAGGGAGGAAAAGAAGAACCGGAGGCGTGCATATTGGAGATGTGTAAATAATTCGATAGCCCGTGTTTGGCTTGCAAGAGCTCTGCGGCACATGGATTGGTTTCGGCATTGTTATTAAGAAATGGAGAAAACCATGGCTACAGAAAAACTTGCTAACCGCTGGGGAATCGCCGTTGCAGCGGTCGTTATGCAGCTCTGTCTTGGTGCAGTCTACGGTTGGAGCGTTTTTGTTAAACCGCTCGTCAACTCCGAGCACTGGACACTTACACAGGTGTCGCTGACCTTTACGCTCGCAATTGTTTTTTTAGGTTTCGGAACCGTTGTTGGCGGACTTTGGCAGGACCGTGTGGGGCCACGCCGGGTCGCTACGGTCGCAGGTATTCTTTATGGCGCCGGCTATATGATCGCCTCCTTGGCGACCAGGAATCACTCCCTCGGCGGGATGTATTTTGGCTACGGTGTTGTATCTGGCATTGGCATGGGAATGGGCTATATCTGTCCGGTAGCAACCTTGGTCAAGTGGTTCCCTGAGAGACGCGGTCTGATGACGGGAGTCGCAGTGTGCGGCTATGGTGCGGGAGCACTTGTGATGAGCCCGATCGCCGCCCGTTCGATCCTCTCGGTCGGAGTATCATCCACTTTTCTCACCCTGGGTGCTGTGTACCTCGTTCTCGTCGTGATCACTGCGCAGTTTTACAGAAACCCTCCTCAAGGCTGGCGGCCTGAGGGTTGGGAGCCTCGCTCGGTTGTCTCCAAAGCTGCCTCCACGTACGACTTCACGGTGAAGGAAGCGATGTCTACGCCGCAATTCTGGCTTCTCTGGGTCATGCTATTCCTGAACGTGTCCGCTGGAATCATGGTCATCAGCCAAGCCTCGCCGATGGCGCAGCAACTTGTAGGGCTCACCCCAGTGACAGCGGCTGGGATTGTGGGCGTCATTTCAATTTTTAACGGACTGGGGCGTATCTTCTGGGCGTGGGTTTCCGATTACATCGGACGTGCACGTGTCTATTTTCTCCTCTACCTCATTCAAGTGGGAGTGTTCTTTTCACTGCCACGCCTGCATACAGCTACATTGTTTACGGCAGCCGTGGCGCTGGTTGGCCTCTGTTACGGCGGAGGTTTCGGCACAATGCCATCTTTCACCGCAGACTTTTTCGGCTCGAAGCATATGGGCGGAATCTACGGATGGGTATTACTCGCATGGGGTGCTGCGGCAATTCCGTCGCCTATGCTGATTGCACGAGTCCGGCAAGCAACTGGGACGTATCAACCGGCGATCCTGACCATCTCTGTCGTGATGTTGTGTTCACTCGTGCTGCCGCTCATCGTCCGTCGCCCGAAGCACGAACTTCGGAAAGGCATTGAAATTCCCGGACAAAGAACTGCTGCATAACTTATAGGTTTTTCAGGAGCAATTTTGCAGATGTCCGCCAGAGGGTAACGCCCGGTTTGAAGATAAGGAATGTTTCGAAAGCGGGGTTGCTTCTAGTTCTAAAGAACCTAAAGAGAAAGTAATTACCAGCAGTAGCAGTAGGCAGCTCGGAAAAGTGGAAAACACAGGAGTAGGTTCTAAGTTCAACAACTTGAGGATAGAAAGTGTGAGGAAAATGAGACCGGCCCATCTACTGAGTGGCGGACAAAGTGAGGGGCTGAAGAGGCATTGACCGGATTGTTCACAACATGCACAGAGCTTGCACAGGCGGGAATTGCCTTAGCCGTGTCCTTTGAAGCGAAAGTGTAGCCAGGGGTTGAAGTTAGCTGTTCGAGAACGCTGTGAGTTTATTGAGTATTATGTGCAAAACTCAGTAGCTCTCACCCAAGTAGAGTGCTACGACAATTGAACGTTTAGTCAGCATCGAAAGACAGTAATCTTCAGCAAAACACCTTAGATATCGCGCCCTAAGAATGGTGTAGGATCTTCGGAATCAGTTGTGGACGGGATATACCGGGGTTTGGCGAGGTGTCCGGTACACTCCATCCACCTTCATGCAGCACTTCGTCTAACTTTTCAATTCCGATTGATTGTGCCGGTGGTGGGGTACTCCGGCGCGTCGTTAAGGAGGACGTGTGTTTGCTGGATTATCCTTTCAGTTCCCAGAAGTAGGATTCCGACAGCTCGACGCGAAGACTTCCGCGGTTATCCATACACTCGCGTATTTCTCAATGTTTCGCCATCCACTGTGCGAAGAGGAGTTGGCGGAGTATATGCAGTTTTGTCATGCTCCACTGATGGACCTTCCAGAAACGCTATCGAATTTAATTGAGATGAAGTTGATCGGCCAGCAGCGGGGATTTTACTTTCTTACCGGCCAACATCACTTCGTTGATATTCGAATCGAACGCAATAAGCGAGCAGAGTTGTGGAAGAAGAAACTTTCACGGGCGGTTCGTGTGATGTCGCACCTTCCCTTTGTAGAGGCTCTTGCACTCACTGGATCGCTCTCAAAGGGAACCCAGGATGAAGATGGAGATATTGATTTCCTGGTGTTGACCCGGCCGGGACGAAGTTGGACTTTCAACTTTTTCCTATTGGCGCTGTTGAGGATTACGCCCAAGTCTGTAAGGGCGCATTTATGCGCGAATCTGATATTGGCTGCCGACAAGACTTCGATTCGGAAGAAGAGCTTGTTCTCTGCAACCGAGATTGTTACGCTTCGCCCACAAACAAACAGCTCCCTCTGGCAGGCCTTCTATCGCGAGAATGCGTGGGCAACACATTTTTACCCGGAATGGGTTCCCGCAGAAAACGTAGAACAAGAAGGCTTGGAAACCAACGGTTTAAGAGCGTTCACAGATCGGGTTCTCTCAGGCAAGTTTGGAGATTGGTGCGAAGGTGTACTTGCGCGCTGGATGACCCACCGCATCAGGCGAAAAGAAAAGGCAAAGTACAACAGCGATCCGCTTCACCGAAGATGGTTGGATTCGGTTGAAATAGGGCATCCCCCACTACGCCAGACGAAACTGGAAGAGACGTGGAAAACCGTGCTTGATGATTTCCAGAAGAGGCACTCGGTGCGATTGATTCGCTGGCAATGGGAACTCGGCAACCACATGGAGGAGTTCGGCGCGATCAGGTTCGGACGCGCGCCATCAGCGTCATGGTTTCCCCAAGCGAAGTCTTCTGTAGGGTGGCGAAGAGGGCCGCTGCCGAGCGGCGACTGATGCCGCCGAGGATTCCCGGCAATGGCATTTTGGACTTCATAGATTCAGCGATAAGCCAGTAGGGTGACTCGAAGGTAAGACTCATCACTTGATATCCTGAGCCTTCCACGAGTCGCCTCAATGACTCCGGTTCAAAGTGCACGAGATGACGCGGCACACCAAGGCCTTTCCAGTGCTTGCCAAAGATTCTGGCTCCCAGACTGGCGAAATTTGAAACACCAATTCCAACGACCCCGCCGGGGACAAGTGAGCTGCGGAGTTTCTCAAGCAACGCCTGGGGGTTATAGATCAACTGGAAAAGACCCCACATCGTGATTGCATCGAACTGACCCTGCGGCAGTGGATCGCGCTCAGCATCGCCTGCGGAACAACTCTGCAACTTCAACCTTGTTCGCGCGAACTCGACGACGTCTGGTTCGGTGTCCATGCCGGAGATAGCCCATCCTCTCTTCTGCATCAGGGCAAGAAAAACTCCGTCGCCCATTCCAAGATCAAGCAATTGTCCCGGCGTGGGGTGCACGTCGGTAAGACTTGCAGCGCGGGATAGAAATGGCCGTGCGGCTGCCTGGTCCAGCAATTCGGAAGTTTGCCTGGCGCGCATGTAAAAAGGGTAGTTTCCCTGGAATGGGATTTGTTTGAATTGTTCACTAAAGCGCGGAGACGTGTAACATCCGCGACATTTTTCGCAGCGCAGCACTCCGAACTCGAAACCGCGAGCAGGCCCCTCGGGAACCCAGTCATCTACCGCATGCAGCAACGTACGCGCTGAGGTTTCTCCACAAAGAGGGCACGCGGGAGTTTCCATCTGCGATTGGAGTTCGTTCAACTGGCGTGCGGGGAAATCTGCCATTTGTGGAGGATACCGCGAGATGCTACGAAAATCATCTCGCGTATTTTCTGACCCCGGCGTACGTGAGCTAATGCGCGATCTGCGTTAGCGCGGCGCGAAAGAGTTGCTCAAAGGTGCGGCCATTGGCAGGGCCGAGTTTCTCCAGTGCTTTTTCGGCTGCTGCAGATTGGTATCCCAGGTTGATCAGAGCAGAAAGCACGTCGTCTTCCAGAAGATGCTTGGGACGCGGCGCTGCCGGAGTCACTCCGAAAGCTGCAAGCTTGTCTTTGAGTTCGAGCACCATGCGCTCTGCGGTCTTTTTTCCAACGCCCGGCATTCGGGTCAACCTTGTAGCGTCCGCTCCGCGAATGGTAGCGACAAGATCAGGAGTTTTCATTCCTCCCAGGATGTTGACTGCGAGTTTTGGGCCTATCCCGCTCACAGAGAGAAGCTTCTCAAAGAGCGCCTTTTCTTCGGCGAGATGAAAACCGAAGAGCGCAATCTGGTCTTCGCGCACGTGAGTGTAGATGAACAGCGATACTTCTTTGCCCACGTCGGGCAATTCGGTGAAGGTGTTCATGGAAACCGTAACGTCGTATCCCACGCCATGGCAATCAACCGTCGCATGGCCCGGTGAGGTTGCAAGAAGAGTTCCGCGAAGATGGGCGATCATGCGGCTCCTAGCGTGGTTCGGGACGGCGTTTGTAGAAAATGTTAAATTCGAAGCCGCGAGGCGCCGGGAAAAGTTCATTCACCTTACGCAGGCGCTCAGCCATGGCAGGAGGAGCCAGTAAAGGATAGTCGCGCTCACGCAGTTCGTAGTAGTCGACATCGAGATAGAGCGAGAGCAGATAAATCGCGATGGCGTCTGCAAATGTCGTTTCGAAGTACTCCTGGCGCGCCTTTTCCGCATCTGGAGCATTGGAGGTAACGATTTTCCGAAGCTCGTTGGCGTCGAGAGAAGTCTCTCCCTTTACCTTATCCTGCGCTTGTTTCCACACCAGATCGGCGAAAGGCTGTGAGAAGCCGGCGTGATCGGCGAAGGCGTGAGCCACATTGATATAGAACTCGAATGCGACTGAGAAACGGTCATCCATCAACCGCGTTGAGATGAAAACGCACTGCGCATCGCCAAGCGTAAGATTACGGTGACAAACTGCTTTGTCGCTGAGCAGAACGTCGTAACGGTCGGCAATCAACGTCTGGTCGCCATCGGCAACAGTGAGAGGCACAAAGTAAAATGCCTTGCGGGTGAGAACAGCGGCAATTGGCGGGGGAACAGCTCCAACCATTCGCTGCAACTCGTCGGAGGTAAGGTTGACCTCGCCGCTCGATGAGTAGCAAATGCCGTTGGACGCTTGCTGCACGGGAGACATCCTTAATACTTCAGCGGGCGAGTGCGTGTTTGCTTGTTGGGTGTCGGACATAGGAAACTATCATTCTAGCGCACGCTGGCCTTCGGCGATATCCGGGTCACGTGCGAAATGGAGGAAACTGTGAAGCTCAGCGAGATGGAGGCGCGCGGAAGCAAGACTCTAGTCGACGGCGAGCCGATGAAGGAGCCGAGCTGGTTGGTATGGACGCTGATGAAAGGGTTTCGCCTCATTCTGCTGACTGTGCTGTGGACGGCGGTTGGAATGGGCGCAGGGCTGTTCTGCGGAATTCTTGGCGTGTTGGCGATAGGAGCCCTGCACCACCAGAGTCCCGACATGAGCCTGGCGTACCGCTCGGTCTCGATTCCCGTCGCAATTGTGAGCGGGAGCTGCGCATTTGGGTTGAACCTGGTGCGAACCTTGCAGGCGGCGGTCGCGCGGCGAAGGGCGGGGAAGTAATCGCTGAAGTTGCCGGTCGGCAACCGCGCAGGTTACACTAAAGAGTCTGTTTCCAACAGACGGATGAGGACTATGAAAGCAGCAACCCACCCGAAGTACGAAGAGATCCATGTAAAGTGCGCCTGCGGCAATACCTTTGCCACACGCAGCACCCACCATGGCGACATCCACGTTGAAATCTGCTCGGCCTGTCACCCATTCTTTACTGGTAAGCAGAAAGTGCTGGACACTGCTGGCCGTATCGAACGCTTCCGCCGCAAGTATGCCAAGAACGAACCCAAGGCGGAAACGGTTAAGACCGAACAGAAATGATCCCGCGGGTGGTCGGGGTCTCCGGCAAGCGATCCTTGTTGGGGTGAAGACGCCCTTAGGCGCAAGAATTAAGCCCTCGCTTCGCAGCGAGGGCTTGCTATTTGCAGAACTAATGTTCGATGCGTTCGGTTCCGGGCGCGGTGGACCGGAGAGAGCTGGATGACCGTGAAAAGCGAATATTGGCGGAATTCAGCCGACATTCTTTGAAGAATCTACTGTGAGAACATGATTCCTGTTTAGTAGTATTGCTTCAATGACCGACGATTCCTCAATCACGGATGTGGTTTTAGGTAAGATTTCAGAGAAGTTTGGCTCCTCCGAGACCCTTCAGAAAATCAAGTTTGGGCGTGGTGCCGTGGGTAAGATAGCGGTCATTGCAGTGGCGGGTACCGCTGCCTTGGCCATTGCATCTCTTCGACTTACTCCTGAGGGCGCAGTGTTCGCGATTGTGGTTATCGGCCTAGTACTAGTGTGCTCACTCGGGGCTGTCTTATTTGTTGTTCACAAGCAACCCGAATTGGCGGTGCTGGAAGGTATGGAATTAGTCCGATATAAGCAAGTGACTATCGGGGGGCACGAGTACGCTCCAGAAGTCTTGAGTCTGCCGGTTCCAGATCCCAAGGTACGTCGCCCATAATTACCGTCAGCAGCCGTAAACGCTGCGGGAAGCTGCGGTACGACGGTAAGTATTGAATACGAGTTTCTGCCCATGACTTTCGAGGAACGATGCCCGAAGACCTAAATTTATCAGCGCAAGAAGTAACTCCCGAGCAACCGACATCTGCGCCAGAAGCCTCCGACTGGCTCTTGCAAGACCTCATAACGCTTGTGGAGTCGGGCTCGGGAACGTTTGGAATTACGCTCTGCGTCGGAGGAATACTGATTTCTGGATACTTGGTCGCCGGAGAGCAATATTTTGATGGGATAGCGGAAGAATATGCCAGTCGAGCGGAGAGTGAAGAAGGACGACGCAAGATTTCCGATTCGTTCAAGAACCTTGGCGCAGTCTACTACAGCCACGTTCCGGACACAGAGACAGTGGTGGTACGTAGCTTTATTCATCTAAAGGACGCGGTATTTATTCACAACAGTGGCCCAGCGATTCCTGGGAATCGGGGAGTGTGGTGGAGGGGGCGTCTTTCTGCGGTGGATGGATTTATGTTTGGAACACTGTCGTCGCCGACCAAATGAGCTGTGGTGCACGAAGGCGCGAGCGTCGGAGCGTCCCAGTTCTAGTCTCTGAGTTTTGGCTTGGGGCACGGGCCCAACCGCGGGTGAGGCTCAATGGCGGCGCGGCAACCTCGTCGCTGAGGTGAAGTGCCATTACAATAGACATGTGCAGAAGCTCTACGACAATCCGCTAATCCATACCCCGCCAGCCGATGTGAGGGTTCCGCCGAAGTTGCAGATTGGTTGCGTCGAGATCGCTCCGGCGACGGTGTTGGCACCGATGGCAGGAATTACCGACACGGTGTTCCGGAGATTCATCCGCGAGATGGACGGGTGCGGATTGCTGATGACGGAGTTCACCTCTGCCGATGGAGTAACCAGGAAGAAGGATAAGAAGGCACAGCGCTTTCTGAACTTCTACGATGACGAGCATCCGATTACCTCGCAGTTGTTTGGTTCCAATCCTGATTCGCTGGCCGAGGCTGCGAGGATTGTAGAGGGATTCGGTTTCGACCTTGTAGACCTGAACCTGGGTTGTCCGGCGAAGAAGGTAGTGAAGTGCAACGGCGGCAGCGGACTGTTGCGCGAATTGCCAGCGATACAGAAGATTTTCGAAGCTGTGCGAGCCGCAGTGAAAATTCCATTCACAGTTAAGTTCCGGGCGGGCTGGAGCGAAAGTGAACTGGTCTTTCGTGAGTTGGGAAAGATGGCCGAGGGCTGCGGGTTGGACGCAGTCGCGATGCATGCGCGCACGAGGGAGCAGGGATACAGCGGGCAGGCGCAGTGGCAATGGATTGCCGAGTTGAAGTCACTGGTTTCGATTCCGGTGATCGGTAACGGTGACATACGCACTCCAGAGGACGCGCGTGCAATGGTTGCCGAGACCGGTTGCGATGGCGTGATGATCGGACGGGCTGCGGCTTCGAATCCATGGATCTTCCGGCAGATCGCGCAATATACCGCGACCGGGAGCTATGAAATCGCATCCAGAGAAGATCGTCATCAGATGATCCGTCGTTACTTCGGCATGCTGATCGAGCAGGGCTATCCGGATTCTCCGGGCAAGATGAAGCAGTTTGCTTCGTGGTTCACGCACGGAGTGGAAGGTGGAGCCAAACTGCGGAAGGAAATCTACGAGTCGAAGTACGCTGAGCAAATCGTGGCGGCTGTAGATGCGTTTTTCGCGCTGCCCCCAATGAAAGTTGAAGGGATTGGGTTCGTGACGGAGAGCGGTTGCGAGGAGTGCTGTGGTTGAGAAATCGCTGTTCAGGCGTAATGGTTAAAAAGGATGGCAATGTCTGCTCAGTACACGGCAGTTCGAAAATTCACAAGATATTCTATCGATGTACGTGCGAAGTTAGGGGTGGGCGACCGGGAATTCACGGTTCGAACACTGGATGTGTCAGAGGGCGGAATAGGTCTACTGTCGCCATCGGAACTTCCCGCCGGGGAGCCGATAACGATCGAGTTTGTATTCCCGACCATGCAGGACGTCTTTCGGGTGGAACTCGTGGCGCAAAGTAGAAACGGCTTCCGCTATGGCTTCAAGTTTGCCGGGCTTGACGAGAGCAACATGGCACTTTTGCGGAAATATGAGCGGCGCTGGGGCATTCGCGCGGAGTAAAATTACGGAACTCTGATTTGTGGACGTATATCCTCGTTAGATGAGGTATTGGAATGGTTTCACCAGAGCGAAAATGGAAACGGTTCAAGGTAGATATTCGGGTCCGTATCCGGCGTTGGGAGGACCCCGATGAAAGCTCGTCCGTGGTTAGAACCTATGAGATGAGCGAAGGCGGCATGAGTGTATATGCCTCGGAGACGCTGGACGTCGGTACATACATACTCGCGGAGTGGTCGGTGCCTTCGGAGCAGCAGCCGCTTCGGGTACGCGCTGTGGTGAAGAACCGCCGAGGCTTCCGTTGCGGTTTGCAATTCGTGGATCTGCCAGAGACGGATCGAGCTGTGATTTCGCGCTACCTGTTCTCACTGGCAGATGTCATAGAGATTTGATCTTGACTCTGTTCAAGTGGCTCGGCGATGTATCGTCCTGAAGAGTCGCGCGAGATGTAGGCCCAAGGGGTCTGCGGATCGTGAGTAAAGATTGTGAGCCAGCGCTCGGGAAGGGCCTGACGATAGTAGCGATGGCGATTGTCAATGCATGCGATCGGTGAGAGATCGTATGCCATCACCCAGGTTGGGTGCAGATGGAACGCAGTGGGAATGAGGTCGCCGACATAGGCGGCCTTTTTGTTTTGGCTCTCGATGATGACAGCTTGGTGATGTTCCGTATGTCCTGGAAATAGCTGTACTCGGATGCCAGGAACGATAGGGGCGTCGCCATCGAGGAGAGTCGCACGTCCGCTTGCGACTAGTGGGTCGTAGTTGCCGGTGAGATAGCTGACTCGGTCCCGTTCGTGTTGTTGGTGTGCATGGGCCAGTTCGCCTCGCTGACAGTAATAGCGGGCTCGAGGAAAGGTGGGGATGATGGCGCCGTCGGGGCGCGCTACGGTATTCCAGCCGCAATGGTCGAAGTGAAGATGAGTGTTGATTACGATGTCAAAGTCGTCAGGGGCAAATCCGGCTTCGTCGAGGTTTGAGAGCAGTCGTTCTTCGTTTGCGAAGATGCTGCGTGTCTTGTCGGGTAATTTATTGCCTGCGCCGGTATCGACCAGGATGGTGTGGTCACCAGTGCGGATGACCAGAGAATTCATCGCGACATGGAGACGGTTCCTGGCGTCGGCTGGAAACTTCTGCTCCCAGAGGGGCTTCGGAATGACGCCAAACATGGCGCCACCGTCCAGGTAGTAGCGGCCATCGGTAATAACAGTAAGTTCGAAATCGCCTATGGTGGTGCGGTGCAAAGGGATACTCCTGCGAACGGAGTGACTACGTTTTAGATGATGAAATTAAGGGAAGGTTTCGGGGGATGTGCGGCACAAGGTGCTGCAGTAAGAATGAATCGCATCCTGTGGTAATAGATCGACATATGTGAATATAGATCAAAAGAAGGGACGGCCAGCCAAGCACCGGCCGTCTGGGTTCATTTGAGGGCGTTCAGGACTTCGAGGACGCGGTCAAAGTCCTCCAACGACTTGTATTCGAGGATGATCTTGCCTTTGCCGTGTTTGTCCTGAATCTGAACCCGAATGCCGAGTGAGCGCTGCAGTTGCTGTTCGGCATCGCGTACGTTGGGATCGAGGAGCCGTTCGGGTTTGGCGACCTTGGGTTCGGGATGCATATGATTGTACGCAGCAGCTTCGACCTGGCGGACAGACATGGAGAGCTCTGCGGCACGCTGAGCGAGACGTAGCATTATTTCTGGAGAATCGAGACCCATGAGGGCTTTGGCGTGGCCAAAGCTGAGCTTGTTGGATTCGACCAGCTTCAGAATCTCGGTGGGAAGCTTGAGAAGGCGGAGGAAATTGGCGACCGAGGAGCGGTCTTTGCCGGTTCGCTGCGCCATCTGTTCCTGGGTGAGTCCGAATTCACGGGATAGCCGCTCGAAAGCGTGGGCCTGCTCGACGGGATTGAGATCTTCACGCTGGAGATTCTCAATGATCGTGATCTCCATCGCCTGCTCATTCGAGACTTGGCGGACGATCGCAGGAACTGTGGCCTTGCCAGCGAGTTGCGACGCTCGCCAGCGGCGCTCGCCTGTAACGAGTTGATAGCGTCCGGAGATCTGGCGTACCGTGACTGGCTGGACGACGCCTGAGACTTTGATAGATTCAGCGAGTTCATTGAGGGCGATTTCGTCGAAGTGGGTGCGTGTCTGGTAGGGATTGCGGTCAATGAGTTCGACGGGGATGTCACGAACGCTGTCACCAGGAGCTTCATGGGAGGGCGTCGGTGCTCCAGGAGCGGTGGGTTGGATACCGCGAGCGGCTGGAAGTAGGGCGTCGAGACCGCGCCCGAGGGCTTTCCTCTTGTCATGGGTTGGATTCACTGCTTTACCTCGTTAGCGGATGGCTGTGGGAGCTTGATCCGGTTCTTGATGCGTGTCGTAACTTCTTCTGCGAGCTTGAGATAGGCCTCGGCGCCGCGCGACTTTGGATCGTAGAGAATTGCCGGCTTGCCGTGACTGGGAGCTTCGGCGAGGCGGACATTTCGAGGAATACAGGTTTCGTACAGTAAGGTTCCAAAGAAGGATTTGAGTTCGCCTGTGACTCCCTGGGCGAGATTGGTGCGATCGTCGTACATAGTGAGCGCGATGCCTTCCACTTCGAGGCCTCGATTCCAGTGCTGTCGAATTCTTTCGACGGTGTCGAGGAGCTCACTGATGCCTTCGAGGGCAAAGTATTCGGCTTGCATGGGAATAAGGACAGAATTGGCCGCGACCAGGGAATTAATGGTGAGGAGGTCGAGGGCTGGAGGACAGTCGAGAATTAGGATATCGAATTGATCTCGAACGCTTCGAAGGGCGTGGCGAAGGCGATATTCGCGAAATTCGGCGTTGACCAGCTCAATGTTGGCGGCGGTGAGGTTCTTAGAGGATGGAATCACCTTGAGGAGCTCGATTTCGGTTGACTGTACGAGCTCGGTACCTTCTGCGTCCCCCATAAGCAACTGGTAGGTCCCGGGACGGTCGGCATCTTTCAAGAGTCCGAGGCCTGAGCTGGAGTTCGATTGCGGATCGCAATCGACGAGTAGGGTTCGGATGCCGCTGGACGCGAAACTGGCGGCGAGGTTGATGCTGGTAGTGGTCTTCCCTACTCCGCCTTTTTGATTGGCGATGGCAATGACCCGTGACATAGTGACTCCGGGCAACCGAGGAGAAAAGGCGGCAGTTGCCGATGTGGATAAGGTTGAGGGTACTGGCTATGGACGCCTGTGGCAATGGGAATGGGTTGTGCATGGTTGTGGATTCCGTGGATAAGTGCAGAAAGCTGTGCAGAACCTAGAGAAATGTTCCACGTGGAACATTAAATCGGTGAGTGGCGAGTGTTCCACGTGGAACTATGCAGAAGACTTCCATGTCAGCAGAATGCGCTGATCAGAGGACGGTAGGTGCACCGAGGTGCTCTCCCCAGGTGGCAGGATCGCGAGAGCGCGCTCGCGTTGTGCCTCGCCAATGAGAACCGCGAGCCGTCCACCAGGAGCGAGCAACTGCGAAGCAGTGAGCAGGGACTGATCGAACTTCTCAACGGCCCGCATGGTGACAAGGCTAGCGCGTCCGGAATAGGATTCAGCCCGAATGTTGAAAACGTTTATATCTGGCAGGTGGAGGGCCCGAACAACCTCGCGGAGGAAGGTGGACTTCTTTCCGTGTCCCTCAATCAAGGTAAGTTGAAGCCGGGGAGCCCAATATTTCATGGGCAGCCCGGGAAAACCAGCGCCACTGCCGAAATCGAAGACATCCTGTCGACTATCCCTGGGAAATAGTTGACGGGCCACGAAGAGTGACTCGCCAAAGTGTCGCGACACCATCTCTTCAGGCGAGCGTAGCGCCGTCAGGTTAATTCTTTGATTCCAGCGAATGAGGAGATCGAGATGAATCTGAATGGACGTCAGCATGGCGTTGTCCAGATCAGTTGCGGCTATAAAGGGGGCAAGCAGTGTACGCAGGGCCGTGGCTTCCATGCCCAACAGGATAAACTAACGCGGATTTAAAACCGGATGCTCCCTGCTCTGGTTCGCGCAAAAACCTTCGGATCGACTATTATCTTGGACGTTCGATGGCAGGGGCAATCCTTAACACGCGAAGCCTTCGAGGAGGAAACATGGAAGCAACACAGATTGCGGTGGTGACAATTCAAGGAATACCCCTCTCGATCCACCTGCAGTGGCCATTTCACGCCAATGTCTCCGGCGCGGACTTCTATGTACTGCACGGGACGGTGGAGCTGGGAGATGGCTCAGGCCTGCGTGCGCAAGTAGCCTTACATCTGACACGATTGGTGGCCGAACGCCTCCCATCAGTCGAGCCTGCGGATACATTGGGCCCGGTGCTGGGGGCGATCCGAAAAGAGACGGACCGCAAACAACTGGAGTTTCTGCGTTCAGACAAGAGGCAACCTATTCCATTGGGAGCGCGCTTTCAGGATTTCCGGAGCAAACAGTGGAGATTTGAGCAGGCGACTGATCGGCAGGTCAGGCAGACCCTGCTGGATCGCTTGTTTTGGGTGGGAACTCGACTGCAACCCGGGCCGGTGATGGTCGCTGATCCTGCAGAGGCACTCTACCTGGGCACGACATCAGAGAAATTGACCGAGGCGGCTAAAACCATTGAGTCCGAGGGCTTGCTGCGATGGGTGCATGGTGAGGCACAGGCGACTGAATTACTGCGGGCGCAAGGCGCGGAGTTTGAAGAGCGGGCGCGCAAGGCGATTGAGTCAGTTCAGCAGAAGCATGCGTACGAACAGCAGAAGGTGATCTTCAGTGGGGCGACACACTGAACAACTCAGAAATCTCAGAAGGCCAAAGCAAAATCGCCATCTGATAGAAAACTTTGAAACCGCGATGTCGGATGAGACGAACTGGGATCCTTTGCTGCGCTCAGGATGACCCCTTCTCACTACACACATAATTACTACATACATTCACATATGTAGATATAGCGGCATCGTCTAGAAGCCGGGATGGCTTTGGTCATCGACGTGCGGAATCAACTGCCGGTACACATCGTCGGAGACATCGGTCTGCCAGTGATGTGTGACGCGAGCTAGCGATACGCCTCCGAAAAAGAGCGCGGCGATGATAAATGCAGCGGCGATCGGCGGCAGGGTACGTCCGCTCCAGCGCTGGGCGCTGGTTGTTGCGCTGCGCGGAATTAGCGCGAATTGTAGCGCGTTCTCAGTTCCACAACTAGCGACACATTCCAGGCAGGCAGTGCATTCAGCCGAGCGGATCTGCATGAGCCGGTCAACGGGAAGCCCTTGCGGGCAGGCTTTGGCGCACTTGCCGCATGCAATGCAACTCTCTACGTCGCGACGGACGGCAACGGGGCTGAGGAGCGAAACTACGGACATTACAGCTCCGTACGGACAGGCGTAGCGGCACCAGAAATTTTTCACCAAAACAGAGAGCAGGGCGAGAACGGCAATCACGGCCAACGCTGTGGAACTCATGTGCACAAAGAAGTGCAGCATTTTCACGTCGGCGAGAATGCCGTATGGCTGCGTCATGAAATCTTCCAGGGCTGCGCCGCTCATCCCGCCGATGATGAAGACGAAGAATGCCATTAGCAGATATTTAATGGAGCGCAGTGGCAGATCGAGCCAGCGCGGCAGCACCAGGTTGCGGCCCAATAGCTTGCGGCCCGCTTTCCACAAATACTCCGAGAGCGTGCCGACCGGACAGAGCCAGGCGCAAAACGCGCGCTTCAGTACCAGGCTCATGACGACAAAGATGAGAAACAGCACCATGGCGGCGGGATGAATCGCGGGAATGTGTCCCGTCGCGAAAAAGTAACGCGAATTCATGAATCCAGCAATGGGTAGCCAGCCATCTACTCCGGCAGGGCGCGAAACATGCGCGCCGATCCCGTTGGTCTCGAAGAATCGCACGAAAAAGTAGAACTGTACGCAGAGAGCGAGGTTGAGCAGGATGAACAGACTCTGCACAATCAGGCGAATGCGCTGCGAACGGTCAGGCACGGTACGGCGAATTTGCTTGTTTCTCACGGTGGTCGATTCGCAAGGCAGTTGGCTGTGCGAGGTGGGCGCTACTTCGGGATGAATGTGATCAGGCATGGGCATTACGCGAAGGCGAACCAACCTTCTGTTCATAGACTAAGTAGCACTGCACTGGTTCGCTATGACTTTGATCACAGACTGAGACCAGGGCGCGCCCTCACCGAGGCGGCAAGGAATTCCACCCCTCACGTAAAACGATTTCGAAAAAAAGGAAGATCATGAAAACAATCGTTGCAAGAACGGCAGTCGTCGCATTCCTCTTACTCTTTGGGCTTCATTTGGCGGCCCAAAACGCGGCTCAAGATATGGAGTCATGCCCTATGCACCAAGAGCATATGAAGGCGGCACCGCAGGGCGATCAAGAGATGGACTCGTGCCCCATGCACAGGGAGCATATGCAGGGTATGGCACAACACTCGGACAAGGACATGGAGTCATGCCCGATGCATGAAGAGCACATGAAGGGGATGTCACAGCATCAGGCCGACGTGGAAAAACATGGGGATGAGGGAATGGGCTTTCCCCATGATAAGACCACTCATCATTTCCGCTTATATCCGGACGGTGGAGCTATCGAGGTAGTGGTCAATGACAACAAGGATTCCGAAAACATTCAGGCAATCCGCATGCACCTGGCACATATCGCTACGATGTTCTCAAACGGTGACTTTTCCATTCCCATGTTTGTGCATGACCAGGTGCCCCCCGGGGCGGCCCTGATGAAGGAAAAACGCGCGGACATTCGCTACAACTTTGAACAGGTACCGGAGGGTGGCAGGGTTCGTATCCGGGCGAAAGATCCTGACGCACTGAAAGCGATTCATGACTTTCTCCGCTTTCAAATCAAGGACCACCGCACCGGGGATCCGACCGAGGTTGCGGTGGGAAATTAAGAGACCGAGCCGAGTGCGTCAGCCTGTTTACGTTGGCGCGCCTGGATCTCGATATAAACGTTGAGCAGGGCGACGGCGGCAGGGGTGACGCCCGGCAAGCGCGATGCCTGCCCGATGGTTTGCGGACGGAGCCGGGTGAGCTTCTCCTTCATTTCGCGCGACAGACCACTGATAGAGGCGTAATCAAACCATTCAGGTATGGTCTTGGTTTCGGCTTTCTTAAGGCGCTCGATGGCCTTCTCCTGCTGCTGGAGATAGCCGACATATTTGACTTCGGTTTCCACGGACTTCAGCTCAACCCAGATGGCGGACGGCAGGCGCGAGCCATCGGCCAGCGCGTCAAGCCCATCGTGCACAAAGAATTCCGGGGCAAGTTGGCGGCAGACCGGCGCAAGATCATCGATCGTTATCTCGGGACGGCGAAGCAGTTGAGCCCATGTCTGTCCGGTGACAGAAGAGGTCCCGAGGTTTTCAACAAGGGATGCAACTGCTCCACTCAAGCCGGACGGGATGCGCTGGGTCTCAAGCTGATTGCGTAGAGTCGACATGCGTTGCTGCTTGGCTTCGAAATTGTGCCACGCCTCATCGCCGATGAGGCCGATGCGGCGGCCATGCGGCGTAAGGCGTCGGTCTGCGTTGTCAATGCGCAGATGCAGTCGAAACTCGGCACGCGAGGTGAACATGCGGTAAGGCTCGATAGTTCCCTTGCTGATCAGATCGTCGATGAGGATGGCGGTGTAGGCCTCGGTGCGATTGAGGATAAGTGGCGGCTCACCTTTGATGGCGAGGGCGGCATTGATTCCCGCCATCAGGCCCTGGCATGCGGCCTCTTCGTAACCACTGGTGCCGTTGATCTGTCCGCCCAGGTAGAGGCCCCGGACCTTGCGAGTCTCAAGGGTTCGCTCCAGTTCGGTAGGATCGATGGCGTCGTACTCGATGGCATAGCCGGGGCGCAGCATTTCAGCCTTCTCAAGCCCTGGGATACTGGCGAGAATTGCGAGCTGAACCTCGACCGGTAGCGACGTGCTCATGCCATTGAGATAGATCTCGTGTGTGTCGAGGCCTTCAGGCTCAAGAAAGAGCTGATGGGTTTCCTTGTCAGGAAACTTAACGATCTTGTCTTCGATCGATGGGCAGTAGCGTGGCCCGGTGGAGTGGATCTGTCCGCTGTACATGGGCGAGCGATGGACGTTTTCGCGAATGATGCGATGAGTCTCCGCCGTGGTGTACGCGATGTAGCAGTTAACCTGGGGCTGAGTGATTTTGCGGGTGCGGAAGCTGAACGGCGTGGGATCGGCGTCACCAGGCTGAGCCTTGAAGCGCGAAAAATCTATCGTCCGACCATCCAGACGCGGAGGTGTTCCGGTCTTGAGGCGACAGTGGCGGAAGCCGAGTGCTTTGAGACTCTCACCCAGGAGAATCGCCGCTGCCTCGCCGCTGCGTCCTGCAGGATAAGTTTGCTCGCCGCAATGAATGAGTCCATTCAAGAATGTTCCGGTCGTGACGACGACGGCGCGTGCGGAGACCGTGCGGCCATCGCGCAGGCGCAGTCCCTCGACGCGGCGTGAGTCACCCTCGGTAATGTCTGAAACCAACAGCTCGGCAACTTCGGCTTGCTTGATCTGGAGATTAGGTTGGGCTTCGAGAACCGCGCGCATCTTGATGCGGTAGGCCTGCTTGTCACACTGTGCGCGCGGCGACCAGACAGCGGGTCCGCGCGAGGTGTTGAGCAAACGAAACTGGATGCCTACGGCGTCGGTGACTTCGGCCATAATGCCGCCAAGCGCGTCGATCTCGCGAACAATGTGTCCCTTGGCGATGCCTCCCACGGCGGGATTGCAACTCATTTGCGCGATGAGATCGGAGTTGAGTGTGAATAGTGCGGTGCGTAAACCCATGCGCGCAGCAGCCATGGCAGCTTCGCAGCCGGCATGTCCGGCTCCAACTACGGCGACATCGTAATTTTCTGAAAAAGCCATGGCGGGACAGAACAACCTTGATAGCTATTCTAGCAAGGTAGTTGCGATAAGATATTTTGCCTTAACCCTGCAGAGACGCTAACCGAGAGCATTGCGATTTCACTTGGCAACGATTCTGCTCCGTACTACGCTTATGCGATCCATCCGATCCGAATCGATAGGAAACATTCATGCCGACTATAAGTCCTGAGCCGCAAGTAGTTCCTTCTGCGGCAAGCACACCACAGGGTACTCCCCAATCTGGCGGCGGCGTTCTCTCCCTACTCCAGAGCAAGGGAGCCAGAGCCATAATCTGCCTCTCGGCTTCGGTGATTTTGTGGTTTATGCCGGTCCCGGCGGGTCTCACGGTGTTGGCGTGGCATTTCTTTGCCTTGTTTGTCGGCACGGTGTTGGGGCTCATGCTGACCCCATTCCCGATGGCAGCCGTGATTCTGATGAGCACGGTCTTCGCGGTCTTCGTCAAACTGCTGACATTGAAGGAAGCTCTCGCTGCTTGGGGAAATCCCACTCCCTGGCTGGTCTTTATTGCATTTCTGTTTGCCAGAGGCTTTCTGAAAACCGGGCTTGGTCGCAGGATCGCCCTCGTGTTGACACGGGCCTTTGGTGACAGCACGCTGAAGCTGTCCTATGTCTTATCTGCAACCGACCTGATCATATCGCCCGCCCTGCCCTCCAACACAGCCAGGACCGGCGGAATCATGTTCCCCATTGTGAAGAGCCTGATTGTTTCCTTCGACTCGCATCCAGGCCCAACCGCGAAACGCATCGGCTCGTTTCTGATCATGTGTTCGTACTTCGCCGGCTGCGTTACATCAGGAATGTTTATGACGGCGATGGTGGCCAATGTGCTCATCGCCGACTTTGCAAGGAAGGCGCTGGGGATTGAAATCAGTTGGGCGACCTGGGCACTGGCGGGCATCGTTCCGGGACTTGCCTCACTGATCATCATTCCCTTGTTCCTTTACTACTACTACCCGCCCGAGTTAAAGAAGACGCCGCAAGCCAAGCAGTTTGCGGTGGACGAACTAAAGAAACTTGGACCGATCACCCGTAAGGAAATCATTCTCGTCTGCATCTTCTTCGCGATGCTGGTGCTGTGGGCCACCGCGCTCTATACCAAGATTGACGCGACGCTGGTTGGCTTGCTCGGCCTGACAGTGATGCTGCTGACCCACGTTATCGAATGGCAGGACGCGCTGGAAGAAAAAGGTGCTTGGGACACATTCATCTGGCTGGCCGGCATCATCGGACTGGCAGACACGCTGGTCAAGTTCGGCTTCATCGCCTGGTTTGCAAAATCAGTAGCGGTCCACATTACCGGAGTCCCCTGGTATGTCGCGCTGGTGCTGGTAACGTCTATTTACTTCTTCACAGGCTATGGTTTTGCCGGAATGACTTCGCACGCGGTTGCGCTCTACCCGGTTCTTATCACCGTGGCAGTTGTGGCAGGAGTTCCCAAGTTCCTTATCGCCCTGATGCTTGCCTACCTCTCGAGTTGTTGCGCCGGGTTGACCCTATACGGGACGGCGCCCGCACCTTTGTATTTTTCGGCTGGCTACGTCGAGGCCAAAACATGGTGGAAGCTTGGCTTCATTGTGTCTACCATGTATCTAATCATTTATCTGGTCATTGGCTCGCTCTGGTGGAAGGTGCTGCGGCTCTGGTAGAGCGCATACATAAAGGGGATAAATCAACTAGGTGCGGGCGAAAAACGCCGAAATGCGTGAACGCCCGCCCCTTTGAATTTAAGACTGTCCCTCGATTGCAATTACTCGCAGAGGAAATGCCTCAAGACCGCGCACGGCGATTGGAAGGGCAAAAACCTCGACCCGCGTCTGGGTCAAACTGTCGAGATTCGCAAGGTTTTCAATCAACGGTATATTCCGCTCGAACAGAGCGCTATGATTTACGTGCTCTTCACTGCCGGGAACCTCGACGCCGGTGGCATCGACGCCCATCATCTTCATGCCCTGATTGATTAGCCACGCTAAGCCCTCGGGGCTGAAAGACGGCGTTAAAGCGTACTTATCTGTTCCGTAAAATGGCGCGCCGCCGAGATTGCAGAACACAATGTCACCCTTGCGGATTCCTCCTGCTTTCACAGCAGCTTTTTGTAGCTGTGCAGAACCGATTGCAGTTTTGCGGGGAGCGTCGCGGAGATCGAGGACAACTGTTTCACCGATCATTAAATCCAGCGGCAAGGTGGCAAGATCATCGCGATCCTTGAACAGGTGATAAGGCGCCTCGATATGGGTCCCGATGTGGCTAACCATGTTCACGTTGTGCATGATGTACCACTGGTTTTCCAACCGCACCACGTTCGGGTTCACGGTCTCGGCCCCGATCATCTCGATGGTGAATTTTCTTCCGGCCTTGCCGGGATCGAGTACGTGCGAAAGATCTACGATTCGTCTCAATTCAATGTCCTCCCTAAAAATCTCTACTTAACTTGCATTGTCCAGAGACACGCCCATGTCTATTCATAGGGGGTGTCGGGACGCTCGATGGAAATAGTCGGATACTACGAACTATACACGAGCACTAGTTGAGGGGAGCGGAAGGAACAATCAGTGCGTCAGAGCACGGGGAATTGACACGAACTGCACCCTGCTTTCAGGGTTGGTCGAAAGCCGGGTGCAGACCGGATGCAACAATGTCTTCAAAGGCCAAAATCTACGCAGCTTTCTGCTGTTCCATTCCGAACGGCGTTTCGTCGGCTGAAGGACCGTACATACCTGGAACCGCCACGTTCATCAGGCGCAGGTACATTCCAAGCTGAGCGCGATGATGGATCAGGTGATTCAGCACCACGGTACGCAGCACGCCAATCCGGGGCATATTGAGAACCGTTTTGCCTTCCCACTTCATGGTCCACATCGTATTCATTTGCTCGTCTGTAGCTGTGGCGATCGTTTCGTGCGCATCGCTCACGGACTTATCGAACTTCTCGAGCAACTCCTTACGGGTAATCGGTTCAAAGGGCGAAAACTGGTTGGGCTCGAGTTCAAGAATCTCCGTTTGCATCGTGTAAGCCGCCCAGCTTGGCAGGTCGGCGACGTGACCCGCAAGGTGATTGACCTTCCAGGATTTCGGGTGGGGCTGAAAGTCGAACCGGTCTTCCGGAACGCGTTCGAGCATCTTGCGCGTGTTTGCCATTTCCTGATCGAACTCGGGCAGCAGCATGTCGCGAATAGCCATATGGAAACTCCGATTGAAGTTGCGTTGACAACACTGGGAAGGCAGATTCTGCAGCACAGGTTGCCACGCAAGAGCACTTTTTTGCTGGCTCGGAGGGGCTTGGGCGAAACCTAGGCACATGTTTGGTACGGATTCCAGCCATCTTGATTCGCATTTGCATCCAAACTATCGTGGCCGAACTCGGCCAGGGTGCTTGATTACAAGTGCCCATCGCAGGCTGCGAGTGCTATGTTGTTGTGCGCTAGTAGGTCCCTGCTTTCAGGTAAAGCGCAGTTGACAACTGAAAGGTTCTCGTATGAGCAGCGGCCGTCAATACGATTTCGACTTCATCGTGGTTGGCTCCGGTTTTGGTGGAAGTGTGTCAGCCTACCGCCTCGCAGAAAAAGGTTACAAGGTCGCCGTCCTCGAGATGGGCAGGCGCTGGACCCCAGAAAATCTTCCCCATACCAATTGGTCGCTTCGCAACTGGTTCTGGCGTCCTAATCTGGCGCTGCGCGGCTTCTTCAACATGCGCTTTTTCAAACACGTCACCATTCTCCACGGATGTGCCGTGGGCGGGGGGTCGATCACCTACGCCAGCACTTTACTGCGTCCCCCTGAAAAAGTTTGGGAGATGGGTTCATGGGCGGGGCTTTCCAATTGGCGCGCCGAGATGCCGCACCACTACGAGACGGCGTCTCGAATGCTGGGCGTAGTCAAAAACAATATTCTTGGGCCAGCGGACCATCTGCTGAAGAAGGCCGCAACGGCATTCGGAGTTGTGGACACTTTCTACCATACCAACGTCGGTATTTTTCAGGCGGCGGAAGGAGAGAAAGGCGGGAAGACGTTTCCTGATCCGTTTTTCGGTGGAGAGGGGCCCGACCGAACTACCTGCAACGCGTGTGGCGGATGCATGGTTGGCTGCCGATTCGGTGCCAAGAACACGCTGGACCGGAACTATCTTTATTTGGCTGAGAAACTCGGTGCTCGTGTGTTTCCGGAGACCAAGGTAGTCGATGTCAAGCCGCTCACCGACGAGGATGGAAGCGCCGATGGAAGCCAGGGGTATGAAGTTCACACGGTCGATTCGCTCGCCTGGTTCCACAAACGTCCCCAGCTCTTTACCTGCCGCAGCGTGGTGTTTGCGGCCTCGTCCCTTGGCACTACCGAACTGCTATTTCGCCTCAAGGAAAAACATTCACTTCCTGCCATCAGCGACCAACTTGGCAAGCGCATCCGTACCAACTCCGAGTCCCTGATCGGCGTGCGTATTCCGGGATGCGCCGACGATCTCTCGAAAGGAGTGGCCATCGGCTCCGGCATCTACATCGACGAACATACCCATATTGAAGCGGTTCGATACCCGAGCGGATCGGATGCCATGTCGCCGCTCTGCACACTGCTGACCCGAGGGCGTCCAGGCAGTGGCCGCATCGCGTTATGGGTGAAGAACCTGGTGGTATCCATACTTTGTCATCCGATTAGAACGGTGCGAGTGTTCCAGCCCTTCGGATGGGCGCGTGAGGTCATTATTCTGCTTTGCATGCAGGCGCTCGACGGCCATATCGACATGTATTGGGAGCGTCCGTGGTTCTGGCCGTTCAGGAAGTTTCTGGTCAGCCGCGGTCAAAAAGTTCCTACCTGCATCCCCAATGCAAACGATTTTGCAGAGAAAATGGCGCGCATGACCAAAGGAACTGCGATGAGCATGCTGCCGGAGATCCTGTTCGACGTTCCCAGCACGGCGCACTGCCTGGGTGGATGCGTGATTGCCGGCTCTCCGGCTGAAGGTGTAATTGATAGCCGTCACCGCGTATTCGGCTATCAGAATATGTATGTCTGCGATGGGTCGGTGGTTGCCGCAAACCTTGGCGTTAACCCGAGCCTCACGATTACCGCTCTGACCGAGCGAGCCATGGGATTCATTCCGCCTGCATCAGATGCGCCGTGGAACAGCGAAGCGGAGAAGATTTATGTGGCTTAGAATCTGGTTGTTATGGGTTAGCTACACAATTTCTGGCAATCCCACATTCGCCAAAAGAAGGCGGATGTGGGCCACCCTGTCTGCCCTAATTGAAGGTCATTCTCCGGGCGCTCCTGCCGCGCCCGGAGACAGATACCAGGGAATTGCGCTATTCGAAACGGACTATCTCCACCCAGTTTGAGTCTTTGCCGGTTGGGTATTTCTTTAGCAGCGTGAGTGCGCCGCTGCCGTTGATGGCGTAGACCGAGATGGTGTCCGATAGCTCGCCGGTGACCACCATGAACTTGCCCGTGGGGTCAATCGCAAAACCTCGCGGCTGCTTTTCAGTGGGAGTGCTCGACAGATAGGTGAGCTTCCCGGTAGCGCCGTCAACGCTGAAGGTGGCGATTGTGCTGCTGGTGCGCTCGACGGCGTAGAGGAACTTTTCGTCTGGCGTAAGGTGCAGATCGGCGGCCCAGATGTCTTTGGATACGTCGCGCGGCTCCTCGCCGGTCCCGGCAGGAAGGCGTGGCGCACCACGCACGAGTTTGCTGTCAGGCGGCAGCATCTTGGCCTCACTCACCGGGGTGAGCAGACCTGTCTTGGAGTCGAGCGACAGGGTGGTGATGGTGCCGACAAGCTCGCTCAACAAATATGCAAACTTATTGTCTTTGGAGATGATGATGTGGCGCGGGCCAGTGTTGGCCTTCATCAGCAGCACGGCTGGCGTGTTCGACGTCAGCTTGCCGGTTTTCGCGTCGAACAAGAACTGGAAAATCTCATCGCTGCCGAGGTGCGGGACAAAGAGGTAATGGTTGGTTCTGTCCACAACAACGGAGTGTGCGTTGCGGGCCGTGGGAACCACCTGCTGCGCTTCGGAGATCTTTCCGTCTTTGCCAACGGCATTCACGCTGACCAGGTTGCCGCCATACCCTGCACCGAACAGATACCGCCCGGTTCTGTCCAGGGAGATATACGGGAAGCTTTCGGCGAGCGGACCTTTCGAGAGCTGCTTCAGTGTGCCCGTCTTGCGATCGATAGCATAGGTAAATAACGAATAGGGCTTGGTGCGGACAGCGGCGAAGAGGAAGTGTTTGTCGAGGCTAACGCACATCGGCATCACCATCTTTTGCGCTTCGACGCGCGCCCCCGGCGTCAGCGTGCCATCGGCTGCCATCGCGTACGTCCCAATCGTGCCGTCCTCGGCATTCGACACATAAACATAAGTTTGCGCTTGCGCGGCAGAGCCGGCGGCGATGAGTGCCAACAAGGCGAATCCTGTAAATATCCTGGTGAATAAGACCATTTAGCTTTTCCTTTCTACTTTCGGACAGGCTGGACAGATAAGGCGAGGAGTGCGAGTCCGCTGCCGTGCATGATTCTGAACCCTGACGCACGTCGCGGCAAGAGATTCCTTTGCAGGGCAACGATACAAGTCCAAGAGGACGCTACTAAACTTGGCCGGGCGGGCGATGGCGTTCATCCATCGGCGTCTGAAGCACCGTGGAACCGGGGGAGCGGAGCAGATGGCCAGCACCGTGCGGGGATGGCGCTTCAAGGTGTTCGCAGGAGTGTCAATCCGGGGTTATGCCGAAGAACTCTCCATCGCCTTCGAGCACCGTGGACAACCTTGTCAGACTGAATAATTCCTTAACGCGCGGCATCAGGTTTATGACTCTTAGTTCCCGTCCTACTCGTTTGGTTCCGATATAGGCTCCGACGACTGCACCCAGCCCTGAACTGTCAACGAAGTCGACCTTCGTGAGATCGAGAACAATATGTTTACCCTGCGAAATCAGCGCCGCGACTTCATCTTTGAGTAAATGAGCGGTGGATGAGGTGATGCGTCCCTTGCAGTGGAGGATATTCAGGTTCTGCGCTGGTTCGTTTTGAAAGGATAGCTCTGCCCGAGGGGGAACTGGATTGGCCGCCATGTCACGCTCCGTGCCGGCAGTTTGTAGAAGCGGCGTTTGAGCGAAAGCAAATCCTCGCTGGACGCTTCCGTGCCGGTAGATTGTCGGAGATGCTGCTGCAAAGCTCGGGGGTTGCACGAGGCGGGGCTGTTGGATGGCGTCGCCGGGAAATCAGCACGCAGGAAGAGGAGCGCGGCTTAAACGCCCCACTCAACGAAAATCGCGTTGAATGGGCCACCCGCCCGCCGCCAGTAAATGGATTTGGTCCTCACGATGATAGTAGGATTGTGCAGCTTGAAGTTCTGTGGCTGAATTGAGGTATTCGAATGGAAGTGGGCGACCGGCCGCTTCTCCTGTTGACAGGGGCTTCGGGCTACATCGGAGGACGTCTCCTCAAAGCGCTCGAAACTGCTGGCTGGCATGTCCGGTGCGTCGCCCGGCGCCCTGAGTTTCTCAAGTCCCGTCTTGCTTCGTCCACGGAGATTGTCAAAGCCGATTGTCTGGATCGCGGCTCACTTGTTTCGGCTATGGCTGGCGTCCACACAGCTTATTACTTTGTTCACTCAATGGGTTCACCGGGCCAGTTTGAAGAGGAAGACCGGCGCGCTGCGCAGAACTTTGCCGAGGCCGCACGCGAACAGGGAGTGCGGCGCATTGTTTACCTGGGCGGCCTGGGGGAGCAGGATCACGGCCTTTCTGCCCATTTGCGCAGCCGTCACGAAGTTGCGGACATCCTGCGAAATTCCGGCGTTCCAACCGTGGAGTTCCGCGCTTCGATCGTCATTGGCTCCGGAAGCATATCGTTCGAAATGATTCGCGCCCTGGTGCAGCGATTGCCGGTGATGATCTGTCCGCGCTGGGTCGAGGTCAAAGCCCAGCCCATCGCAATAGAAGATGTCATCGCCTATTTGGTGAAAGTGTTGGAGCTCCCCACAGAACAGTCGGCGGTGTATGAGATAGGCGGTCCCGATCAAGTGAGCTATGGCGAGATCATGCGGGAATATGCGCGGCAATGCGGCTTGCGCCGCTGGATGATTCCAATTCCGGTGCTGACGCCGCATCTATCGAGCCTGTGGCTGGGATTAGTCACTCCAATTTATGCGCGGATCGGCAAGAAACTCATCGACAGCATGAGGAACCCGACCCTGGTAAGTGACACATCTGCCCTGACCGCGTTTCGCATCAGGCCGATGGGATTGAAAGAGGCTATCGCGAGAGCTCTCCACTGCGAGAACAAGGAGTTTGCGGCGACTTCCTGGTCCGATGCTTTATCGTCCGGCGGGAAGCCTGTGTCATGGGGAGGTGTGCAGTTCGGAACCCGACTGGTCGATTCCCGGACTATCGAGGTCCGAGTTCCACCGGCACAAGCATTTTCTCCCATCGAGCGGATCGGGGGCACGCAGGGTTGGTACTTCGCCAGCTTCCTCTGGCATATTCGAGGTTTCGTCGATTTACTGCTGGGTGGCGTCGGACTGCGGCGTGGTCGCCGAAATCCGCATACCGTATTGGTTGGCGAGGCTCTCGATTTCTGGCGTGTTGAAAGTTTTGAGCCCAATCGCAAGCTGGGTTTAGTGGCGGAGATGAAGGTGCCGGGGCGGGCCTGGCTTCAATTCGAGGTGGAGCCGACCAGGCACGGCTCGGTCATTCGGCAGACCGCAATCTTCGACCCGGCCGGACTTGGCGGTCTTCTTTATTGGTATGCCCTCTATCCCATCCATTACTTCATCTTCCAAGGGATGCTTCGCAATATCGCGGCAACTGCAGAACACGAGTCGAACGTAACCTTGCACTCTGCATGATGCTGATCTGACCCTCTACGAAAACTACACTCCTGCAGACCCGCTACCCATCTTCCCGCGCCAGAGCTTACAATCTCTTGTTACGCCTCGCGCTGCGCGGTTGAGTTCTCCCACCGGGCAATTCTTCGCGCGTGGGCGATTAGGAAAGCACTCATGGCGCCCATTACCACCATTGAACACCTCGGCCAGTTTGAGGGGCAGGATGTCACCCTGCGAGGCTGGCTTTACAATCTGCGCGAGAGCGGTAAGCTGCTCTTTCCCATCTTCCGCGACGGCACCGGACTGGTGCAGGGGGTGATGGCGAAGAACGCCGTTGCGCCGGAAATCTTTGAGACCGTCAAGGGACTGACCCAGGAATCCAGCGTCATCATTCATGGCAAGGTGCGGGCCGATAAGCGCGCTCCGGGGGGATTTGAGCTTGATCTGCATTCGGTGGACGTGGTGCAGAAAGTTTCAGAGGATACGCCCTATCCGATTTCGCTGAAGGATCACGGGGTCGAGTTCCTGATGGAGCATCGGCATTTGTGGCTGCGTTCGCCGCGGCAGGTTGCGATTCTGCGGATTCGCTCAGAGATTGAGCGGGCGATGCATGACTTCTTTTACTCGCGCGATTTCACCCGCACCGATCCGCCAATTCTTACTCCGGCGGCTTGCGAAGGAACCAGCACGCTGTTTCCGGTGGACTACTTTGAGGAGCAGGCTTATCTGACGCAATCGGGGCAGCTTTACATTGAAGCGACGGCGATGGCGCTGGGCAAGGTGTACAGCTTCGGGCCGACGTTCCGGGCGGAGAAATCGAAGACGCGGCGGCATCTTACGGAATTCTGGATGATCGAACCCGAGGTCGCCTACGCCACTCTGGACGACATTATGAAACTGGCGGAGGACTTTATCACGTTCATCGTGAAGCGCGTGCTGGAGACTCGGCGGCACGAACTCACGGTGATTGGGCGCGACATTGCTCCTCTGGAAAAGATCGAAGCGCCATTCCCGCGCGTGTCGTATGACGAGGCGGTCAAGATGCTGGACGAAGGCTTTGCCAAGGGCGAGTTGGAGTCGAAATTCGAGTATGGCAATGACTTTGGATCTCCGGACGAGACTTACATTTCATCCAAGTTTGATCGTCCTGTGATGATTCATCGGTATCCTTCAGCAGTGAAGGCTTTTTACATGGAGCCGGACCCGGACGATCTGACGAAGGCGCTTTGCGTGGATGTGCTTGCGCCGGAAGGTTACGGCGAAGTCATCGGCGGATCGCAGCGCATGGGCTCGTATGAGCGTCTGCTGGAGCGCATTAAGGAGCATGAACTGCCCGAAGACGCGTTCCAGTGGTATCTGGACCTGCGCAAGTACGGTGGCGTTCCGCACGCTGGCTTTGGAATGGGGTTGGAGCGCGCGGTGGCCTGGATTTGCAAGCTCGATCATGTGCGCGAGACGATTCCCTTCCCGCGTATGCTGAATCGCATGTATCCGTAGAGGCAGAGTGGTTGCATTCCCACATTCGCCAAAAAGATGGCGGATGTGGGCCACCTGATTACTTTCCCAGAAGAATTGGATTTCCAAATGGTCAGCATTCCCGCATCGTTTCCAGACGTAATCAAGAAGAAAATACGTGTCATTGGCGTTCCTCTCGACCTTGGCCAGCAGCGCCGTGGGGTGGATATGGGGCCCTCTGCTGTTCGCGTTGCCGGACTGGAGGCGAAACTCGAGTCGCTCGGGCACGAGGTAGAGGATTGCGGCAACATCAGCGTCACGCTTCCAGAGCAGAAAAACTTTGGCGAACCGCACGCCCGCTATTTGCGCGAGATCACGGCCACCTGTACCAATCTGGCCGACGAGGTTCTGCACGCGCTGGAGGAGGAAAAAACTCCACTCTCGATTGGCGGAGATCATTCGCTTGCTGCCGGTTCGGTCAGCGGCGTGGCCGAGTACTACCGGCGCGAAGGACAACACATCGGCCTCATATGGATTGACGCGCACTCGGACATCAATACTCCGGAGACTTCGCCCTCGGGAAATGTCCACGGTATGCCGCTGGGCGCGATCATGGGGCTTGGCGGCCTCGATTCTCTTTCCAGGCTCTACGATTGGTCACCTAAGATTCGTCCTGAAAACTGTGTGCTGGTCGGAATTCGCGATGTCGATATGGCGGAGAAGGAAAACATCCGCCGCACGGGAATCGAAGTCTTCACCATGCGCGACATCGACGAGCGGGGCATGCGCTCCATTATGGAAGAGGCGCTACGGATGGCGGGACGCGGCACCGTCGGCTACCACATTTCGCTCGACATGGATTGGGTCGATCCGGAAGACGCACCCGGCGTTGGCACCCGCGTCCCCGGCGGCGCAACGTATCGCGAAGCTCATCTTGCGATGGAAATCATCGCCGACCATGGGCGTATGACCTCCATGGACATTGTTGAGGTTAACCCGGTGATCGACGAATACAATCGCACGGCTGAACTCGCGGTGGAACTCGCCAGTTCAGCGTTCGGGAAGAAGATACTGTAGGGGCTGCGATTCGATCCACCAAAAGGGGTTCCGAGGAAGGTGTATCCAGCGAGGTTGAAGACAAAGAAAATCGATCGCTGGCTGAAAACCTTGGAGCCGCGCGAGAGACTTGAACTGCGCTGGGGTCCTTCGCCGAGGCTCAGGGTGACACTCTCGGCACGTTGGGATACAGCAACCATGGAACCGCTATAAGCGAGAGAAGTCGATTATTGGCCGGAAAGCTAGGCATGGGACACGCTGCCGTGATTTTTTTGCCCCGCGCCGTTGCTTTTTCTACCTTGCTTTGCGTAGAATCCGCGTTTTCTCTGTCTTCATTCCTGCGCTTTCCTTGTAACACCTTATAATCATATTGAGTAGCACAAGGAAGCCCCAACCCTTATGACAGTGAAGAAACTCCGTGTAGGTGTGCTTTTCGGCGGGCGCAGCGGTGAGCATGAAGTCTCTCTTTTATCCGCCGCATCGGTCATGCAGGCCATCGATCGTTCCAAGTACGACGTCGTTCCCATAGGAATTACCAAGCAGGGCCTCTGGCTCACAGACCGCCACGCCGAACAATTGATCAAGGGCGAGTTCGTGGCTGGAGCCCGCGGCAAAAATCTGCGTGCCGGAGATCCCGCCGCCACCTCCTCGGCCGCTGTTCTCGCCAAGGGCGAAGCCGTGCTGGTGCCGCCCATGCCTTCGGCTGATTCGATTGTGCCGTTTGAGACGCATCGCAATCACGAAACGCTTCGGCCCATCAATGTCGATGTTATTTTCCCCGTGCTTCACGGCACTTTTGGTGAAGACGGAACCATGCAGGGATTGCTTGAACTGGCTGACATTGCCTATGTCGGCTCCGGAGTTCTGGGCTCCTCCGCCGGGATGGACAAAGACGTGATGAAGCGCCTTTTCGGTGACTCACGCCTGCCTTTGGTCAAGCACGTTACGGTGCTTCGCTCGGAGTGGGAGCGTCAACCCAGGCAGGTCGAGAAGGCCGTTGACTCCGCCCTCAAGTACCCGGTTTTTGTGAAGCCTGCGAACCTTGGCAGCTCCGTCGGAATCAGCAAAGCTCACGATGCTACTGAACTCCCCGCTGCCATAAACGAGGCTGCCCGGTATGATCGCAAAATTATTATTGAGCAGGGTGTCGGCGGCAAGCGCAACAAAGCTCGCGAGATCGAGTGCGCAGTGCTGGGCAACGATGAACCCATCGCCTCCATCTGCGGTGAGGTAATCCCCTGCAAAGAGTTTTACGATTACAACGCGAAGTACATCGACTCCGGCTCCGAATTGCTTATCCCTGCCCGGCTCGACCATACCCAGGTCCGCCAGATTCAGGAGATGTCAGTCCGCGCCTTCAAGAGCTGTGAATGTTCCGGTCTTGCCCGCGTCGATTTCCTGATGGACCCAGTCACGGGACACTTTTACCTCAATGAGGTAAATACCATGCCGGGCTTTACCGCCATCAGCATGTATCCCAAGCTCTGGGCCGCTAGCGGTATCGATTATCCCGGGCTCATCGACCGACTCATCCAGCTTGCGCTGGAGCGCCACGCCGACAAAAAGCGCAATCTGTACACGAAAGACTAGGAGCCAGGTTTCAAGGTTTCAAAGTTTCAAGGTTAAGAGCTCGTGGCCAGGTACAATCCAGCCATTACAGACGAGGAACAGCTTCCCCGGTCGCGCGTTCTATAACCTTGAACCCCTGCGAAACCCTGAACGCCTAATGAAACTTTGCTCTTGGGGAACTTTCCCTGCTCTGCTCGCGTAATTCCCATCACGCGGCGTCGGTCCGCCGCTGGGAGACACTGTCGCCATGAAGATCAAGCTATTCTGCCTCACCGCCCTTTTGTTTGTGGCCGCTTCTGTTTCCGCCGAGGAGTGGAAGCGCGATTTCACGGTTAGCGCTCATCCCCAGTTGCGCGTGCAGACCAACGATGCGAGCGTTGAAGTTCACGGCGTTCCGGGCAACACGCTTTCGGCGCGTGTTATCGCCGAGGGCAGGCATATCGGTCCCGGAGAAGTCTCGATCAATGCGCAGCAGAACGGCGACTCGATCTCGATTCAGGTCAAGATTCCAGAGCGCCACATTCGCCTCAACTTATCCCAGCGTTACGTTCGCATCGAAATCAGCGTCCCGGCGCTCGCGGCGCTCGATCTCTCTTCTTCCGACGGTCCGCTGCGGGTTTCGGGCGTAAAGGGCGACACCCGCCTTGCTGCTTCTGATGGCTCCATCAGGGTCGATAATTTCGAGGGCAATCTTCACGCTCACACCGCCGATGGTGCAATTGAAGTCTCGGGCCGATTCGATGTGCTCGACCTCAGCACCAGCGATGGCCGCATCACCGCTGCAGTCTGGAAGGGTTCGCACATGAACGGCACGTGGAACCTGCGAACTGCAGACGGCTCCATTACTCTTCGACTGCCTGATGATCTTTCCGCATTCCTTGATGCATGGACCAGCGATGGGCACATTGATGTCCAACTTCCAGTCGAGGTCAGCGGGCGCGTCGAGAAAAATCGGGTTCGCGGAAAAATTCACGGAGGAGGCCCGACCCTGCAGATACACACCTCAGACGGCAATATCACACTGCGTTCGATGTAAAGTGCAATCAGAACTGGTTGCATAAATGCTGTTCGAGCGGCAGAACGACATCCCTCCGGGGCTAAAGCCCAGGTTTTATGCGGTTCTAGCGGCACGGCTGAAGCCGTGCCCTTTCAAGGCCTTATTTAGGCAGCCGGTTCATGTAGCTTGTTTATCCAGCCAGTTCATGTAGCCAGTTCATGCAGCCAGTTCATGCGGCCAGTTCATGCAGCCAGTTCATGCAACCAGTTCATGCAGTCAGTTCATGCAACCAGTTCTAGATCAAAAACTGGACAACTTGCATCCTATCCGGACATGATTTATAACTTAACTAACCAGTTAGTTAATTATGAGCATTCCAAAGTCACAATCTCCAAACTCCCGCAATTCAGCCGCGAGCCGCAGCTCCATCCTTGCTCACGCGATTGAAGAATTTGCTGCCCAAGGCGTCGCAGGAGCGCGAACTGCCGCCATTGCCGAGGCTGCCGGGGTCAACAAGGCCCTGCTGTACTACTACTTCAAGGACAAGGAGAGTCTCTATGCTGCTTCGCTTCACGAGGCATTTAGCGGTCTCTTTGAAAGTGTCCTTCCAATGCTGCAGAGTTCGATGTCCCCGGGCGAGAAAATCCTTCGCTTCGCCCGCATACATTTTGAATACCTGCTCCAGCATCCCCACTATCCGCGAATGATTCATCAGGAGCTTTCCCGCGTATGCAATGCCGGGGAGCCCTCCCGCGAATTTCGGCAGATTGCCTCTACGCACTTCGCTCCAATGCACCGTATCGGAGTCAAGGCTGTGCAGGATGGTATCGACAGCGGCGAATTCCGCAAAGTTACAGGCCCCAATGTGCTGAGTACACTGCTCGGGATGAATGTTTTCTACTTCAGTTCCGCCCCGATTGTGCGAATCATACGGGGCGTTGACCCTTTTTCTCCTGAGAGCGTACGCGAGCACATTGCCAACTCACTGGACTTCATTGGCGCAGCGCTGTTCACAGATCGCGCGTACGGAATCAAGCTGGCGAAAAAAATTGCCACCTTATCCTCCGCTCTGCCGCCCACACTACGCGGCCCCGCCGTCAGCCAGTGTCCCGCTATCGAACCGCCTTTGCCGAAACCTGCACATCCTGGGCGCGGGCAAAGCATGCAAGGAAAGCGAGCTGTTCATGAATCCTAAATATCGTATTTTCGTACTGCTGGGGATTGTCTTTCTCCTTGCGCTCAGTTTTTATTTTTATTCCACGCGCGGCACCTCCGACGTGGTTCTCATCGGCACGGTTGATGCCAACCAGGTCATCGTCAGCAGTAAGGTCGCCGGACGCATCGAGCATCTGCAGGTGGACGAAGGCCAAAGTGTTAAGCAGGGAGACCTGATCGCGCAGATTGATAACGAAGACCTGATTGCCGAGCGTAACTCCGCCCAGGCCACCCTCGCCGGTCTCGGGTCGCAGGTTCGCCAGACCAGTGAGACCTACGCCAGCACGCATGGCGAAACCGATGCCCAGGTAAAAAATGCCTCGGCCGCGCTGGCCGCTGCCAAAGCTACGCTGGAAGAAAGTGAAGCGACCGCGCGCCAGCAGGAACTCGACACGAAACGCACTGTTACCCTTGCCGATCAGGGTGTCGCCAGCCAGCAGGACCGTGACCGTGCGGTGCAGACCCTTGCCGCCAATCAGGCCCGGGTGCGCGCCAATCGCGAGCAGGTGATTGCGGCACGCGCCACCTTGAACACCATGCAGGCACGCATCAACCAAGCGGCCGCAGCCCACAGCAACATCGCCGCAACCCAGGGACAGATGGATTCTGCCCACGCCAAACTCGTTGAGGCCGAAGTCCGCATCGGCTATACCCGCATCGTCGCCCCGGTGAACGGAGTTGTCAGCGTCCGCGCGGCGCGCGAAGGAGAAGTAGTCAACGCCGGCACGCCTATTGTCACACTTGTGGATCTCACCCAGACCTGGGTTTACGCGGCGATTCCGGAGACCCAGGCGCAACTGGTAAAGCTTGGCGACACGCTCGATGTGCGCATGCCCGGAGGCGAACGCGTTCCCGGAAAGATCATCGCCAAGGCCGCCGAAGCCGACTTTGCAACCGAGCGTGATTACAGCCGTACCAAGCGCGACATTCGCACGGTGCGACTCAAATTGCTTATCAACAATCCGCGCGAGACGTATGTTCCGGGCATGACCGCCGAAGTTCTACTCCCGCAGCGCCTTTTCAGCGGCAAGTAACGGAGCCCGTCATGAATATTCTTACTCGCAGCAAGGGCCCGCATTCCGGACACGAAGGCCAAGCGATCGCTGTTGAAAACATCTTCAAGAAGTATGGAGATTTCGAGGCCGTGAAGGGCGTCACCTTTGATGTGAAGGAAGGTGAAATCTTCGGCCTCCTCGGTCCTAACGGCGCAGGCAAGAGCACCCTTATCCGCATGATGACGACGCTCATTCCGATCACCAGCGGCAAGGCATTCATCGCCGGATACGACGTCAGCGAGAACGCCGATGCCGCACGCCGCATGATGGGCGTGATTCCGCAGGCGATGACCAGCGATATCGACCTCACGGTCTCTGAGAATATGAGCATTTATGCAAAGCTTTACGGAGTCCCAAAGGCCGAGCGCGAACGCAACATCAACGAACTGCTCGAAGCCGTGGATCTCACCAAGTGGCGCGATGCGCAGGTGAAAACTCTCTCCGGAGGAATGCGCCGGCGTGCTGAAATTGCTCGCGGCCTGGTTCACAATCCACGGATATTTTTTCTCGATGAGCCTACCACTGGACTTGATCCCGTCTCCCGTGTCGCCGTCTGGGAGATGCTGAACGCCCTGAAGAGCCGACGCCAACTCACTATCCTCATCACCACGCATTACATGGACGAAGCGGATCGTCTCTGCGACCGCCTTGCCATCGTCGATCACGGTAATCTCGTCGCCCTCGATACGCCGATGGCGCTCAAATCCAGCGTGCCGGGTAACAACGTGGTCGAGGCGCAGTTCGTAAAGCCTCCTTCGGGGTGGGTCGACCGGCTGCACTTGCTGCCCGGTGTGGAGAGCGTGCAGGACGAGGGCGGCAACATGTTTCGACTGTTGACTTCAACCGGCTCGCAAACCACCACCGGACTCGTCGAACTTTCCGTGGGCGCCGGGGTTGAGATCAAAACGCTCACCGTGCAAAACACCTCGCTCGACGACGTATTCGTTCACTACACCGGCCGTCAGCTTCGTGATGAGCAGGTCAAAGCTTTCGGCTATATGATGCCGCAGCGTCCAGGATTGCAGCCATGAACAGAATGTTTGCCATTATCGAGCGCGAATTGCGCAAGTTCTTCCGCTCTCCCACGCTCATGATGACGGCCATGATCATGCCGCTGGTTCAGCTCATCATTCTGGGCAATGCATTCGGCGGAAAAATTCGCGATGCCCGGGTTGCCATCGTCGATGAAGATCACGGCACCCAGGCGGTGCGTGTACAAGAGGCTTTCCGCTCCGTCGAGGCCAACATTCGCACCTTCCGCGCCATTCCCTACACTGACGAGGTCCGCGCTCGCGAAGATGTGCGCGAGGGCCGCCTGGAAGGCGCACTCATCATTCCTCCCCAGTTTTCGCGCCGCTTCTACGCCGGGGAAAATCCGCAGCTCGGCATGGTCGTGGACAACAGCGACCAGTTCATGTCCAGTTCCGTGCAAACCAAAATGCAGGAGCTTGTCACCTCGCTCAACCAACCCACGGCCACGGCTAAACGCATTCCCACCGACGTGGCTCTTGAGACCATCGAACTCTATCCCTACGTCGAATATCTCAAGTACCTATTGCCGGGCTCTATAAGTCTTGCCATGTTCATCTCCGTCATGATCGGCGGAGGCATGTTGTACATCGATGACAAAGCGCGCGGTGTTCACGAGGGGTATCTTGTTACTCCGATTACCTCGCTTGAAATGGTGCTCGGCCTGAACCTTGCGGGAGCTATAAAAGCGATTCTCTCCGGGTGCGCGCTCACCATTCTGGGATCGCTGATTGCCGGCCTGGGATCGTCCTTTCAGCCGGCTCGAATTCTGCAGTGGTTTCTCATCATCTGCGCCACCTCGTTTGCCTTCAATGGCATGATGTTTTTGCTTATGGTGCGGGTGGAAGACCCGCTGGTTCCGCGCGCCATGTTCGGCATTCTGAACACCCTGCTCTATTTCCCAAGTGGCGCGATTTATCCCGTGCAGGCTTTCCCCAAGTGGCTGCAAGCCATCTCGTACGTGGACCCATTCAGCTATGCCGTGCATGGGCTTAAGGCAACGCTGCTCAAGGAAGCTTCATGGGCAGCCGTAACGACGGATGTCGTCTACCTGACCTTGTTCGGTCTCATAAGCCTTGCCATCTCCGTGCCGCTGTTTAAACGGACACTGTAAGGATCAAGGGTGACGGGTGCGACTGTTCGAATCGGGCTTGCCGCGCGGTTGCAATTACTCGACACAGCCTCTATCTTCGCAAGAATGCTGTTTTCGGGGTGATCGATGAGAGGACTGATGCGCGCCGCTCTGCTGCTCAGTACCATGTCCGCGGCGCAGACCGTGAAGACAACCACGCCCAATCCTGCATTCCGGCCCTTTGTCGGAACCTGGCGATTGGTTTCCTCCATCGAAATTCTTCCTGATGGCACTTCGCGTCCTTACGGTTTCGGACCCCACGCGCAGGGATATCTAATGTATGACGCCACTGGACACGTCTGCGCCCAGGTGATTGACCCTGATCGTCCCAAGTGGGTCGACCCCGACCACCCCACGCCGCAGGAGGTCAAGACCGCGTTTGATGGTTTCGGCGGCTATTGCGGGAGCTTCACGGTGGATGAAAAAGCCCATACCTCCGCGCACATCCCCGAAGTTTCCCTTGATCCGAACCTCATCGGCCAGCCCAAGCCACGCAGCTACAAGTTCGAAGGCGACAAACTTATCTACTCTGGAACCGAGAAATTGGAGCCATCGGGCCAGAGCAACTGGACCATGACTTGGGAAAAAGTTAAATAGTCCCGTTTGATAAAATCGCGACGGATTTCGGTGCAACTCCTTTGTCATGAGCAGTTAACAGAGAAACGTAAGGGTTTTACGAATCCTGAAACGGGACGTGAGCTTCTTCTGTTCTGGAAGAAAAGCCGCCCACGGTCGCCAAGCGGTGAGGTTCAGGAGGATCATTAAGACAGGGAGGGCAAGCTAGGGATCAAGCTCTCTCGCCACGTACAGCGGAGGAGAACGATGCAATCCGTTCTCGACGACGACACCTTCATCCCGGACGACGATCTGCCGGGGGAGTGGCTGGCCCAAATTTTTGATGTTGCCGAGCAGAAATCACGGATCGTGCAAACCCCACACACCCGACGCGGTCGTCAGATTCCCTCACTTATCGGTCAACTGGAGCGAAGGAGCTAGCGGCTCTTCGCAGCCGCCGTCAGTTCCTGCCAAATCTCGGCTACCCTGCGTTCGGCGACATCTCTATCGCCGCTGTTGTCGATGACAAAATCTGCCAGCTTTGCTTTTTCCTCTTCGGGCATCTGCGCCGCCATCCTCCGTTGTACCTCTACCTGGGCGGACTCCAAACTCGTACCGGTACGTTCGGCAAAGCGGGTAATTTTCTGTTCGATCGTGCAGGTCACAACGATTAGCTTGTCGTAGCGCGCCTGTCCTCCGGCCTCGATCAGCAACGCGGCCTCGCAAAGCGCCACCGCGTCTGGATCACATTTTTCCACGTCGCGCATCCAATCGTTCTCGAAGGCGAGTACGGGCGGATGCACGATTGCATTCAGTTCCCCGATGCGGTCAGGGAACGCCGCCGCCGCCAGCTTTGCCCGCGCGATTGTTCCATCCAGTGCGAGAATTTCTTCCCCGAAGACGGCAACGATCCGCTCATATACCGGCGCTCCGGGCGCCATCAACTGGTGCGCCACCGTGTCAGCCCGCAGCGTATGTGCCCCTAGCGAGGCGAACATTCCGAGAATCGTCGTTTTTCCGCTGGCAATTCCGCCCGTCAATCCGACTTTCAGCATGGCATACAGTTTCAGCCCTGTTGCAACTTCGCGCAACGCTTTTCGTCGACCGGCAGAGCTGCCGTGTGAGCCACTATCCGATGCATGACGCACGAAGCCCCACTCCAGAGATTGCGTCTCTGTTTCTGTATATTATGTGAACCATGAGAAGCCCGGGTCCCATCGAGAAAGCCGGGAAGAGAGAGCGGTTTTTCGACCCTCATGAGACGGCGTGCGCGGAGGCTCTGGCTGGCGTGCCTCTTGCGTCATTCTGGCAACGCGCGGTGGCGTTCCTCATCGACTTATTGATCGTACTGGCGGTTTTCGTCCCTTTCGAGATGGCGCGGCAATACCTGGTGCTTGAGTACACGCATCACCCCATCAAGATCGCGATAAACTTCAGCTTCCACGATCTCGGAGACTTGGTGTTTTTCATCTTCTACGCCGGACTCTGCGTCTGGCGGACAAATGGCCAGACCGTCGGTAAGCGTCTGCTACGAATCCGGGTAGTCTCCCTTGTGCACCCGAAGATCACTCTCTGGCAGTCAGTAGAGCGTGCGCTCGGCTATGGAGCATCTGCCCTTGAAGCTGGATTCGGGTTCATCCAGTTTTTTATTCATCGTAATCGCCAATGTGTGCATGACCGGATTGCGGAAACCATCGTGATCAAAGATCTGCCCCGAGATCAGCCTTCATCGTCCCGTGTCTAGTGCGCGCCGGAGATATCGCGGTTTGACACCGCCTGCCCTGCGCCCTTATCCTTGTAATCTGTCCTGAGGAGTGATTCCCGCCAGGAGTAAGGGTGTTGTTTCAGCTCATGATTGAGCTGCTGACTCCCTTGCGTTTCATTCGCTTGCAAGCAGAGTGAGTGTTATCGGCTGGCCAGACTCAGGAGCTAAGTGGCATCATGAAGATTCGTATTCAAGATCTGGAAGTCCGGAAGCTGGAATTTGAACACCAGTTTCAGCCCGGAGAGATTGATTTCGGCTCTGAAGTGCGGCAGGTTGGCTCGCTTCAGACCGAAGGGCGTGCTGAACTGATTCGTGAACACCACGGTGGGCACGCATCAATCGACGACATCCGGTTGGTAGGCAAGCTCGATGGCCGGGTCGAAGTCAGCTGCGCGCGTTGCCTTGAACCAGTTGAGATTCCCGTAGCTCGTTCTTTTGATCTCTTGTACCGCCCGCTGGTCTCTGAGAGGGGATCTGACGAGGTGGCCATCAACGAGGCGGAGACCGAAATCGGCTATTACTCGGGTGAAGGCATGGAATTGGAAGATTCGCTCCGTGAGCAGATTCTGCTTGCGGTGCCTATCAAGACCCTTTGCCGTTACGACTGCAAAGGACTGTGCCCAACCTGCGGCGTCAATCGCAATGAGCAGCTTTGCAATTGCGACCAGAATAAGCCGGACCCACGCTGGGCGGCGCTAGGCGACTTGAAAAGCAAATTGCAGTAGCGCCCACGGGCGACTTTGAGTTTACGGCCCATTCGCGGCCGCACCGAAATTGAAAGGTAGTAGATCATGGCAAACCCTAAACGGCGACACTCCAAGCAGCGCACGGCTCTCCGTCGCTCGCACGATCACCTTACCGCGCTCTCTGTTAGCGAGTGCCCGAACTGCCACGAAGCCAAACTCCCGCACCGCGCTTGTGCCAAGTGCGGCCACTACAAGGGACGTGAAATCGTTGAGGTTGAAAAGGCCAAGTAGGCCTCCTTTCGCGGACGATGTCAATTACCATCGCGGTTGATGCCATGGGTGCAGACCGCGCCCCCAAGCCTGAAGTAGAGGGCGCGATTCTGGCCGCAAGGCAGTGTGACGTTCGAGTGCTTCTGGTAGGACTAGAGGATGTGGTGAGCGCTGAACTGGCTCAGCATCCCGAAGCCCGAGGCTTACCCATTGAAGTTGTTCATGCTTCCGAGTTCATCAGCATGGACGAAAAAGCGGCTCAGGCGGTCAAGCAGAAGCGCGACTCCTCTATGCGCGTTGGCCTGCGTCTGGTGAAGGACGGCACGGCCTCCGGCTTTGTCTCCGCCGGAAATACCGGCGCCGCTATGGTTACGGCCAAGATGGTCCTCGGCGTCATTCCTGGCGTCGATCGTCCTGCGCTTGCCAGCGTTTTTCCCACAGCCGCCAATACCGCTACCATCATGCTCGATGTTGGTGCGAACGTCGATTGCAAGCCCCAGAATCTTCAGCAGTTCGCCATCATGGGAGACATCTACTTCCGCTCGATCTTCATTGGGCGATTTCCCACGGCCAGTAATCCGCGTGTCGGTTTGCTCTCTGTCGGTGAAGAAGAGACCAAGGGTAACGACCTCACTCGCGACGCATTTCAACTTATCAAGACTCTACCGCTCAACTTCCTCGGCAATGTCGAAGGCCGCGACCTTTACAACGGACGCGCCGACGTGATCGTCTGCGATGGATTTGTGGGAAACGTAGCGCTCAAGGTAAGCGAGGGACTGGTCGAGGCGGTTCGCGCAATTCTCAAGGAATCACTGCAGTCGACCATAACGCGCCAGATGGGTTATCTGCTCGCGCGTGAAGCGTTCAAGGACTTCAAGAAACGCCTTGATTATTCCGAATACGGCGGAGCGCCGCTGCTCGGACTGAAGGGCGTCGCCATTGTCAGCCACGGAGCCTCAAACGGCAATGCGATTAAGAACGCGATTCGCGTCGCTGCCGAGTTTGCGCGCTCTGGCCTCAATCAATTGATCGAAGAGCGGATCCAGGCCGCTCGCGTCCGCACCCCTGAAAAGGTTTAGTATTTGTGAGCACGCGGCCAACTTTGGCAGCCGCGATCTGTTTCCTGCACGGTGCCCCGCCTCTGCCATAGTTAGCAGTCGTGGGTGACAAAGCGCCAGAATTCTTGCACGGAGCCATTCATGGCAAACCGCATTTCCGGACTCGCATTTCTCTTCCCCGGCCAGGGCTCACAAGCCACCGGAATGGGCAAGGAACTCGCCTTCAATCACATTGTGGCCCGCCGCACCTTTGAAGAGGCTGACCAGGCCCTCGGCTATGACCTCAGCAAACTTTGCTTTGAAGGACCGGATGACCGGCTCCGTCTCACCGAGAACACCCAACCCGCGATACTAACGGTTTCTGTGGCCGTGGCCCGTGTGCTCGCCGATATCGGTATTGTTCCTAGCTTTGTCGCCGGCCACTCCCTGGGCGAATACTCGGCTCACGTTGTCGCTGGCACCCTGAGTTTTGCGGATGCGGTTCGCGCCGTGCGCCTTCGCGGTAAGTATATGCAGGAGGCGGTTCCCGTGGGCGTGGGAGCCATGGCCGCCATCATAAATCTCGGCATCGAACAGATACGGGAGGCCTGCGTTGAAGCCGTTAAGGGATTCCCCGGTCAGGTTTGCGAGCCAGCGAACATCAACTCGCCCGGCCAGGTCGTAATCAGCGGCTCCAAGGCTGCCGTTGAGCGTGCCAACGAAATCTGCAAACAAAAGGGCGCTAAGCGCGCCATTATTCTCCCGGTCAGCGCACCCTTCCATAGCTCCCTGATGCAACCTGCACAAGATCGCCTGGCCGCCGACCTCCACGCGCTCACCTTCAATGCCCCAGAGATCCCAGTGCTGTGCAACATTGAAGCCGTAGCCGTTTGCGAGGCAGCGAAATCGCGCGATACCTTGGTCCGGCAGGTGACCGGCGCGGTACAGTGGGAGACCTCCATGCGGAACCTCATTGCGAATGGCGCGACCCAGTTCCTCGAAGCCGGTCCTGGATCGGTCCTCACCGGACTTCTCCGCCAGATCGACAAAACCCAATCCTGCCTCAACGTCGAAAATGAGGCGACACTGCAGAAAGCCAAAGCCCATTTCGGGAAATAAACGCTCCCCCAAACAAGCTCGCCGGAGCTCCAGCGAGGCTCTCCGACCGCAACGCTCTTCATCATCTACGCCAGGCAGGCCGCGAGATGCCAGCTATGAGGGTGAGCGGAGCGTTCGATTGTATTTGGCAAATGTTTAGCAAAATGGAGTGCAATGTTTTGCGCACCAAGCAAAGAAATGTCTGTAGATCATTGAATGCACAGTCCAGCACAGATGGCCGTAAGATTGCACACGTAAGTGCTATGAGTTGTGTTAGCTGAGACCGAAGGAGTGCACCAATGCGTTTTTCGAGACTACTGTTTGTCGCCGTAATCCTTATGTTGGCTGCTGGAACCGCCTTGGCAGACGACTTCACTCTAACCGCCGATACAACGCCAGCTATCAGCATTACATTCAGCCTGCCCGCGACTCCCACGTCAGTAACCCCTCTCGTGGATGGCTCCGGCTT
>Ga0316231_1000170_pt1 | contig 107261 bp, 89 predicted proteins | sample TBH18027metaG_FD_206002 | JGI IMG/M metagenome (GOLD analysis project Ga0316231, IMG submission 206002) | Freshwater microbial communities from Trout Bog Lake, Wisconsin, USA - TBH18027 | ecosystem: Environmental > Aquatic > Freshwater > Lake > Hypolimnion/Profundal zone | place: USA: Wisconsin... | reverse complement strand
GTCGGGCATTCTTATGAATGTCCATTCGTTCCCTCCGAAGGTTCTGATTGCTCGTCACAACCAGCTTCTCCGGTTCAGTTCGAATGGACAACCTCTTGAAAGATCACAGGTGCCCCACATCTCGATTCTGAGATGTGGGTTGTCACTTCGGCGAGTCATCCTAAAGTAACACCCCCACAAAATAACCCAAGCGGTTGGGAATGTGGTATGCTGCTTCTGTGCCGACCATCCTGAGAATTGGGCATCTGCGCGTAGGCATACATACGAACGAGCACCCTCCGCCGCATGTCCATGTGTTCGGCTACGGCGGGGAAGCAGTGTTCAACTTGAACTGCCCGCACGTTCTACCAACATTCCGCGACCAATACAGACTGAGCGATCCGGAAGTGAATCGAATGATTCGGTCGCTGGTGCCCTATATCCGGCAACTATGCACCACATGGGAGGAGATGCATGGAAAGCAAAAACCTCATAAGCCATAAAGAATTCATGGCAGCCACACGCCGCGCCAAGAGGAAGCAGGCAACGACTCCAATGGCAGTCGCCGTTTGCTACAACAAGAAGGTCAATAGGGTTGTCATCAGCCTCTCCACGAAAGTTGAGGTCATGTTCAACCCGTCCGACGTGCAGGGTCTGGAAGGCGCGACCGCCGCGCAACTCAGCGAGATCGAAATTTCACCATCCGGTTTCGGCCTGTACTTTCCTCAAGTAGACGCCGACATCGACGTTCCAAATCTGCTGGAAGGCACGATGGGCTCGCGCAAGTGGATGGCGGCGCGGCTGGGTGCGGAGGGAGGCAAGGCGCGCAGCCTGGCCAAACGAAAAGCCGCCCGCGCCAACGGAGCCTTGGGTGGTCGTCCCCGCAAGTCCGCCAGCCGATAGTCAGTTTGGCCAGCGCGCCTCCCAAAACCTTGTCAAGGGGTTCGATCCGGTTTGAATTTTTCAAGTTCAACAAACCAAGCATGTTAGCCGCGAAAAATAGCCGAAAATAGTTGGCATAGTAGTTATGCTCCATCCGGTAGAATTAAGGTAGTAGAGAAATAAGAGAGGTCCGACACAAAAGTCGGGCCTCTTTCATATGCAATCAACTTCAATCTGGTAACCAGTTTGCTTTCAGGATTTTAGCGAGTACCAACATGGATGCAATACTTTACAGCCATAGCCTCCCTGTAACTGATCAATCCATTCAACTTACGCGCAGGATACCCCCGGGGGGGGGAGGGGGGAGGGGGGTGGAATATTGAAGATGAATAGAGATTTCAGGCGTGATCGATTAGTCGCGCGGCGATTCTTTCCCGTTAAGCATGGCCTGGCGTATCCTTTCCCCATGAAACCAGCCAGCCTGAGTAGACCGTTTCTATTTGCCATGACGCTTGCGTTCTACGGTTCGGTTGGCCCTGCTGCCCAGCAGCCCACGAAGCAGCCGATCTTGCCGCCCACGCAGCCCGCCCTGTCAAAGCCGCTCATCAGCGAAGACTTCGAATCGGGCGCGTTCGACAAGAATGTTTGGGCTCTGGACGTTACCGGCGATTCCGTTCTAACCGTGCAATCGGACAAAGCGGCGCACGGCAAATATGCTCTTCTGGTACGCGTCCCCACACCTGCGCAGCGCACGCACGCATATCTGATGGCGAAGAACCTGCCTGAGCCGTTGCGCCATCATCTGTTTGGCCGAGCTTATGTCTACATCACGCCCGGTGTTCCCGATCGGCATACCATCTTTCTCACCGCCGGAACCACGGGATTTCCCAAGTACAAGTATGAAGAGGTGGCGACGGCACATAACAAATTTCAGCTCACATATGTTGACACCACAAATCAGGGTCCGCTTGGCGAGGACTTTCATTCCGCCGGCGACGTACCCATCGGCCGCTGGTTTCTAATGGAGTGGGAGTTCAACGACCAGCCAGACCGCGCTGCTGTTTGGGTCGACGGCCAACTCGTGCTGGATACGCCCTTCACCTACAAGACCGCTGGGCCATCTACTGATCTCGTCGGCGGCTTCACGAATTTTTCTCTGGGATTTTTCCTGTGGGGAGCAGCACCCGTGCCTTTCGATATCTACTATGACGACTTCGCGCTGGATACGCATCGCATTGGACCTGTGAAGTAGAGAGAAGGGAACAGGTTAAACGAAAACGCCAGAGATCCCGTCGGATCTCTGGCGTTTCATCATGAAGAACTCGCAGTTCTAATCGTGTGTTGCGCCTTCAGGCTACCGTCGACTTAATCTGCGACTTGCGTCACCGATCAACTCTTCAGCCTCGCTTTCGGGCTAGCCTTCGACTTGCGTCGTCTGCCAACCGTCCGGCTTCGCCTTCCAACTCAACCTCCGACTGATATCGGCGTCAGATCCAACGGCCAGCCATTCTGTTGCTCTCCGGCTTGCACCTTCGAACAACTTTCCGGCCCAACCTTCCAGTCAACCGGCAGCTTGCGCCGCCAATTGACTTTCCAGCTCCGCCTTTCGACCGACCTGCGACCGTCGCCGCTTGCCGATCCTCCGGCCATGCCTTCCGATGAACCTCCAGCTTGCGCCTTCGATCCCTCTTCCGACTCGACCTTCCAGTCAACCTCCAGCTTGCGCCTTCGATCAACTTTCCGGCCCTGCCTTCAAATCTAACCTCCGACTCTCATCGGTTGCTGTATCCGTCTGCTCCGCCTTCCGATCTCTCTCCAGCTTTCGCCTTCAATCAATCTTCCAGCTCAATCTTCCGACCTCACTCCAGCTTTCGCCTTCGATCAATCTTCCAGTCCAACCGTTTCACCAACCATTGGCTTGCGCCTTTGGTCTATTCTCCGATCAAACCGTTTCATCCACCATTGGCTTGCGCCTTTGGCCAACTCTCTGATTGAACCGTTTTGTCAACCATCCGCTTACGCTTCTGGCCGACTCTCCGGCTGTGCTTTCCAGTCAGCTTCCGACTCTCGCCGTTTACCAACCTTCCAGCTTCGCCATCCAACTGACCTTCGACTTGCGCCGACTGCCAACCTTCAGGCTCTGCCTACGAACCCAACCACCGACTCTCATCGCTAATTGCGCCCTCTGGCATCGCCTTCTGGCTAATCTTGGACTTGCGTCTTCGACCAACCTTCCGGCTACCTTTCGGTTAGATCTTCGACTTTCGTCGCCGATCAATCCTTCCGGCCCTGCCTTTGAACTCAACTACCGACTCGCTGCTCGGTCATCAGTTGAAGAGACATTAGGAGTGGTGCGCCTGTGCATGCAAGTGCAAAACTAATTAATACTGTGGATAACTTCCAGGCACTTCGAAAACGGTCGATTACTACGGTTGAGCAGCCATCCAGCCGTGAAGTTGCAGCCAGTTGGCGAGCAGCGTAGGAAAGAGCGTGAGCTCATGCATCGCAGGTGGCTGGTCGACTCCCATGTGCGTTCCATGGGCGCCGAGCTCGAAGATGTGCAATTCTGCAGGGACGCCAGCAGCCTTGAGTGCTTCGTAGAACTCCGCTGCATTGCGTGGATCGACCGTCTTATCTCCTGTGGTGGAGTAGATAAGGCATGGACTGGTGTCTGCGGAGACGTGTTTGAACGGATCAACGGCATCGATGGCGGCCTGCGTTGGGTGCTGGCCAATCAGAGTTTGCAAAGGAACGGTGCCGGCGCGGGCATACAGGTCCAGTGAAAGTACGCCGTAGGAGATGACGGCAAAGTCAGGGCGGTCAGAGACGCGGTCGATGGGGTCCGTAGCAGCGGGGTCGCCTGCCTTGTGGATGGTAGCCATGTAGCCAGACAGATGGCCACCTGCAGAGAATCCCCAGACGCCGATTGCGTCCGGCTTTACGGAAAGCTCGGCGGCGTGCGAGCGGACATAACGAATGGCGCGTGAGGCGTCTAACATGGGCGCGGGATAAACATAGGCTGGCGATAGTCTGTACTCCAGCACAAAGGCGGAAATACCATGCGCGGCGAGCCATTGTGCCTCTTGCGCTCCTTCCTGCGGCATCACTAGATGCGTATAACCTCCGCCGGGCATTACGATCACAGCGCTGTGCGGGCCTGGGCCAGCGGCTGGATAGGTGAAGAGCTTGGGGATGTCTCCTTCCATAGAGCCATGCGCCAGCGGCGCACCAGCGGGCCACAGTGCGATGGACTGCGTGAAGCCTGGCGGCGGAGCAGTTGTCGTGGCGGGCGACTGGGCGGCAAGCGGAATGGCAAGGAACAGGAGAGCGGAGGCAAGGAGTTGTCGGTTCATAGCTCGACAGCATAACGCAGCTACATAACGCCTGTGAAGCATTGCCGAAGGCTGCGCGTGAAGAACAGGGCAACGAACTGCGCATTTGCGAGGCACGGTAGAATACGAGGCAAGGGGAGTGCTGGATGAAGCGATTTTTCACGCTTATGGTGGGAGCGTTGGCGTTGGTTGCCGTCGCGCTGATCTCTGCGTTCATCGCGATGCGGCTTGCCATCCATGGCCGCGAGGCTGTGGTACCCAACCTGAGCGGCATGACCGTGGCTGATGCCGATAGCCTGGCAAGACGCTCGGGGCTGAATCTTAATCTGGAGAACCGGTTCTACTCTGCCGAAGTTCCGGCTGGGCGCATTCTGGCACAGGATCCGGCTGCGGGGTCGCGTGTGCGCCGCGATTGGCCGGTGCGCATCACGGAGTCGTTGGGAGCGCAGCGGGTGGAGATTCCCGACCTGACAGGGCAGACCGAACGTGCCGCGACCATCGGCATTCGGCGGCTGTCGCTGGAGTTGGGCGCGGTGGCTCATCTGGCCATCGGCGGCGATCCTGATATTGTGCTGACGCAGACACCACCTGCCAACAGCGGCGGAGTGGATGGGCCTCGGGTGAGTCTGCTGGTGAGCGATCCCATCCCCGGCAGTACGCAACCACTAGCGTATGCAATGCCGTCGCTGGTGGGGCTGAGCACCTCCGCTGCCAGTGCGCGCGTAGCCAGTGCGGGCTTGCGTCTGGGTATCGTGACCCAGAGTGCACCACCCGTCACGTCATCTGATGCGACCACAACTACGGGAACTCCCGCGACAGGCACTGGCGCGCCTGCTACAAATCCCGCGACCGCAGCCAATAGAAGCTCGGGCATCGTCCTTTCACAAAGTCCACTGGAAGGCAGTCGCGTGGTGCAGGGCGATACAGTGCATGTTACGGTTGGCCATTCCGCGCAGCCAGCCGAGGCGACTGCAGTGACACAGTAATCCTTTCTGTGATGGTACCCCCCCCTGCTGTTTTTTGCAAAGTATTCGAAACAAAGGGAAAAGTATATATACCGGGGGTATACGGCATATGGGGGGGTGGTATACGCATCCGGGTCGATCCTTTCGCCGTTTTGCGGCTTAAATGTAATGGCCCGGCTGCATGCCGGGCTTCTTTTGATTTCTCGACTACCTTAATTTTACCAGTTGGAGCATAACTAGTATGCCAAGTATTTTGAACTATTAAGTGAAATGGATTGAGTTGGTTGAGAGGATTTTGGAGGATTGAGGGGCTTGACAAGAATTTTAGGTGCGAGGTGCGAGGTGCGAGGGGCGAGGGGTGGAGGGGTGGACAGAACCCACATCTCAAAATCGAGATATGGGGCACCCGGCGATTTGCGGAGGGAAAGAAAGTCGATTCGTCGTTACGCCCATTGGGCTCCACTCCAGCCTTCGGCAAAGCGGCACGGGTCTTCGACCCGGGCTTTTATGGCACACCTGAAGGTGTGCCCTTCCGTTCGTGGCTGAACTGGTGTCCATCCGGTATGGCGACGGAAGGAGAGGTAGCTGCGGGGTGTAACCCAGCCACAAAGGCAAATACGGGGATTCTTCGCTGCGCTCAGAATGACAAAGGCAAATGCGGGGATTCTTCGCTGCGCTCAGAATGACAAGGGCAAATGCGGGGATTCTTCGCTGCACTCAGAATGACAAGGGCAAATGCGGGGATTCTTCGCTGCGCTCAGAATGACAAGGGCAAATGCGGGGATTCTTCGCTGCGCTCAGAATGACAAGGGCAAATGCGGGGATTCTTCGCTGCGCTCAGAATGACAAAGGCAAATGCGGGGATTCTTCGCTGCGCTCAGAATGACAAAGGCAACGACGGGGATTCTTCGCTGCGCTCAGAATGACAAGGGCAACGACGGAGACAACGACGGGGATTCTGGCTTCGCAAGAATGACAAGCAAAAGTTTTCAGGCGAAGAGGGCGAACATGGGGGAGTCGATGGGGAGGGTTTGGGTGGGGCCACCGATGCGGCCGGAGGCGTTGTCTCGGCGGAAGATGGTGATGGAGGCGGAGTCCTGATTTCCGCAGAGGAGCCATCGTTCGGAGGGATCGAGGGTGAAGTGGCGCGGAGTTTTTCCGCCGCAGGAGATTCGCTGGACGAGCGTGAGCGCTCCGTCGGTGGGTGCGATTGCGAAGACCACGAGTGAATCTTCACCACGGTTGGAGGCGTAGAGGAAGTTTCCATCGAGCGAGATGGCGAGCTCGGCGGCGGTATTTTTGGCTAGGGGAAAGCCGCGGGCGATGGTTTTGATTGGCGCTCCTGTGTTGACCAGCAAGCCCTGGGGTGCGGTGCGCGAGCTGGTGGTAGTCCAGAGGAAGCGGTCGATGGTGGAGTCGAGCTCGTTGATGGAGTAGAGCCAGCGGCCATTGGGATGGAAGGCGATGTGGCGCGGGCCTGAGCCGGAGCGATTGTTGGTGAAGAGCGCGGGCTGGCCAAGGTGTGCTCCTGGAGCGATCAGAAAGACGGAGATAGCGTCAGAGCCCAAATCGTTGACGAGCAGGAAGCGGTTGTCTGGCGAGAGGTGGACGGAGTGTGGATGGGGCACATCCTGGCGGACGACGTTGGGGCCGCGATGGCCGAAGCGGCGGTCCTTGAAGTCGATGCGTTCTACGGGGTCGGAGAGCGCGCCGGATGGGAGAACGCGGTAGGAGGCGATGGAGGAGCCGTTGTAGTTGGCGACGAAGGCGGTTTGACCGGTAGCATCGAGCGAGATGTAGCAAGGGCCCGCGCCGGCTGAAGTAACTTGATTGATGGGGTGGAGCGCTCCGGTGTCTGCATCCATGAGGAAGCTGGTGACTGAGGCCGAGGTATCTGGAACGGCGTTGACGGCATAGAGACAGCGCTGGCCTGCGGTATTAGGTGAGAGGGCGAGGTAGGAGGGTCGCTGGGTTGCAGCGGCGAGTTGCGGCGGAGTCATCAATCCTGAGGCGGGATCGAAGCGAGCGAGATAGATACCTTTACTGATTCCTTTTGCCGTATCTGTGCCGAAGTAGACAAAGACGGGCTGCGTTGGGATATGTTTTCTGCGCAGGGGCGCGAGGAGCGATTGGGCTGAGGCGAGGCGCGGCACTGCTGTGAGCAGGGGCAGTGTACAAAGAAATCGGCGGCGGGTGAACATGGTTAGGACTCCGAGGACCGGTTCAGTGGGCCAGATTTATGCGGCGGGTTCTCCGGGGAGGCGGATGCCGAGTTCCTTCTCTGGGGGCACATTCTCGTGGATGACAGGGAGACTTGGGAGCTTGGTTGTTCTACCTGCCTCGCGGACCACCGCGTCTGCATGGTCGAGGACTTCTGCGACGGTCATGGTGTACATTTCGCGGCCATTATCGTACCCGGATTCGATGGCGTGCTTGAGGTAGCGACCGGCAAGCTGCGCGGCGAGAGCATCTGTGATGACGTTGCCGGTGCGACGCTTCTGCTCGACCCAGGCGAGGTTGGGCAGAGCGATCCAAACGGGTCTGCCATTGACGGCAAAGCGAATATCTGTGGCATCTGCGTGGCGCGTGGCGATGGCGACGATGATGCCTTTCCAGAGACAGTGGAGCTGCTCGCCAGACCAGCGATCGGTGACGGTAAAGTCTTCGTACATGAGACTAGCTTAGTGGAGCGGCTGGGCCGGGGCAAGACGAGTTTTGGTTCCAGGGTGCGATGCCGGCTGAGATTGAGACAGGAGCGACAGATTCATTGATTCTTCGGAGTTACATACGACTGTTATTCTCAGGCCAGATGAAGGAGCATAGGGGAACGATGAAGCGTAATTTGGGATGGACGATTTGTGCTGTCGTTCTAATGACGCTATCGCGCGCGGGACGGACTCAGACTGCTCCAACGGACAAGCGGTATCGCACCGGAACGCTACTCTATGCGGACGACTTTCGCCATGGGTTGGATGGATGGCATGTGGAGGTGGAGAAGCCGGTATCTGGCGCAGGAGGAACGGTGACGGCGAAGAATGGAGTACTGGATATCGATGTACCGGCTGGCGCGACGGTGTGGTTGCGTCAGAAGTTGGATGGGCCGGTGATGATCCAGTATGAGGCGACGGTGATTTCGGCGGGTGGGGCGAACGACCGAGTGAGCGATTTGAACAGCTTCTGGATGGCAACCGATCCGAGGTCGCGGGCGGACATTTTTGCAGTTCCACGAAACGGTAAGTTTGCTGAGTACAACTCGCTGGATATGTACTATGTGGGGCTGGGAGGGAATGGCAATACGACAACTCGGTTCCGGCGATACATTGGCGATGAGGTGGAGCGTCCTCTGCTGCCGGAGAACGATCTACAGGTGGCGGAGCATCCCGACAGAGGGATTGTGGCTAACAAGATGCAGACTGTTACGTTGATTGCGTACGGCTCGCTGATTCAGTACTGGCGGGATGGGGTGAAGATCTTCGAGATGGTAGATGCGGAACCGTATACGAAAGGGTGGTTCGGGATTCGGACGACGAAGAGCCATATGCAGGTGCGGAACCTTCGGATCGTGCGACTGTTGGGCAACTAGAGCTGGATGTCACGGCTCCGGAGTGATTTGGAAGTTGTCGAACTGGACGAGGCTGTAGTTGAGGGCACCGAGTCCTACAATGCCCTTTGCGTATGTAGTGTCGGTGACTGCTTCGATGGGCTTGCCGTAGATGGTGACGGGCTTGCCATCGACCTGGGCAACGATGGAGGAGCCATTGAAGGCGAGCGAGATGCGGTGCCATTGTTTGACTCCGAGCGGATCGATGGTGCCAGCGGCGAGGACGATGTCGCTCTGTCTGGGGCGCTTGTCCTGGTCGGTGGAGGAGCGGCGCAGTGACCACTGGCCAGTGTCGGCGATGCGGAGTATGTAGGAGTTGGGGATGTCGTTGCCGCTCATGCCGGTGATACGTCCGATGAGATCGGCTGAGCCGGGCTGTTCAAAGAGCAGATCGGTGGAGACAGTGTAGTTGGCCCATTCGAGGTTGCCGAGAATTGTGAAGGGGCGATTGTCAGAACCCTTCCATGCAATGGGTGCGCGTGGTACAAGCTGGCTGAGGCAGATGCCGGTTCGTCCGCCGTCGCAGGGCGCGGTCTCGAATGCACCATACATGTCGGAGAAGTACTTTGCGAGGCGGCCAGTGGGGTAGGACTTAAAGTTGTCTGCGTAGGGAAGGTTGAAGGGCGCAGAGGGCGGTGGGATGGCGTCGCCTTTGGATTGGCCGGTAGTGGTGGTAACGGTGATCATGCGGCCGGGTTGCAGGTCGATAGAGAATTTGCCGTTGACTGCGGCGATGTCTTTTTGTTGGACGAACCACTGCGCGGGATCGTTGGAGATGAGGTCGGTGGTCCAAAGATGGAGCTTGCGCTGAGGGAAGCCTGCGATTGCAAAGTGGACAGTCTGAGGAGATTTGGCCTGGACAGTTTCGATGATGAGGCTGAAGTCCTTGCGGTCTGGCGAACGCAGCGCGACGTAGCTACCGTGTGCCCCCGTGGTGTCCACGGAGAAGAAGCCACAGGCGGAGTCCAGGTACTGCCATCCGGGTTTGGTGAACTGCGCGGTATGTGCCATGACCCAGACGGAGGGCGTGATGGAGTATTGGCCGGACCAAGGCTGATTGGATTTGATGAGGCCGATGTTGTCGTAGGGAAGGTTATCGTACATGGCGCTGATGATGGGCCAGAAGACGGTAGCTGTGACCTTGCCGGCGATGTAGTTGCGATTGATGTTGCGCGCCATCTCTGGCCAGCCTGGATGCTCATCGAAGTGGCCTTCACTGTCCCACAGCGGCTTTGATAGAGCGAATGCGTCGGGTGTTGGATAACCACCCCAGGCGGGGCCGTGCACGCCGACGATGTCGATGGCGTCGTTGACTACAGGATCCTTGCGCATCTCGGAGGCGATGTTCCATAGCTTGTTGCGCTCCCAGTCGTCGGATGCGATGACTTTAATGGAGCCGAGACCATTGGCTCGTAGTGCGACGCGGAGGTCTTTGTACCACTGGACGTTGTAGCCGTGCTCGTTGCGGCCGCCTAGATAATCGATGGTGAGGTGATGGTCGGACTGGGCGTGTTGCAGCCATTTGACGATGTAGTCGATCATGTCCTGCGACCAGTAGTTACCGTTTCCGACCCATGCTGGAGCTCCCCAGGCGAGCGCGGCGAACTTGATGTTGGGATTGCGCGCCCTGGCCTGTTCCATGAGCCACCACTCGTATCCGCGGTTATAGTTCTGGTCGGATGCGGTGTGCATATGGCTGGACTCGGCTCCGTCGGTGGAGTCCATGTCTGCGCCGATCTCGACTTTAAATATCTGAATGTTGGCACCGTAGTTGGGCTTGAAGAGATAGTCGAGGATCTGGCCGCGCTGAGGCTCGGAATAGTCGATGAGCAGACGCGAGTTGCCACCGCCGCCACTAATGGCGCCGACACCATCGAAAATTCTGCCGGAGCTATTGGCGTCGATGGCGATGGATGGAGCGAGCGGCGCAGTTTGGGCTGTGACGGGAAGGCTTGTAATGAGGAGACTAACAAAAGAGAGAGCAAGAGCCCGGGTGAATGCACGCATGGTGGAATTGTATTATTATCGCTCGCTGCAATTTGGACTAAGCATGGTGTGACCCAGGTCGTGTTAAGAAGCTATTAATATGTAGCGTTGAATCAAATTGGGCACACGGACGCTTCTGGCATGAACGGATCTGGCATACCGGCAACAGCATGTAAGAATGAATCCGTGTGATCGGTTGCAAGGAATGAACGACGGGAACGAGGGTTCACCAACGATGCGACGAGTTGCGCTGATCTACAACCCGATGAGCGGGCAGAGACCTGGAGGGCGCGCGGCGCAGATTGGTGATGTGGCGGCGGTGTTGCTGCGGGCGGGAATTGAGGTCAGAGTGATCGCGACCGAATCGCCTGAGAGCGCCGGAAGGCAGGCACAGGAGGCGGTGCGAGGCGGGTGTGACACGGTGCTGGCATGTGGCGGCGATGGAACCGTGCATGAGGTGTTGCAACGTCTAGTGGGTGGGACGGCTGCGCTGGGCGTGATTCCGATGGGAACAGCGAATGCGCTGGCGGCAGACCTGGGACTGCCTTCGTCGCCGGTGAAGGCGGTGAAGATGCTGCTGGATGCGACGCCGGTGCGAGTGTCGGTGGGGCATCTGTTCTATCAGAGCGTGGAGGGTGGCGAGCGCTCGCGCTACTTCATTGTGGCAGCGGGGGTGGGCGCGGACGCCTTCTTTTTTTCGCGACTGGACTCTCGGCTGAAGCAGCGGTTTGGGTACGTTGTGTACCTGGTGGAGGCGTTTCGGCTGTGGGCGACATACAAATTCCCCATGTTCACCGCATCGTTGCTGGAGAGTGGGCAGGAGAAGGCGCGGGTGGTGGAGGCGTCGCAATTGCTGGCGGTCCGCATCAGCAATTTTGGCGGGCTGGTTGGGAACCTTGCGCCCGGCGCGGCCATCAGTAATGGCAAGCTGCGGGTGATAGCGTTCAAGACATTCAGTCGGGTGAGGTATCTGCGATTTTTGATTGCTGTATTGTTTGGACGCCATAGCTACTCTCACACCATCGAGTTGGTGAAGTGCGTGACGGTGGAGTGCCGGAAGCGGGAGGGGTCTGCTGAGCAACTGTTTGTGGAGGCGGACGGCGAGTTGCTGGGCACCTTGCCGGTACGGATTGAGGTGGAGCCGCAAGCTCTGAATTTACTGATTCCGGCGAAGGAAGTGAATCGCATCAGCGATCTGTGAGATGCGAGGCATGCTGGTTGTATTTGCGCATGGGGAACGGCCATGCGCGAAATACGACTGGCTCGATGAGCTGCATCAGGCGTATTAAGGATCGGGTATAATCTCGAACTCGTAGCGGGTGACCGTGTTTGGCAGCGCTCTATAAGATGCGGCGCTGTAAGACTGTCGCCTGTTTCGGCCATGCGCGACCCATCTAAAAAAGGCAGGAGAGACTCACTATGGACGACATTACAGCAGGGAATCGATTGGACAGACGGAGCTTTCTACAGAGTGTAGGGATGCTGGGGCTGGCTGCGGCCCTGCCGCAGATCAAGGCAGAGGCCCAGAGTGCCGACGTGCATGGAGCCGAGTTGAAGACGCCAAGCGGCAAACCGCTGCGCGGCCTGTATCCGATCATGGAGACGCCGTTCACACCAGATGACAAGCTGAACACCGACGCGCTGGCGGCGGAGGTTAAGTGGCTCAACAAGGGGCGCGTTGCCGGTATGATATGGCCGGCGTGGGCCAGCAGTTGGGCGAGTATGTCCGACGCGGAACGGATTGCAGGTACTGAGGCGATTCTGGCTGCGGGCAAGGGTGGCAAATCGTCCATAGTGATCGAAGTGCAAAACAATGCGTGGGACACTGCCACCGCAGTGCGCTATGCCAAGCACGCGGCCGCCCATGGAGCGGACGCTATCGGTGCAATACCTCTGAACAATGGCTGGAACCGCAGCGATCAGGAGATCCTGGACTACTACAAGGCCATCGCCGCCGCCACGGACCTGCCTTTGATTGTGCAGACACGGGGTACGGTGAGCGTGGACTTGATGATCCAGATGTATCAACAGATCCCAAGCATGAAGGCGACCAAGGACGAAGTTGGCGATACGATTGCGCGCGCGAAAGAGCTGATGCAGCGCACGGATAACAAGCTGGCGGTTTGGGCGGCCGGCGGTGGAACCGGCAACAACGTGTGGGCAGCTTTGCCACTGGGAATTGTGGGATTGTGCCCGACTCCGCAATATGCGGAGCTGCTGCAGCAGGTGATGGAACTGTACTGGGCTGGCAAGAAGAGCGCAGCATTCGATATGTTCGCGCTGGTGCAGACATTCGCATCCACAGTTACCGGCGCAACCGGGTACATGATGGAGGCGCGCGGCGTATTCCCGGAGGGGACGAAGTCGCGGCCACAACCCATGGAGCCCGAAGCACAGCGTGCCGGCGCTCCAGCGGGAGGCGACCTCGCGGGTACGGGTGCTGGATCTGGCGCTGGAGGCAGGGCCGGCGGCGGTGCTGGAGCTGGTGGCGGAGCTGGGGCTGGTAGCGGAGCGGGAGCAGGTGGCGGACGACGCGGCGGTGGTGCCGGCGCAGCAGGAGCGGGTGCGGGCGGAGGCGGTGGAAGAGGCAGTGCGCCGTTGACAGACAAGGACAAGGAAGCGATCAAACTGGCGATCGATACCTATCTGAAGCCGCACTTTCGGGGGTAAGGGTGCGGTTGCGGAATGCCCCATTCATCGCGGTGAGAGTGCTATGAATGGGGAACGTTCGCGGATCAGGCAGCGACGGCGCGGACTTCTAGGACGGTGCCTTCGAGTTTCTGCAGGTAGGCGACCATGTCGAAGAGGTTGCGCGCCTGCGGGTTGCCCTCCGGGCTGAGCATCCGCATCAGGCTCTTGGGCGACTTGGAGAGAGCGCGACCGAGCGCGATGAAGCCGAGCGTGCCGTTGATGTACTCGCGCAGGACGGACTTGGCCGTGTCCAGATCGCCGGCCACCATGTTGCCGACCGCCTCGCGCAGAAATTCGCGCCGAAAATCGGGATCGGCGAGTTGTTCCTTGATCGTCTCTCTGAAGCTCCGTGTGAGGGCCATCTATTCCTCCTGCACCTCGATCATAGAGATAATGGTAACGTAAATGTTACCCGATGGCAAGAGCTATTTTGAGGGCGAGCGGCTGTCGCGCGAACAGCTCTATCGGTCGTTCAGCAAGAAAGGGAATCCCACGCTGAAGACGACGCTGGCAGTGATGCGGGCGCTGGGGATTGAACTGGCTGCGAAGACGGCAGCGTAGGCTCGATTAGAAGTTCACATAGCGGATCGGATTTCCTTTGAACCCCCACCTGGAGGGAACCCGCTTTTCCACGAATTGCGACTTGATATCGCTCGGCGCCTCGTGGCCGCGAAATCCAAACCGGCCTCCTTGCTCGTCCCAATTTCCCTGTTCGGGCGGTATGTCGCCGGAGAAGTTCTCCCTCGTGGCTGCCAGCCATTTGTCCGCCTCATACACTCCGACGATTTTGCCTCGGACGACGGCCAACACAAGTTCAGCCTGTGCCGCCTTTATGGGATCTATCTTCCAGGAGTACCGAACGGCAATGTAAGGCCCCCATTTTGTGCAGGTGCGGTTGATGCAGATTAGGAGGAACTTGCGGTGCCTCGGAAACTCCGCCAACTCTTCCGTTCCCTTGCCCATAGTGATAACCTCTGGCGTTGAGTTTAGCCCAGAAACGGTACACTCTTGCTATTCCGGGAGCAGCGAAAATGAAAGTCCGACTCTTAGTTCTGGTTTCTTGCTTTGCCACCACGTTCGGCCAAACGCCGCAAGGGAACAGGCAGAGGCCCAATCCTGAGCAGAGCGAAGCTAATTGCATTGCGACCCAGGCTAGCAAAGTGCCAACGAACGTAGTCGATCAATATAACAATGCTGGACCGGACAGACTGGTAAAGGTTTACTCCGATCAGAGGATCGATGTATACGCAGATCAGAAGGTAATTGATGCGTACATAAGTTATCCGGGACCGTATTCTGGGGAGTTCGCTGGGCCCCTATACTTCGCGTGGCGCGACGAAGCAGCACGGCAGACAGCGATCAACAAAATCCGAGACAATCGTCCGACGGATTTTCAGCCCAACATGACTTGCACGGTCCTCGATCCGACTCACGGCAAGCCCGTGCGTCGCAATCAGGACTGCGCGAACGGCGGGCCATCGAGGAACCTCAGTTTTCTGAAGTACGTCTCTGTAGATATCACATTTACAAAGCACGGGTCCGGAAACGTACTTCTTCCTCCTGGCGCAACCATGCTGGCACAACTTCTCATTGTTAGATCGGTCCTCTATCTAGCTTCGCCGCGCTGCGCGGGCCTCGGCGCGTTCGACAAGATGATCGCACGCACAATTCCAACCGAGGATGACTATATCAATGACCTTGAACAAATGAACTCCAGCCTTATTGGAGAGACTTACGGGGGAAGCAATTGCGACGAGTTCATGCAGGTCTTCGTCGATGACCCCTCCCGAATCGAAAAGACAGTGCTGCCGGGGTATTACCAATTCAATGAGGCTGATGCACCATTCTTATTTCGCTCAATTATGGGTGCTGTCGCCAAGATCACTGAGGGGCGGCAAAGCAAGAAGTAAAGCGGTCGCGCGGGGCGCGAGAACCCACCCTTTCGCGATGTAGCTGCGAAAGGATGGGGCACCCGGATTGGTGGCTATCAGCGAGCGGCGTGGGCGGGTTCGGTGACGGTGAAGGTTAAGGCGGATTTGGCGGCGTCGACGGTGACGTGGTCGCCGTGGCGGACGGAGCCGTCGAGGATTTTGATGGCGAGGGGGTCCTGGACGAGGCGCTGGATGGCGCGCTTGAGGGGGCGCGCTCCGTAGGCGCGGTCGTAACCGGATTTGAAGATGAACTTGCGCGCGGCGGGGGTAAGGGTGATGGTGATCTTGCGGTCGGCGAGCATGGCGGTGAGCTCGGCGAGGCGGAGGTCGATGATGCGGGTGAGCTGCTCTTCGCCGAGCGGGTGGAAGACCACGACATCGTCGATGCGGTTGAGGAACTCGGGGCGGAAGTGCTCGCGCAGGATGGCCATGACGCGCTCGGTGGCCTCGGCGAAGCCCTCTTCACCCTCGGCCCAGGCGGTGGTGAGCTGCGTGGCTCCGAGGTTCGAGGTCATGATGAGGACCGTGTTCTTGAAATCTACAGTCCGGCCTTTGGAGTCGGTCAGTCGGCCGTCGTCGAGAACCTGGAGGAGGACATTGAAGACGTCAGGGTGGGCTTTCTCGATCTCGTCGAAGAGGATGACGGCGTAGGGACGGCGGCGAACGGCCTCGGTGAGCTGGCCACCCTCGTCATAGCCGACGTAGCCGGGAGGCGCTCCGATGAGGCGGGCGACGGCGTGCTTTTCCATGTACTCGGACATGTCGATGCGGACCATGGCGGACTCGTCGTCGAAGAGGAACTCGGCGAGGGCGCGGGCGGTCTCGGTTTTGCCGACGCCGGTGGGGCCGAGGAAGATGAAGCTGCCGATGGGACGCTTGGGGTCGGAGAGGCCGGCGCGGCTGCGGCGGATGGCGTTGGCGACGACGGTGAGCGCGGCGTCCTGGCCGATGACGCGCTGACGCAGGCGGTCCTCCATCTGGACGAGCTTCTGCATCTCGCCTTCGAGCATCTTGGAGACGGGAATGCCGGTCCACTTGGAGACGACGGCGGCGATGTCTTCCTCGTCGACTTCTTCCTTGAGCATGCGATGGGATGATTTAGATGGGTCGGAGTCGGTGGATTCGGTGAGCTTGCGGAGTTCAGCTTCTGCCTTGGGAATTTCGCCGTACTGCAACTCGGCGGCGCGTTGCAGATTGCCCTTGCGGGTCTGCTCTTCGGCTTCGAAGCGAAGGGCTTCGAGGTGAGTTTTGAGTTCTGCGATGCGCCCGATAGCACCACGCTCGGTCTGCCAGCGAGCGCGCAAGGCTTTGGATTGCTCGCGGACTTCGGCCAGCTCTTTATGAAGGATTTCCAGTCGCTCCCGTGAGGCTTCATCTTTCTCGCGCTTAAGGGCGGCCTGCTCGATCTCGAGGGATGTGGCCTGGCGCTCGAGGTCGTCGATCTCGGTTGGCACGGAGCCGATTTGGATGGCGAGAGCGGCGGCGGCTTCGTCGACCAGGTCGATTGCTTTGTCGGGGAGGAAGCGGTCGGAGATGTAGCGATGGGAGAGGGTGGCGGCTGCAACGATGGCGGAATCCTTGATGCGGACCATGTGGTGCGTCTCATAACGCTCGCGCAGTCCACGCAGGATATTGATGGTGTCTTCGACATTTGGCTCGCCGACGTAGACGACCTGGAAGCGGCGCTCGAGGGCTGCATCCTTCTCGATATATTTGCGGTATTCGTTGAGGGTGGTTGCGCCGATGGCACGCAGGCCTCCGCGTGCGAGGGCGGGCTTGAGCATATTGCTGGCGTCCATGGCACCTTCGGCTGCGCCCGCTCCGACGAGGGTGTGGAGTTCGTCGATGAAGAGGATGATCTCGCCGTTGGAGTCTTCAATTTCTTTGAGGAGAGCTTTGAGGCGGTCTTCGAACTCGCCGCGGTACTTGGCTCCGGCGATCATGGAGGCGAGGTCGAGAGCTACAACGCGCTTGTCTTTGAGGATTTCGGGTACATCGCCGTGGATGATGCGTCGGGCGAGGCCTTCGACGATAGCGGTTTTGCCGACGCCGGGTTCGCCGATGAGTACGGGGTTATTTTTGGTACGGCGGGAGAGGACCTGAATGACGCGGCGAATCTCCTCATCACGACCGATGACTGGGTCGAGCTTGCCCTTGCGGGCGAGGTCGGTGAGATCTTTGCCGTACTTCTCGAGGGACTGGAATTTGGCTTCGGGGTTTTGGTCCGTAACGCGCTGCGATCCTCGGACCGCGGAGAGAGCCTTGAGGACAGAGTCGTGGGTGGCGCCCATGGCGGCGAGAGCGTCTCGTGTGGGGTCGGACTGGCCGCTGACTTTGGGGGTATCGGTGAGTGCGAGGAGGAGGTGCTCGGTGGAGATAAATTCGTCTTTGAAGGAGTCGGCCTCTTTGGCGGCTCGGTCGAGGGCTTTTTGCAGAGCGGCAGCCATGGCGGGCTGTGCGGTTGATCCGGAGACCTTGGGGAGCTTGTCGATGGCGGCATTTACGCCGGCGAGAAGTTGTTGCACACGGACACCCGCGCCTTCGAGGACGGGGAGGACGACGCCCTCGCGGTCTTCGAGCAGCGCGGCGAGCAGGTGCATGGGCAGAACTTCCGGATTGCCGTTCTCGGCGGCAAGGGATGCGGCGGCCTGAACAGCCTGCTGCGACTTGACGGTTAACTTCTCCCACTTAAATGGCATAACAAATCCAATCTACGCCTGTAATTATAGGTTCATTCGATGCCAGGTGTTTATGGCAAAGATTCAGCGCTCGATTTACAAAACGAACTCCGATAGAAACCACAACTTTTACACAGTTGGATTATTGGGGGAAGGGTGCCGATAGAGAGAAAGCAATAAAGCGCGGCAGCCAGGCCAGGCTTCATCGTGCCTCTTTTCCGTACTCGATCTATATCTCTGACTGCAAGTGGGCCGGCCGAGATGGTGCAGGTTCAGGGATCGAACAACGGAAGATACAGCATAGGAGATACCATTGATTTCTATCAAGAGGTACATGGACGGCAATGCGGCCCCGGTGATACCGGATGCGCCAGTTGCGAACGAGCCCTTAGTGGTAGCGATGGACTGTTACCGCTCGGCATTGCGTGCGGTGGGCAAGAGTGCGGTACAGGCATGCCCTGCTCCAGGCAGCGAGCTTGATCTGCAATTGGCGAAGCTGGTGGGACAACTGGCGGAGGAGCCGGCAGCCAAGGCACTGCGGCAACTGGAAACGAATGTTGAGGAGCAGCTGGGACAGTGGGCGCAGGAGACGGCGCAGTACTTACAGGAGAAGGCTGACGGCGTTAAGGAGTTGCTGATGATGCTGGCCCGCACAGCAGAGTCCGTGGGCGAACGGGATCAGCGATACGCGAACCAGTTTAGCGAACTCACCTCCGATCTTCGAACCATTGCTAATCTGGATGACATCACACAGGTGCGGTCTTCTTTGGTGCGGAAGGCGGGCGAGTTGAAGAACTGCGTGGATAAGATGACGCAGGAGAGTCAGTCTTCGATCACCCAGTTGAAGTTCAAAGTGACGGACTACGAGAGCAAGTTGAAGTCTGTGGAACAACTGGCGTTGCGGGACTCTCTGACCGGTTTGGCCAATCGGCGGTGTGCCGAAGGGCGCATGGAATGGTATGTAGCGCAGAAGCAGACGTACTGCGTGTCGATCCTTGATCTGAACGGATTCAAGGAGATTAATGACCAGCATGGACATGCGGCTGGCGACGATTTATTGAAACAGTTTGCCAGTGAGTTGCGGAACTGCATGCGAACGACCGATCTGGTGGCTCGCTGGGGCGGGGATGAATTTATCGTGGTACTGAACTGCGAACTTGCCGCGGCGAAGCCACAGATCAACCGGATACGCGAGTGGGTTCTGGGCGATTACACCATACAATCCGGCGGCGATGTGAGCCTGAAGGTTGACGTGGATGCGTCGATCGGGGTGGCGCAGTGGGTGCCGGGCAAGGCAGTGAAGCAGGTGATTGAACAGGCAGACGCGGCGATGTATCTGGACAAGAAAAAATCGCGCAACAGAAGGCTTTGTGAGCCAGAATCCGTGGTGGCACACGGACAGCATCGCTCTGCGCGCTGACCGTGAAGATGGAACGATAGAATCCAGGCGCTAAGGGCGTTGGGACAAAGCGTCATTGAAGGTTTTGAAGAAGGCTGCTTCGTTGCCAGAGGTGGCGGCACGACGCAGGGGTAAGACTCGTTCGACGCAGATCTCGTTTGCGTCGGTGGCGAGCAGTTGCATGGTCTGGGAGATAAAGGCATCCAGGGGCATGGCTCGCGGGTCGGTGGGAGCGGGGCCCATCAGCTCGGTAGCAACCCAGGGTGGGATGATTTCGATGACCTGAACGGCTGTGCCCTGTAGCTGATAACGGAGCGACTGGGTGTAGGAGTGAAGTGCGGCCTTGGTGGCGCAGTAGGTTGGAGTGGCTGCCATGGGGACAAAGGCGAGACCGGATGAGACATTGAGGATGGCGGCTGCGGGCTGCTTGAGTAGATGCGACATGAGTGCTGCGGTAAGACGTATGGGACCGAGGAGGTTGGTGGCGACGATGGCCTCAGCGTCGGCAGTGACAGGGGTGCGGAGGTTTTCGTGGCGCATGATTCCGGCGTTATTGAGGAGGACGTTGAGGGTGGGGAAGTCCTGGGTGATCCGGGCGACGACGCTGGCGATGGAAGCGGGGTCAGCGGTGTCGAGTACGAGGGAGTGCATGCCGGGGTTGGCGGCAGCGACCGCACCGAGCAGGGCACTGCGGCGGCCGGCAACGATGATCTGATTGCCGAGCTGGTGGAGCTGCTGGGCAAGGGCGCGACCAATACCGGAGCCGCCTCCGGTGATGAGAATCGTGTTACCTGTGAGGTTCATGGGAGCCTTTCAGTTTCGCGCCGTAGGGGAGGGTGAATTGGCGGTACGGACAAGTTAAGATCCAGCAGCCTAAGTCGATATCGGTGGAGTATACTCCGGTGCGAACGATTATCTGTGAACTGGAGTCGACGCCATGAAAGTTGCCACTAGGTTGTTCCTCGCCCCGCTGTTCCTCGTATCCATTATTTTTCTCACGCAAACAGTAACGGTGGCGCGGGCCCAGGCACAGGCGCAGTCCCCACGCCCATGGCAGCAGGTAACGGTACCATCGACGGCCGAAGTTGCGGCGAACTTCAAGGCTCCGCCGCACGAGTATGGGGCGATTGCTGCCTTTACCAGCTGGAACGGCGCGGACCAGGCTGTGATCCGGCAGCGGATCACGGCTGATCTGGATCGGATGTCGGCGAATGGGATGTTTATCTTCAACATGTCGCCGGGCAAGAGGAGTCCAGGAGAACCGGCGTACCTATCGCCAGGACATATGGACCAGGTGAAGTTCACCGTAGCCGAGGCGGCGAAGCGGAACATGCGGATGTGGCTACAGGATGAGAGTGACTACCCGAGCGGGTTTGCGGGCGGCTACATCAGTGAGCGCTTCCCGCAGCTTGGGATGCAGATACTAAGCGCGGACCTGACGCTGCATGGAGGTCAAGGGCAAACGCTGGAGATGCCGGTGCCAGCCAACACGTTGGCGATGTGGGCAACGAAGACAGACCGCAGCGGTGTAGTGCAGACCGTAATGCCAATCCCAATTCCGACCAACCTTCAACTGAAGTGGATTACCCCGTCGGAGAAGGACACCAGCGCGGAGGAACGTGGCATGTCGTGGCAGGTAACGTTTCTGCGACATGTGTACTATAGCTCGCCGACCCGGAACGACAATCGCGCCGATGGCTCGCATGCCAAGGATGGGTTGTACTCGCTGATCGACTATCTGGATCCGAAGGCCACGGACGCCTATCTACATATCACACACGACACATACTACGGAGCGGTGGGCGATCAGTTTGGCAAGACGATTCTGGGCTTCTTCGGCGATGAACCCGCCTACAGCGGAACTCCATGGACTCCCACGATTCTGGAGCAGTTCAAGGCGCAAAAGGGTTACGACGTAGCCCCGTATATTCCACAGTGGTTCAACCGTCAATCGACCGAGCAATCGCGTCGCGCCAGCGCGGACTTTTCCGATGTGTGGAGCAACATCTTCAAGGACTCCTTCTTTGGGGAGCAGGCGAATTGGGCAAAGGCGCATAACGTGGAGTATCTGGTCCATTTGATTGATGAAGAAAACATGATTGGGCTGGAGCGCGGGGAAGGCGAGTACTTTCGCGACGAACGGTATGTACAGGTTCCGGGAATCGACAATCTGGACCAGCTAGTGCCGAGTGCAGTGCATCGGGCGGACGGAAGCTGGAGTACCAATAATAATTTTCCCAAGCTGGCCAGCTCGGCGGCGCATCTGTTCGGCAAGCCGAAGGCATGGTCGGAAGAAGGGGGTGGCTCGGGCGTCGACGGCAAGTTCCAGATGAACTTCCAACTGGTGCGCGGCATGAACGCGCTGCAAGTCCGGGCCAACGGGTTGCGCACGAGTGGATTTGGCGGGCAGGCTGTCGGCAACCCCCCGCCGGAGACACCTCAGACGATATGGTATGCCAACCGTGGAGGCTATTTGATGGCGATTGGCCGGCCTGCAGCGCAGGTAGGGTTGTACCGGCCAAGTTATGCAGTATGGATGGGGGGCCAGGATGCTCAGGACGCCGATCACAGCATGACCAAGCTGGGATGGCAGTTGTTTGAGCATCAAGTGGATTGGGACTACTTTGACGAGCAGTCGCTGAGTTCTGTGGCTTCCATAGAGGATGGTGGCTTCAAGAACCTAAGCGGCCAGGTATATAAGGCGATCGTGTTTCCGTCGATGTCGATGATCACGCGCACCGGCCTTACACGGCTGCAGGCGTTTGTGAAGCAGGGGGGCAAGGTGATTTTCGTCGGCAAGACTCCGAGCCTGGTTATGGACAAGACGTTTCTTGATATGAAGGAGAAGCCCGATCTGAGCTTCGCCACTCTGATTGAACCATCAGGGGACATTACACCAGCGGTAATAGCGGCTCTGCCCAAACCGGATGTAAAGCTGGACTCAGAGTTTCTTAGGCTGACGTACACACACCGTCAATGGACCGACGGCGACATGTACTTCTTCTTTAATGAGAGCGACAAGGCTGAGTCTCGCATGGCAACCATTGCGGGACATGGCAAAGCACAGGATTGGGACATGGCGACCGGCGAGATTCATCCGATGTTGGCGGCGACAACGGTCGGCGATTCGGTAACCGTTCCGCTGGTGCTGGGACCGTATGAGGCGAAGGTGATCGTTGTAGGGCCGCTGACCAAGGTGGCAGCAGCCGGGGAGCCGTCGTTTGTGTCGGGCACAACCTTTGCGGATTTGAGTGGGGACTGGAAGCTCGATATTAACGGGAAACAGTTGACCACTCCGATCAAACCATGGGAGGAGCTAGGTACGGCATCGTTTGCGGGACCGGCAAACTACACGATGCAATTCACCGCTGCTGCCGCGCCACCCAAGGGCAAACATGTGTATCTGGAGATTGCCGATGTACATGACTACGCGAAGGTGACGCTCAATGGGAAAGAAGTAGGTTCACGGTCGTTCCAGCCATATCGATGGGATGTGACCGATGCGCTGAAGAAGGGCGCGAACGACTTGAAGATCGAGGTGTATGCCAGCATTGCGCAAGCGAGACCGCCGGCACCGCCGCCTCCCGCTGTTACACCGGCTCTTACAACTCTGGCGCCTGGCGCAGGTACACCGGGCGGAGCGCCAGCGGGAGGAGGGCGTGGTGGCCGAGGCGGACGTGGCGGGGCTGCAGGGACTGGAGCTGCCGCTGGTGCCCTTGGAGCGGGAGCACCACCCGCCGGTGCGGGCTTCGGAGGAGGCCGCGGGACACCAACGCCCGTGACCTCGGGTCTTCTGGGCAGCGTCAAACTGCTGGCGTACTAGGGAGAGAGTGATTCGACATATTGGCTGAATTCAAGAACCTCACCAGGGCACAATTGCCAGGGATCATTGAAGGGGTTGCAGGAGCCTGAAAGTAGAAGATTGCTAGTTGCCGAGACGGGTGAGTATACTCCGGTGCGAACGAATTTCTGCGCACTGGAGTCGACGCCATGAAGGCTGCCCAAAGGTATTTCCTCGTCTCGCTGTTCCTCCTACCCATTCTTTTCCTTTCGCAATCGGCAACGGTGGCGCGGGCACAGACGCAGGCGCAGACCCCTCGTCCATGGCAGCAGGTGATGGTTCCATCGACGAGCGATGTTGCGGCGAACTTCAAGTCTCCACCACATGAGTATGGTGCGATCTCTGCGTTTACGGGATGGGACGGCCCCGATCCAGAAGCACTGAAGAAGCGGATAACGGCTGATTTGGACCGGATGTCAGCGAATGGGATGTTCGTATTCAACCTTGCGTCGGGACGGAAGTCTCCCGGCGAACCGGCATATCTTTCACCGGGACACATGGACGAGGTGAAGTTCATTGCCGATGAGGCAGCGAAGCGGAACATGCGGTTCTGGGTGCAGGATGAGTCGAATTATCCGAGCGGATTTGCGGGGGGCTACATTCAGCAGCGCTACCCGGAACTTACGATGCAGGTGATGACGGCGGACTTCTCGGTAAATGTTGCTCCCGGAGAGTTGCTACAGATGGTAGTACCCACGGACACGCTGGCGATTTGGGCGACGGAGACAGATACAGCCGGTGCGACGAAGCAGGTGATACAGATACCGGTACCGGCGGACGGACAGATGAAGTACCTGACACCAGCTGAGGGATCGACCCCGAGTGAACCACACTATAACTGGCAGGTGCGGTTTCTGCGGCATGCTCATATCAGTTCGCCGACGCGCAATGACAATCGCGCGGACGGAGGGCGGGCGAAGGATGGGACGTACTCTCTGATTGATTATCTGGATCCGAAGGCGACGGACGCGTTTCTGCACATCACAGAAGATACGTACTACGGTGCGTTGGGCGACCAGTTTGGCAAGATTGTGCTGGGATTTTTTGGCGATGAGCCGGACTACAGCGAAAACAATACGAGTACGAATGCAATTCGCCCAGGCAGCGCCGGGGTTCCGTGGACTCCCACACTGCTGGAGCAGTTCAAGGCGCAAAAGGGATATGATCTGACGCCATACCTGCCGGCGTGGTTCGACGGCCAACCGACGGAGAAGTCGAATCTGGCCCATGCCGACTACTACGACGTATGGAGCGGCATCTTCCGTAACTCGTTCTTTGGCGAACAGGCCAACTGGGCGAAGGCGCACAACGTGGAGTATCTGGTGCACCTGAATCATGAAGAGAACATGCTGTCGTTGGAGAACAGCGAAGGCGACTTCTTCCGCGATGAACGGTATGTAGAGGTTCCGGGGATCGACAACCTGAGCCAGTTGGTCCCCAGCGCGGTACACCGGTACGACGATGGGTGGACCCAGAACAACAACTTCCCCAAGCTGGCGAGTTCGGCAGCGCATCTGTTCGGCAAGCCGAAGGTGTGGGCGGAAGAGGGTGGCGGAAGCGGCGTCGACGGCAAGTACCAGATGAACTTCCAACTGGTGCGCGGAGTGAATGCGCTACAGGTGCGAGTCAATGGACTGCGAGCAGGTGGCGGGCCAGGCGGCGGTCAGGCTTCCGGCAATCCTCCGTCGGACACAGTGCAGACGCTTGGGTATGCGAACCGTGCCGGTTATCTGATTGCGATTGGTCGACCGGCGGCGCAGGTCGGGCTGTATCATCCGGGCAACACGATATGGCTGGGTGGGCAGGATGCGATCGACGCCGACCATAGTACGACCAAGCTGGGCTGGCAGTTGCTTGAGCATCAGGTGGATTGGGATTATTTTGACGAGCAGTCGTTGAGTTCTGTGGCGACGATATCGAACGGGGGCTTCACCAATCTGAGTGGGCAGACCTATAAAGCGATCGTATTTCCATCGATGACGGTGATTACACGAACGGGGTTGCAGCGCTTGCAGGAGTTTGCCAAGGCAGGCGGCAAGGTGATCTTCGTTGGCAAGACGCCGAGTCTGGTTTTGGACAAGACGTTTCTGGATATGAAGGAGAAGCCGGATCTGAGCTTTGCGACATTGATTGAACCTTCGGGCGATATCACGGCGGCGGTGATTGCGGCCCTGCCGAAGCCGGACGTAAAGCTGGACTCCGAGTTTGCGAGGCTGACCTACACGCATCGCCAATATGCCGATGGAGATATGTACTTCTTCTTCAACGAGAGCGACAAGGCGGAGTCTCGCATGGCGACGATTGCGGGACACGGCATAGCGCAGGATTGGGACCTGATGACGGGGGAGATTCACCCCATGACAGCGGCGAAGGCAGCAGGCGATACAGTCAACATTCCGCTTGTGCTGGGACCCTATGAGACGAAGGTGGTTGTAGTAGGGCCGCTGGCCAAGGGAGTTGCGGCCGCTGCGGTGCCGTCGTTCGTATCTGGCCAACCGGTTGCGGATTTGAGTGGAAACTGGAAGCTGGACCTGAATGGCAAGCAGTTAACCACACCGATCAAGCCATGGGAGGAGCTGGGCTCGGCGCCGTTTGCCGGACCTGCGACATACAGCATGCAGTTCACACCAAGCGCCACACCCAAGGGCAAGCATGTGTATCTTGAGATCGCCGATGTGCACGACTTTGCGCATGTGACTCTGAATGGGAAAGAGGTGGGCACGCGATCGTTCCAACCCTATCGCTGGGATGTGACCAGCGATCTGATTAAGGGAGCAAACGATTTGAAGATTGAGGTGTATGCCAATGCAGGCGGAGGCCGGGGGGGTGGCGGGGGAGCTGCTGCTGCTCCTGCTGCTGGTGCTGCTACGGCGGCTGGCGCTGCTGGGGCTACAACTGCGGCTGGCGGAGGGCGTGGTGGCCGAGGCGGACGTGGAGGGGCTACTGCGGGGACCGCTGCGGGAGCTCCGGCTGCGGGCGCACCTATAGCCGCTGCTGCTGGTGGTGGCGGAGGACGAGGCGGCACCGCTGCTCCTGCGACCTCGGGACTGCTGGGCAGCGTCAAACTGGTGGCGTACTAGAGATCAAATACGCCAGGGGTAATTCACGATTAGTATTTCGATTCCGCAAGGGGCGGGAAGGCCGCCCTTGCGATGATTTGACAGCCTGGACAATTGCTAGCCGCGCGGCGCGGCGCATACAACTGCTTCGTGTTATTGGCTAATAGGGCAGAAATACTTGCTGGAAGGGTTTACTTGCTACTTGCCGAGATGGGTGAGTATACTCCGGTGCGAACAAATATCAGTGTTCCGGAGTTATTGCAATGAAGGCCACCTACAGGTATTTCCTCGTCTCACTCTTCCTTCTGCCAGTTTTATTCCTACAATCAAGGGAAACTACGGCGCAGGCACAGGCACCGGCACAAGCTCAGGCAGCGCGTCCATGGCAACAGATTACAGTTCCGACGATAGGTGAGGCCGCGGCAAATTTGAAATCTCCGCCACGCGAGTATGGGGCGATGCAGCAGTTTCAGAGCTGGAATGGTACTGACCCTGTAGCGGTGAAGGCGAGGATCTCGCGCGATCTGGATGCGATGGAGGCGAACGGCATCTTCATGATCAATCTTTCGCCGGGACGCCGCGATATGGCCAACGGCGAGCCAGCGTATCTATCGCCGGGACACATGGAGATGGTGAAGTACATTGTGGGCGAATTGGCGAAGCGCAACATGCGGATGTGGATCCAGGACGAGAGTGATTATCCGAGCGGGTTCGCCGGTGGATACATCAGCGAACGCTACCCGCAACTCGGGATGCAGGATATTACCGCCGATATTACGGTACATGTTGCGCCTGGACAGACGCTGCAGATGCCGGTGCCTCCGGACACGCTGGCGATCTGGTCGACCGAGACGGACCAGACCGGGGCGATCAAGCAAGTGATTCCAATCCCTGTGCCGACGGACATGCAGTTGAAGTATCTGACTCCGGCCGAGGGCACAACACCGAACGAGCCGCGTTATACCTGGCAGGTGACATTCCTGCGACATGTATATCTGAGTTCTCCGACACGCAATTTCAACCGTGCGGACGGGACACGGGCGAAGGATGCTACATACACGATCATTGATTATCTGGATCCGAAGGCGACCGACGCGTTTCTGCATACGGTTCATGAGACCTATTACAACGCAGTAGGCGACCAGTTTGGCAAGATTGTGATGGGAACCTTTGGCGATGAGCCGGACTATAGCAGTGGGATTCCGTGGACCCCGAAGCTGTTGGAGACCTTTAAGGCGCAGAAGGGATACGACCTGGCGCCATATCTTCCTTCGTGGTTCGATCGCGCACCGATCAAGGGATCTGACCTGGCGCGTGCGGATTACTACGATGTATGGAGCGGCATCTTCCGCGATTCCTTCTTTGGGGAACAGGCAAACTGGGCGAAGGCTCACAACGTGGAATACCTGGTGCATCTGAACCACGAAGAGACGATACAGGCGTTGGAACGGAGTGAAGGAGATTTTTTCCGCGACGATCGGTATGTGGAGACACCGGGCATCGACAATCTGAGTCAGCTTCTGCCCAGCGCAGTACATCGCCCGGACGGGACATGGAACATCAACAACAACTTTCCCAAGCTAGCCAGTTCGGCTGCACATTTATTTGGCAAGCCGAAGGTATGGACAGAAGATGGCGGCGGAGGGGGCATCGATGGCAAGTACCAGATTGATTTCCAATTCGTGCGCGGTGTAACCACACTGGCGATTCGCGTGCCGTGGCAACAGCGCAGTGGTGCCGATGCAGCGGCCGCAGGGACAACGCCTGCCGCGGCAACACCAACAGTGACACAACCGCAGGCCAAGATGATTGCTATGTACACGAACCGCGGCGGCTATCTGATGTCGGTTGGTCGCCCGGCAGCGCAGGTAGGGCTCTACCATCCGGGCAACAGCATATGGATGGGCGGCACAGCAGCGTCTGAGGCCGACCAGAGCACAACGAAGCTGGGCTGGCAGTTATTCGAGCACCAGGTGGATTGGGACTACTTCGACGAGCAGTCGCTGAGTTCGGTGGCTACGCTGGCAAACGGTGGCTTCACCAACTTGAGCGGCCAGACCTACAAGGCGATCGTATTTCCGTCGATGACGGTGATTACTCGCACCGGACTGGCGAGGCTGAAGGAGTTTGCACAACAGGGCGGCAAAGTGATTTTTGTAGGTAAGACGCCGAGCTTGATTTTGGACAAGACGTTTATGGATGCGAAGGAGAAGCCGGACCTGAGCTTTGCTACATTGATCGAGTCGTCGGGTGACATCACGCCGGCAGTACTTGCGGCTCTACCCAAACCGGATGTGAAACTGGACTCCGAGTTTGTCCGACTGACCTATACCCATCGCAAGTATGCGGACGGCGACTTGTACTACTTCTTTAATGAGAGTGACAAGGCGGAGTCTCGCAAGGCAACCATATCAGGACACGGCACAGCGCAGGTTTGGGACCTGGCGACAGGCGACATCCATTCCATAGCGGGCGTGACGGTAGCAGGGGATGCGGTTACTGTTCCACTGTCTCTGGGACCGTACGAGGCGAAGGTAATCGTAGTGGGACCACTGGCCAAAGGAGTAGCGGCCGCACCGGTGCCTTCGTTTGCATCCGGCGATACGTTGATGGCTCTGGACGGCGAATGGAAGCTGGATCTGCAAGGCAAGCAGATGACGACGGCTCTGAAATCGTGGGAAGACCTGGGTACGAAGTCGTTTACCGGGCCTGCTACTTATACCATGCAGTTCACATCAGCTACAGCGGCACCCAAGGGGAAGCGTGTGTATCTGGAGATTGCAGATGTACATGACTACGCGAAGGTTACGCTCAACGGGAAAGATGTTGGATCGCAGGGATGGAAGCCCTATCGCTGGGATGTAACAGATGCCCTGAAGAAGGGCGCGAATAATCTGGTGATCGAGGCGTATGCCTTGCAGGAGGGTGGCCGAGGAGGCGGTGCGCCACCCGCGGCTGCTGCTCCAACTGCTGCGGGTGCGACTGCGCTTGCGACGCTGCCTGCCGGAGGCGGAGCGCCTGCTGCCGCTGGTGCTGGTGGAGGGCGTGGAGGACGTGGCGGACGTGGCGGGGCCGGTGGGGCAGGGGCTGCTGCTGGAGCAACTGGTGCAGCGGGAGCACCCGCTGCAGGCATGGGAGGCGGGGGCCGCGGGGCTGCTCCGTCACTGCCGCCTACATCTGGCCTGCTAGGCAGCGTGAAGTTGGTGACATACTAGCCAAGAACGAGCTACACACAAACCCCGCCTCACTCCATAGGGATGAGGCGGGGTTAGTGCGTTTGCGCCTATTCCAATATGGAGCGAACTTAATCGACTGCAAATGCAAATAAGATAGAAGAGTCTGCGCAGTGGGGAATCGGCGGACCAGGAGGGTATGATCGATGCTGAGTGAGGTGTTGGCGATACAGGTGGAGTCGGCTGCGCGGGCGGCGGGGCTGACGTTGGTTTCGAGCGAGGTAGGGGACAAGTACTCGGGCGGGGGGACAGCGAAGTTTCTGCTGGCACTGGCTGGCGAAGCCGCTCCAGCCCATGGTAAGACGCTGTTATTGGAATTGAGCGAACGGTTCGAGTTTGGGCGGCCCGATCTTCGGGACGGGGTGCGCCTGTTTATGGATGCTGCGGCCAAGCGGCTACGCAATCCTCGGCCAGACTGCTACCTCACGCTGCATGGGCTGCCGTTAAGCTTTGGGCAATTTGGCTGGCCTTTCCACGAGTCCACCTCGGGTGCCGACACATCGCTGGTTCATGGCGAAGTAAGGCTGGAGGACGGTGGAGAGAGCGTGTTGCATGCAAAGATAGCCGCATCGATGACGGTGACCTTCCGCGATGTAGTGGCTGCGCCAGAGCAGCCGTTCGCCGAGGGATTTGTATATAACGCAGTGCGCAAGACGATGGACCAGGGACAATTGGAGCTAGTGAAGAGCGGCAACCGGCAGCCGGTTCCGTTGACCACGCGTTTCTATAGCCCGAAGCACAAGACATACAGCTTCAACGATACGAACGAGGACCAGAGGAAGGGATTTGTGGCAGGCAAGGCCTACTGGCTCTCCGGTGTATTGGGAGCCTGCGAGCCGGTATGGCTGCTGGATCCGAGAGACGCGCAGTATTTAAATACGACGGTGGAGGAGTTGCGCGCGGCGGCTGCGGCGCTTGCCGAGGAGGGATTGCTGCAGTTAGTGGACGATGAGTATGGGGCAGCGAAGGAGAAGTTGATGGAACGGCGGGAATCATACCAAGCTCAGTTGGCCTGGATGCTGCAGTTTATCCGTCCATCGTTCAACGAGGAGATGCGCCACGGGATGACGAATATGTGAGTGCGTGCAGGTCGTACTCTGTCTCGCGGAGGGATTCGGATGCATTGCAGGGGACTGGTTGCAATTGGGTTGGGATTGACTTTGGGGGTGGGGTGCGCTGTGGCCCAGGATGTGGGGGCGGAAGCGTTGCCGGGGGCGACCAGAGTGGTTCGCGTGCCGGAGATTGCTGTGGATGGGCTGGTGAGGCGGGACGCGAATACAGTGGCGTGGACACTGGATAGCAAGGCGGGATCAGCAGGAGCGCGTACGAGTGGTGCCGATCTGTTGGTTCACGACTTCGACTTCAACGGCGAGCCGGTGACATCGGACAAGGTACATCTTAGGCAAGTGACTCCGGGAGTGGTGGAGATCACCAGCGTGGCTTGGGAGGTTGGTTACTGGCGCTTTGTGGTGCAGGATGCGGCTAGCTATTTCGGGCTGGGTGAACGATTCGATACTCTGGACCACGCTCATACCGTGGTGAAGAACTTGTCGGTGGACAACAATGGGGTGAAGGGGAGTTCGAGCTACAAGCCGATTCCGTTTTTCATGAGTACGACGGGCTATGGACTGTGGGTAGATACGACCGGCGAGGCCACGTTCGACATGAATACGAGCGACCGGGACGAGATTGTTGTGGATGTGACGGCGCAGAAGCTACGGATTGTACTGATTGCAGGGCCGGAGTTTCCGGAGATTCTGGAGCGGTTTACGGCGCAGGCAGGGCGTGCAGTGGTTCCTCCCTACTGGGCGTTTGCGCCATGGAAGGCGCGGGACTATCACCAGAACGCGGCGCAGGTTTCTGAGGATGTAGACAAGACGAGGGAACTGGGATTGCCTGCGAGCGTGATCCTGATCGACTCTCCATGGGAAGAGACCTATAACGATTACAAGTTCAATCCCAAGCAATTTGATGACGCGGCGGCGATGGTGAAGCACATTCACGACGAGGGTTTCAAGCTGGTGCTTTGGCATACGTCGTGGATCAACTCAAAGTCCGATCCACCGAAGGAAGCGGGCTTCGAGGGAAAGATTGCGCCTATGGCGGAGAACTATCAGCAGGCGGCGGAGCAAGGGCTGTTTGTCAAAAATCCGAACGGTAGTCCATACGTTGGGCAGTGGTGGAAGGGCGAGGGCTCCTTGATCGACTTCACCAACCCGAGGGCAAAGAGTTGGTGGCAAGATCAAGTGCGGCAGGCGATTGCAGCTGGCGCGGACGGTTTCAAGGACGACGACGCGGAGGGAAGCTTTCTAGGCGACGTGAAGTTTGCCGATGGCACGGACCAGCGACTGATGCGAAACCGCTATGCAGTGCTCTACAACAACGCGGTGGAGGAGCTGATCCAGAAGGACATGAAGGGGAATGGTGTGCTGCTGGCACGTAGTGTGACGGTGGGTGCGAATGGGATTGGATTTTTGTGGGGCGGCGACAATGAAGCGAGCTTCTCATCGCTGAACGGGCTGCCGACGGTGGTAACAGCAGGATTGGGTGCGGGGTTAAGTGGGATGCCTCTGTGGACAGCGGACCTTGGCGGCTACGAGGCGATAGCGACGACTCCCGATGCGCGGCTATTGGAGCGGTGGACCGAATATGCTGCGTTTTCTCCGGTGATGGAGGTGATGTCGAGCGCGAATATTGGACCGTGGGACTTTGACGCGAACGGGCCGCCGGGGAGCCATGATGCGTTGGATGTCTATCGCAAATACGTGGTGCTGCACATGAGCCTGTTTCCCTATCGCTATGCGGCTGCGCAGGAGGCGGCGAAGACAGGATTGCCAATGATGCGTGCGCTGGTACTGGAATATCAGGACGATGCGCAGGCGAGAGCGGTGAAGGACGAGTATCTGTTTGGACCGGACCTGCTGGTAGCACCCGTGATCGATGAGGGAACGCAGCGGGCAGCTTATCTTCCTGCGGGCGACTGGGTGAACTACTGGACCGGGACGAAGGTCGCGGGCGGTAAGGTGGTGGTAGTGGATGCGCCGCTGGATACGATTCCAGTGTGGGCGAGAGCAGGTGCGGTGATCCCGAAGATCCCAGAGGATGTGATGACACTGGTGTCGCAGAAGGAGAGCGGGAATACGGCGGTGAAGACGCTGGACAACCGGCGCGTATATGAAGTGATAGGAGGAGGAACGGGTGAGAGTTCGATTACGGACTTTGAGGGCAGGGTTGTAGTGCGGGGAGCGAAGTCGCTGAAGATCAGCGGAGGACCGACGGCGCAGGTGATTGTGCGCTGGAGGTTAGGGATGGTGGCGAAAGTTAAGGTGAATAGTGTTGCGGTCGCGGTACAGGCGGGAGCGGAGGGACCGTTTGTGGAGCTCAACTATTCGACGATGAGCTTGGTGGAGTGGGAATAAGGGTAGGCGCGAGGGTGATTTCCCGGCTTGCAATGTGGAGCTGTCGCGGGTAGCATCCAAGCTAGAAACCGGCCTGCAAAGCAGGTGCGGGGGACAACGCTGGTTGAACCAACATTCAAATGAACAGGGATCTTGCTCGTATACATGGCTTGGTGTGCTGTCCGCCAGTTCGGAATGCCTGAAGAGCCACGGCAGGATCCCGCCGTCTAGGACGGGTTCACCAGCGCTTCGCCGCACGGCCCAGCGGGTCGGTTTTCTAATGTTTAAACGCAGACGCGACGTTGGAAAAGGACGTGGGTGATGCCGTCTAAGAACATGTTGCGCAAGGGTGGTCGAAGGCAATCGGTGCGGGCGGAGTACAGAGCCACGCGCGGAGTGGAGACGGAGCCAGCGGCGATTGTTCCGGTACTTGATCTGGACGAAGACACAGAGATTGAGGACGGCGTACGCAGTTTTGTGGCGGACACTGCCGCTGCTGGACTGCGACTGGACGTTTACCTGGCGCAGGCGATTCCGGAGATAAGCCGAGCGCGGGTCCAGATGCTGATTGAGGCGGGGCAAGTGCGGGTGGATGGCGCGGCGGCGAAGGTCAAGCAGAAGATGCGCGGCGGCGAGGCCATCGAGATTGAGGGCGAACCGCATCCGGCGCCGCTGCACGCTGTGGCCGAGGATATTCCGCTGGACATACTGTATGAGGACAAGTTTCTGGCGGTGGTGAATAAGCCAGCAGGCATGATGGTGCATGCGGGTGCGGGAAGCACGGACGATATCAGGAACAAGGGAACGCTGGTGAACGCCTTGCTGTTTCACATGTCGAAGCTCTCGGAAGCGGGTGGGGAGCTGCGACCGGGGATTGTTCATCGGTTGGACAAGCAGACCAGTGGGGCGATTGTGGTGGCTAAGGACGATGCGACGCATCGCAAGCTAGGCGAGATGTTTTCGATGCGGCGGGTGGCGAAGACTTACTTTGCACTGCTGCATGGCACCGTGGCGAAGGATAGCGTGACAATCGATCTGCCGATTGCGCGCGATATGGTGCGTAGGACGCGAATGACCACGCGACGAGCGGATGGACGAAGCGCAGTCTCTCACTTCCATGTGGTGGAGCGGCTGGCAACTCGTTATGGTGCGTTCACGCTGGTTGAGGTGCGGATTGAGACGGGGCGAACACATCAGATACGGGTACATGCGCAGTCGATGGGACATCCTGTGGTGGGCGATACGCTGTACGGCGCGCCGCGGAGGATGCATTGTGCTGCGGCGAAGAATGACGCGGAACGTGCAACGGACGAGGCGAGTATCGGGCTGGAGCGGAACTTTCTTCATGCGGCGCGGCTGGAGTTTGCCCACCCGCAGACGGGCAAGGCGTTGCATGTTGAGGCTCCGCTGGCGCAGGAACTAGAAGAGTTACTGGCACGGCTGAGGACGGAGCGGGAGTGACTTGGTAGAATCTTGTAAGTGAAGACCATGAACGAAATCGGCTACTGTGATGCGCGGACCAGGAAATTTTTACTGATTGCCTGCACGGCAATCGCTCTATTGGCTACCGTGCCGCTTGCTCTGGGACAATCGACCAGGGCGACTGACGAGTCTGTGGGCACAGCGGGCAATCCTCAAGCGAATCCACCGGCGAACCCAACTGGGACTCCGGACCAGGACCAGGCGACCACAACGCTGAAGGCGTTCGCGAACGAAGTGGATCTGGTGTTTACCGTTACGGACAAGAACGGCATGTTCGTCACAGGCCTGCGCTCTCAGGACTTTGGACTGCTGGATGATGGAAGGAAACCGGAACAGGTGTTTCACTTCCAGCAGCAGACGAGTCTACCGTTGCGAGTTGGGATCATGCTGGATACGAGCAGCTCTATCCGGCAACGCTTCCAGTTCGAACAAGACTCGGCTATCACGTTTCTGCTCAAGGTGCTGCATCGCAACGACCGCGCATTAGTAGAAGGCTTTGATGTGCAGACGGATGTTGAGCAGGGATTTACGAACAATATCGACCTGCTGAACCAGGGAATCCACAAACTGCGTCCGGGCGGCGGGACGGCGTTGTTTGATGCTCTCTATTCGACTTGCAAGGACCAGATGCTGACGCTGCGTGAAACAGGGCCTGTGCGCAAGGCGATCGTACTTGTGTCAGACGGCGTGGACAACTACAGCCATGCGCTGCAGGAAGACGCGATCAAGGAGTGCCAGCGAGCAGACACGATCGTATACGCGATCAGCACCGACGTGAGCCCAACCAAAGACAAGGATGGCGTGGATACGTTGCACAAAATTGCAGAGACGACTGGTGGACGTTCCTTTTTCCCGGTGAAGATTGAAGACGTTGCGACAGACTTCAACAGCATTGAGGAAGAGCTTCGCAGCCAATATCTTCTGGAATACCGGCCTGCAAATTTCAAGCAGGATGGATCTTTCCGGACGATCTATCTACAGGCCAACGATCCTCGGTACCATGTACGGGCCCATACGGGCTATTTTGCACCCAAAGCTGCGCAGTAGCTTCGCATACGTCACAGTAGCCCATCCAGCTTTGAGAGGATGGGGGCCCCGATTCGAGGTTAAGACGACTTGCTGGAGCATCATCCTGACGATGCGAAGCACATGTACAGCAATTTTTTAGAGGAGCCCGATAACGCGGCCGGCGATTCCTACGCCCAGCCATAGCAGGAGAGATACGGCGGCGGCGAGGCGGCACCAGAGATTCGGATTGCCCGAGCCAGCATGGATGAGGGCGCGGCGATGCAGGGTGAAATAGAAGACAGTCGCGGCTGTGAGCAGTGCCATTTTGCAGCGAAAGGCGGGACTGTAGTAACACTTGCCTGCCTCTTCGGAGAGCAGTGCGACCCCGGAGAGGATCATGACAAGTAGGCTGCCGAGTAGAAGGCGGCCCAAATCACGTCCGATGCTGCGTGCCGATTCACCTTTGAGAAGGACACCGAGCAGGCGGAGATCAACGACGAGGACGGAGCCTCCAAGGACGGCGAGGGCGAGCAGATGCACCATCTCGACAATGGCGAAGTCCCACTTGGAGGCCTGCATGGCATGACCGAGTGGCGAGTGCGCGAGAGCCATAAAGAGAGCGTGCAGTGACATGGATCCCGGTCCTTTCAGAAATAGGCTATGGCGCGGCCCGCGATGATGACTCCGCTCCACAGGGTTAGCGAGGCGATGGCTGCGGCACGGGCGCGCCAGGGAGAGATGTGGAGCGACTCCCACTGGTGGACACGGCGATAGATGCTGGTGTGGAAGATGAGCGGGTTCAGACCAGCAAGTGCGAGCAGGACGAGTTTGGCACGGAATGCAGGGTTGGAGTAGTTTTTTGCCGCCTCTGCCCAAAAGAGGAGAAAGCCGCTGACGAAGCTGACGACGAAGCCGGACCAGGTGAGGGGGAGGACAGCTTGCGCGACGCGTGTGATGGGGATGGGGCGCAACACGAGACCGAGCATGCGCAGATCCAGAATTGCAATGGTACCGAAGAGCAGCGTGATGCTGAGAACGTGGACGGATTCGATGATGGGGAAGGCATTGTTCGACTCCCGTATCATGGTGCCGAAGCTGGAGTCGTAGAGGAGCTGGCAGAGATGTTGCAGTATAGGCATGATGGCTTCCTACTGATACGAGCTATTTACTGGTGCCGGGAAGTGAACCGTGGTCCGTGCCATCGTCGCCTGGACCGCCGTCACCGGGGCTACCGCCGTATACCTTGCGTCCGTCTGGGAGTGTGACGAGGCGGCCGTCTGCGAGGTTGGAGCCGTCCTTGGCACGATAGCCCTCGACGATGACTTTGCCGCCAATTTTGAGGTCCTCTCGCTTCCATCCGCGGCGGCTGAGCGCACCGGGGCTGGCGCCTTCGACACCCCAGTTGGTGACTTTACCCTGGGCATCGACGACATCGAGGTAGAAGTAGGTGTGTGGATTGGTCCATTCGACTCGTGTGATCTTGCCGACGAGACGTACTGGCTTGGTGCCGTCAAATTCGGCAGCGAAGGAGTGGTGCGCATACGCGGGGATAGCGGAGATCGAGAGTGCGAGGGTGAGCAGGAGAGCAAAACGGAGTTTCATTGGAACGACCTTTCTTGTGAGTGACAAATCATGGCTTGGCGCGATCGGGCGAAGCTGCAACTCCCCATTCGGAGAACTGCTCGGCGATGCCGGGTTGGATGGCTTTGGCGGCGGCTAGATCGGCTTCGGCGGCGGTGTCGCCCTGCATTTGGCGGGCGATTCCGCGTCCGTATAGCGAGGAGGCTTTACTGGGGTTGAGGGCGAGTACGGCGTTGTAATCGGCGAGGGCGGCGGCGGGATTTTTCAAGAGAAGGTAGACAAGGCCACGGCTGTCGAGGGCGGAGGGGTCGCCGGCATGTAGGGCGAGCGCATGGTTGCAATCGTCAAGGGCAGCTTGCAGGTGGCCAGCCATAGAGTGCGAGGCGCAGCGGTTGCGGTAGGCGGCGGCATAGCCGGGCTGCAGGCGGATGGCCTGGTCAAAGTCTGCGATGGCCTGAAGTTCCTGACCCTTGTTGTGGAGGGCAATTCCGCGGTTGTTGAAGGCCTCAGGAAAGTTGGGACGGAGATGGATGGCGTGGTCGAAGTCTGCAATGGCGGGGTCGAATTGGGCGGTGACGAGGTAAGCAGCGCCGCGATCGAAGAAGGTGTCAGGGTCGGAGGAATTGAGGCGGAGGGCCTGGGTGTAGTCGGCGATAGCGGACGAGAACTGGTGCTGGTCTGCGTATGCATTGCCGCGATTGCTGAAGGCATCGGCGAGATCTGGTTTGAGCTGGATGGCTTGGGTAAAGTCTGCGATGGCGTGGTCGATCTGGCCCATGGCGTAATAAGCTCTGCCACGCAGGTCGAAGGCTGAGGCGTTGTCGGGGTTGAGTTGAATGGCCTGGTTGAAGTCGAGGATGGCGAAGTCGAGCTCTCCACGAGCGGCGTGGGCGCTGGCGCGGTTGCTGAATGCCCCGGCGTAGTCAGGCTTGAGCTGGATGGCGTGAGTGAAGTCGGCGATAGCCAGGTCGTGCTGACCTTTGACGTCGTAGGCAATGCCACGGTTGTTGAGTGCGACGGCGCGATTTTCTTCATCCTGTTTGGCGGACTGGAGGAGCAAGGTGCAGGCTTGGATGCTGAGGTCTGGATTCTGTCCCTCGCAGCGGGTCCAGTTTTCGGACTCTGTCTGTGCGGATGAAATAGCGGAAAGGATGAGGAAGAGGCATCCGAGGGATGCGGCGGCGGGAGCACGGCGGCGATGCGAAATATTGGATGAGAAAACTGGAGCGCAGGCCATGCTCTACTCCGCCGAATGCTAGGGATTACGATGCAGGAGAATAGATGTTTGATGGAGTGGAACGATGCGCGCAGAAGGAACAAACAGGGTGCAGAACGAGGCAAGCGGTCTTAAGGTCTGCTTCAGTTTGCCGTAGTAGTCTGACTGTGGAATCGGTTTCCCCAAGTATCGACTATGACATCTGCCTACACGATCGCGATGCTTTATATCGAGGAATTGAAGGCGACGATGCGTGGCCGGTTCGCGTGGTTGGGCGCAGCGGTGGTACTGCTGGCAGTGGGCGGGCTGGCGACTGTAGGCACACAGGATACCTGGCTGGATGGATACGGGATCATTGCGTATGGTCTGGTTCCATTGGCGTTTTTGCCTGTGGCGGCGGGGATGATTGCCAGTCCGAGGACCAATCGATTTGTGGAGTGCGTGTTCACTGCGCCGGTGAACCGAGGTGACTGGCTGGCAGCGAAGTTCCTGGTGCTGGTGACTCTGGCTGCGGCTTATTACGCATCGCTGGTTCCAATGATGCTGGTGTATGTGGGGCATGTGGGTATGCCATTACTGCTACACAAACTGCTGTTGTGGACGCCGGGCCTGCTACTGGTGAGCCTCGTGGTCGGTACGTTGGTGGGCGTATTGTTTATCGGTCGCAGCGTGGCTGCGCCGGTTGGAGCAGGCATGGGCATGCTGCTGGCGTACGCGTTTATGCTGCCGCTACAGGAACTGATGGTGGCGCAGGGCAACGGCGCAACGCGGACGGGACACCTGACGCTGGCAAGTCCTGCCGTGTTGCTGAAGAACGCGCTGGGATTCGCATTGGCAACGAACCGCATTCCCAGCTCGACGACACGGACATGGATAAGTCTGTTGGTGGTGGTAGCTGGCTCTCTGGTGCTTGCGGCGTGGGTGTTTCTGCGCGCACAAGGCGTGGAGACATGGGAGGCGACACGGAGGCAACGATGGACGATTGGACTTGCGATCCTGGTGCTGCTACTGTTTCCGGCTTTCGTTGCCGATAGCAACTACGACACGGTCGCTCCGCGCGCGAACAATACGCCTGCGATTCGAGGCTTATCGCGTGCAGGAATTCCAGTGGCGTTGGTGGATACTGGGGGGCAACCCTCACGGCGTTGCTGTAACTCGGTGCTGAACCGTGATGAGTGGCCGTTGGGGACGGATCAAAGTTCGCGGAGAGACTTACTGCTGCTGTTGCCAGTTGAGACGAACCAGCGGGTGACGAATCTGCATGCAACGATTGCCGGTGACGACGGGTTGATGGTGACGGCGGACTCCGATGTACTGAATCAGGCAGAGCCCAATCTGGAGGCACATACTTACACAAACGACTCAGGACCTCTGCGCGCGGACGGGCAGCATATTGCGACAGGCTGGGTAGTGCGCATCCCGATAACACTTGATCCGACGAGGCCTTGGGACATAGGTGGCGACCGCTATCCGTTGACGATTGCGGCGACGTATCAGGTGGCAGGCGAGAGCCAGGCGCGGACATTGAATGTGCGTGCGGCAATCGACGCCGAGGTGGCGAGCGCGATCTACCAGATGGGAGTGGCCGCGATCCTGCTGCCGCTGTTCTGCATTGGGGCTGCCTTCCGGCGCTGGAGGCGGACGCGATGAGCGCTGCGAGTCCAATGAATTCGGCGAGCGAATTTGCCGTGGAGATGGACGGACTGACACGACGATTTGGCGATTTTGTAGCGGTGAATGGCCTTACGCTGAAGATTCCCAAGGGGCGGCTGTATGGATTTCTGGGGCTGAACGGCGCAGGCAAGACGACGACGATCCGCATGTTGACTACACTGCTGCCGCCCAGCGTGGGCGCGGCGAAGATATGGGGGCACGACGTCGTCCAGGAGCCGCTGGCGGTGCGCGGGCTGGTGGGGCTGGTGAGCGACGAGACGAGTGAGAGCCAATCTGCGTGGACCGCGCGCGAATACCTTGGGTACTTTGCGCGGTTGCGACAGATTCCTGACGCGAGAGACCACGTTGAACGGCTGCTGGATGATGTTGGGCTGGACGCAGGATTCCGCGGAAAGCTGATTGGGACGTATAGCACGGGAATGAAGCGGAGGGTGGAGATTGCGCGCGCCCTGATGGGGAAGCCGAAGGTGCTGTTCCTGGACGAACCGACACGGGGGCTCGACCTGCCGGCGAAGCGCGAGATGTGGAACCTGATGCGGCGGCTGGCCGTCGACGAAAACGTGACGACGTTTCTGAGTAGCCACGACTCGCACGAGATACGCAGCCTTTGCGACGAGATCAGTGTGATTAATAAGGGCAGGCTGGTATATACGGGCGCGACGCGGGAGCTGGGCGCTGATTTGGATGAGTTCGAAGAGTGCCTGATCCGTCTGCTGACACAGCAGGGGTAATGGGACGCGGCGACGGATGCTCCGAAATAGTAACGGCGGTGGGGAATCGTTTAACAAGGGACGAGTTATTGATAGGGGCTAGGTTCATCGGGGTCCTTCGCGCTCGAACGACGCACTCAGGATGAAACTAATTGAGAGGACACTATAAGAATGACAAACAAGGAGGAATGACAAGCAAGGGCTTAGCGGTATTGCTCGATTTGGGAGAGGAGGTTGAGTTTGCGGGTGGGGGGGAGGAAGCTGGCTTCGACGGCGTTGGCGGCGAGTTCGCGGAGCTGGTCGAGAGAGAAGCCGAAGTGGGAATGGGCGAGGGTGAGCTCGTCGAGCAGGGAGGCGCCGAACATGGGTGGGTCGTCTGAGTTGAGGGTGACCATGAGGCCGAGGTCGAAGTAGGTGCGCAGGGGGTGGTCGTCGAGGGTGGGGCAGCAGCCTGTGCGGAGGTTGGAGGTGACGTTGATCTCGACGGGGATCTGGCGCTGGGCGAGAACCTGCATAAGTTCGGGGTCGTGGTGTGCGGCGAGGGCGTGGCCGATGCGCTCTGCTCCGATGTTGATGGCGGACCATATGCTGGCGGGGCCTTCGATGATGCCACCGGTTTCGCCGGCGTGGGCGGTGAGGCGGAGGCCTGCGGCGCGTGCTTCGGCGTAGAGGTCTTTGAAGAGGGATGCGGGACCGCGCGCCTCATCTCCGCCGATGCCGATGCCAACGATGGAGGGATATTGCTGGCGAAGCTCGGCGGCCTTGCGGAAGACGCGGGCGGCTTCTTCCGGGCCGAAGTTGCGGACGGCGTCGATGAGCCAGTAGATGGTGGTGCCGAACTCCTGCTCGCCGCGGATGCGGCCGCGCTCGATGGCTTCGACGAAGGGTTCTACCTCCGTGTGCTTCCAGTGGTAGAGGATGCCGAAGGAGATGTATACCTCTGCGTGGACAATGCCCTGAGCAGCGAGGCTGTTGACCATGTTGTAGGTGATGAGTTCGTAGTCGGCGGGAGTGCAGAGGCGGGTGGTGACGGACTTGAAGGCGGCGAGGAAGCCGAGGAAGTCGTCGTAGGTGTAGAGACCGCGGGCGTCGTCGAGGGTGAGAGGGTCGGGGTCGTTACGCTGGGAGAGGGCGACGAGGGTTTCGGGCTCAATGGTGCCTTCGAGGTGAAGATGCAGCTCGACCTTGGGGAGGTTGCGCAGCCAGTGGCGGAGGTCGAACTCGGCGGCGGGAAGCTCCTTGCGGGTCATACTCTTAGGCTAGTCGAGATGGGGGCGGATCGTCGCGTAAAAAAAACCGGGCATGGCGTCCGATGATCGGACTTGCGTACCGGTTTTCCACCGTAGTTGCTTGACATGTGGCGTGATGGGCCTGAATCTGTGAACAATCAATCATCTCAGAATTTTGCGTGCAGGCTGCCCCTGCGATTGTGTGTATGGATGTTTATTTTCGAGGCTGCACGATCTTGATCCTGGAACTTAATTGCATTGCATCATGCGCACCTATTCATCAAGCATTCTTCTACTAAAGTCATATTTAAAAAAACATATCTGAGGAGTGGACCATCCGATGAAGACTACCCAGCCTGCAGTACGAATCCTCGCACTGACCTGTTGTATGGCACTGATGTTAATTCCGGCGCTGAACTTGCGCGCGCAGACCAGCGGCAGCGGCACGATTACCGGAACCGTGACCGACAGTACGGGAGCGGTTGTGGGCAGCACCACAGTGGTGATCACGGACACGGATACCAACATTTCGCGCACGCTGACGACTGATTCAGTCGGCGTTTATTCAGCACCATTCCTGCAGCCTGGGAGTTACGAGGTGGTACTGGGCGGGGGCAGCTTTGGCAAGGTGGATCGCAAGAACCTGGTGTTGACGGTTGGACAGACGCTGACGGTGGATGCGGCGCTGACGATGGGGTCGACCTCGACGGAGGTGACGGTGACGAGCGAGTCGCCAATTCTGGATACTCAGAAGACGGAAGTTTCGCAGACACTGGATACGAACATGTTGGCGAACCTGCCGGTGAACGCGCGCAACTGGAGTGATTTTGTGCTGCTAACGCCGAATGTGACGCAGGACGGCGGGTCTGGGTTGATCAGCTTCCACGGCATCAGCGGCCTGTACAACCAGAATTATGTGGATGGTGCGAACAACAACGAGATGCTGTTCAGTGAGGCTAGAGGACGCGCATCGGGCGCACCTTATATCTATTCGGTGGACTCGATCAAGGAGTTCCAGGCGGAGACGTCGAACTACTCAGTGGAGTTTGGACAGGCCGCGGGCGGACAGGTGAACGCCATCACGAAGAGCGGTACGAACACGGTGCATGGAGATCTGTTTTATTACCTGCGCTATCCGACGCTAAATGCGTTGGATCCTTTGACCAAGTTCAACGCTCTATACAACCAGCCGAATCCAACGATCAAGGCATTTCTTCTGACCCAGCCGGTGCATCAGCAGCAGCAATTTGGCGGTTCGGTGGGTGGCCCGATCATCAAGGACAAGCTGTTCTACTTCTTCACGTATGACGGATTTCGCCGGGTGGGCAAGGCTCTGTACACGGACTCGAACACGATTTCGCTGACGGCATCGGGCGCGACCACGAGCACGAATACGATCACACCGACACAGTGTCCGACGACGATTACGGCGACGCAGTGCATCAATGCGATTACATTTCTGATTAACCAGTCGACGGCTGCACCGACACGCTATGCCAAGTCGGACCTGTTCTTTCCACGGCTGGATTATCACATAAACAACCGCAACGACGCATTTGTGGATTACAACTTTGCCAACTTCCAATCGGCGTATGGATATAGCTCTGCAGTGACCTTCAGCAACAGCTCTCCCTCGACCAACGGGCCGACGTACTACCATGAGCGATTTTTGGTAGGAGGATTGACGACTCAACTGGGCAAGGCATCGGTGAATCAGGTACACGCGCAGTGGGGACGCGATCTGGAGACGGCAGGTTCGTATGCATCGGGACCCAGTGTAAGCATGGGCGTGGTGACGTATGGCATGCCGAATGCGCTTCCGCGCAAGGCCGAACCGGACGAGCACCGAATTCAGTTCACGGATGTATTTTCGACCAGTAAGGGGAAGCATAACTATAAAGTGGGCGGGGACATCAACCTGGTGCATGAGGTGATGATCAATCTGTTCCAGGGTGGCGGACTGTACGCCTACGGCGAGAGCACCACGCTGGGCAACTTCCAGGACTGGGTACAGGACGCATTTGCGGGACAGACGGGCGATACCGATCCCTATGCCGGATACCACTACAACACTTTGGTCGAGACCGTGGATAAGGTAAATACGGTGGCCGGGACGCAGGGTAAGGACGATTTCTGGATGAAGATGTGGGACGGGTTTGCTGAGGACCAGTGGAAGATTCTTCCGAAACTTACACTGACAGCCGGCGTGCGTTATGACCTACAAATGACTCCGCAACCAGGGCTTGTGAACCATTTATTTGATCCGATCTCATCGGAGTACACCAGCTCGATCAAGAATGTGACCAATCGTATCCAGCCGCGCATAGGATTTAGCTGGGTGCCCATGGAGGGGACGGTGGTACGCGGCGGGTATGGGATATTCTCGGCGCTGAACCAGGGCAGCACCTACTATGCGATGCGAGTAGAGAACGGGGTAGTGCAGTTGAACTACAGCTACTCGGGGTGCGAAGCTCTGGTTGGAGCGGTGACAGGTACGCGATGCGCAACGCCGCCAACGAGTGCAACCAATGTGCAGTTCCCGAATTTGCCGTTCACACCATCGGGTCCATCGCTATCGACTGCGGTGTATCCAACGGGCGGCGCGGCACCCACAGTGACACCGCTTACCGTGACACCGTCGTACAGCTTCCATGGACTGGATCCGAATTTTGTTCCTCCCTACGCCCACGAGATGAACCTGAGCGTGGAGCAGGCACTGCCGGGCAAGATGAGCTTACAGATAGGCTATGTGGGCACGCGCGGGATGCGGCTTCCCGTGTTTTTGGACGCCAACCTTGTTGGACAGACTCCTCATGGTCTGGCGACCTATACTGTTCAGAACGCCAGCAATGTTGTGACCAAGACACTGACGGTACCGGTGTATCTACCGACCGACCGGCGTAACACGTCACTATCCAGCTTCAATACTGGCTTCAGCGTGGCCAACACATGGTATAACTCGATGGCGGTTACGGTGCGGCGTCCGTTTACCAATGGGCTTGAGGTATTGTTGAACTACACTTGGGCGAAGGCCACGGACGACGGTCAGGTGGCAGGCACCTTTGGTACGTTTTACGGTGGCGATACCACGACGGACCCAAACAATGTGCGGTTCGACAACGGCCCCTCGGACATCAATGTGAAGCACCGCATGACGCTGAGTTTTGTCTATCAGCCGAAGTTCACGGTGGCGAACAAGGTGGTCAGCAATCTGGCTAATGGATTCCAATTCTCCGGCGCTGAAATTGCGTCGAGCGGCGAGCCGATCTCGCTGGGAACCTCTGGAACGATCTACGCCGGCAACACCAGCTCGAGTAGTTACGCGGATCTGAGCGGAATCTTTGGCGGGGCGATGAGTTCGAGCACCGGCGGGGCGACCAGCGGACGGGCACCTCAGCTGGGGAGAAACGGCCTGGATGCACCGGGCTTCAACGACTTCGATCTGCGTATTTCCAGGAATGTTGCGATTCACGACAACATATCGATGCAGTTCTCGGCTGACGCGTTCAACTTGCTGAACCACCAGATTGTGACTGGAGTAAACGGGACGTACACAACGTATGCGGCGCAGGGCAAGAGCGGTTGCCAAGCGTTTACCGCACCTACAGGATCGACCGCACAGGGTTGCTTTGTGCCATCCACGAACACAGGACTGTCGGCTTTTGGCGTGACCTCGAGTACCAGCAGCAGCAACCTGTATACGGCACGACAACTGCAGGTGTCGGCGAAACTGTTCTTCTAACCATCAACCTCGGCGATGTGCCGAGCTGCATATCAATCCAAGTGGCCTCGTACTTCCTGTGATCGATGACAGGAAGTACTGGGCCGCTTTGTTGTAAAGGCAACGACGGAGATTCTGACTACGCCAGAATGACGAACAAGAACAAAAGCAGATTTCCTGCGGGAACGACAAACAAAACGGCAACGACCGAAATGGGACATCGGACTAATCCGGAAGTATTACCCGCAGCTATTTGGTTGCCTTGGCTTTGAGACGCTGCATGACGAGGGGCGGTACGAGGGCGGTGACATCGCCGCCGAGATTGAAGACGCCTTTGATGAGGCGGGAGCTGACGTAGGTGTACTGCTCGGTGGGCATCATGAATAGGGTTTCGAGGTTGGGATCGAGTTTGCGATTCATCATGGCCATGGGAAACTCGTACTCATAGTCGGTGATGGCACGAATGCCTCGGAGCACTGCTTTGGCACCCTGAGAGCGGGCGAAGTCGACGAGCAGGCCGTTGAAGGTAGTGACTGAGACGTTGGTGAAGCCGGATTGCGCGATGGCGTCGGAGATCATCTCGATACGCTCGTCGACTGTGAAGAGGGGAGTGCCTTTGTCGGCATTGCGCAGGATAGCGACCACCAGCTCGTCTACGATCCTGGAGCCGCGCTCGATGAGGTCGAGATGACCATTGGTGAGGGGATCGAAGGTGCCGGGGTAGATTGCTTTAACAAATTTCATAGCTAGAAGCAGGATACCTCAGGGGTAAATTAATAGGGAGCAGACGTAGACTTGGAAGGCATAGAGCGCGTCTGTTTTAGTAGCCGTAGGAAATGGCTAAGAATACGCTGGACGAGCTGAGCAGGAAGCATCCGAAGTTGTGGTCGCAGGAAAGCACATGGCGCAAGAAGAGGTTCAGATGTTTCCAACGACTAGTCTCAGCCTCGGCAGCGAGGAGCTGGAGACACCTCTGGACGACCTGGAGAGCGTGGTTGCGCTGTATCAGCCGCGTGTCTTTCGTTTTCTACTGGCAACGTTGCGCGACCGCGATGCCGCAGAGACGCTGACGCAGGAGACCTTTCTGCGGGCCTGGAGCGCACGCAGCAGCTTTCGCGCGGACTGTTCTATGGCGACGTGGCTGATTCGGATCGCACTAAACCTGGCGCGCGATCACACGCGGACAGGAAGATTCCGCTTCTGGAAGCGCGTAACAGCGAGCGCTGTGGATGTGGCGGATGTTGCCTCGCTGGTTCCCGCGCACGATTGTTCTGCCGAACAGCACATGATTGCGCAACAGCAGGTGGCCGGCATCTGGCAGACGGTGCAGGAGTTGAGCAGCCGTCAGCGCAGTATCTTCCTGTTGCGTTTTTTGGAAGAGATGGAGATTCCTGAGATTGCCACGATCACCGGACTACCCTTAGGGACGGTGAAGAGCCATCTATATCGCGCGTTAGCGATTGTTCGCGAGCAACACAGCCGTTGCGCGCAGAACACCCCAACGCACCATGCCACATCACGTAATGCAACCGTCGACAACGAAATTTCATCGGAGACGCTATGACTCCTCAACTTGTACCACCACCCGATGCAGGGCAGGGCGGAGCTCACCTAACGGGCGAGCAGTTCGGCGAACTGCTGTCACGATTCACAGAGACGCCAGAAGGGGAACTGACACCCGCCGAGGTCCATTTACGGGCGTGCGAGGTGTGTTCGACGGAGCTGGCCAACCTGCGCGCGGCGATCCTGTTGTTCCGCAATGCAAGCGACGCATATGCCGAACAGGAACTGCGTGGGATACCACGATGGAAGTTTCCACGGCGAGTATTGCGCCAGAGCTTTACCCCTGCCTATTGGATGGCAGCGGCCGCCATGTTCGTGACCGCGCTATTCCCCTTGCAGGTAATGCGCCAGCACGCACATCGGACATCGTCGGTGGCGGCGACGAGCGCTTCGATCAGTAATACTACGAATGCCGTGCAATCAGACGAGGCACTGCTGGAAGACATCAATCGCGATATATCTGCCTCAGTACCAACGTCGATGCAGGCGCTGGCCGATCCAACCGAAGACGCAAGCGCAGTTAGCAGCGAAAGCACCGATGCTACTTCCAACCAAAGGAAGGACTAACCATGACACTACGATTCACGAACAGCCCACGGATTGTCCTAGCCGCATGTGCACTATGTGGCTTGATCGCACTTGTTTCATCGGCATCGGCGCAGCAGGCAACGCCCAGTACGACGCCTAATGCAGGAACATCAGCGGCTGCACCCATTGAACGGCAAACGCCGCCAGATGTGGGGATGCAGCCAGGTATGGGGCAGGGAATGGGGCCAGGTATGGGGCAGGGAATGGGGCCGGGAAGGATGGGTCCCGGGATGATGCATGGTCGTGGCAATGGGATGGTTCAGGGCACTCGTGGCGGCGGCATGATGGCACGTCGAGGCAACACACGCGGTAGCTTCCACGGATCGCAAGGCGGGATGGAGGCAGGCGTTCGCAACGCTCCGATGGGTATGTGGTGGCGTAGCCCCATGGTGGTGCAGCGGATCGGCCTTACGGCAGATCAGACCAAGAAAATGGACGGTATCTTTGAGCAGAGTCGGCTACAACTGATCGACCTGAAGGCAAATGTTGAGAAGCAGAATGCGATTCTGGAGCCGCTGATGAGCGCCAATCCACCGGACACGACCAAGGCGCTGGCGCAGATCGACAAGGTGGCGGAGGCGCGCGCCGAGTTGGAAAAGGCCGATGCCAAGATGTTGCTTGGGATACGCGTGGTGCTTACTCCCGACCAGTGGACCAAGCTGCATCAGGGACCGGGCGGACCCAGCGGACAGGGTGCGGCAGGCGGCCCTGGTGTTCCGGGAGGAGCAGTACGAGGCCCCGGTGGACCAAACGGTAGAGCAGGCCATGGTCCCGGAGGACCGAATACGATTGCGCCAGAACCGCCGCAGTAGAATGCAACCGCATGCAGCAAACTATGGGGTGCCCGGAAGACCGGGCGCCCTTTTCCATGAGCAGGGGAAAATATACTGCGACTTTGTGGGACGGCTCACATCTGGTTGATGCGGGAGTCCGCGCACGTGATAGCCAACCTGAAGGAGCGAATTCAGCAATGTCCGACAACGCCCAAGCAGTAAGCATCGCACCGCTCGCAGTCAAACACGCCAATCCCGGGCCACTGGGCCTTGCGGGATTCGGTCTTACAACGGTCGTTCTTAGCGCGATCAACGCAGGGATGCTGCCGCATGAGGCGGTGCCGATCGTGGTGCCGCTGGCCTTTGCCTACGGCGGACTGGCGCAGTTGGTGGCCGGAGTGCTGGAGTTCAAGGCGGGCAATACCTTTGGCATGGTGGCGTTCAGTTCGTACGGGATGTTCTGGTGGTGGTTCGCGCTGTTGCAGTGGACGATTGGCGCAGGTTGGCTGAAGGCCCCGCCACCGGCCGCCGGAGGCACCGTGCTGCTGATGTGGGGTGTATTCACCCTGCTGCTGTGGATCGTCAGTTTCCGCCTGAACAAGGCGGTATGGAGCATCTTTCTGCTGCTATGGATTACCTTCTTCCTGCTGGCGTGGGGCGACTATGGCTACAGCATCGGGCCGTGGACTTGCGGTAGGATTGGCGGCTACTTTGGTCTGCTGACCGGGTTGGATGCTCTCTTCGTTTCGTTTGTGGAGATACTGAATGCCACGGCTGGGCGGGTGGTGATTCCTCTGGGCGATCCGATTGTCAGCTAAAAGGTAGCGCAAGGTAAATAGTGCCGGAAGAGGAGTCTTCCGGCACTATTATTTAATTCAAATTGAGGATTATTTGCGGGCTTTGACGGCCTCGTGGGCGGCGACGGTGGCGCCTGCGGGAACGGGTGGAACCTCGGCTGCGACCGATGCGGCGCCGATACCGAGCTTCTTGCGCAGTTCGCTGTCGATACGGGCGAAGACTTCCTTGTTCTCCTTCAGGAAGGAGCGCACGTTTTCGCGACCCTGACCGATGCGTTCGCCCTGGAAGCTGTACCACGCGCCGCTTTTGTCGACGATGCCATGCAGAACGGCGAGGTCGAGCGCATCGCCCTCCTTGGAGATTCCCTCGCCATAGAGGATGTCGAACTCGGCGTCGCGGAAGGGAGCGGCGACCTTGTTCTTGACGATCTTGACCTTAGTGCGCGAACCGACGACAACATCGCCCTCCTTGACCGCGCCGATGCGGCGAATGTCGATGCGCATGGAGGAGTAGAACTTGAGCGCCTTGCCGCCTGTGGTGGTTTCGGGGTTGCCGAACATGACGCCGATCTTCTCGCGGATCTGGTTGATGAAGATTAGGCAGGTGCGCGATTTGGAGACGGTGCCGGTGAGCTTGCGCAGGGCCTGCGACATCAATCTTGCCTGCAAGCCCATGTGGGAGTCGCCCATCTCGCCGTCCAGCTCGGCCTTGGGGACGAGGGCGGCGACAGAGTCGACCACTAGCACATCGATGGCGCCGGAGCGGACGAGTGCCTCGACTATTTCCAGCGCCTGCTCGCCGTAGTCGGGTTGGGAGATGAGGAGGTTGTCGATGTCCACGCCGAGCTTTTTGGCGTAGGCGGGATCGAGGGCGTGCTCCGCGTCGACGAAAGCCGCGAGGCCACCGGCCTTCTGTGCCTCTGCGATGATCTGCAGGGTGATGGTGGTTTTGCCGGAGGATTCGGGGCCGAAGATCTCGATAACGCGGCCGCGGGGAACGCCGCCGACACCCAGTGCGGCGTCGAACGAGATGGAGCCGGTGGAGATGACCGCGATGGGAACCACGGCCTCCTTGGAGCCCAGCCGCATGACGGAGCCCTTGCCAAACTGCTTTTCCAGTGCTGCGAGTGCGGTCTCTATTGCCTTGTTGCGATCATCGGCCACGGCGTTAATCTCCTCGGTGGTAAGTCAAGAGGATTCTAACACCCAAAAGGGAAATAGGCGAAGAAAAGTCGAATTTATTTTTGCAAGGGATGGTTTATGGGGTGCGATGGGGACGAAATGCGGGGATTCTTCCCCTTCGACAAGCTCAGGGTCAGAATGACAATACAGGTAGGTGTAGACAGAATTCGATACTCATGTAGCGCGGGCCTTCAGCTTGCGGTTGTCGGCGGACCGGAGACCTGGGGCGTTGCCCCAGGCTAGTATAGGACGCGCCGTTGGCGCTTATATGCTACGGCCGAGGTTCGTATCGACCGCGCCGTTGGCGTTCAAACCTGTTCGGCGGGCGATGGAGGGATTGGCGCGGCGGCCACCGCCGGTTTGGCGTCCGGAGGCCTGGCGTCGGGTGGGGCAGCGGGCTTCTTGGGAGCGGGGGCCGACGTGCGCGCGGGAGCGATAATGGCGTGCAGCGTAGTACCCTCCATGCGCGGCATGAACTCGACCAAGGCGGCGTCGCCCAGGTCCTGGATCAGGCGGTTGACGATCTTGTAGCCGAGGTCGCGATGGGCCATCTGGCGGCCCTTGAAGCGCAGGGAGGCCTTGACCTTGTCGCCCTCGGCGAGGAAGCGAAGGGCCATGTTCTTCTTGGTCTGGTAGTCGTGCTCGTCGACGGTGACGGAGAACTTGACTTCCTTGATGACGATGACTTTTTGCTTCTTGCGCGCGGCGCGCTCGCTCTTGTCCTTCTCGTAGAGATACTTGCCGTAGTCCTGAATGCGGCAGACGGGCGGGACGGCGTTGGGCGAGATCTCCACCAGGTCGAGCATGCGCTCGCGGGCCATCTTGAGGGCCTCGAAGGGAGGCATGATGCCGAGCTGCTCGCCGTTCTCGTCGATGACGCGAATCTCGCGGGCGCGGATTCGTTCGTTGGTGCGGATGAAGGATTTTGCGGAACGCTTATCGATCGGGGGAATAAAGTACCTCCACAGCGTGCCTTGCGGGCCGCCATGTTTCTAAAGGATTGGATTGCAAGCCTCGTCTGAAGGTTGCGTATAGCGAAAGTATAGCATTATGGGGATTTGGGGCGGTCATTTCGCCGCGGTGGGTGGTGGGGTCAGGTTGAAGTCTGGAGCAAACGAAGCTGCCGAAAACGCCGTCTTTCGGAACCTTCGCCTGCTACGGAGTGAGCGGGGAGGGCTGCTCCGTACAGCTAACCGAGGTGTACCAAGGACCGTGTAGAAATCCAGGGTGTAGCCCGTAGCAGACTCGGTCGCCTACACGCGTTTTGTTGTAGGTATCCATCGGAACATCCACATCGTCGGAATAGCTGATCGATCCCCACGGAGCTACGCTCAGGAAATAGCGCGTCCCCTTGCTAGAGTGGCTCTCACTCTTTTTCAGCACCCAGGTCTCGTAGCGTTGGGATGTCGAATGATCCAGCAATGTGTTGACTGAATTTACGAGCCCCATACTGTACATACTGCCAGTGATGATTAGGAAGGAGAGCACCGCACCACGAGAAGGACTCTTCCAAACCGATGGCAAAAGGACAGCGAGATAAGACAGGAGAACAGCGAGGACCCACCATATCAACTGGAACGTATCTACAAGGTGTGTTGGATCGTTCGAGTTCTGGTAAGAGAAGGCCACACCAATACCGGGCCAGATAAGAAGAAAGCCGAGATCGGCGCGCGGATCAGGCTTTCTTTTAAATACCGTGAAAAGAAGCGGGAAACGGCGAAGAAGCACGATCCCTGCTATAGGACAAGTAAACAAGATGACGAAGCAAGCTTTGTAGACCGGCGCATAACTTACAAACATCACCGGAACACTGACGGCTCCTGCAAGTAGACTCAACACAATTGTCCATACTCTAGCTAGACCAAATGCGTTTGAGCTGCTGGTCTCCTGTTGCGTCGGGGATTCTTCCTGTACGACTTCTTTAGTAACCTCGTCGGCATCGCGCTCATCCAAATCGGGCAAACCTTGAAACCAATCCTTTAGAGCGTCATTACCAGTGAAGGAGTCGGATACGCTGAAACTATCGAGATTCTGCTTTAGATATATGCGCGTCCAGCGGCCGTATTGATTCTCAATCTTCCTCAATCCTTCGATCTCAGAACGTGTGGTACTATGAGCGCGAAACGCGGAGCACACCTCGATCCGATCTCCGTTCAGGATTAAGCGCGAAGTCCATGCCTGCAAGATGAGCGCGAGTCCGAGGATTAGCGAGATACCACCAATCGCCAATGCAAAGTCCCGGCCGATCGGGTTAACCGCGAGCTTAAAGAAGAAGCCTGCGCCGACAAGAAAGACTCCAGCGAACACACTTTGACCGACCTTTCGCCCGGTCGTGAGTGGGTATTTGCGTTGAGTGCCCGTCTGATCAATGAGTTGCATGGGATTAATTCTCTCTGCCTTTATAGCAGACAATGACCAGATTCACCCATGGCGGCCGAATTGCCGGTAAAGCGAGTTACCGGAAACTTCAGCCATTGCTTCAAACTGACACACTACTTCGTGGCGGAGACCATCTGGAGTTGGTATTCCGCGTAGGGGCCTTTGAAGTCGGCGATGCGGAAGGCGGATGGGCCGCCGTCGAAGTGCCAGATGCGGGTGGCGACCTCGTCGATGAGGTCGAGGTCGTGGGTGACGAGGAGGACCGTGCCCTCGTACTTTTGCAGGGCGAGGTTGAGCGCGTTGCTGGCTTCGAGGTCGAGGTGGTTGGAGGGCTCGTCGAGGACGAGAATGTTGGGCTTTTGCAGCATGAGCTTGCAGAAGAGGAGGCGGGCGGATTCGCCGCCGGAGAGCGCGTCGGTCATCTTCATGCCCTCTTCGCCGCGGAAGAGCATGCGGCCGAGGATGCCGCGGATGTCCTCCTTGGTGGCGTCCTCGTCGAACTGATAGAGCCAGTCGTTGACGGTCATGCCGGGCTGGATGGAGGAGATGAAGTCCTGGGCGAAGTAGCCGATCTGCGCCTCGTGGCCCCACTTGACGGTGCCGGAGTCGATGGAGAGGTCGGCCTCGTTGATGCCGGGGGCATTGGCCAGCAGGGCCTTGAGCAGGGTCGATTTGCCCTGGCCGTTGCGGCCCATGAGGGCGATCTTGTCTCCGCGCATGAGTGAGGCGGAGAAGCTATTGATGACTTGCAAGGGCGGGTCGTCCTGCTGCGGGTAGGCCTTGGAGACATCTTCAAATTCGAGGACGTGCTTGCCGGAGGGACGCGCCTGCTCGAAGCGGATGTAGGGGCGCTGGATGTTGGAGCGGGCCAGCTCGGTGACGGCGAGGCGGTCGACCTCCTTCTTGCGCGAGGTGACCTGGCTGGAGCGCGTGCCGCCGGAGAAGCGCGCGATGAACTCGTTGAGCTGGGCGATTTTTTTCTCGCGCTGCTCGTTCTGGCTCTCGATGCGGGAGCGGATGGCGGTCTTCTGCTCCACCATGTCGTCGTATCCGCCGTTGTAGAGGATGATGGTCTCGTAGTCGATGTCTGCGATGTGGGTGCAGACGGAGTTGAGGAAGTGGCGGTCGTGGGAGATAGTGATGAGGGTGCCGTTGTAGCGGACGAGGAAATCCTGCAGCCAGAGGATGGAGTCGAGGTCGAGGTAGTTGGTGGGCTCGTCGAGGAGTAGCGCCTGGGGCTCGCCGAAGAGGGCCTGGGCAAGCAGCACGCGGACCTTTTGGCCGCCCTGTAGTTCGGACATCTTGCGCTCGTGCAGCGCGTCGGGAATGTCGAGACCTTGCAGGAGAATAGCGGCGTTGGCTTCGGCCTCATAGCCGTCCTCCTCGCCGACGATGCCTTCGAGCTCACCGAGACGGGAGCCATCGGCGTCGGTCATCTCGTGCTTGGCGTAGATGTGCTCACGCTCTTCGAGGGCGGCCCATAGGGGCTTGTTGCCCATAATGACGGTGTCGATGACGCGGTATGCGTCGAAGGCGTACTGGTCCTGCGAGAGCACGCCGATCTTGCGCGGTTTGACGACAGTGCCCTTCTGCGGATCGATGTCGCCGGAGAGGACCTTCATAAAGGTGGACTTGCCCGAACCATTGGGGCCGGTGAGTCCGTATCGGCGGCCGCTGGTGAAGGTGACCGAGACATCTTCGAAGAGAAGTTTGGCGCCGTAGCGCATGGTGACATTAGAGACTGAGATCATGGGGGTAATTCAAGTTTACAGGGAAACGGCGAACACTGGATGAATACAGAACAGCTTCGTTGGGCGGCTGGTTGGCGCGCCGAACGAAGCAAATTCTTTTGTGACGGTGGATTGTTTGGGCGCGTGTTGAGGAGTTCCCACATCTCAAAATCGAGACACGGAGCACCCGATTCAATGGCAGGCTATTGGCCGCGGCGGGCAGGGCCGGAGCGGCTGCTGCTGGGGCGCGAACTGCTACGACCGGGGACACCATTGCCGCGTCCGCCTGCGCTTCTTCCTGAGGAGAAGCCTCCGCCAGAGCTATGACGGCTGCGCATGCCATTTCCACGGTTGCCTTTGTATGGACTGCTGCCGATGTTCCTGGCCTGTGTCTGAGCCGAAACGTCGCCAGACTTCCAGGATCGAGTTTCCAACGCGAGCAGATCGTTCGGCGGTGCGGAGAGATCGAGGGGCTTGTTGCGCTCTTCTTTCTCCAGGCCCTTATCGGCCTCGCTCCAGTTGAACTTGACCTTGAGTTCGCGCTCCATGCGCCGGGCGTCGGAGCGTTCCTGGGGCATAACGAAGGTGGTTGCGATGCCGGATGCGCCAGCGCGGCCCGTGCGTCCGATGCGGTGGACGAAGTCGTCGGTGGCGTTGGGGAGATCGTAGTTGACGACGTGGGCGATGTCCTGCACATCGATGCCTCGTGCGGCGACATCGGTGGCAACCAGGATGCGATGCTTGCCGGTGGAGAAACCCTTGAGGGCTGCAGTGCGCTGTGATTGCGAACGGTCGCCGTGGATGACGTCGACATCGTGGCCAAGCCGCTCGAGTTTCTTGGAGATGCGGTCTGCGCCGTGCTTGGTGCGGGAGAAGACAAGGAATGTACCTGTCTCTTCGCGCAACATCTGGTCGAGCAGGCCGAGCTTCTGGTCCTGCATGACGGTACAGGCGCGGAGCTCGACTTTGTCGCAGGGATGCGAGGTCTGGCCGATCTCGACATGCACCGGCTTTCGGACGTAGTCGCGGACAACCTCGCGTACATTACCGTCGAGTGTGGCGGAGTAGCACATGGTTTGGCGAGTGCGGGGAAGCGCTCCAACAATGCGGCGGATGGAGGGCAGGAATCCCATGTCCAACATTCGATCCACTTCGTCGAGGACGAGCATCTGGACCGCTCCGATGGAGACTGCGCGACGGCGGAGGAAGTCTTCGAGGCGGCCCGGAGTTGCGACGACGAGGCGTGGACCGCGGGAGAGCTGGTCGAGCTGGGTGTTCTCGCTGAGGCCGCCGCAGACCAGGACTGCATCGTTCTTGGCGCCCGGGACGAGCTTGGAGTAATGCTCCAGCACCTGCATGGCAAGCTCGCGCGTGGGCAACAGGATGAGGGAGCGGATGGGACCGCGCTTACCCTTAACTAAGGGCAGCGGGTTGGCGTCCATAAGCTGAATCATGGGAATGAGGAAGCTAAGGGTCTTGCCTGTTCCGGTAGCAGCAGTGGCTAGGATGTCTGCGCCTTCGAGTGCGGGAGGAATGGCCTTAGCCTGCACCGGGGTGGGCGTCTTGAACCCGGCCACGCTGAGGCGGTGCTTCAGGCCGTCGGAGATATTGAAATCGTTGAAGTGGACATTCTTCAAGAAAGGAAGATGCGTTTCAGGATCGGTCTCGATCTCGGAGGCATCCACTATGGCGTCGATGGCTGCAGACTTGGCTGCGTCGTATGCGGGAGGAGGAAAGTTGTTCGATGCTGCGTAGTTCATGTTGTAGTTGGATGATTCGGAGATAGCCTCAGGCTCAAGAGTTGCGGATGTCAAAATGGTTCCTTTTCGATGTGTAGATGGTGCGGCAAAGAAATGCAGTGGCGCCGAAGCACCTTGAGAATCTTGTAGTCAGCATTGCTGTCGCGTTCGAAGCGTTGCTGCTGCACGGCGAGACGCGTCCTATGACGCATCCTCAGCCAGAGCATCCAACGCATTTTTTATCTTCCGATCCAGCCCAGGCGATCAAAGACGAATGCCGTTATGGCAAAGTCACTCAACGCCCCCATGGCCCAGGATGCAGAAGAACTGCGGTGGTAGAGGCAAATCGCAGTCTCTGGCCAGACACGGATGCAACGGGTAAGTTGCAGAAGTACGGTGTCCTTGCCTGCGATGCCTGCGCTGTTTATACACAAGCGCAATGCCAGTGTAGCACAGAACGATGGCGAAGAGGATGAGGAACCAGCAGAGGCACGGTGCAAGTTGCGGTTATGCTGTACCGGGTGGCTGGGGGTGACGCAGTCTGCGTTCCCAGGAGTAGGCAATGCGGGCCAGCACTCCGGAGATGAGATAACCGAAAGCAAGGATCATCAAGGTCCACTCGGACTTCCACGCGATCAGTGCGCCGACGACCACAATCAGAATGAATAAGCGGGAGGGATGGCGATCTCCGGATGTGACCTCTTTAGCGCTCCAAAAGCGCCAATTACAAACCATGAGGAATCCGGTAAAAAGAAGGAGTGCGAGCCAGACCATGGCGATCCATGGGGTACTGATAGGAGAGCCGTTGAAGCAGTGGACAACGGCTGCTATGATTCCGGCGCCGGCTGGGATAGGCATGCCGACGAAGAATTTGTGGCCGGGCTTTCCGGGGTTCCGCGGCTGCAGATTGGTGCTGGAACTGATATTGAAGCGTGCCAGACGGCTGGCACCGCAGACGAGAAAAAGAAAACAGATAAAGACACCAGCGTGGACCACGTTCTCGCGAAGGCCGGGATAGATGCTGAGAGGCAGCATACGGAAGCCCCAGATGTAGGCCAGCAGACTGGGCGCTACGCCGAATGTGATGACGTCTGCCAGGGAATCGAGTTCACGGCCAAAGTCGCTGGTGGTATTGGTGACGCGTGCGACAAGGCCATCGAGGCCGTCACAGAGGCAGGCAAAGCCAATGGCCATGGCGGCGTGATCGAAGTAGACCGTATCGGTCACCGAGCCTTGAACGCTCTGCGTCATGGCGTAGTAGCCGAGAGCGATGTTGCCAGCGGTAAATAGGGAGGGCAGGACGTACATGCCCCGGCTGGGGCGCCGATGCGGATGAAGTTCGTTGCCGGAGTCATCGTGCAGGCCCAACTGTTCGGGAGGCATCAGGAGGCAACCTCCGCGGAAGGTTGGGCGATCTCGGCGGTGGTCTGCGGCATAACGGCAAGGACAGTAGACCCGCCGCGCACATGGGTTGCCAAACCTACCTTGGGTACTGCGTCGGCAGGAATCAGGACATCGACGCGCGAGCCGAACTTGATCATGCCAACGCGCTGTCCACGCTGGACGTGGTCCCCAACTTTGACGTTGCAGATGATGCGGCGGGCAAGCAGGCCGGCAATCTGTTTGTAGCTGACCTCGCAATCGCCCGCATCGATCACAACCAGGGTTTGCTCATTGTTGACGGCCGACATGCTGCTCATGGCGTTCATAAACTGGCCTTCACGATACTCAACTGCTCGAACGGTACCGGAGATGGGCGCACGATTGACATGCACATCGAAGACACTGAGAAATATGCTGAGACGCAAGCGACTACCAGAGGATGTCTCAATCCACTCGGACTGGGTGATGACGCCGTCGGCTGGGGAGACGATGGCTCCGGGCTCTGTTGGGATGATGCGTTCAGGATCGCGGAAGAACCAGAGGAAGCATAGTGCCAGCAGGATAGGTAGCAGCATCAGCGCCGGCTTCTGCGTGATCAGCCAAAGAAGAATGGCGATTACACCCATCCCGAATGCATAGAAGTAGCCGTCACGCACCATAGGTCTCCAGTATAAGGCCTCTGCATGCAAAGCCCGGTAAACGGGGAGGTTGCAAAGAAGGTGCAGAGCTCGACTGCTTATACAGTGTTCGGGCCTCGTTCAGCGGATTGGAAGAGATAGACGGCGAATATGCATAGGAGTGGTTCGAGCGGATGTCGGAAGCGGGCATGCACGGTGACAAGGTAGTAGGGGATTGGCAGCAGCAGGAAGGCCCAGGCGAAGAGCCCGGCTGCAGGGATGCTGCGGCGAAGCGCGAGGGCGAGGCCAAGAAGTCCGGCGAGAGAGATGAAGGCGAAGTTGAGTGTGCGTCCAAGTTCGTTGTACCAGGCTTCGTCGGCGGGATGGGGAACGCCGATCCAGAAGAATAGGATGCGGCGTGTGACGTCTGCGGCGAAGTGCGCGGGGTGGGCGGCGATGAAGGCCTTGGCTGAGGCACCGCGCTGAGCAACGTAACGAACCTCGCCCAGCGATGCGTAGAGACGAAGCTGGACGGGGTCCTGGAAGGGATGGAAGTACTCCATGAGCAGACCATTGGAGCCGGGGCCGTTGCCCATGTAGAGCTCAGCACCGAGGTTGCCGCGCAGGGGAATGAAGGCATGGAAGACGTTCTGATTGCGGATGGTCCATGGAGCGATGCAGACGAGGAAGAGGACGATGGCGAGAGTAGGGCCAGTCAGATGATGGAGAATCCCACCCAAGCGGAGCTTGGATGGGGTACCCAGATTGGGAAGCAGAATCCAAAGGCCGCAGACGGGGAGAAATATGAGGAGGGACGAGTTAGAGAGTGCGATAAGGGCCCAGAGCAGGCCGAAGAGGAGCCATGAAGTTACAGGGGACAGGGAATAGGGATCAGATTGAGTGTTGGCAGATGTGTTGCCGATGCTTCTCATGCGGAGGGTGAGGACAAGGGTGAAAGAGAAGAGGGCGGTGCTGATGGTCATCTCCCATGGCCAGCGGACGGCGTACTGCATGGCGGCTGGATAGAACGCCCAGATCCATGCGGACCAGAGTGCGACGCGGCGGTTGAAACAGCGGGCGGCGATCTCCCAGGTGGCGACAGCAGTGGCGGCGGAGAAGCTGGACTGGATGGTAAGCAGAACCCAGGCGGAGGCGTGCGTGTAAACGCCAAAGACGCGGAAGATGGCGGCCATCAGCAGGGGATAGAGCGGCGGGAGCCAAGCGGTGGGACCGGTGTGGGCGAGATAGGCGTTGGCGAAGGGGTCTGCGTAGCCGTAGCCGGTGACTAGCGCGCGGGCGATGCGTCCCGCCTCCCAGCCGAACTGGAAGTGGTCTTCGGCGATGCGGATGCGATAGGTATGGGCGAAGGTGATGTAGAGGACGCGGACGAGAAAGCCAACCCAGAAGATGCGGGCAGGCGCTCGGAGCGGGTTCGGCATGGGCGGATTGAAGAAGGTGCGGAGGCGGGCGAGCATCGACTTCGATTCTAGACTCAAGACGAAGCTAAACGCCTCACTCCCCAAGCCGTCATTCTGGCGTAGCCAGAATCTCTGTAGTTGTATTCGGCCCGGTATCCCGTCTTCGCTTGGGGCACAGCGGGTACAATCTTGGCTTATGCCTACCATTAAAGTAAAGAAGCTCAACCCTGCGGCGCAGATGCCGCGCTATGCCCATACTGGCGAGTACGGCGACCTGGCCGCGGATTTATATGCGTGTGCCGACGCACGGCTGGAGGCGGCGGGTGAGGCGGGATCGACGACGGCGGTGGCGACTGGGATTGCGATGGAGTTTCCGCCGACGCATGGGGCTTTAGTTGAGGACCGGTCGGGGCTGGCCGTGCACGGCGTGACGACGCTGGCCGGAGTGATCGATCCGGGATACAGGGGGGAGATCCGGGTGGTGATGACGAACCTTGGCACTGCGCCGGTGGAGATCAAGGCCGGAGACAGGATTGCTCAGTTGCGAATCGTGCAGCGCATCGAGGCGAGCTTCGAGGAAGTTGCGGAGTTGGGCGAAGCGGCGCGCGGCGCGGGGGGATTTGGCAGTACAGGGAAGTGAGGGAGCCGAAATACAATTGCTCGCTTGAACATAATTCATTGTGAGGCGTTTGCCATGTGGAAGCATGAACATTCGGACTTCACGAGTCCGCTTACCTTTGAACAAAAAGTCGATTTGTTTTATGAGCAGACCCTGGGTTGGCAGCTACACATTGCTGATTTAATCGCAAATGGTGGAATCACATTTGGACGCAATGGAAATCCTGGCGACCGCGTCGATGCTATCGACCACTCGGGATTTGCTGTACTGCACGTCTGTCTGAGTTATTTTGAGCTTGTGGGCTCGATTGCTTTGCCGAATAAGTCAAGCTATAGCGAGACATTCAAGGCTGGTGCGCGGCGGGTGTTCCCGGCCGTATTTACTGGCTCTGCCAATAGCGAAGATGCCCTTCAGCGCCTTTATAAGGGAGCCCGCTGTGGTTTATACCACGCTGGCCGAACTCGTAGTCGTGTTGGTTTGTCCGACACAAGCATCATCGCATACGATTCGCGTGGGGTCACGGTGTGTCCGAAGCTGCTACCCAAAGAGCTCAAAGCTCATTTGGATAATTTCAAACTTGAACTTTTGAATCCAACGAATAAGGCTCTACAAGAGCAATTTGTGAAGCTTTTCGACAAGGGTTTTGAGTAGAGGGAAGCACATCCTCCAAGTGCAGTTTGAAATTGATCGCGCATAACGTGTACTCTTAAGTGTACGCAAGGAGGTGTTGCATGCCTGCGATCAAAGTTGGGGTAAGGGAGTTTCGTGAGCAGATTGCGCGCTATCTGGAGTCCGATGCGCCGGTGGCAGTTACACGTCGCGGCGAAACTCTTGGCGTCTATGTTCCCACTCCCCGCAGATCGGTCCGGCCGGCAGAACTGGTAGACCTGAAGGAAGCGGCGGACCGGCTTGCGGCTGCACTGCGGGATGTGGATGAAGAGGAGATAGTGGCTGAATTCAAGCACCTGCGCCGCCGCAGTAAGGCTAGCCTACGCTAGATGCTAATCCTCGATGCGAATATCTTAATTCGTGCAGTGCTTGGTCGGCGTGTTCGCGAGATTCTGGAAGAATATGCGCCGCGCAACATCCGGTTTTATGCTCCCGACATTGCCTATGCCGATGCGGAACGATACCTGCCTGTGCTGCTCGCGAAGAGAGGTATATCGTTTGCGGATTTACCTGCGACGCTTGAGTATTTGCGGACTCTTGTCGAGCCGGTCGATAACGAGATTTATCTACTCCATGAAGAAGAAGCCAGAGAACGGCTGCGCGGCAGAGATGAAGAGGACTGGCCTGTGCTTGCCTCGGCGTTGGCTCTTGGCTCCGCCATTTGGACCGAAGACACCGATTTCTTCGGCACAGGCGCTGCGGTATGGACGACCAGCCGTGTGGAGATTTATCTGAAGGCAGAGATCAACCGTCGCGGAACTGAGGAACCATAGCGAATCTGATGTAGTGGGCACGTGGGGCCGTGCGACAATAATCTTAACGAGCTATGCCTACCCGAGTTGAGCCAGCTACCGCATCTCCGGCGCAAGCTGCCGACACAATCCATGTTCCGACGCCAGCCGAGATCACGCCCGCGCTGCTGAAGACGCATAGCATTACGCCGGAGGAGTACGCCAGCATCGAAAAGAAGATGGGGCGGACACCGAGCCTGACTGAGTTGGGAATCTTCAGCGTGATGTGGAGTGAGCATTGCTCGTATAAGAGCAGCCGCGTCCACCTGAAGCGGCTGCCGACGCGGGGCACGAGGACGACTGGGCCGGGAAGCGTGGTGCAGGGGCCGGGCGAGAACGCCGGGATCATCGATGTGGGCGATGGGTGGGCGTGCGCGTTCAAGATTGAGAGCCACAACCATCCCAGCTACGTGGAGCCGCACCAGGGCGCGGCGACCGGCGTGGGCGGGATTCTGCGCGACATTTTTACGATGAACGCTCGACCGCTGGCAGTGATGGACTCACTGCGGTTCGGGCCGCTGGATGAGGCCGAGCCGGATGAGGCGCTGCGGCGTAAGAATCATGCGATTGTGAATGGCGTAGTGAGCGGGGTAGCCAGCTATGGCAACTGTTTCGGCGTGCCGAATCTGGGTGGCGAGACGAAGTTCGAGGCTTGCTATAGTGGCAATCCGCTGGTGAATGCGTTTGCGCTGGGGTTGGTGAAGACCGACGAGATTTTTTATGCCAAGGCGACCGGCGTGGGGAATCCCGTGATCTACGTTGGCGCGAAGACGGGGCGGGACGGCATCCACGGCGCGACGATGGCGAGTGAGGAGTTTACGGAAGACAGTGAGGCGAAGCGGCCCAACGTGCAGATGGGCGATCCGTTTATGGAGAAGCTGCTGCTGGAGGCCTGTCTGGAGGCGATGGCGACCGGGGCGGTGGTGGGGATTCAGGACATGGGCGCGGCGGGACTGACCTGCTCGACCTGCGAGATGGGCGCACGGGGCGAACTGGGCGTATCGATTGAATTGGACATGGTGCCGCAACGCGCGACGGGCATGACAGCGTACGAGATCATGCTCTCGGAATCGCAGGAGCGGATGCTGCTGGTGGCGGACAAGGGGCGCGAGGGCGAGGTGCTGGCAGTGTTCGCGAAGTGGGGGTTGGACGCTTCGATTGTAGGCGTAGTGACTGCGGATGATGTGATGCGCGTGCGGCATCATGGCGAGTTGGTAGCGGAGATTCCTAACAAGGCGCTGACCGACGAAGCCCCGGTGTACAAACGGCCCGTGGGCGAATGGAAGTGCCCGGCGCCGCTTGATCCTCCGGCATGGGTGTTGGAGGAACTTCAGAAGCCGCGCGATTACACGGCGGACCTAAAAAAACTGCTGGCGAGTGCGAACATCTGCGACAAGCGGTGGGTGTTCGAGCAGTACGACTCGATGGTGCAGACCAATACGGTGCAGGGGCCGGGTGGCGAAGCCGGAGTGATGCGGATCAAGGGAACGGGTGACGGCAAGCCGGAGCGCGGGATTGCGATGGCGCTGGCGGGCAATGGGCGGTGGTGTTATCTGGACCCGAAGCTGGGCGCGATGCATGCGGTGGCGGAGGCGGCGCGCAAGGTGGCCTGTACGGGCGCGACTCCGGTGGCGGCTACGAATTGCTTGAACTTCGGCAACCCGGAGAAGCCGGAGATTATGGCGCAGCTTTCGGCGGCGATCGATGGGATCGCGGAGGCTTGTACGGCGTTGGGGACTCCAGTGACGGGCGGCAATGTGAGTCTTTACAACGAGACCAAGGGTGAGGGGATTTATCCGACTCCTGTGATTGGGATTGTGGGTCTGCTGGATGATGTGAGCAAGGCTGTGCCAGCGGCGTTTCAGCGAGAGGGCGATACGGTGCTCTTTCTGTCCGCGTTTCGAGGCAAAGGACGCAAGGCTGAGCGCGATCTGGGGGCGGGAGCGTTTGCCCAAAGCGTTGGGTGGCCTTTATGGGGACAACCCATTGTGCTCGATCTGGGGGAAGAGGTGGCACTGCACCATGCGCTGGCGGCGTTGGCAAAGCGTGGGCTGCTTACTTCTGCGGCGGACGTTAGCGACGGTGGCTTTATTACCACGACTGCGAAGGCCGCAATCGTCAGCGGTCTGGGTGCGGAGATCACGACCGGTACAGCCAAGTCCGAACCGTTTTACTTCACAGAAGTGCTATTTGCGGAGATTGGTTCTTCGGTCATCGCGAGCTGCGCTCCCGAGAACTTAGAAGAGATTCGCGGTGTATTTAAGGAGTTTGAGGGGACTTATATGGCCCCTTTGGGTAGGGTCACCGGCAGGTCGCTACGCGTCCTTATTAATGGCGATACCGTAATTGATGCGCCACTTGCAGAACTGAAACAGCATTTCAGTTCCACCCTGGAATCACAGCTTGCGGCGGAGGTGGTGACCGCATGAGCGACCTATATCCCATCCCCAGCCTACTTCCTTCGAGTTGTCATACTGAGCATCGCGAAGAATCCCCTTATTCTTCCCGCGCAGCCAAAGCAGTAGATTCCCCCGCTACGCTGCGGAATGACAAGCAAAGAGCAGGCAACGACAAAAGCGACATGCTGGGATCCTTCGCTGCGCTCAGGATGACAAGCGTTAATTGCGAGGATGACGAGCAGGACGCGACCCCTTTTGACAAGCTGCGCGAGGAGTGCGGGATTATGGCGGTGTATGGGCATCCGGATGCCGCGCGGATGACGTACTGGGGACTGTATGCGTTGCAGCATCGCGGGCAGGAGTCGGCGGGGATTGCGACGGCGGACGGTACCGAAGTAAACGACATCAAAGGCATGGGCCTGGTGTCGGAGATTTTTACCGACGATGTGCTGGCGAGGCTGCCGGGGTATATAGCGATTGGCCATACGCGCTACTCAACTACGGGAGATTCGGCGCTGTTGAATGCGCAACCGATCTCGGTGGAGAGTACCAAGGGTCTGATTGCGATTGCACACAATGGCAACCTGGTAAACCTGGGGAACTCGAAGGCACGGCTGGAGAGGGATGGCGCGCTGTTCCAGACAACGTCGGACTCCGAGATTATCGTGCAACTGATTGCTCACTCGCGCTGCAACACGCTGGTGGACTGCATAGCCGAGTCGCTGGCGCAGGTGGATGGTGCATTCTCGATTGTGATGATGACGCGTAACCGGATTTTTGCGGCGCGGGACCCGCATGGCTTTCGGCCTCTGAGTATGGGGCGGATTGCGGGCGTGGACGGCGCGCCTGACACGTTTGTGTTTGCCAGCGAGACGTGCGCGTTTGACCTGCTACACGCGAAATATGAGCGCGATGTGAGACCGGGCGAGCTGGTGATGGTGAGCGAGGACGGCGTGACCAGCCGCAGGTTTGCACCGGAGACGACTCCACCGGCAAGCTGCATTTTTGAGCATGTTTACTTTGCGCGGCCAGACTCGCGCATCTTCGGGCGATGGGTACAGCAGTCGCGCGAGGAGATGGGGCGGCAACTGGCACGGGAGAGTGCGGTGGAGGCGGACCTGGTGGTTCCGGTGCCTGACTCGGGCGTAACGGCGGCGCTGGGGTATGCGGCGGAGAGTGGAATACCATTCAACTTCGGGCTGATCCGTAATCACTATGTGGGGCGGACGTTCATACAGCCGGAACAGAGGACGCGCGACTTTGGGGTGAGGATGAAGCTGAACCCCGTGCGCAGCTTGCTGGAGGGAAAGCGAATCATCCTGATTGACGACTCAATTATTCGTGGGACGACGAGCCGGAAGATTGTGCGCATGTGCCGTGCGGCAGGGGCGAAGGAGGTGCATATGCGCATCTCGTGCCCGCCGACCGTCAGCCCGTGTTTCTATGGAGTGGATACGCCGAGCAAGCGGGAGCTGATTGCCGCGAACAAGTCGATTAAAGAGATATGCGAGTTTATCGAGGCGGACTCGCTGGCGTATCTGTCGCTGGTGGGGCTGACGTACTCCTGCACCACGAATGAGCCGATTGGAGGGATGTCCCCTGCCAGCTATTGCACTGCTTGCTATACGGGGAACTACCCGACGGCTTGGGTGGATGTGGGCGATATATTGCCAGCTACAGTGGGCGCGTAAGGTATAAAAAACGAGCCACGGAGGGCGCGGATATTTCCCCTGCTTGCACGCGCCGATCCGTGGCTATTCCTATCTACTCTACCTATTTATCCTTCGTCTTGAAGACAATTTTGGGACGTTTACGCGGGAAAAACTGTGATTTTCATCACATCAGTTGGGGCGGGATGGGGTGTGCACATACGGTCGGACACATGTGATCCATGGCGGACGGGCGTTGTTTGGGTTACTTGCTCGTGTCTGGGGCCGAAGCGCCGAGAGCCACCATACGTGCGATGTAATAGAGCGAGGTTGCAAAGACAACGCCAATCGCCAGCGGGATAAACCATTGTGTGATGCCTTTGCTGCGTCCCTGGGCTACTACCACCGTGGCCCAGGTGATGGCGGCAAAGATCCAGGTCAACTCTGCCTTGAGCCAAGCGACCATATCGAGTGCAAGCGGGATGGCGGCTGTGCGATGTTCCGCGCTGACGGGAAGGTTGAAGGAACCTTTGGGTGCGAAAGGAATCATGGTCATGCCAAGGTAGACCAGGCATGTGATTCCAACCAGGAACCAGAGGAACGATTTATCGCTCCACCCGTTGACCAGGCCGTTGGCGGCGAAGTGGGAAGGGATACGCTGGGGGAGGGAAGAGTAACTCAAGGCTACTGTGAGGATGGTGAACAACAGACCGACGGTTGCGAGAAATTCTCGTAGCGATTTCATGGTATCGGACCCAGCCGCGATTCTATCATCGGTGTGGTTAGAAGAGGCTGGATTTTCGGGGGAGTTCTATGCCGAGGTGCTCGTAGGCGAGGCGGGTGGCGACGCGTCCGCGGGGGGTGCGGTCGAGGAAACCGATCTGGATGAGGAAGGGTTCGTAGACCTCTTCGAGGGCGTCCTGCTCTTCGGCGAGGGCGGCGGCTAGGGTGTTGAGGCCGACCGGGCCGCCGTCGTACTTCTCGATGATGGTGCGCAGCAGGCGGCGGTCGAGCTCGTCGAATCCATGGGCATCGACCTCCAGCAGCGAGAGGGCTGCCTGCGCTGTGGGGCGGTCGATGCGGCCCTGGGCGCGGACCTCCGCATAGTCGCGAACGCGGCGGAGCAGGCGGTTGGCGATGCGGGGAGTGCCGCGCGAACGCATAGCAATTTCTGCCGCGCCGTCCTGGTCGATGGGGACGCCGATAACTTCGGCGGAACGCAGGACGATGATGCGCAGTTCGTCGTCGGTGTAGAACTCCAGACGGAGGAGAATTCCGAAGCGCGAGCGCAAGGGCGAGGACAGCAGGCCGGGGCGCGTGGTGGCAGCGACGAAGGTGAAGGGGCGAATCTCCATGACGTGGGTGCGCGCGGCGGGCCCCTGGCCGATGATGATGTCGAGCTTGTAGTCCTCCAATGCGGTGTAGAGCTTTTCTTCGAGGACGGGCTGAAGGCGGTGGACCTCGTCGAGGAAGAGCACCTGGCGCTCGCGCAGGTTGGTGAGGATAGCGGTGAGGTCACCCTGAATTTGTAGCGCGGGGCCGGAGGTCTGCTGGAAGCCGACGTCGAGCTCGTTGGCAATGATGGTGGCCAGGGTGGTCTTGCCTAGGCCTGGAGGGCCGAAGAGGAGGACATGATCGAGGGCTTCGCCACGGGACTTGGCGGCCTGGAGGGCAATGGCTAGCTGCTCTTTCGCTTTGGTCTGGCCGATGAACTCGGCGAGGCGGTTGGGGCGGAGCTTGAGCTCGAATGCCTGATCGTCGTCGACGCGTGTTGCTGCGACAAGGCGGTCGGCCTCGGTGGAGCCTGGTAGCTTCGGTTTGCTAGGGGAACTCACTATGGGCGATGGTACGGCGAAGAGAGACGCAAATCAAATATTGGATTGCAAAGTTGCAGGGCAGCCCCTCAATGTTGATGGACGAGATAGGCGGTAACGACGAAGCATACTGCGTAAGTTGCGCTGAAAGTGACAAGAGTTGTGAGGGAGTAGAGCGTGGGGAACTTCTTCCGGGACGGACCGGTCCTCGCCAGAACAAAAAGAGTTAGCATCATGCAAAGCCAGAGAGCGAGGCCAATAGCGACTACGATCACCGGACGCGGCGAAAGCCATCCCATGGTGATTCCGCCAGCGAAGGGAAGACACGCAGATGCGAGACCGAACCCCATGAGCGCGGCGGTTGTTTTTGTAGAGGGAGGTATCCAGGGCATCTCTTCGACGGCTCCGTGGATCGACGTTCGACGGGTGACCACTCGCACGGGAAGGCCCGTTGCAGTGATTATCGCTTTAGCCAGCGTGTTTATATCAGTAGCGCGCAAATAGAGGAGTGCATTTCCCCCAAGCTCGCGTTCGCCGCCGTTTGCTGCGCGTACGACGATGCGCCAACCATTGGGTCGTTCCTGCCAATATCTGTGGCAAACGAGAACTTCCGCGGATTGTGGCGAGATGGGCGTTTCTTCGGATGGCTCGCCTATCATTCGTAAAAGGCAATTGGGGATGAATCGTACGCAATCATGAGTGAACTCAAATCGAGCGAGTGAGCTTCGCTGTGGGAATAGTATCCACAACGCAAATGCCAGTGCCCCGGCCATCGATGCTGTCACAAATAATGAGGGGAGACTAGCCAAAGGGTTGAGTATGTGCAGAGTCCAAGCCACTCCGCGTTTCGAGCAGAAGAATCCAATAGGGACAAAAACTGAGGCGAATGGTATCAGGCCCATCGTCCTTATGTAACGGGGACCGGGGATCTCAAAGATGAATGGCTGTCGGCTTTGATCAAGAAGGACCATCCCGCAAATATTACTCTCGATAGGACAATACGGAGATTCTGGCTTCGCCAGAATGACGAGCGAAACGGGGCGAAGCTATTTGGTGTCGATTTTGAGGGTGAGGTTGAACTCGGCACGGGTGTCGAAGGAGCTGATGTTTTTGACGGGGCTTTTTTTGCTATCGAATTCTGCCCAGAGCTCGTAGTCGGTGCTGGGCAGGAGCTGGCCGAAACGGAAGGAGCCATCGTCGGAGGTGATGTAGCTCTTGATGCTGAGGGTGTGAGTGTCCTTGAGGAAAATGGTGGCGTTCTTCAGGCCAGCGCCAGAGCTATTGACGACCTTGCCCTGAACGGTGCGCTGCGTCTGCTGTTGGGCGAGGAGCTGGGTAGGGGGCAGAGCGAGCGGTGTCAGAACAGCAAAGCTGTAGAGGAGCGGCATAAGACGGACGAGCCGACTAACAGGATGCAGGTAAGAAGCCATAAAGGCTACTATACGCGGGCAGAGCATCTCCGGGACTGGTCTGTGGCGAGGATCACTCCTCGTCCTCTTCGATCGCGAGGGTATCGTCCTCATCGTCGTATCCGACGATATCGACGGGGGCGAGTTCAAGCGGATCGACGGAGACCACCTCCAGCTCCATTCCGCACTCATCGCACTGCACGGTTTCACCTTCTTCCACCTCATCGGGATCGACCGGGATAGGAGTATCGCATTCGGGACAGACAACAGCCATAATTGGAGCCTCCGCAGCTTAGAAGTCGAATATGACCTTTGGGATGTCTCCCTTGGTCAATCTGCGCCACCCTCCCCGACCCCATGCCGGGGAAACGCAACGGCACACCCGCCTAGGGATAGTTGTATTAGCGACCCGGCGGTACGTCAAGCACAGACGATTCACACAAGCAATTGGTTTCAAAAATGTGTGGGTAGGTGGGACTCACGGGAGAGACGCATGGGATGTGGTGAAATGGAGAGCAGAGGGTATCCATGGCGCGATCCAGCACACTGCCGATGAGCTTTCCACCATTCACCGGTGTTGTGCGCAAGCTGGTGCTTTGGAATGTTGGCATCTACTTCGCGCTCAAGGTGATGGGATTGCTGCTGCCGGACGTGGGCGGCGCGCTGGTGGATCTGCTACAGCTTCAGCCGTCTTCGGTGGCGCACGGCGAGATATGGCAGCTTGGGACGTACTGTTTCCTCCATCTCACGCTGATGCAAATACTGTTTGCGATGTTGACGCTATGGTTCTGCGGCTCGCTGCTGGAGGGCGCATACGGAGGCCGCTGGCTGAAGGAACTGTACTTCACGTCGGCGATCGGTGGGGCGGTGGTGGCTTCGGCGATCTCATTCACGCATGTGCTGGGGCTGAGTCCACAGAGCTTCTCCATAGGAGCGTGGGCGGGGCTGTTTGGCGTGATGATGGGGCTGGCACTGCGTATGGGCGATACGGAGTTCCTGCTGTTCTTTGTGGTGAGCATCCGCGCCAAGTACATGGTGGCGATCTATATCCTGATTACGATTGCTGTACTGCTGTCGGACCAGGGCGTTTTTGGCGCTCTCCTGCAGCTCTCAGGAGCGCTGTGCGGATGGCTGTATGTGCGGCACGCACCGCGGAAGGGGCTGGCGTTCGGGTTCGGTGAATGGTACTTCGGGATGCGCAATGCGTACTACCGCTCCAAGCGGCGGCGGGCTGCGCGCAAGTTCGAGGTGTACATGGGCAAACAGGGACGCAAGGTGAACTTCGACAAAGAAGGACGGTACGTCGATCCCGACGAGAAGAAGGAACCCAACGATAAGCGCTGGATGAATTAGAAACGCGTGACGGTAATAGCCTTCTTTACAAACTAATATTGTATTGGCATATGCCTAGGCCTATACTGCGAGCAGAGGCGGACTGCGATGGGAAGCGCGACACAAAGCCGATCTGTGCGGCTCTTCCGCAATGGAAGAAGCCAGGCGATCCGCATTCCGCGTGAGTTTGCTCTGCCCGGCACCGAAGCCACCATCACGCGCGATCGCAAAGGCCGGCTGATTGTGGAGGCGGCAAAGAGGCCGAATGCTATGGACCTGGTTCAATTGCTGCACACATGGGAACCGCTTTCCGATGACGATGCGATGCCTCCGATAGAGGACTATCCTCCAGAGCCGTTTGACCTCTGATGCCTATCTACTTATTGGATTCGAACATACTGTCGGATATGATGCGCAACCCTCGAGGGCAAACAGCGCGCACGTTCGAGCGTAAAGCACATGAAATGGAAACAAGATTGACCACAAGCATCATTGTGGCCTGTGAGATGCACTATGGCGCTGTAAGACGAGGATCCACGTCTCTCGCGCAAAGAGTCGACCGAGTGCTCGCTTCAGTTGAGGTGATATCGCTTTCATCTGGCGCCGACGACGCCTACGCAATTCTTCGTGCTGATTTGGAACGGAGAGGCCAAGTCATCGGACAGAACGACATGCTGATCGCTGCGCACGCCCTAGCGCTGGACGCGATCCTGGTGACCGACAATGTTCGCGAGTTCAAGCGCGTAAAAGGTCTAAAGATCGAAAACTGGCTGCGTGCCTAGCTACGCTTCGCGACGCGGAGGTGGAGGTCGCGGAGCTGGAGGTCGCTGACCGGGGTGGGGGCATCGACCATGAGGTCGATGGCCTTGGCGGTCTTGGGGAAGGCGATGACCTCGCGCAGGCTGGTGGCGCCGGCCAGGATCATGACGATGCGGTCGAGGCCGAGGGCGATGCCGCCGTGCGGAGGTGTACCGTACTCCAATGCGTCGAGGAAGAAGCCAAAGCGTTCGTGGGCCTCTTCGTCCGTCATGCCGAGGGAGCGGAAGATCTCGGCCTGCACGTCCTTGCGATGGATACGAATGGATCCCGAGCCGAGCTCGTTGCCGTTCAGCACGATGTCGTAGGCGAGGGCGCGGACGGCCCCCTTGTCGCTGGTGAGGCGGCTGGCCAGGATGTCGTCCTCGTGTGGCGAGGTGAAGGGATGGTGCGCGGCGTCCCAGGTCTTGCTCTCCTCGTTCCACTCGTACATGGGGAAGTCGGTGACCCAGCAGAATTTGTAATCGGCGGCGGTGCCGGTTTTGGCGTAGCGGCCGTGCTTGTCGGCGAACTTTGCGCCGAGTTCGAGGCGGAGCGCACCGACGCGTTTCCATATCCACTGCGGATCGTAGTTCCACGAGGCGGGCGTGCCAAGCTTCGGCGTGACGACGGTGATGAGATCGCTGGGAGCGAGCGCGGGGATGCCGAGGCTGTCAGCGAGCGCGGCGGAGATGGCGTCAGCAAGCGGAGCGAAGGTTTCGTTGGTGCGCAGGCGAGCGACGTCGAGCAGATCGAGGCCGCAGTCGCCGAAGCCGGCGCGGACCTCGCTGAGGAGCGACTTGCGGGCGGTGCCGCTGAGTTCGCCAACGCCGGGGATAACGAATCCGAGGACGGGCAAGGATTGCTCGATCTTGAGCGAGGTGCGCAGTTCGGGCGTGAGGATGTCGCTGAGTGAAACCATGGCTGGCAGGCGCATGTCTGGCTTGTCGATGCCGTAGTTGCGGATCGCCTCGTCGTAGGTCATGCGGACGAAGGGCGGCGTGAGCGCGATGCCTGCGGCGGCGAAGGCAGCGGTGAGGAAGCCCTCGGTGACGCGGAAGATGGTGTCCATCTGCGGGAAGGAGATTTCGAGGTCGATCTGCGTGAACTCGGGCTGGCGGTCGGCGCGCAGGTCCTCGTCGCGGAAGCAGCGGGCAACCTGGAAGTAGCGGTCGAAGCCGGAGACCATCAGGATCTGCTTGAAGATCTGCGGGGACTGGGGCAGGGCGTAGAAGCTGCCCGCATGGACGCGGCTGGGGACGAGGTAGTCGCGCGCGCCCTCGGGGGTGGAGCGCGTCATGAAGGGGGTTTCAATTTCGAGGAAACCTTCGCCGACGAGGTAGTTGCGGATGGCCATGGCGACGCGGCTGCGCAGGGCAAAGTTGGCCTGCATCTCAGTGCGGCGCAGGTCGAGGTAGCGATACTTCAGGCGCACCTCTTCGTTGGCGATGGCGTCTTCGGCGGGCGAGAAGGGCGGCGTCTTGGCATCGTTGAGCAGAAGAAGCTCGCTGGCGACGACCTCGATGTCGCCTGTGGGCATGTTGGGATTCTCCAGGCCGGCGGCGCGGCGGCGGACGGTTCCCTTGACGGCGACTACGTACTCCGGACGTGCGGCGTCAGCCTTGGCGTGGGCCGCTGTGGCCTGCTCGTCGACGACGATTTGCGCGATGCCGGTGCGGTCGCGCAGATCGAGGAAGATGAGGCCGCCGTGGTCGCGGCGGCGGTTGACCCAGCCCATCAGGACGACATCCTGGCCCGCGTTCTCGGCGCGCAGCTCTCCACACATCCCGGTACGTTGCAAAGTGCCTAGAAAGTCTAATGTCACAATGTTCCCTATTGTACGAAGTTTGGTGGGGTTAGCGGATGAGATGAATGGGGCAACCTACATTTACATTCTGCCATTGCCGATCCGCAGTGTAGACGTCGCCTTGGATAGTCAGGGCCAACGCGAGGCAGGCGCGGTCGCCGAGCGACAATCCAGCGTGTTGCGTAACAGGCCTTAGATCGGCGGCGAGGTGCGCCTGAGATTCGGTGAAGGGCTCGATGCGAGAGAGCAGACTGAAGAGCGCTCCGATACGAGGATCTTCCGTCAATTTGAGGTCGTAGATTTTGGTCCAGACCTCTGTGAAGTTTACCGCGCTCATCGCCGCACCTTCGATGGCATCGAGCACGTAGCTGTCGAATCGCTCGTTCTTCAAGATGGCGAGGAGGACTGAAGAGTCGAGGACGGATTCACTCACGCTCTGCTTCCGCTTTTCGCTCTGCCAGGAACTCTTCGAGGATGTCGCGGTTCGCCGGGACAACTTCCCGTACTGCTTCTCGTGCCGCATTCAGGATGGCCTTGATCTCTTCGCGGCTGCGCTTCGGCTTTGCGGACTGCTGGCCTGCAGCATCGAGCGCTGCCGTCAGAACGAAGCTGCTGAGTGAGCGATTCTGGCGGGCCGCCGCCTCTGCCAGAGTGCGGTGCTGCTCCGGTGTGGCGCGAACGCCGAGTGGCTTGCGGACTGTGGCTGAAGATGACATGTATACATTATGTATATATTTTATATGCATGTCAATGCTTCACGCGATCAATTAAGGCTGCTTTCTCTATCTTGGTTTGCTGTCCGGTGTCGAATGTCTTGACTGTAAGGATACCGGATGCGAGTTCGTCTTCGCCGAGGATAACGATGTGGCGGGCGACGCGGTCGGCGGCCTCGAAGGATTTCTTGAGGCGGAAGGTTCCGTCGCCGACTTCGACCGATAAACCAGCACGGCGGAGTTCGCGGGCCAGAGCGAGCGCGGCGGCGTTGCGCTCGGGGCCGAGGGGGGCGATGTAGGCGTCGAGTTTGGTGGGTTCGAGGTTCAAGGTTCGAGGTTCGAGGAACTGCGCTGCGGATTGCGCTTGAAGGGTGAGGATGAGGCGGTCTTCGCCGATGGCGAAGCCGATGCCTGGGGCGCGCGGGCCGCCGAGCATTTCGGAGAGGCCGTCGTAACGGCCGCCGCCGAGCAGGGCGTTCTGGGTGCCGAGGCCGCTGGCTGGATCGCCGGACGATGGCACGGTGAACTCGAAGGTGGTGCGGGTGTAGTAGTCCAGGCCGCGGACGAGGCGCGGGTTGATGGTGTACGCCACGCCAGATGCATCGAGTGCGGCGCAGACCTGGGCGAAGTGGTCGCGGCTGGATTCGTCGAGGTAGTCGGCGATCTTGGGAAGCCCGTCGATGAGGGCCTGGTCATCGGGGTCCTTGGAGTCGAGGACGCGCAGGGGATTGGTCTCGGATCGGCGCTGGTTGTCCAGGCAGAGCTGGTGCTTGATGGGCGCCAGGGCTTGGCGCAGGACCTCTACGTATCGTTTACGATCTTCGGTGGAGCCAACAGAGTTGAGGGCTAACTCCCAACCCTTTATGCCAAGTTCATCCAGCAGTGTGGCGAGCATTTCCAGGACTTCGGCATCGCGCAGGGGGCTTTCGGAACCGGAGGTGGTTGGCCCGAGGACTTCGGCACCGATCTGCCAGAACTGGCGGTAGCGTCCACGCTGAGGACGCTCTCTGCGGAACTGCGGCCCGATGTAGAAGAGTTTCTGGAGCTGGCCCGTGTCGCCGAGGTTGTGCTCGATATAGGCGCGGACGACGCCGGCTGTGTTTTCAGGGCGGAGGGTGATCCTTTGCGATTGCAGGAAGAACTCGCCAGTGAGCTGCTCGATAAAGATTCCATGCTGCAGCTCTTTAACGCTGGACGCAGTGTTGCGTTTCTCCGGGACGACCAGCTTGCCCAGGACGTGTTCCTTGCCGGTCGAGACTTTGAAATGGTTGACCGCAGCCGTTAGCCGATCCACATCGAATTGCCTCACTTCGGGCTTGAACTCGACGAGTTCCGTAATGAGTACTTCCTGTCCTTCAACGACTCCTCTGCGTTCAGCAACCAGATCGATCTCGGCTGAACCTGCCTTCACGTTGGATCGGCTGCTAATGTACTCATCTTGCCGATACATCTCGATCCAGCGCTCTCGCAGGCGGCGCTCGTCAAATCGGTCTCGATCGTCCCAGGTGTACATCTCCTTGGAGACGATATCGGTCTCTTCGCCTACGCCGCGGGCGAAGAGGCTGGTGTCTTCGAAGAGGGGGGTGCGAATCTCGCCGAAGCCGTAGCGAGCGAATACCGAGCGGGCGATGGCTTCGACGTGGTTCCAGAGGGCGGTCTCGGGCGGGAGGAGGTCGCGGGTGCCGCGGACGGCCTTCAGTGTGCCGGATGGTTTGGGCTGCGTTGACATGGACTTCCAGTGTAGCGAATGGAGGGGTGGGGTGACAGCAGGAACAGACAACGGAGAACAACCACAGGTCCTTCGCCTACGCCTCCGCTATGCGGCCGCATGGGCTTTGCTCAGGATGACGGTGTTATTTGTGTGCGACCAAACTTTGGGTCATGGAGATTGACCCATATGGCGGAGCGGGATACACTTGTTAAGTTTGGCAGGTTTGGCGAATGCGGCCGGTGTTCCGGTTGCAGGGCTGGCAGGTTCCGGACGCGGCAGACGGTTGCTTCAAGAGCTTCGGTAACGGGTTCTTCAGAGCTGCGCTGGTTTCGGGATGGCCGGCTGGACACAGATTCTCTGGTTCGGTCCCCAGGCAAAACAATTCATGAAGGGTGCGGGCGCTCAAGCGCTGTGCGCACAAGGGTTCAGTTATGTATGCAGTGATTCGTACCGGCGGCAAGCAGTACAAAGTTACTCCGGGTGACACGTTCAAGATCGAGCGCACTGCGCACGAGAAGGGCGCGATCGAGTTTGCGGACGTGCTGGCTGTGAGCAGCGAAGCGGGCAAGTTCGAGGCGGACCTCAAGGGCGCAAAGGTGACCGGAACGGTGCTGGGTGAGGGCCGTTTCGACAAGATTTTGGTGTTCAAACTGAAGCGCAAAAAGCAGTACAAGAAGATGCAGGGACACCGGCAGGGCTTCGTCGAGGTTGCGATCAACGAGATTGTGGTGAACGGGAAGAGCTATAAGGCCGAGGCGGCCGCGAAGTAGATATTGATACCGCAGTGGCCTGAGGGCCGCGCGAAAGAGGCGACGGAATGGCACATAAAAAAGGATTAGGTTCTTCTAAAAACGGGCGCGACTCCAACGCGCAACGGCTAGGCGTGAAGGTATTTGGCGGGCAGGCGATCCTGGGCGGCGGAATCATCGTACGCCAGCGAGGTACGCCGCTGAAGGCGGGCGCGAACGTGGGACGCGGCAAGGACGATACACTATTTGCCAAGGTATCCGGCGTAGTGCGCTTTCAGGACCGCGGGCAGCAGGGGCGGTTTGTAGCTGTTGATCCGGCAGAGGTCAGCACGGTTTCAGCTTAGGCGCGGTGCAATACTGAATACAGGAAGGCCCCGAATCTCGGGGCCTTCTGCTTTAGCGTATGCAGGCGATTCGCTTTTCGGCAGGATTCAGATTGCCACGGATACATCCTCAGAGGCGAACTCCGGCTGCGGCTGGCGGCGCGAATCCGTGACATCCGCGGCGGGTTCGGCAGAAGCTGGTTCGGTGGATGTTGTGGGGATGGCTGATTCAGTTTGCGCGATCTGTGCGCCGGGTGTGGATTTGTTCTTGTAACACTGGCGGCATAGGACGGGGCGACCTTGTGTCGGTTTGAATGGCACGGTTGTCTCGATGCCGCACTCGGAGCATACCGTACGCGTCTCTGTGCGCGAGATGCCGGCCGCTGCTGGACCTTTGTTGTTGGCCGCTCCGGCTGTCTGTGCACCACGTCTGGACTTGCATGGTTTACAGCGTTTGGGATCGTTCTTGAATTGCTTGTCCAGGAAGAACAGTTGTTCCCCTGCGGTGAATATGAACTCACCGCCGCAATCCGTGCATATTAAGATCCGGTCTACGAAGTCCATACGGATTCTCCCTTCGTGCAGATAGAGATGATAGTTCCTGGCTCCGCGATTCGCGGATTCAAGGAGAGAAGGTATTTATTTCTGTGGTTTGGGGGTGGTAAATGCCGAGGCCGCCTGCTCGATTGGGAGATGGCGGCCTCAGTTTGGTTTAGAAGAACAGGATTAGTCCTGTTCCTTGCGTATCTTCTTGCGGTTGCGCTTACGGGCAAGCGCTTCCTTGACGCGCTTCTTCTCGCCGGGCTTCAGATAGAAGGAGTGACGCTTGACTTCCTTGATGATGTCTTCGGTCTGAACCTTACGTTTGAAGCGGCGCAGCGCGTTTTCCAGCGGCTCGCCTTCCTGCACACGAATCTCTGCCAAGGGGAATACACCTCCAAATCGTCCCAAGTGGGTACATTCAAGAATACCGCATATTTGGCGGCATGCGGCGAATTTCTGCTAGAGCGGAGAAGTTAGGCGCTGGGCATGAAAACAGAGCCGTGCGCGTGAAATAATTGATCCATGATTCGTGCATATCGGGGAAGGCTGCCGGTGGTTCCTGCGACATGTTATGTGGACCTGTCGGCGCAGGTAAGTGGCGACGTGGAGCTGGGGGAGTACGCCAGTGTGTGGATGAACGCGGTGCTGCGCGGGGACGTCAATTCCATCCGCGTGGGCGCTAACAGCAATGTGCAGGACTGCGCCGTACTGCACGGAATGCGTGAGAAATATCCCGTGCTGGTGGGTAACTGGGTGACCATTGGTCATAACGCGACGGTGCATGGATGCGTGGTGGAAGACCAATCGCTGATCGGCATGGGGGCGACGATTCTGAATGATGTGCGCATCGGCGAGGGATCGATTGTTGCGGCAGGCGCGGTGATTGCGGAGCATACGGTAATTCCGCCCAACTCCCTGGTGGCGGGCGTACCCGGCAAGGTGCGGCGGACGCTGGGCGACGAAGACCGCAAGATGATCTTGAAATATGCGCAGGACTATGTGGATTACGTTGCGATTTATTTGCAGGAGACGGAGTAAAGCGTCTGCGACCGTGAGCGTTTTGTTTGCGTCTAATAATGGGATGGGGTAAGTTGTGCTGTCATTTGATGTGACAGGTTTGGCTGCAAAAGATGCAATGGGGCGGGTTTTAGCTGTATATTTAAAGACCTAGCGTGCACATCTCTGTTCCTGACTCTGTTTGGTTTGCTTCGGCGGACGTGTCGATTGAATCCCGGATCGGATTTCGGGTTTAGAAATCGCAGGGTCGTAGTGTCTTCTTTTGGCTGGGGAACGAATCCTGCACAGGAAGGTTGCCATGATACGGTTCGATCGCTGTCGACGCATTCCTGACCCACAAGGTCTATACCATCCGCGCAATGAGCACGATGCCTGCGGTATGGGGCTGGTTGCGAGCATACGCGGAGAGCAGAGCCACGAGATCATTCGCAAGGGGCTGGAGGTCCTGATCAACCTGACGCACCGTGGGGCTGCGGGCTGCGATCCGGAGACTGGGGATGGAGCGGGAATCCTGATCCAGATTCCCCATGCTTTTTTCCAACAGGAGTGCGGCAAGCTGGGAATGCAGTTGGGCGAGCGTGGAAGTTATGGCGTGGCCATCGTGTTTCTGCCGGTGGACAAGCACAGTCGCCTGCAGTGCGAAGGAGTGCTGGAGCGAGTGGCGCAGGCCGAGGGGCTGAAGCTGCTGGGCTGGCGTGATACTCCAGTGAATGGCGATTTAATCGGTCGCGAGGCGCGGGCCACGCAACCATACATTGAACAGATGTTTGTGGGTGCTCCCGAGGGAATGCACGAGGACGCGTTTGAACGTCTACTGTACCTGGTGCGTCGGCGGACGGAGAACGAAATTGCACAATCGGAGATTGATCATAAGGAGGACTTTTACATTCCTTCGCTCTCCTGCCGCACCATTGTCTACAAGGGCCTGATGCTGGCCCCGCAGATAGAGAAGTTCTACTATGAGTTGGCCAACCCATTAGTGGCAAGCGCGCTGTGCCTGGTACACCAGAGATTCTCGACAAATACATTTCCCAGCTGGAAGCTGGCACACCCGTATCGCTACATGGCGCACAATGGGGAAATTAACACCATTCGCGGCAATGTCAGCTGGATGAATGCACGCCAGTCCGTGATGGACAGCCCGGTGTATGAGGGGCAGATCGACAAGCTATATCCGGTGATTGTACCCGGAGGAAGCGACTCGGCTTCGCTGGACAATGCGGTTGAGTTTCTATTTCAGTCTGGCCGCTCGCTGCCCCATGTGATGGCTATGCTGATCCCCGAGGCGTGGGCGGGCAATCCGGACATGGACGAGGACAAGCGAGCGTTTTACGAGTATCACGCGTCGTTGATGGAGCCGTGGGACGGGCCTGCGTCTGTGTGTTTCACCGATGGTCGGGTGGTAGGCGCCACTTTGGACCGCAACGGACTGCGGCCGGGGCGCTACATCGTAACCAAGGACGACCTGGTGGTACTGGCATCGGAGGCGGGTGTGATTGAGGTGCCTGCGGAAGATGTACGCAAGAAAGGTCGGTTACAACCGGGGCGGATGTTCCTGGTGGATACGGTGGAGCATCGCATTATTTCGGACCAGGAGATCAAAAAATCGCTTGCCGGACGCCAGCCCTATGCAGAGTGGCTGAAGGAACAGCAGGTGAAGTTGGACGACCTACCGGAGCCGTGGCGTGTGATTGCGTCGGATCCGGAGACTTTGCTGCGCCGTCAGCGTGCCTTCGGATATAGCGAAGAGGATCTGCGCGTGCTATTGAATCCCATGGGATCGAAGGGCGAGGAGCCGATTGGATCCATGGGCGCGGACACTCCACTGGCCTGTTTATCTGACCGGCCACAACAGTTGTTCAGTTACTTCAAGCAACTGTTCGCGCAGGTGACTAATCCGCCGATCGACCCGATTCGCGAAGAGTTGGTGATGTCGTTGATCAGCTACATAGGCACAGAGCGCAATATTCTGAACGAGGCACCGGCGAACTGTCACACGCTGAAGATTCCGCACCCGATCCTAACCAATCGCGATCTGGAGAAGCTACGCTGCATCTCTTCAGGAGATTTGCTTGCCACCAAGCTGTCGACTCTGTTCCGCGCGGGTGATGGCGAGGCTGGCCTGAAGCATGCACTGGATGACCTGAGCGAGCGCGCGGCTTATGCAGTGGCATCCGGCTATTCCTTGTTGATTCTGTCGGACCGCGGCGTAAATGAGACGATGGCACCTATTCCGAGCCTGCTTGCGATGGCAGCGGTACACAACCGACTGGTGCGCGACAAGACACGGACGCAGGTGGCATTGATTATCGAGAGCGGCGAACCACGCGAGGTAATGCACTTTGCACTATTGATCGGATATGGTGCCAGCGCAATCAACCCGTACCTTGCGTTCGAGACGCTGCGCGACATGAAGCTGCGCGGGTTGCTCTCGGACGACGTGACAGCGGAGTACGCGGAGAAGAACTTTGTGAAGGCGATCAATAAGGGCCTGCTGAAGACCTTCTCCAAGATGGGGATCAGCACACTCCAGAGCTATCGAGGGGCGCAGGTGTTCGAGGCTGTAGGGCTGAACAAATCACTGGTGGATGCCTACTTCTCCGGGACCGCATCACGGGTCGAGGGAGTGGGTCTGGATGTACTGGCGCGCGAGGCTCAGATGAAGCACGCATACGCCTTCCAGCCGCTGACCGACTCGGAGACGGATCTGGTGGTAGGCGGGCAGTATCAGTACCGCGAGGGCGGCGAGTACCACATGGTGAACCCGCTGACCATCAGCAAGCTTCAACAGGCGGTTCGGCAGAGCAATCCGACGACCTTTCAGGAGTACACCGACCTGATCGACGGACAGAGCAAGCATTTGTGTACCCTGCGCGGCTTGATGCAGTTGAAGTACGCTGACCAGCCATTGCCGATCGAAGAAGTAGAGCCGGCCAAGGAGATTGTGAAACGCTTTACCACCGGCGCGATGAGTTACGGCTCCATCAGCAAAGAGGCGCATGAGACGCTGGCCATTGCGATGAACCGCATTGGCGGGATGTCCAACACAGGAGAAGGCGGCGAGGACGCAGAGCGATTTGTACGCGATGCAAACGGCGACCTGCGGCGCAGTGCAGTGAAGCAGGTGGCCAGCGGACGATTTGGTGTGACGGCCCATTATCTGGTGAACGCGGATGAGATCCAGATCAAGATGGCGCAGGGCGCGAAACCCGGTGAAGGGGGACAGTTACCCGGTCACAAGGTGGATGAGATTATTGCCAAGACGCGCTACTCGATTGCGGGAGTAGGGTTGATCTCTCCTCCACCGCATCATGACATCTATTCGATTGAGGACCTCGCACAGCTGATTTACGACCTGAAGAATGTGAACCCGAAGGCGCGCATTGCAGTGAAGCTGGTGGCTGAGGCGGGGGTGGGCACGGTGGCTGCGGGCGTCTCTAAAGCGCACGCCGACGTGGTGCTGATCTCCGGCGACAACGGGGGCACGGGTGCATCGCCTCAGAGCTCGATCAAGCATGCAGGACTGCCTTGGGAGCTAGGTCTGGCAGAGACGCAGCAGGTGCTGCTGCTGAACGATCTGCGCAGCAGGATCAAGGTGCAGACAGATGGCAAGCTGCAGACTGGTCGCGATGTAGTGATTGCGGCGCTACTGGGAGCGGAAGAGTTTGGATTTGCGACTATGCCGCTGATCGCGATGGGCTGCATCATGATGCGCAAGTGCCATTTGAATACCTGTTCGGTGGGTATCGCGACACAGGACCCAATATTGCGTGCGCGCTTCCAGGGACAGCCTGAGCACGTGGTCAACTTCTTTTTCTTCCTGGCCGAGCAGGTGCGCCAGCACATGGCAAAGCTGGGCTTCCGCACCGTCGATGAGATGGTGGGCCGTGTAGACCGCATCGATGCAGCGACGGCCGACGCGCATTGGAAGGCCAAGGGCATCGACCTTTCGTCGATTTTGTTTGCACCGGAGTTGCCTTCGCATGTGGGACGGCGGCGCACCAAGGAACAGGATCATGGGCTTGCATTTGCGCTGGACCATGCACTGATCGAACAGGCCAAGCCTGCGCTGGAAGAGAAGAAGCCGGTGAGGGCAAGTTTTGCCATACGCAACGTGCATCGGACGGTGGGTGCCATGCTGGGCGGTGAGATTGCGCGCCGCTACGGTGCGGTGGGACTGCCCGATGAGACCATACACTTCCGCTTCACTGGCTCGGCCGGACAGAGCTTTGGGGCGTTTGTTCCGGCTGGCGTCACTCTGGAACTCGAGGGAGATTCCAACGATTATGTGGGTAAGGGACTCTCCGGCGGGCGCATCATCGTGTATCCACCGAAGACATCAAGCTTCCTGCCCGAGGAGAGCATCCTGGTAGGGAACGTGGTACTTTATGGCGCCACTTCCGGCGAGGCGTACTTCAGCGGAATCGCGGGTGAACGCTTTGCGGTGCGCAACTCCGGCGCCACGGCGGTGGTGGAGGGTGTAGGCGACCATGGCTGCGAGTACATGACCAAGGGTACGGTGATCGTACTGGGCTCCGCGGGACGCAATTTTGCCGCTGGCATGAGCGGAGGAATCGCCTATGTGTATGACGACGAGGGCGATTTCTCCACGCGCCGCTGCAATCGAGCGGGTGTTGATCTGGAGCCGCTGCGGTCAAGTGAAGATGTGGAGTTGGTACGCGGACTGATGCAGCGTCACATCGACCTGACGGGCAGTCCTCATGCGGCATGGATATTGGAACATTGGGAGACGACGCAAGCACGTTTCATCAAGGTGTTTCCTCTCGAGTACAAGCGTGTTCTCGGGGTGGCACGCGCCGAGGGGGTCTATGTATCGCCGGTTTCTAAAATGTCCCCGGCAAATGTGTCGCCTCTGGTGGCGACAGGGCAGGTGCAGCATGGGTAAGGTCACGGGATTTCTTGAGATTCAACGGGAACAGCCAACGCGGCGCAAGGTGGAAGATCGTCTGGACGACTGGTTTGAGATATACGAACCGTTCAGCGAAGCGAAGCAACGCGAGCAGGGAGCACGTTGTATGGATTGCGGGGTTCCCTTTTGCCATACCGGATGCCCTCTGAACAATCTGATTCCGGACTGGAACGACCTGGTTTACAACGCCCGCTGGCCAAATGCGATCCGTCGCCTGCATGCGACCAACAACTTTCCTGAGTTCACCGGTCGCATCTGTCCCGCGCCCTGCGAGGCGGCTTGCGTGCTGGCGATCACGGAACCGGCTGTCTCGATCAAACTGATTGAGCGCAGCATTGTGGACCGCGCATGGGATGAGGGATGGATCCAGCCCGAGCCTCCTGAACACGAAACCGGTCGACGTGTGGCGGTGGTGGGCAGCGGTCCGGCAGGATTGGCAGCGGCACAGCAACTGCGCCGCGCAGGCCACTCTGTGACGGTGTATGAGAAGAACGACCGCATTGGCGGACTGATGCGCTACGGGATTCCTAATTTCAAGATGGAGAAACGCATTCTGGACCGTCGCTTGGAACAGATGATTGCGGAGGGCGTTACGTTTGTGACTAACGCGCATGTGGGCGTGAACATTCCCATTGAAACGCTGGTAGACGACTACGATGCAGTACTTCTGGCGGGTGGGTCGGAGCATCCTCGAGACCTTGCGATTCCGGGCCGCGATCTGAAAGGTATCCATTTTGCCATGGAGTTCCTGCCGCAGCAGAACAAGCGCTGCGAGGGTGACGTGCTGGATCCGGCGCTGGATATTCTGGCTGAGGGCAAGCGAGTAGTCATCCTGGGTGGGGGCGACACAGGAGCGGATTGTCTTGGGACCAGCCTACGCCAGCGAGCAAAGAGCGTTCACCAGTTCGAGATCATGCCAAAGCCACCGGACCAGCGCGCAGCATCGACTCCATGGCCGATGTGGCCGCTGCAACTGCGCACGGAGAGCAGCCACGAAGAGGGCGGCATCCGCGATTGGGGGATCAATAGCGTGAGCTTCAGCGGTGACGAGCAGGGGCGCGTGCAGAAGCTTCACGCGGTACGCGTTGGGCCGCCGCCGAGCTTTACGCCGATTGGGGGTTCGGAGTTTACGCTGGATGTCGATCTGGTGTTGTTGGCTCTGGGTTTCCTTGGGCCTGTGCGCTCAGGGATGATCGAGCAGCTTGGACTTAAGCTCGACCAGCGCGGCAACGTGGCTGCGGACGAGAACTATGCAACCTCGGTGGAGGGTGTATTTGCCGCGGGCGATATGCGCCGAGGCCAGTCGCTGGTTGTATGGGCGATTGCGGAAGGGCGCAAGGCAGCAGCGTCGATCGATCGCTATCTGGCCGCAAAACCCGAATCGTTGTCGAAGGGGCAAAGCGTTCTGGTATAAACATCGGCGGCTGATTTGCGATCCCACACGGCCATGCGAACCATCGCGTGGCCGTTTCGCTTTAGGAAAACAGCGACCCTATCGTGAACCTATAACGGAATAGTTGCGTATCTTAATTGTCAGATAGTAACCCAGCATGGAATCACACGGAGGCAGCACGATGCGTACAAAGCCTGGATTAGAGGTTGTGGGATTAGTGGCTGCAGGCCTGGTATTTTTAATGGTATCGGGCTGTCGCGTGGAGACCAAAAAGCAGGGAGACAGCGACAATGTGAAGATTTCCACACCCTTTGGCGGAGTGCAGGTGAAGACCAACGACGCGGTGGCGGTTGAAGGAATTGGTTTACCGCTGTATCCCGGCGCTCAGATGGTGAAACAGGACAAAGATAATGGGGCTGCCGATGTGAATTTGAACTTTGGCAATTTTCAACTGCGGGTGAAGGCTGTGAACTACCGGACGGCTGATTCACCGAGCAAGGTGGAGGAGTTTTATCGTGATGGGATGAAGCGTTTTGGCGATGTCATTGCATGCCGTGACAACCGCGCAGTTGGCACACCCGTTCGTACTTTGGAAGGATTGACTTGCGACCGCGACAAACAGAACCACTATTCGGTGGACGACAAGCTAGACCAGGGTGCGCTGGAACTGAAAGCTGGGTCGAAGCAGCACCAGCATATTGTGCAGATTGACACAGGGAGCGATGGTACAAAGATTGGCCTGGTGGCATTGGATCTGCCGGACACTCGTTCTACGGAGAGCGAGGATACACAGGACCAGCAATAGGTGTGCACTGGAATACGTCGGCTTGCGAAGGGGTTTGGGGTGGGATAGCTTCATAGATATGCAAGAGTTCTGCCATCGTTGCGGAGGAGAATTGCCGGAGAAGAGCGGTGAGTCGCCGTTCTGTCCGCAGTGTGGGGCTCCGCAACTGAACTTATCCCTGGAGAATCAGTCGGTAGAGGCAAGTGGGGAGGCCTTAGAGGGCGAATCGAGCCTTGGCAAGGTTACGCCCGTAAATGCAAAGCAGGTGGAGTGGAAGACGGCAATACGCTGCGCAGTAGTTGTAGCGGCGGTGGGCGCGGCTCTTAGCGTATGTGCGATCCGGGTGGACTTGCTTACGTCGGTGAGCTTTCTGTGGATCATGAGCGCGTCGTTGATTACGTTGGGGTTTTATCAAAAGCGGAGTCCGACAGCGTGGATGGATGCGGGGGTGGGAGCTCGCATAGGAGTGGTGGTAGGGATTTGCCTGGCACTGGAGTTGGCGATAGCTCTGGCAGGGGCGGGGCTGGTGGCCCGCTTTGGCATGCATGCCATGGGGACCTTCGACGCCCAGATGACGGCACAGATTCTACAGATGCAGAAGACCATGCAGCAGCAAACCACGCCGGTTCCAGAGGAATATCTTCGGTTTATCAACTCGCTGGAGTTTCGCGCTGGCATTATGCTGACTACGTTTACTTTCGTGTCTGTGGGGCTGGTTGTGCTATCTGTACTGGGCGGGGCTTTTCACGGGCTGCTGCGGATGCGCCGCCGTCCGGCGATCTAAGGCATACGGATTTGGCATGAAGGACGATGGAAGTGGGATTTGGCTGTTGGTTCGCTCAATTTGAGAAGAAAGAAGTAAGACGGGCGGCGACGGTGCTGCTATCATCAGCATCGGCGGTGTGAATACCGCAAACAACCTATGAGTGAAAGTACGGAAGCGACGGGTATAGCGAGTTCGCCAGAGAAGTCGAGGCTGCGCGAGAAGGGTCGGCTGATGTCGGCGTCAGAGATTGAGCGGACACTGGTTAGGCTGGCGCACGAGATTGTCGAAAAGAACGAAGGGGCCGACAACCTGGGTTTAGTAGGTATCAAGCGGCGCGGTGTCCCGCTGGCCGAGAGGCTGGGTAAGCTGATTGCCGGCATCGAGAAGCGTCCGGTGCAGACCGGCGTGCTGGACATCAACCTATATCGTGACGACCTGACGACGACGGGTCCTCGGCCCACGGTGGTACCGGGCGAGATCGGCTTCGACGTCAATGGGCGCGACATTGTGTTGATGGACGATGTCCTTTACACCGGTCGCACGATACGGGCGGCGCTGGATGCACTCTTCGACCACGGACGGCCGAAGAGCGTACAACTGCTGGTACTGATCGACCGAGGACACCGCGAATTGCCTATCCAAGCGACCTATACCGGACGGACTGTACCGACCTCACGTCGGGAGATTATCGAAGTGAAGCTGAACGAGGTGGACGGCCAGGAGCAGGTACTACTGGTCGAGCTGACGGACTGAGGCTATAGCGCGTGACCGAACGGGCAAAGAGGGCTGCGACGAGAGAGGCCGGTGTGGGCCAACTCTGTGGATTGCCACCTGAAATTGTAAGAAATACTTCACTAGTTGCGGCAGGATCGTTGCTGTCAGTTGAGCATCTTTCCGTTGCGGACGTGGCCGGGATTCTGGCGATGACTGCGCGACTGGAGCGCATGGATGCGGCGGCGCGTGCGCGCATTCTGTTGGGGCGGACGATTGCGCTGCTGTTCTATGAGTCGAGCACACGCACCAGAACCTCATTCGAACTGGCGGCTAAATCGCTGGGCGCAACCACAACACTGGTCAGCGATAAGTCTTCCTCGATCGAGAAGGGTGAGAGCCTGAAAGACACCGGCCTGACGTTGCGCGCACTGGGAGCGGAGGCGATCGTGCTGCGCCATCCTTCGTCTGGTTCGGCGTCGCTGCTGGCTCGGGTGACCGGGTTGCCGGTGCTGAACGCCGGTGACGGTATGCACCAACATCCATCGCAGGCTTTACTGGATTTGAGGACCATCCTGCTGCGGCTGGGACGGGACGTGCGCACGGTGGATGACAACACGCTGCATGGCGTAACGCTGGTGATTACGGGAGATATTCTGCATAGCCGCGTGGCGCGTTCCAATGCTATGTTGCTGCCGCGACTGGGCGCGCGGGTGGTTCTGTGCGGACCACCGGAACTGCTACCGGAGAGCTCGCTAGGAATGGCTGAGGGGATCGAGATTGAACGCGACTTCGATCGCGCGCTGGCATGTGCGAATGTGGTTATGATGCTGCGTATCCAGAAGGAACGACTGGCCGGCTTCGACCTGGATCTTGCGGAGTTTATCGCGCGCTATCAACTGAATCAGGAGCGGATGGCGGCATCGTCCCCGAAGTTACTGGTGATGCATCCAGGACCGATTATTCGCGGGCTGGAGATCACTGGTGCGGTAGCGGATGGGCCGCAATCGCTGATTGAGGAGCAGGTAAGCCAAGGGCTGGCTGTAAGGCGGGCAGTTTTAGCGCGGGCACTTGGGGTGATTGCATGAGGCACTTCGTAATCTCTGGACTTCGTGTTGCTCCTCCTAATAGTCGGCTCGGAATTCATCTGGTCACCACCGAACTTTCTTGTGGAGGTGGGCATGAGTGAGATGCTGATTCTGAATGGGTACCTTGTCGATCCTGGGAGCGGGATCGACGGGCTGCGCGATGTGCTGATACAGGATGGGCGGATTGCGGCAGTGGAGATACCGGGCGGACTGGCAAGCATTGCAGGTTTGCATGCGACGTCGAGCAAAATCGATGCAGCGGGATGTGTGGTTGCGCCGGGTCTGATCGACATCCATGTGCATCTTCGTGAGCCGGGTCAGACGCATAAAGAGACGATAGCAACCGGGACGGCAGCGGCGGCAGCGGGCGGATTCACCACGGTCGTAGCGATGCCGAATACGACTCCGGTGAATGATTCGGTTGCTGGCTTGCAATGGATGCTAGCGGCGGAGCGCGGCCCAGTGGTGAATCTACTGGCGATGCCGGCCGCGACGGTGGGAAGCCTGGGTTGCGATCTTTCGGATTTTGCTGCGCTGGTACGTGCAGGTGCGGTGGGGTTCACCGATGACGGCAAACCGGTGCTGGAAGACGAGGTGATGCGTGCAGCGCTATTGGCTGCGGCAAGGCTGGGCGTGCCGGTATCGCAACACGCGGAGGACACTCGACTGACGGGCGGATGCAGCATGAACGCCGGGCGGGTGGCGTTCCGGCTGGGGCTGCGCGGAATGCCGGTGGAGGCAGAGGCGCGCATTGTGGAGCGCGACCTGCATCTGCTGCGCGAGATTGAGCAAGCGGAGCGGTTGAGGCCGCATCTGCATGTGCAGCATGTGTCGACGGCGCGTGCGCTGGATGCGATACGACGCGCCAAGGCGGAGGGGCTGCACGTGACCTGCGAGGCAGCGCCGCACCACTTTACGCTAACCGAGGATGCGGTGGGAGAGTATGACACGAATGCAAAGATGAATCCTCCACTGCGCGCGGAGGCGGACCGGCGGGCTGTTATAGAGGCGCTCCTGGATGGGACGGTTGATTGCATTGCGACCGATCACGCGCCCCATGCGAGCCACGAGAAAGAGGTGGAGTTCGAGCGCGCACCGAACGGAATTACCGGTCTGGAGACGGCGCTGGGACTGGCGATGCGGGTTCTGCATCGCGAACATGGGATGCAGCTGTTGCGGGTATTGGCACTGATGAGCGCGCAGCCAGCTGCAGTGATCGGGTTGAAGGAGCAAGGCACGTTGAGGGTGGGAAGCTTCGCGGATGTGGTGATCTTCGACGCGGCCGAGGATTGGAAATTCGCGGTGAAGGATTCGCGGTCGAAGTCAAAGAACTTGCCGTTTGACGGCGCGGCTTTGCTTGGGCGGGTGCGAGCGACAATCTGCGAAGGCCGGGTTGTGTACCGCCCAATCCCATAAAGCAATCAAACTGTCAGATTTTTTTGCAGTCAGAGGCGGTTGTGTGCGCAGAATGCGCATCTTACTGGGGTGACAGCTTGCAAGTGCATGTACATGTCAAATGCGGATTCCCCGCGAGAACGACTACAAGGACATGAGGAGGATGCAAACCATGAACTCCAATTCGTTGATTGGTTCAAGGTGGCTGAAGACCGGGTGCGTACTGGCACTGGGCGTCGTGATGATGGCTGGTTGCTCGTCGCAGCAGGACAAGGCGATCGAGGCGGCGAAGAAGCAGGCTGCGGCCTCGGGTCAACCGCAGCAGGTGGTGACGGTGGACAAGGCTGGGAACACGACGACAACGACGATACAACCGCCACTGCCAGGGCAGACGATGGAGGCGATTTCAACGACGTCGGCCCCCGCACCTCCGCAGACGCCAGGTGGCCCGCTACCGACCGCTCCGGGAACGTACTATCAACCTGCCGGGACGGTGCAAGCAGGGCCTCAGCAAGCAAGTGCTCCGCCCATGCAGGCGGCGGATGTGAACATTCCAGCGGGTACGGAACTTGTGATCCGCATCAATCAGAGCATTAGTGTGAAGCAAACACCGGCTGGCTCGCGCTTCGATGGTGAGGTGGAGGAGTCGTGGGTGAATACCAACGGCCATGTAATTCTGCCCAAGGGCACGCCGGTGGACGGGATTGTGGATGTTTCGCACAAGAGAGGGCATTTCAAGGGGGCATCGATCCTTGAGCTTCGGCTGACCTCGCTGACGCTGAATGGGACACGTTATCCGCTGGAGACACATGACCTGACCCGGACGAAGAAGGGCAAGGGCAAGCGGACTGCGGCGATGATTGGCGGAGGGACAGGGCTGGGAATGCTGATAGGCGGCGTGGCATCGGGCGGCACGGGACTACTGATCGGCGGCCTGGCAGGAGCCGGTGCGGGAACGGCAGGAGCAGGGTTAACCGGCAACCGCGACATCGTGATTCCAGCGGAATCTATTGTGCACTTCAGGCTGGCGGACGATCTTACCCTACAGGGATAAAGCCATCAGAAGCGGAGAAAGAAGCCGAAGGTGGGCTCGCTGGTACGCGTACGCCGGGTGATGGTCAGATAATTCTGACCAAAGTCTGGCGCCAGGTAGATGAGCTGACGGAAGCCTACGCGTACGCCGAAGTTGCTATTGGGGAAGTTCTCCTCGATGCCAAGGTTGTAGTAGTAGACGGCTCGATATTGAAAGGGGAGTCCTTCGCCTCCATTGCGCGTAGGGGTGAAGTGGATGGTGCCACCGCCAGCACCGAGATAGGGCTGTACGCCGAATATTTTAGGGGTGTGGGCGACATAGCCCAGGGTCATCTCGCGGGCACCGGCCTGAGCGCTGTGCAGAAGACTCGCGTTGAGCGGCGGGGTAAAGATGAAGTTCTGGGTGTAGCGGGAGCTGCCGAAGTTGAACTCATAGCCGAGTAGTGGTTTGGCAATATAGCGTATGGTCAACAGCTCACTGACGGTGCTGCTGGGGTTGATGATCAGGTTGTTATGGGTGGAACTTGCGTCGCGCTGTTCGATGCCAGAGACGCTGGAGCTGTAGATGCCCGTGATGCCAAAGGCAAGGTCGACGCGGTTCATCTGCTTTTGAAAAGGTGTGAGCGGGACTGCCTCCTGTGCAACGGCCTGCGATGCGGTGAGGCTGAGAAGGCACAACATAAATACTGGGACGAGAAAGCTGGTTCCAGTGGGGGCAGGTCGGCGGATCGAAATCGGCATGAAGTACGGACTCCCTTGCAGCGAAAAAAAGCGCTTCTGTAAGTCTACTCTGACGGAAAGGTTGATGGTGGAGTGTGCGGCGATGAGTTCGGCTGATATGATCGGTGCGATCCAAGTCAAGCTCAATGGATGGGAGCGCAGGGATGCAGATTTCTACACCTACCGAGGGTGGTACGACGGAAAGCAGCAAAGGCGTAGCAGTATTTCCGACGGGGCAGATGGCACTGTTTGCCATGGTGATCGTGCTATTTTTTCTGTGGGGGATGTCGAACAACCTGACGGACATCCTGGTGCAGCAGTTTAAGAAGTCATTCGAGCTATCAAAGTTCTCGGCACAGCTGGTATCCACGGCGAACTTCACCGGTTATGCTTGCATGGCGGTTCCGGCGGCTCTGGTGATGCGGCGCTGGGGATACAAGGCAGGGATGGTGTCTGGATTGTGCCTGTTTGGGGTGGGGCTGTTGATGTTCTGGCCTGCGGCGGTGAGCGGCCAGTATTCGCTGTTCCTGGTGGCGCTGTTTGCAGTGGGGTGCTCGCTGGCGATTCTGGAGACGGCGGCGAACCCTTTTGTAGCGCAGTTCGGACCGGCTCCGACGAGCGAGCGACGGCTGAACTTTGCCCAGTCGTTCAATCCTCCGGGCACCATTTTGGGTGTGCTGGTAGGCAGAACATTCATCCTTTCAGGCGTGGAGTTGACCCCGGCGCAGGTAGCTGCGCAGAAGGCCGCGGGAACGTATGCGGGTTATCTGCATGGAGAGATCATGCGGGTTGTGCCGACGTACATCGTCCTCGGATCGGTTGTGCTGCTGTTTGCCTTTGCGCTGTCGCGAATGCATTTTCCGAAGATTTTGAGTGAGCATGAGGGTGATACAGAGGGGCATGGGAGCTTCCGTGCGCTGCTGCATTATCCGCAGCTATGGTTTGCAGTCGCCGCCAACATATGCAACGTGGGCGCGCAGATATCCGTGTGGAGCAACATCATCTTCTACATGAAGGCGTATACCACGATCGACGAAAAAACCGCGGCGAACTACATCGTATATTCTCTGGTGGCGATGCTGGCAGGACGGTTTATTTCTACTCCGATCATGAAGTATGTGGCACCAAGTAAGCTGCTTGGTATTTACGGCGCAATCAACGTACTGTTGATGGCGGTTACAGTGACGCATCCTGGGATGCTGGGCGCCTGGACGATTGTGGCGTCGAGCTTCTTTCTGGGGATCATGTTCCCGACAATCTTTGCGTTGGGACTGAAAGGATTGGGCGAGAACACCAAGCTGGGCGGCTCATTCCTGGTGCTGGCGATTGTTGGAGGTGCATTCTTTCCACTGCTACTAGGAAGAATTGCGGACTCGACGGGGAGCATGGCGCTGGGCTACCTGGTGCCGCTGGTGTGCTATGGAGGCGTGGGGTTGTATGGGTTCATAGCGCCGCTGATTCAGCCGAAGCCGGGGAATACTGATCCGGAGGCGGGGGCGATTCTCGCAGAGATTGGGCCGGAATATTAGGGGAACAGAGGTTACAGGGGCCGCGTGCAGGTGATGCGGAAGATATGGGCAGTGATGGTGGGGTGTAGAACGACGAAGTTGCTGCGGTCGTGCCAGAGGTAGTGGTTGCCGGTAAGCAGGTCTTCGACTTCGAAGGTCTGGTTATGCGCGATGCCAAGCTTACCGAGGTCGAGATCGACCCATCCGGACTGTTCGTATTGCGGGTCGAGGTTGACGACGATCAGGATGACGTTGGCAGGACTCTCTATGGTGGCGGGAACGGATTTGGAGTAGGCGATGATCTGCGGGTTATCGACTGGGTGAAAGTGAAGTGAGAGGTCGCTTTGCAGGGCGGGGTTGGTGCGGCGAATCCGATTGAGCAGGGTAATGAGCGGGGCGAGGGAGTTCGAGTCGCGTCGATTCCAGCGACGAATCTGATACTTCTCGCTGTTGAGATATTCTTCGCTGCCGGAGCGCAGCGGAACGTGCTCACCCAGTTCGAAGGCGGGGCCGTAGATGCCGTAGTTTGCGGCGAGAGTCGTCGCCAGAATGAGCCGCTGCTGGAAGGCGGCGCGGCTTCCTGTCTGCAACGTGGCGTGCAGGATATCGGGCGTGTTGGGCCAGAGGTTGGGGGTGAAGAAGTCACTGATGGGGGGCCTGGTGATCTCCTCGAAGTAGGCTTGCAGCTCGGCCTTATGGGTACGCCATGTGAAGTAGGTGTAGGACTGGGTGAAGCCACGCTTGGCGAGCCCATACATCACATGGGGGCGGGTAAAGGCTTCGGAGAGGAAGAGAACGTCGGGGGCGTTGTGGTGAATCTCCGCGATACACCACTCCCAGAATGCAAAGGCCTTGGTGTGCGGGTTGTCGACACGAAAGACGCGTACTCCACGGTCGATCCAGAACTGGAAGACGGAGAGAAGTTCATCCCATAGGCCGCGCCAGTCGGAGGTCTCGAAGTTGAGTGGGTAGATATCCTGATACTTCTTGGGAGGGTTCTCGGCGTACTGGATGGTTCCATCGGGGCGATGAAGGAACCAGTTGGGATGCTGAGCAACCCAGGGGTGGTCTGGGGAGCACTGGAAGGCGATGTCGAGGGCCAGCTCCATCCCGTTCGAATGTATGGCAGTGAGCATGTGATCGAAGTCTACGAAGCTGCCGAGACTGGGGTGAATGGACTTGTGCCCTCCCTCCGCTGAACCGATGGCCCAGGGACTGCCTTCGTCGTCGGGACCGGGAGTGATGCTGTTGTTCGGACCCTTGCGGAAGGCATGGCCAATGGGATGGATGGGTGGCAGATAGAGGATGTCAAAGCCCATGGCGGCAATCTCGGGCAGCAGGAGCTCGACGTCTGCGAAGGTTCCGTGGCGATTTGGATCGGGTGATGTAGAACGCGGAAACAGCTCATACCAACTCGAGAAACGTGCGCGTTCGCGATCGACCCAGAGTGGCAGTTCCTGTTGGCAGGTGGTTGCCAAGCTCCGGTCGGGATATAGCGCAGCCAGTGCTTCCTGCTTTGCAGTAAGGGGGTATTGGTAGAGGGTGGATTGATTGCTGGCCAGCGAACGCAGTGAGGCTGCGATGTTCTTAAGCTCCATTGCATCGGCGCCCTGGGCGCGGGCTGCTATCTGGTCGAAGAGGGCAGCGCCGATGGTGAGCGCCAGGGGGATATCCTGCGGAGGCAGGTCACGTTTTTCGGGGTCGGGGCTGGCGGGGTCAGGCTGCGCGGCGAGACGCTTTTTCAGGTCGGCGCACCATGTATCGAAGTGATCCACCCAGGCCTGGATTGTGAAACTCCAATGGCCAATCCTATCCACAGTGAACTCCGCGGACCAGAGATCGTTGGGCAGTGCGGTCATCGGCATGGAGATCCAGGAAGGGTCGTTGTCGTGCTTGTAGAGAAGGCGGGCGAGAACGTGATCGTGACCATCGGAGAATATAGCGGCGGAGACTGCGATGCGGTCGCCAAGGAAACGGCGAACCACAGTACGGCCGCAATCGATCTGCGGTTGGATGTCTTCAATAACTACGCGCTTTCGTCCTTCTTCTGGTTTCATTGGATCCAATCGTAAGGTTGCATGGCTTCTTCAGGAATCCTACCTGTTTACAGGAGAACTGTATTTCATCTATCGGCAGTTAGCAGCATCCGTAGCGAAGAGTTCTTCCCCTAAATTATCGATGATGCAGGGCAAGATGCGGCATAAGAGATTCACCATTCGACAAGAGTGACTGCTTTCAGGGATGCACACTCCACATAGCGTTAGCAGGATGGGAACGCGTGTGGCTGGTGTGAGAGTGGTGATGTTGTTTAGGGATTTCAGGGTCACTTAAGATACCGAATATAGATTCAAGTATGTTCTACATAGGGGCATGGTTTGGGGTGAGTCAAACCAATCATCCGGTGCATTACGTTTTGGAATTCCCTGGTGCATTGCGTAGAGGGGGTAGAGGACCGTGTTGAATCGCTTAGTTTCGCTTCATGTTCGTCAACAGCGAACCTGTTCAGAGGTTGAAATCTTGCTCTCCGACGAAACTTTTAGGGTGCCGAGTCGTATTCTTAGATAGGTAAAGAATACAAGTCTGTAAATCACGCGTTTCTTGTGTGTGATTTCAAGGTTATACCCGGGGAAAGATACCCGGAGGCAGTAGCCATAAGGAACCAGATGACAATGGGAAACAAATCGTTCTCAATCAGGACTGCACTTAGCGCCGGACTGTTGCTTTCCGCGGCGTGGGGAACGAGTTTCGGGTTAGCGGCTCAGGCACAGACACCCACTCCGGCAGCATCTGTATCGCAACTTGGCACGGTGAAGGCGGTCACTGGTAGTACGGTTACGCTGGCTACAGATGCCGGGCAGTCGATCACGGTGATGGTTCCCGCGGATGCGAAGGTTGTACAGCTTGCCGTTGGGAGTACAGACCTCAAGTCGGCGAAGCCCAGTCAGTTCTCCGATGTCGCGGTGGGCGACCGGGTACTGGCGTCGGGCAAGCCGGGTGATACACCCGGTGCTTTGACTGCCAAATTGGTGGTTGTGATGAAATCCGTCGCTATAGCGCAGATGCAGGCGGCGCAGCAGGAAGACTGGAAGGTCCGTGGTACAGGTGGCATTGTGAGTTCGGTTGATGCTGCAAAGGGGATCATTCTGCTCCAGTCGGGCTCCAAGAAGCTGACGATAAATACGACCAGCGCAACCAAATTTCGCAGATTTGAGGGCGGCTCGGTGCAGTACGAGGACTCCAAGCCAGGGACACTGTCCCAGGTTCAGCCCAAGGACCAGTTGCAGGTTTTAGGTAATAAGTCGGCAGACGGCCTGACGATACAGGCCGAAGAAGTCATGAGCGGATCGTTCCTGAATCTTTCGGGTCTGCTTACCAGCATCGATCCGGTGGCGGGGACCATTACGTTCAAAGACCTGGCGACAAAGAAGATCATGACCGTAAATGTGACGGCGAAGAGCGATATGCACAGCATCCCGTTGCAGACGGCTACGATGTTAGCCATGCGCAGCAACGGCGGTGGACGCGGTGGCGGTCGTGGCGGGCGAGGCGGTAATGGCGGTGGCGACACAACAGCATCGGCAGCCGCTGCTCCTGTCAATACACCAGTACCCGACGCGGCACTGGCAGCAATTGGTGTCGATTCAACCCTGGGAACGACTGCAGCCGGGGCAGGAGCAACGGGCGCAGCAGCGGGAACCACGGCACAAGAGGACGCAGCAGGCGGTTTCCGGCGCTCTGCCGGAGCGGATATTTCATCGATGATGCCACGACTTCCTGTGATCAAGTTGACCGACCTTAAGATTGGCGATGCGGTAATGGTAGTGGCTTCCGAGCAATCACCCGGAGCGAGCACGGTGGATGTAATCACACTGCTTTCCGGGGTTGAACCGATTTTGACCGCAAATCCCAATGGCGGTATGAGTCTTGGGATGAGTGTTGGCGGCGGCGGCGGCGGTGGCGGAGAATAATGTTTCTAAACGTTTTTACGACACGGTGTTATCTAGGAGTTGGGATGTCTTACAGAATGCGTTGGCTGGTAGCAGTGATCTTCCTGGTTGTTCCGGTTGTATTGGCCCCGTTTACGATGATGGCGCAGCAGGCACCAGCATCCACTACCGTCGCAGCTGGCGCAACAGTCCATGGCATGGTGATGGATCCTGACCAGGCCCTTATTCCTGGTGCGACGGTGACGTTGACTCCTGCCACAGGCAGGGTTCAGACCACCACGTCGAAGAGCGATGGTACCTATAGCTTCCGCGTGCCCGCAGGCACCTATACGTTGAGTGTTAAGGCGACTGGCTTTGCCAACTTTGCCAAGCCAGCGATCCAGGTAACGACAGGCGCGAACCTGAACGTGGATGCCACCATGGCTCTGGCGGAGCAGGAACAGCAGGTGAACGTGACCACGGATACGGTCTCGTTGAGCGTGGACCCGGACAGCAACGCCAGCGCGACGGTGATCACTGGAGCGGCTCTGGATGCACTATCGGATGATCCGGACGATCTGTTGAGCGAGCTTCAGGCGCTGGCTGGGCCGGCTGCCGGACCTAACGGCGGTCAGATTTATATTGATGGATTTACCGGTGGGGAACTACCTCCGAAGTCGTCGATTCTGGCGATCCGCATCAACCAGAACCCGTTCTCGGCACAGTACGACCAGGTTGGCTACGGGCGTATCGAAGTGATTACGAAGCCGGGCACCAGCGCATTTCACGGCAACGCCTCGGGGCAGTTCCAGGATAAAGCCCTGAATACCTCATCACCGTATCTGGGGGCGCAGAACGTACAGCCGGACTATCACACGATCTTCTTCATGGGTAATGTGACAGGACCGATCAAGAACGGGATGTCGTTTACGTTGTCCGGCTCGCGCCGCGACGTTTCGAACAACTCGATCATCAATCCCCTTGGCTTCTATTCGAATTCCCCGAATTCCGTGGTGCTGTGCGCACCGAAGGATCCGAACTGCACCGTCTATCCCTTTCCCTACACAGCTCGCGCATTGTCCTCGCCGTCGACACGTTGGGAGATCAGCCCTCGGATAGACACCATGTTGGGCTCGAAGAACACGATGACGGCGCGCTATTCCTATGAAGCGGGGAACAACAGCGTTGTGCCTTCGGTGAGCAGCGCCCTGCTTAGAGTCTCCAGCGGTAGCAGCGCAGAATCGACAGTGCAGATCAGCGATACGCAGTTGATCAGCAGCAAGGTGATTAACGAGTCGCGCTTCGAGTATCAGCACGACTCCTCGAACTCGATCACGCCGGGCACTAGTCCATCAGTCAACGTATCGGGCGGCTTCAGTGTCAGCAGCAGTGGCCAGAACTATAGTACCGAGGACCACTATGAGATACAGAATTACACTTCGATTCAGCTGACCAAGAACTTCGTTCGTTTGGGCGGACGACTGCGGACGTCGAGCGAGACAAGCTACTCGAACGGCGGACAGTATGGCTCATTCAGCTATAACTACACTCTGGACCCGTGCACCGACCCGAGCGTGACCACCAAGCCGAGCAACTGCCTGGCCGTTATGCCAAATCCCAACACTCCTTGCTCGACGGCCAACATGACAGCTGGGTCGCCGCTCTACTCGTCGTACCAGTGCGGCATCGTCAACAGCTTTTCGTATACGGACTATAATTCGCCCGGTGAAACGGCATCCATCAGCGCACGGGAGACTGACGTTGGTCTATATGCCGAGGACGACTGGAAGGTGAACCCGAACCTGACATTCAGTTATGGAGTTCGATACGAGACGCAGAACGTGATCAACAGCGCGCACGACGTTGCGCCGCGTCTGTCGTTTGCCTACGGCATACCGCGCAAGAGCGGCAAGACGATCACGGTGCTGCGGGGTGGCTTCGGCGTCTTCTTCAATCGCTTCGGACTGGGTAGCATTCAGGGACAAATTGCCAGCAATGGCACCAATTCGGCCAGTTATTCCTATACCACTCCGAATTCCATTCCTGCTTCCGCAAACTGCAGCCCGAATTACTCTGCGGGGTTCTTCACGAATTCCAACAACTCCAGTTGCGTATCGCCTGGCGTGAACCCGGCTGCAGTCAATCCCACTTTGAATGATCCCAAGCTGCGCAGCGCGTATACGGTTGAGACGGCAGGGACTGTGGAGCAGCAGGTGGGCAAGTATGCCAGCGTGACGGTAACGTATCTGAATGCACGCGGTTTTCATCAGTTCGTGACGCGCAGCATTCCGGTCACCACGGTTGTAAACGGCGTACTGACTGGCGCGATCGACCGTATCAACCAGTCGGAGGGTATCTTCTTTCAGAACCAGATCAACACCAATATCAACATACGAACGCCGAAGGGCATCAATATCTTCGGATACTACTCGGCGAACTGGGCCAATTCGAACGATGCCCAAATGTCCAATCCCTTCAGTTCTACAGTGGACTATGGCCGCGCACGGTTCTCAGTGCGCAGTCGGATAACGCTGGGTGGTAACCTTACGCTGCCCTTCAAGATTTCTGCCAGCCCGATGCTCTCTGCACAGTCGGGTAACCCGTACAACATTACGACCGGACTTCCGGAATACATTACGCTGCCTGGAACGACCAACCCGATTTCGTTGGGTGGAAATGTCCGTCCGGCATGGAACCCCGCTGCCGGACCGATGCCTGATTATGGGAGCTGGGCGCAATGCGCCGACCGGAATAACTTCACAAACTACGGAAATGCCAGCAGCACTACACCGCAATATACTCCGGGCGCGGTGAACGACCAGATACCGCTCAACTTCTGCACTGGGCCAGCCCAGGTATCCCTCAATCTGAGATTGTCGCGGGTCATTGGTTTCGGACCGAAGACGGCGGCCAGGCTCTCTGCTGAACAGGCGGCAAGACAGGCTGCGCAGCAGCAGGCTGGCGGTGGTCCTGGTGGGCCGGGTGGGCCGGGTGGTCCTGGTGGACCGGGCGGCGGCGGACCAGGTGGTGGCGGCGGATATGGCGGCGGCGGAGGTCGTGGCGGTGGAGGAGGCGGTGGCTTTGGTGGTGGTGGCGGCGGTCGCGGCGGTGGTGGTGGCGGCGGCGGCGGTCGCGGCGGCGGTGGTTCCTCGCAGACAGGCAGGAAGTACAACCTGACCCTCGGCGCGCAGGCTTTCAATCTGTTCAATGAGGTGCCGTACTCCAATCCGAACGGTAGTTTGAACAACCAGCAGTTCTTCGGGAAGACGACGAGCATCCAGGGAGGAAACTCGGTACGCCGCATCACGCTACAGGCGAACTTCAGCTTCTAACCAACTACACAAAAACGGGGCGCAACCAGTGATATGGTTGCGCCCCGTTTTTTTCTATGTGTGACTTATTTCGACTCGAAGAGCTTGAGGTCGATGGCGTCGCCCATGGCCTTGTAGCCGACATCGTTGGGGTGAAGGTGATCGCCATGGTCGTAGGCGGGGAGGAACTGTGAAGGTGCAGCGGGATCCTGGGTAGCCTTGTCGAAGTCGATGAAGCCATCCACCTGGTTGGTGGTGCGAATCCACTGGTTGACTGCCTGGCGCATAGGCTCTTCGCCGGGCGTGTCGTATTTCGATTTTCCGTCGGGGGTGAGCGTAGCGGCGTAGACTTTGATGCCGTGGGTGTGGGCGCGCTCGGCTAACTGAGTGAGTCCGACGATAAGGTCGTCGGCGGTGACGATGCCGTTAGGACGAACGGGGTCAGTGGCATGGCCGATGTCATTGATGCTCTCCAGGATGATGAGGTACTTGACTCCCGACTGGGCCAGCACATCGCGGTCGAAACGGGCGAGCGCGCTGGGGCCAGTGACGTCGTTCAGGACGCGATTGCCTCCGATGCCGAGGTTGAGGACGGAGAGATTGGCGGTTTTCTTGTCGGCCAGCAAGCGTCGGGCAAGTTCGTCGGGCCAGCGGGCGTTGGCGTTGTTGGTGGCGAAGGCACCGTCGGTGATGCTATCGCCGAGGGCGACGACGGCCGCGGAATCGGCTGAGACCTTGACGTCAACACCCTTGACGAAGGGCCAGGAGGATATTTCCGTCGGTGAGTCGAGAGACTTGGCTCCGACGACATTGCCTGGTGCGGCATAACTGGTCTGGTCGGCACTGCCATGGGCGGAGAGATGGGTGATGGTTTGCGTGGGGATAAAGAAGCTGATGGCGAGGTCGGCTGCGGCGGGCAGCTTCAGCATGGCCGGGTCGCTGACCACCAATGCTCCAGGCGGAATGACGACCGAGGCGCGTCCTCCGAAGGTAAGGCCTGCGGCGGAGACCAGGTTAATGTTGCTTCCACCCTGGCTGACGGCAACATGCGCTGCACCGATGGTGAGGGGCTCGGTGCCGAACTCGTTGGTGAAGATGACACGGACCTGTGGGCCGCCCAGGGAGACATGCACGATCTCGCGGAGGGTGGTATCGGCGGCACCGTAGACGATGGCGGGTGGACGACTGGGACGCGGCGCGGGAGCGGGGGCAGATGCAGCCGGTGCAGTCTGAGTTGGCGCGGTGGTTGCCTGCGGTGTGGTGACTGGAACAAGCTGGGCCGGCGCGGCAGGGCGGCCATTATTGCCGGCGAAGGGTGCCGTGGCCCAGGTCCCGACCCAGTGATCGGGCGGTGGAGCAGCGAACGAGGTGGAGGCGATGGCGGCAAGTGCGATGAGTGGAAGCAGGCGAAAGAAGCGCGGGTGAGTAGTCACGGGTGTTTTCAACCTCAGAGGAAATTATCAGAGCCGAACCATATTACGCTGATTGAGGGGGAAGCTGGAATACTGGGTTTGGCGAAGTAGGTCGGCTTTCACGTATAGTGGCGGTGCGGCCCAGGGAATGGGCAATCGGTAATCGACCGATACAAGGCAAAGGAACCATAGAGGAATGATGACGATGAGATGGGCGAAAGGTATGCTTCTAACCATGATGGCAATAGTTGGAGTACACGGTGCGGTGGCTGCCACTTCGGTGGTAAAGGCTGGGTTTGGCAAGCTGTCCGATGGGACAGCAATCGACGTATACACGCTGAAGAGCGCCGATCTAGCGGTGCGGATTACCAACTATGGAGCGCGTGTCGTCTCGATCGAGACGAAGGACCGCGACGGTAAGCTGGGCAATGTGGTGCTGGGATACAACTCTACCGAGGGATATGCGGCGGAAGGCAGCCACAAGACCTACTTTGGCGCGATTGTGGGGCGATACGGTAACCGGATTCGCGGCGGCAAGTTCACCATCGACGGGCACACCTACCAGATTCCGGTTAATAACGGCGCCAATGCGCTGCATGGCGGCCCGGTTGGCTTCGGCGACCATGTGTGGACAGGCAAGGAGATTCCCGGCGGCGTGGAGATGACGCTGGTGTCGCCGGATGGCGATATGGGATTTCCAGGCAAGATGACAGTGCATGTGCGCTACACCCTGGTGGCCAGTGCGCTGCATATCAACTACTCGGCGACGACCGATAAGCCGACGGTGGTGAACCTGACCAACCACACCTACTTCAACCTGGCGGGCGATGGTAGCGGGACCATCCTGTCCCAGGTGATGCAGATCAATGCCGACCAGTACACGCCAGTGGACGCGGGGTTGATCCCGGTGGGCGGGCCGAAGCCAGTGGCGGGAACGCCGTTCGACTTCAATAAACCGACGGTGATCGGGGCGAGGATCAATTCCGATAATGAGCAACTGAAGATCGGCGGAGGATACGACCATAACTGGATTCTTAGAGGCAAAAATGGCGAGATGAAGGTGGCGGCGAAGGTCTACGACCCGAAGACGGGGCGCGTGCTGACGGTGTCCACCACCGAGCCAGGGTTGCAGTTCTACTCCGGCAACTCGCTGGATGGCGCATATAAGAGCGTCACTGGCGCGGTATACTGGAAGTACACCGCGTTCTGCCTGGAGACACAACACTATCCCGACTCGCCCAACCAACCTGCGTTCCCCAGTACGTTGCTGAGGCCGGGACAGACGATGCACTCGGAGACGGTGTTCGCGTTCTCAACCCAGAAGTAATGTGGGTGGCGGACTCGTCAGCCATCATAACCGCCTGATCTGGGGTTCATCCTCCCAGCAGCAATTATTGGCTACTATCTGCTTGACACGTACGATAAAATATAAGGTAAGTGGAAAGAGGTGCGCGGCATTATGCCTGGCTCTCTAACAGATGAGATTATGCATATAAGAGCTTATAAATCAATTGTTTACAGTATGTCCTTTGGAATCTGGATCTTACAATTTAAGCCTTTTGTTTAGAAGATTATGCAGATTTTGATAGGGGGAGGGGGGTCGGCAGAAACTCACTGCTTTAGCTTGTGCTCGAGGTCTTCGGCGATGAGCTTGCCGTGGAAGCGGCCGTTCTCGATGAAGATTTCGTTGGTGCGGCGGCCGGCGATGATGACTCCTGCGAGGTAGATGCCGGGGACATTGGATTCTAGCGTTGCGGGATTGCAGACCGGGCAACGGTCGTTGGCCTCGTCGAAGCGGATGCCGAGCTGCTCCAGAAAGCTGAAGTCAGGGTGGTAGCCGGTAAGCGCGAAGACAAAGTCGTTGGGTATGGTCAGGGGGCCGGTCGGGGTGGCGATGAGCACGTCGTCCTCGGTGATGCGGGTGACGCTGGAGGAGAAGTAGGCCGTGATGGCGCCGTCCTTGATGCGGTTGTTGATGTCGGGCAGGATCCAATACTTTACATGCTTGTGCATCTCGGGGTTGCGATGAATGAGGGTGACACGCGCTCCGTGACGCCATAGTTCGAGGGCGGCGATAGCGGCGGAGTTCTTGCCGCCGATTACAGCGACATCGAGGCCATAGAATGGATGCGGATCGTTGTAGTAGTGCTGCACCTTGCTGAGCTGTTCGCCGGGGATGCCGAGCATATTGGGCAGGTCGTAGTATCCGGTGGCGAGCACCAGCTTGCGCGCGCGATGTTGGATGGGCCTGCCGAAGCGGTCTGAGGTATGGACGGTAAAATCGCCGTCAGCGCCGGTAACGCTCTGCACCGTCTGGTAGGGACGCACGTTGAGCGAATAGTGCTCGGCCACCTTGCGGTAGTACTCCAGCGCTTCAACGCGGGTGGGCTTCTGGTTGGGAGTGGAGAAGGGCATGTCGCCGATCTCCAGAAGCTCCGGCGTGGTGAAGAAGGTCATGTGCTCGGGGTAGTGGAAGAGCGAGTTGCAGAGGCATCCCTTATCGACCAGAAGCGCGCTGAATCCGCGGCGCTGTGCCTCGATGGCGCAGGCCATGCCGGTGGGACCGGAGCCGATGACGAGCAGGTCGTAGAGGGTGTTGTCCTGCGCAGAAACCTGACGGAGAGTGCTTGCGACTTCTTGGCCCATAATTCGATTCTATCGAAGTGATCTATGTACGCTAAATCCGCCCACATCTCAAAATCGAGATATGGGGCACCCAGATACATAATGCGGCTAGAGTTCGACCAGTTTATGGGCAATGGTGAAGAGGGCGAGTTCGAGCCGGGTAGAGACGCCGGTCTTGTCGAATACGTTGGAGAGGTGTCTCTTCACTGTCTCCTCGCTGATGTTGAACTGCTTTGCGATGTCGCGGTTGCTGCACCCTTCTACGATGCAGGTTACTACCTCGAGCTCTCTGGGGGTGAGGCCGTAAGTCTTGCGATCGGGAGCTGCCGCCACTTGTGCTGTCAGTTGCTGCAGCGCCTTCACCAGATTTGCGACGCGTTCGCCGCCAATCCAGTAATCGCCGCCCAGCACAGCTCGCAGGGCCTGTGAAAGGTCGCCCGCGACCGAATCCTTCAGGACGATGCCACGTGCGCCGATCTGAAGCGCCTCAATGATCTGCTGTTGGGTGATGGTGCTGGTGAGCAACACGATCTTGACCCGCGGCGATTTGGTCATAATGGCCCGCATTGCCTCAAGACCGGGAAGTCGAGGCATCAGAAGGTCGAGCAGCAGGATGTCGGGCTCGAGCTCCAGGGTTTGGGTGATGGCGTCGTCGCCGTCCTCCGCCTCGCCAACCACTTCAAAACCCGGCTCGCTAATAAGCATGTTGCGGACCCCGAAACGAACCACTGGATGATCGTCGGCAACGACGATGCGGATGGTTGCCAGGGCAGGGGACGGAGGTGAAGATAGCATTGCGGCTGGACTGTTCTTTTCGGCCTTTGCAGTCATTGACGTGACCTCGCACAGCTCAACTGGGAATATTCGTTCAAGCGCGTGAACCAAGAATACGCTCAAGCCGGTCGCATGCGCTTGTCAACTCATCAAGAGAGTTAACCGATGGAACATCCTGTGATACGGCGTTTTCGAGACCTTTCGCCTCCAACTCTGCAGCTATCCGGTGTAATTCGGTTGCGCCAAGCATGCCGCATCCTCCTTTAATGGAATGGGCCTCACGTACAAAGGCCATGTCATCGTGTGTATCATAAAGGCGGCGCATAGAGGCGATGCGCGCGCGCACATCGTTCACGCACATCTCATACATCTGACGAAGCTGCGGCGCGGGCATGGACGCCGCCAACCGTTGATAAATCTCCTCGTCTAATGCAGGCAGCAGGGTCTCCGCATGAGGAGGAGGTTGAGGTTGGCTTTGCGCATGCTTTCTGGATGCTGTATGTGATACGGAAGTGGCGGCGATGGAGACCAGTCTTGGGTTGGATGGCGATCGGCCAGCAGGGCCACGGACCACGGTCCACTTCTCGCGGACAGCCTGCGATTTGGGTTCGTTAGAGGGCGCATTACGCGACTTTAGAGCAGTAGCTATCTGATCCATGGTGAAGGGCTTGAGCAGAAATCCGTCGAAATCCGCGATGGCATGATTGGGAGGTCGGCTTCCGCTCATTGCCAGGAGCAGGCACTCTGAGGGGCAGAGACGGCGCAGTTCTGCTGCCAGTTGGGTGCCGGTGAGTCCGGGCATCTGCGCGTCGGCGAGCACAAGGCCGGGAGCGCTGGCGGAGTGGTGGATTTGGGCGATGGCGTCCTCGCCGGAGTCAGCACATTCCACCTCGTACCCTTCGCTCTGCAGCAGGACAGAGAGCAGATCGCGGCTCAATGGGTCGTCGTCGATGACGAGCACGCGGATCGGTTTGGGTTGCAGCATCATGATTGCCGAGTAGAGTATCAGGCATGGCATCGGAGCGCCACTGGGGGCTGGATTTGCGTGACCCTGCTGTGGTTGACGCGTTAGAGTGGATTCCATGACAGACGTGGATTGGGCTCTGACTACGGAGTGCGAGGCGAAGCGTTGAGGGCCGCTGTGTTGCTTGCGGTGCTGGTGTGGCAGGCTGCTGTGGCGAATGAGCCGCCGGTGGCGCAGCCTGGGGCGATGCGCTATGAGCGGGCAATCCAAGTGGCGACTGGAACGGGGCAGGCGTGTGCGGTGCTGGATGCGGCGATCTTTCCTCATGCTTCACCTGCGCTGACGGACGTGCGGATATTTCAGGAGGCGGCGGTTGGCGCGGCAGCGCATGAGGTTCCCTATGCGATGACGCTGAGCGAACCGGTGAGCGACGAGACCGAGGCGGCGCGTGTTCTTAATCTGGGTGCGAGTGGAGAACAGATTGTCATCGATCTGGCGATGCCAGCGCGGGAGTATACCGGTGTGACGCTGCAGCTTGATCCTGCGGTACATGACTTTATCGCAAAGGCAAAGGTCACGGGTTTGGACGTACTTGGCGGAAGGGCAGTGGCGCTAGGCACGTTTACGCTCTTCGATCTGGCGTCGCAGCATCTTTCGCGGAATACAACGATTTGGTTGCAGGAATCGACGTTCAGGTTTCTGCATATGGAAGTACATTTTTCTCCGATTCCGGGGAAACCTGCCGAAAGCTTTGTCCCAGCGATGGTTCTGGGCGCAACGGTACCACCCAGCCGCGAGGCGCAGACGATCTACACCACGGTGGCGAGTGTCAGTGTTCCTACCACGGGGACTCTGGCCAGTCCCCGTAAGACGCGGTTCGATCTCGATCTACCACTGCGCGTCCCGGTGGAGCGAGTTTCCATCGATCTTGCGGATGGCTACAGCGGCAACTTCAGTCGGGATGTGACGATCCATGCCAGCACGAATGCTGACGCGAACACTCCCGCGGAGAGCTTTCCTATTGAAACCCTGACGGGAACCGTCTCGCGGGTCCACTTAACCGCAGACGGAGACACAATCGACGAGCGGGAGCTGTCGATTCCGGCAGTGCTGGGTGCGAATTTACAGCATGCCGCGCACGTCTGGATCGAGATTGAGAACGGCGTCGATCAGCCGTTGCCAATTACCGCGGTACGGCTGGAGATGCGGCAGAGGAAGATCTGCTTCGATGTGACGCAAGCCAGTGCTGCGAGCACGGCGCTTTTCTATGGCAACTCGGAGTTGGCCGCGCCGCAGTACGACTACGCACGGCTGTTTGTTGCGTCGCGCGCTGCGCTGATGGCGGAGCTTGGGCCAGAGCAGTTGAACGCGAACTATCGTGCAGCGGCGGAGAAGGCCAGGCCGCTTGCAGAACGGCATCCTGAGTTGCTATGGATTGCGCTGATTCTAGTGATCTGCGCGTTGGGCTTGGTAGCGCTGAAGGCTGCAAAGAATGTGGGACGGTGATAGACCCAGATCTCATGATGAGGCATACAGCACCTGTGGCCCCCCTCCCCCCCCCATATTGACGTATAATCTTCAAAATAAACAACTTAATTTTCAAGATATTCAAAACAAACGGCTTATTTATAAGCTAAGCAAAACAAATGGCTTATCGGCTTCTGGTGTGCTTTCTGTTCCGTTGAGGATGAGAATTAATAGTAGACAAGAAGTAAAGACCCGGCGTAGTGAGCCTGTTACGAAACTGGCTTTTTTGAAGTTAGGGTATGAAGCATCGAAGACGCTCCCGGGAGGGGGCGTTTTCAGTTTGGGTGTTG